>Ga0070679_100006989_pt1 | contig 10535 bp, 10 predicted proteins | sample KBSC63BmetaG_FD_65652 | JGI IMG/M metagenome (GOLD analysis project Ga0070679, IMG submission 65652) | Corn rhizosphere microbial communities from Kellogg Biological Station, Michigan, USA - KBS C6-3B metaG | ecosystem: Host-associated > Plants > Roots > Rhizosphere | place: USA: Michigan... | reverse complement strand
GAGGATCCGGCGGATCGACCCGTTGACGGCGTAGTAGAGCACCTGGCGGGTGAGGTCGACCTCGATCGCCGCACCACTCAGCGGGTGACGCAGATGCGGGACTCGCGGCGAGGCGAGCGCCTTCCACACCGCGGTGCCGACGACACCGTCGCGTGGAAGCCGGTTGACCTTCTCGAACGCGGTGACGGCGTGGAACGTGTCGAAGCCGTAGCTGCCGCTGATGCTGCCCACGTCGTAGTGCAGCGCCCGAAGCCGTCGCTGCAGCGCCGTGACGTCCGGCCCGGACAGCCCCGAACGCAATGTGCGGTTGACCCCCAGAACCGTCTTCGTCGCGCTGACGTTGCCCGCCTGCCGGCTGTCCGCCGGGCGCAGCACCCGGAACGGGAACGTCGACTTGGTCGGCAGCTTCATCGTGAGCATGTAGCGACCGGTGCTCGACAACGACGCCTTCGACACCGTGTGCCAGCCGCCGCCGTAGCGGCGCTGCAGCCGCACCACACCCGGCTGGGTCGGACGGACGCGTCCGGTGACGTGGACGGCCGTCAGGATCGGCGCCACGGACGGGAGGTTGAACAGCACCTGCGGGTGCTGGCGCACAGTCACCTGGTTGCTGGCCGCCGCGCCGTACGACGGGCTTGCGGCCAGGTCGGCGACGTAGGCGGTGGTGGCCAGCGGCCGCGCGCTGAACTGCACCTGACCGTTGGCGTCGGTCGTGCCCTGTCGCGTCGACTCCTGACCACCCGCCGGTCGCAGGTGCAGCACGATGTTCTGCGACGCGACGGGGGCATGCGCCACCTGCAGCGTCGCCGTGAGGATCACTGTCGCCGGATAGACGACGGATGGCGCGGAGGCTGCGAGCGTCAGGGTCTCCAGGCCGCCGAACGACGGCGACGAGGTCGTCGACGCCGTGCCGTCGCTCAGCACGACGGTCCCGGGCTGTGCGTCGGCCGGAACGGCGACCGGGATGTCGGTGTCGGAGGTCGGGGTGACCGCGACCGGCTGCCCACCGTTGAAGGTGACGGACGTAATGCCGGTGAACCCACTGCCCTGGATGTGGATCGTGTCGCCGGCGACCGCTGCGCCGGGGCTGAAGCCGGTGATCGACGCCGACGACGCGTCGGCGGAGGCCGGCGTCGCGACGAAGGACATGGCTGCTGCAGTGGCACCGAGAACCGCGGCGACGCGGGCGAGCATCCGGACTCCGTTCCCCCCGCCCCCGTGGCGGTGTGGCCCGGCAAGGATATCGGCCGGCGGCCCGTCAGGCGTGCAGATCTTCGCAATCGCCCGCGTTTCGGGCGGCAAGATCCAGTGACATGCACACGCTGAAGGGGCTGTCGCGGTAGTCGCCGAACGGCGGGCAGGCAGTGAAGCCGGCCGCCGCGTAGAGCTGCCGCGCCGGCGCGAAGGCCGGCATCGTGCCGGTCTCCAGGCAGACGTGGGTGCACCCGCGCCGGCGAGCCGTACCGAGCAGATGGTCGTGCATCACCTTGCCGATGCCGCGCGGGCGGCGAAGAACGTCAGGTCCGGCCTCGCGCGACCCGTGCTGTCCAGGGCGAACACGTCCTCCGGCGGACTGTGGTCGCGGGCGAACGCGAGGTGCGTGTCGAGCAGCGCGGCGACGTCGGGCGCAGCGGGATCTGCCTCGGTGATCACCACCTCACCCATGACGACGTGCTTCGACACTCAGCCCGCAGCGTCGATGAGCTCGAGGATGCGAGCCGGGGGCAGGTGCTGCTCGTAGATGCGCACGCCGAACGGGCTGAGCGCGTCCTCGATCGCGTTCACCAGCGTCGGCGGGGCCACGATCATGCCGCCCTCGCCGACACCGCGGAAGTTGACGTCGGCGTCGAGCGGCACCGTCTCCAGGTGCTCGATCTCGATCCGCGGGATGTCGCACGCCGTCGGCAGCAGGTAGTCCATGAACGTCGCCGACTGGAAGTTTCCGTCCTCGTCGTACGCCGAACGCTCGAGCAGCACCGCGCCGATGCCCTGCGCCACCCCACCGCGGATCTGTCCTTCGACGATGGCGGGGTTGATGAGCGCCCCGCAGTCCTCGGCGACGACGTACCGCTCGATCTTGACCAGCCCTGTCTCCACGTCGACCTCGACGATCGCGGCGTGCGTGCCACCCGACCAGCCGCCCTCGCCGCCGTCGTAGCTGGCCTCGACCTCCAGGTTGCCGTCGACGTCGTCACCCGACTGTCCCGATGCCGCCTGCCTCGCCACCTCGGCGACCGCGATGGCACTGGACGGATCCCCGCGGACCTCCACCCGGCCGTCGGTGATGTCGAGGTCGTCGACACTGGCCTCCATCAGGTGCGAGGCGAAGTCGAGCACCTTCGCCTTGAGCTGCCGCGCACCGTGCAGGGCGACCCCTCCGGTCATCGTGGCCGACCGGCTGCCGCCGGTCATGCCGAACGGCACGACGTCGGTGTCTCCCACGACGACCCGGACCTGCTCGAACGGAACGCCGAACTCGTCCGCGGCGATCTGCGCGAGCGTGGTCTGGTGACTCTGCCCGTGCGGCATCTGGCCGGTGAACAGCGTGACGACTCCATCGTCGTCGAGGCGCAGCCGCATGCGCTCCATGCCCATGAGGCCCTGCCCCGACTCCGGCGACCGCGGACCGGGCGCCGCCTCGATGAACGTCGCGATACCCAGGCCGAGGTGGCGGCCACGCGCGCGCTCGTCGGCCTGGCGGCGGCGGAACGCGGGGATGTCGACGAGCTGGGCGACGCGCTCGAGGGACTCCTTGGTCGTCACGCCGACGAGTGGCCGGCCGGTGACCATCGACGCCGGCGGGTCGCTGCGCTCGGCCACGTTGCGCAGCCGGATGTCGAGCGGCTCGACGCCGAGGTCCTTCGCGAGCAGGTCGAGGATGCGCTCGCGCACGAACGTCTCCGATGCCCAGGGTCCGCGGTAGGCGACGTAGGGCGCCTTGTTAGTGACGACGCCGACCGACTCGAAGCCGAGCGCCTGCATCTTGTAGGGGCCGGGCAGCATCGCCTCGATGATCCCGGGGACCATGCCGCCCATGGCGGGGTAGGAGCCGGTGTCGATGACCATCTTCACGTCGAGCGCGAGCAGCTCGCCGTCGTTGCTGACGGCGGCGCGTACGTCGAAGCTCTCCTCGCGCGCCTGACCCGACGTCATCAAGTTCTCGCCGCGGTCCTCGATCCACTTCACCGGACGGGACAGCCCCCGTGCTGCCGCCGCAACCGCCAGCTCCTCACGGGACGCGCCGATCTTCAGCCCGAAGGAGCCGCCGATGTCACCGGAGAGGACGCGCACCTTGTCCGGCTCGATGCCGAGCCGCGTCGCCACGGCCATGCGCGTGATGTGCACGCTTTGCGTCGCCGCGTGGATGGTGAGCAGACCCGACTCCCCGTCGAAGACGGCGACACACCCGCGTCCCTCCATCGGCACGTTCTGGTGCCGGTGCACGTCGATGCGGAACTCGGCGACACGATCCGCCGACGCGAACACCTCTTCGAGCTCACCGAAGTCCTTGCGCTTGCGCGGGGCGGCGATGTTGTCGCCGAGGTTGGCGAAGATCGGGGTGCTGCCGGGATCGAGTGCGACCTCGGCGCTCGCGACCGGCGGCAGGTCGTCGTAGTCGACCTCGACGAGCTCGCACGCGTCCTCCGCGATGTAGCGGCTCTCGGCGACGACGACCGCGACCGGGTCGCCGACGAGTCGCACCTTGTCCGTCGCGAGCAAGGTGAACTCCGGGATGGGGTTGCCCCCGCCCATCATCGACGCCATCAGGTCGGGGCCCGGGACCGTCATCGACTCGATGTCCGCGCCGGTGTAGACCGCGACGACACCCGGCAGCTCGCGTGCTGCCGACACGTCGATGCCGGTCACACGAGCATGCGCGATCGGGGAACGTACGAACGCTGCGTGCAGCATCGCCGGGAGCTTGATGTCGTCGACGTAGCGCCCGTGGCCGGTGAGGATGCGCGGGTCCTCGGACCGCTTGATGCTGGCGCCGGTGTAACGCTCGGCCAGGATCTCTGCCATCGTCAGCCCCTCCGAGTCAGCGCCGTGCCGGTCACGACTGACGCATCCGCTCGGCGCCGCGCAGGACGCCGTCGATGATGCTCTGGTAGCCGGTGCAGCGGCAGATGTTGCCCGACAGCGCCTCGCGGATCTCCTGCTCACCCGCGTCCGGGTGGTCGGCGAGGAACGCCGTCGCCTGCATCACGAAACCCGGCGTGCAGAAGCCGCACTGAAAGCTGTGCGAGTCCCACAACGACTGCTGCAGCGGGTTCATCTCGCCATCAAGCGCGAGACCTTCGATCGTCGTGACCTCACTGCCGGCGGCCTGCACAGCGAGCAGGAGGCAGGACCGCACCGCTCGGCCGTCGAGGATGACCGTGCACGCGCCGCAGACGCCGTGCTCGCAGCCGACGTGCGTGCCCGTGAGCTCCAGGTCGTCGCGCAGGAAGTCGGCGAGCGTCTTGCGCGGCTCGGTCGACGCGCTCCGCTGCGCGCCGTTGACGTTGAGCGAGATCTCCATCAGGAGCCGCCGCCTTCCCTGTTGGCGCGCGCAGCCGCTGCCCGCAACGCGCGGCGGACGAGGGTCGCCGCGACCTTCTTGCGGTACGCCGCCGACCCGTGCAGATCAGCCGGTGGGTCGAGGTCGTCCGCGGCCTGCTGCGCGGCCGCGTCGAACAGCCGGTCCGAAGGGGACTGCCCGGCGAGCAGCCGCTCGGCGTCCACTGCGCGCACCGGCACGTCGGATGCGCCGGCGAACGCCAGCCGGGCATCGGTGATGGCGCCGCCGTGCAACGTCAGCGATGCGGCCAAGCCGACGATCGCGAAATCTCCGTGGCGGCGCGCGACCTCCTCGAACGCCGTTCCGGTGCTCGCCGGTGCCACCGGGAAGCGCGCCTCGACGAGCAGCTCTTCGGGCTGTCGCGCAGTGGTGAGGTAGCCGTCGAACCAGTCCGCCGCCGCCACGACGCGCTCGCCGGTGCGACTGCGTACGACGAGCTCCGCGTCGAGTGCGCGCGCGACGGCGGGCAGCTCCGCGGCGGGGTCCGCGTGCGCGAGGCTGCCGCCGACGGTGCCACGGCTCCTGATCGCTTCGTGACCGATGTAGGGCAACGCCCCGGCGAGCAGCGGCACGCCGTCGGCAACGGCCTTGGACTCCTCGGCGACGTACTCGCGGGTGAGCGCACCGATCGTCACGTGGCCGTTCGTCTGGGTCACCCCCGACAGCTCGTCGAGGCCGTTGATGTCGATGACGACGGCGGGCCGGGCCAGCCGCAGCGCCAGCAACGGGATGAGGCTCTGCCCACCCGCCAGCACGCTCGCGTCGTCGCCGTGCTCCGCAAGCAGGTCGAGCGCCTCGTCGACGGTCGACGGCGCGAAGTAGTCAAAGGGAGGCAGTTTCATTCGGCCCATCCCCCTCGTGGCCTCGGTGGCCGAAGCCTACGACGTGGCGGTGCTCGTGCGGACCACGGCGGCGAGCTGGCCGCACGCGGCATCGATCTCCCGTCCGCGAGTGTCGCGCACCGTCGTCGAGACGCCGGCGGCCCGCAGGATGCGCACGAACTCACGCTCGGACTCAGGTCGCGACGCCGTCCACTGCGAGCCGGGAGTCGGGTTCAGCGGGATGAGGTTCACGTGCACGAGACGCCGCCGCAGCAGGTCCGCGAGCAGCCGCGCCCGGTCAGCCTGGTCGTTGACGTCACGAATCAACGCATACTCGATCGAGATCCGCCTGCCCGTCACGTCGGCGTACGCCCACGCGGCATCGAGAACCTCATCGACCTTCCACCGCGTGTTCACCGGAACCAATGTGTCCCGAAGCTCGTCGTCCGGTGCATGCAACGAAACAGCGAGCGTGACCTGCAGCTGTTCATCGATCAGCCGTCGCATGGCCGGCACGAGACCGACCGTGGACACCGTCAGGTGCCGCTGAGACAGGCCGAGTCCGGCGGGCAAGGGGTCGGTGAGCCGGTGTAGCGCGCCGACCAGAGCCTGGTAGTTGGCCAGCGGCTCCCCCATGCCCATGAACACGACGTTCGACAGCCGCGAGGGCCCCCCGGCGAGCTCGCCGCCCGCCGCGAACCGGGCCGCGGCCACGACCTGATCGACGATCTCAGCGGTCGACAGGTTGCGGGTGAGGCCGGCCTGGCCGGTGGCGCAGAACGGGCAAGCCATCCCGCACCCCGCCTGCGACGAGACGCACACCGTCGTCCGGTCCGGGTAGCGCATCAGCACCGACTCGACCAGCGCGCCGTCGTGCAGCTGCCACACGGTCTTGCGGGTCGCGCCGTCGTCACACGTCAACGCCTGCCGCTCGACGAGAAGCCGTGGCAGCAACGCATTCACGAGACGCTCGCGAGTCGTCGCGGGGAGATCGGTCATGTCCGCGGGTTCGGCGGTCAGCCGACCGAAGTAGTGACGTGACACCTGGTCGGCGCGGAACGCGTTCTCGCCCGCATCCGCGACAGCGACTCGACGCTCGGTCGCGGAGAGATCAGCCAGGTGTGTCGGCGGCTTCCCGCGGCGGGGCGCGTCGAACACCAGAGGCAGCGACGTCTTCTGGGCGGTCATTTCGGGATGCTCACGAAGGCGGCCAGCAGCAGCCACGCGATGGGCGCGGTCGGCAGCAGCGAGTCCAGCCGGTCCATGAGCCCGCCGTGTCCTGGCAGGACGTTGCTCATGTCCTTGATGCCGAGGTCGCGCTTGATCATCGACTCGCCCAGGTCGCCCAGCGTCGCAGTGCAAACCGTTGCCAGGCCGAACAACACTCCCTGCCACCACGCTGCGTGCAGCAGCGTGACGAAGAGGATGGAGCCGCAGAGCGCGCACGCGACGGCCGAGCCGAGCAGCCCTTCCCAGGACTTCTTCGGACTGACCGTGGGTGCCATCAGGTGCTTTCCTACGAGAACACCGAGTGCGTAGCCGCCGACATCGCTGGCGACCACCGTCGCGATGAAGGCGGTCACGCGCCGCGCGCCGTCGGACGGCGCGAGCATCAGTGCGCAGAAACCGGCGAGGAACGGCACGTAGACCAGCGCGAGCAGTCCCGCACCGATGTCCCGCAGCATGCCGGCCGCGCCTTCAGCTGCACGCCAGACGACAACGGCGAGCACCGTCAGCACCATCGCGACGGTCATCGCCTCGCGGCCGTCGGCGTAGGCGAGCACGATCATGGCAACGGTGCCGACGGCAAGCGGGATCAAAGGTGCGAACAGCTGCTGGTGCCGCAGGGCGTGCACGAGCTCCCACAGGCCGACAAGGATGGCCGCGAGGATGACCACGACGAAGGCCGGCTTGAACGTGTAGAGGGTGCTCAGGACGATCGCGCCGAGGGTGAGGCCGATCGCGATGGCGGCCGGCAGGTTGCGACCGGCACGACCCGGCGTCGCCGGCTGCTCAGGTGCCGCCGGCTCCGGCGACGTCACGGGTGTGGTGCTCACACGTCCACCGCCCCACCCACCACCCAGTGAGGGGGCCGGCTTCGCCTGCTCAGACCTCTGATAGCTCAGCTTCCTTGGCTCGCAACGCGTCGTCGACCTGCTCGACGTAGGAGTGCGTGACCTTCTCCAGCTCCTTCTCGGCGCGCACGACGTCGTCCTCACCGACCTCGCCGTCCTTGACCAGCTTGTCGAGCGAGTCCTTGGCGTGCCGGCGGATGTTGCGGATGGAGACGCGCCCCTCCTCCGCCTTGTGCCGCGCAACCTTGATGAGCTCCTTGCGGCGCTCCTCGGTCAGCTGCGGGAAGACCACCCGGATGAGATTGCCGTCGTTGGTCGGGTTGACGCCGAGGTCGCTGTCGCGGATGGCCTTCTCGATCGCGCCGAGCGAGGACTTGTCGTAGGGCGTGATGACGGCCATGCGCGGCTCGGGCAGGTGGAACGAAGCGAGCTGGTTCACCGGCGTCATGGCGCCGTAGTAGTCGACGACGATCTTGGCGAACATCTGCGGAGTGGCGCGGCCGGTGCGAACGCTCGCGAGGTCCTCGCGAACGACGTGCACCGCCTTCTCCATCTTCTCCTCGGCCTCGAGCATCGTTTCGTCGATCAACGCTGGCTCCCTGCGTTCGGGTCGAGGTTCGACACGAGCGTTCCGATCTTCTCACCCTGGACGGCCCGCGCGATGTTTCCTTCATTGAGGAGGTTGAACACGACGATCGGCAGCCGGTTGTCCATGCACAGGCTGATCGCGGTCGCGTCGGCGACCTTCAGACCGCGCCGGATGACCTCGGCGTAGTCGAGCCGATCGAACTTCGTGGCGTCCGGGTTGGTCTTCGGGTCGTCGTCGTAGACGCCGTCGACGGTCTTCGCCATCAACAGCACCTCGGCGCCCACCTCAAGGGCGCGCTGCGCTGCGCACGTGTCAGTAGAGAAGAACGGCGCACCCAGCCCGGCCCCGAAGATGACCACGCGGCCCTTCTCCATGTGCCGGATCGCGCGACGCGGGATGTAGGGCTCGGCGACCTGCCCCATCGTGATCGCGGTCTGCACCCGCGTCTCGATGCCCTCCTTCTCGAGGAAGTCCTGCAGCCCGAGGCAGTTGATGACGGTTCCGAGCATGCCCATGTAGTCGCCGCGGGCGCGGTCGACCCCGCGTTGCGCCAGCAACGCGCCGCGGAACATGTTGCCGCCGCCGACGACGACACTCACCTGCACACCGCTGCGCACCACGTCCGCGATCTGCCGGGCGATGCTCGCGACGGTGACGGGGTCGATGCCAAGCCGCTCGCCGCCGGCGAACGCCTCACCGGAGAGCTTCAGCAAAACCCGATTCCACTCGGAAGCCGACCAGCTGGTCATAGTGGCAGCCTCCTCCGTGGTTGTCTTGCCCTTGGCGCCGACGCGAATCGTGAGCGAAGCGAGCGATCCGGGTCGGCCTTTACGTGCCGACTTCGAAGCGGGCGAAGCGCTTGAGCGTCACACCTGCCTCGTCGAGGACCGCTTTCACCGTCTTCTTGTTGTCGCGGACGTAGGGCTGGTCGAGCAGCACGACGTCCTTGTAGAAGCCGGTGACGCGACCTTCGACGATCTTCGGCAGTGCCTGTTCGGGCTTGCCTTCCTCGCGTGCGGTCGCCTCGGCGATGCGTCGCTCGTTCTCGACGACGTCGGCCGGCACGTCGTCGCGGGTGAGGTACTGCGCGCGCAGCGACGCGACCTGCATCGCCACACCACGCGCAGTCTCGATGTCGTCGCCGGTGAACTCGACGAGCACCCCGATCGCGGGCGGCAGGTCGCTCGCACGACGGTGCATGTAGGACGCGACGGTGCCGTCGAAGAACGCGACGCGGCCGAGCTCGAGCTTCTCGCCGATCGTCGCGGCGAGCGCGCCGATGTTGTCCTGCACCGACTTGCCGTCGGCCAAGGTGACCTCGAGCAGCGCGTCGCGGTCCGCGACCTTGTTGGCGGATGCAGCCGCGACGATGTCGTTCGCGAGCGACATGAACTCTTCGTTCTTCGCCACGAAGTCGGTCTCGCAGTTGAGCTCGACGAGCGCGCCTTCGGCGGTGGCGATCAGCCCCGCGCTCGCTGTGCGCTCGGCGCCGCGCTTGGCCGACTTCGCCGCACCCTTGACGCGAAGGAGCTCGGTCGCCTTGTCGAAGTCGCCTTCGGCTTCCTCGAGCGCCTTCTTCGCATCCATCATCCCGGCGCCGGTGGCGTCGCGGAGCTTCTTCACATCGGCAGCAGTCACAGCCATGTCAGTTCTCTTTCGTCGAATACGTCGTCGTACGACTCAGCGGTGCGTCAGCTCTGCGCGGGCGCGTCACCAGCAGGTGTCGCATCAGCAGCGGCAGCCTCCGGCTGCTTGCCGCCCTGGAGCAGCTCGCGCTCCCAGTCCGCGAGCGGCTCGTCGGCGCCGAGCTCACCGCCGGCCTCCGGCTTCTCGTCGCCGGCGGCGGCACCCGAGCGGGCCAGCAGGCCCTCGGCAACGGCGTCGGCGACGACGCGCGTCAACGTGGCGACAGAGCGGATCGCGTCGTCGTTGCCCGGGATCGGGTAGTCGACCTCGTCCGGGTCGCAGTTGGTGTCGAGGATCGCGACGACCGGGATGCCGAGCTTGCGCGCCTCGGCGATCGCGATGTGCTCCTTCTTGGTGTCGACCACCCAGATGGCGCTCGGCAGCTTCTGCATGTCGCGGATGCCGCCGAGCGTTCGCTCGAGCTTCTCCCGCTCGCGGGAGAGGACGAGGGCTTCCTTCTTGGTGAGCACGTGCGCGCCGCCGGTCTGCTCGAGCACCTCGAGCTCCTTGAGCCGCTGCAGTCTCTTGTAGACGGTCGAGAAGTTGGTGAGCATGCCGCCGAGCCAGCGCTGGTTGACGTAGGGCATGCCGACCCGCGTCGCCTGCTCGGCGATCGCGTCCTGCGCCTGCTTCTTGGTGCCGATGAACATGATCGACCCGCCGTGCGCCACGGTCTCCTTGATGAAGTCGTAGGCGCGGTCGATGTAGGACAGCGACTGCTGCAGGTCGATGATGTAGATGCCGTTGCGCTCGGTGAAGATGAAGCGCTTCATCTTCGGGTTCCAGCGCCGGGTCTGGTGCCC
>Ga0070679_100006983_pt1 | contig 10538 bp, 6 predicted proteins | sample KBSC63BmetaG_FD_65652 | JGI IMG/M metagenome (GOLD analysis project Ga0070679, IMG submission 65652) | Corn rhizosphere microbial communities from Kellogg Biological Station, Michigan, USA - KBS C6-3B metaG | ecosystem: Host-associated > Plants > Roots > Rhizosphere | place: USA: Michigan... | reverse complement strand
GCGGCCAGGACGCCGCGAAAGATCCGGTCCAAGTGCTCGGCGGCAGTCGAGACCACGAGCCGGCGGCCCATATCTTGCCGGCCGGCGGTGGCGACGCGCTCGCGGAATTCGGTGTTCCCCAGCAGCTCGGCACAGGCATTCGCCCAGGCCTCGGGCTGGTTCGGTACCAGCATGCCGTTCTGGCCGTGGCGGAAGAACAGCGGGTGATCGACGGCGTCGGAGGCGACCACGGCCGCGCCGGCGATCAGGTAGGCCAGCACCTTGCCGAACGATCGGCCGGCGCTGTGCTGATCCTCAGGGCACACCGGCTGCAAACCGACGGCGACGGACTGCAGTGACTCGATGAACGCGTCGTAGGCGAGTAACGGGATCAGCTCGATCTCGGCGCCGGCCGCCTTGATCGGCTCGACATAACGCTCGGCCCAATCGCTGCTGCGCACGCCCCAGCGATCGCGCACCCCGTACAGGCGGAACGTGAAGCGTGTCTTGGCCGCCAGCGCCACCATGGCCCGCTGGATCATCTCGGCCTCCAGAGGGAAGTCGGCCGGGTTCAGGCTGGCCCACGACACGACCGGTCCGCGCGCCCGCTGCGGCGTGACCGGCGCGCTGATGTCACGGTCGACGCAGGTCCACACCACGCTGACGTTGGGGTTGTGGGGCTTCAGCAGGTCGGCGACATAGCGACTGCCGGCGATGGCGGCCTTGCTCTCCACCAGGCACTCGATGACGTCGCTGGCGCAGCGCTGATCCAGGATATCGGCGTCGTCCAGGTCGAACACCGTCGGCACGCCCGGATAGTAGCGGGGGCGGTTCAGCGGGTGCCGCGCCTGCTGCAACAAGATGACGTCCGGCCGCTCCAGCGCGACGATGCGCCGGCGCTGGCTGAGGGACAGGTGCGCGTTCGGCATCACCGTGCGCCAGCCGCGCGCGCGCAGGGCCATGCCCACGGCATGCGCCCGCAGGTAGCCGCTGCCGCCCGAGTCAGCCTGGCTGGCGAACAAGATGGCGCGCGGCCGGTCGCCGGGCTGACGAACGCGGTCCAGGTGCAGCTTCGCCTCGCGCACCACCTGGCCGGCCTTCGCACGGAGCCCCCGGAGCAGCGTCTTGGCCACGGACGTGTTCATCGCGTGCCCGACTGTAGCGCATACGCCGGTGAACCCATGTTACTTCTGCGCTGGCTTCTGGGTCAGGTCGTACGCCGGCCCCACCGTGGAGGCGAACCCGGGATCGTCGGGGGCCGAGTGCTTGTCGAAGCCCGTCCGCGCCGTCCACGACGCGAGATCGTGACCCTTCGCCCACTCGCCACGACCGCCGGCGCGGCAGACGTTGTGGTCCACCTGGGCGTAGGAGGTCGGGGGCAGGTCCAGGTTGAAGCAGCGGGACTGGTGCCTGCCCCTCAGGTCGATGGCGTTGTTCACCACCTGATGGCCGGCGCCCTGGGCCTCCTTGTCGATGGTGATCCCCGTCCCACCGTCCGCGTAGATCGCGTTGTGCTTGATGACGATCCGCTGATCGACGGCGTCACCTTTGCCGGGCTCGATGGCGGGGACCTCGATGGCCGATTCGTTGAACCCCTGGTCGTTCGCGATGACGTTGTTCTGCACCAGGCAGTCCTGGCAGGCGTTCAGGCCGATGCTGACGTTTCCCACGTCGAAGATGCTGTTGCCGTCGATGACCACGTTGTTGAACGACTCGGGGCCGTCGTATCCGGTGACGACCCCGATGCCCCAGCACGACTCGCCGGCGGCGCCGCGGTCCTCCCAGATGCGGTTCTGCTCGATGCGCAGATCCTCCAGCGTGCCGTGGACCACCAGCGACGTCCCCTGGCACTTGCCGTCGACGATGGTCGACCGGTGCAGGTGGTTGCGCAGCACCCGCATGCCCCGCGCGTGGTCGCCCGACAGGTAGATGTTGTGGTTGTAGATCGCCTTGCCCGAGCCATTGTTCTCGAAGAAGCAGTCCTCGATGGCGCTGCCGCTGCTGGCGCCCAGCCATCCCTGGCCGGGGTTGTTGGTGATGCGCGAGCCGCGGAGCACGATCCGTTCGTTCAGGCCGTCGCTGCCCGGGCCAACGTTGTCGCTGCCGGCCAGGTGCACCGCGATGCCGAAGTTGTTGATGACCAGGTTGCACATCGTGACGTCGTCGATGTCGTTGTACAGGAAGACCGCCCAGCCCGAGCCGCTGCCTTCCAGGTCGAGGTTCGCGAAGACGTAGCCCTCCTCGTGCCGGGAGGGGCCGCCGTTGTCGAGCGAGAACACCCGCGACTCGGCCGGCGCGTGGATGACGGGCGCGCGTTCGTCGCCCTTCGCTCCGGCCGGCAGGTAGTCCGTCACGACGCAGGGGGAGGAGGCGCGGCACGCTTCGTTGACCCACTGCTGGCTGCTGTTCGGCTGGATGGCGAAGGAGCCCCCCCGGCAGAACGCGATCGCCTCACCGGGGGCCAGGTGGGCGAACTGCTGCCGGGCGCGCTCGTAGCTGCGGAAGGGGGCATCGGGGCTCTCCCCCTCGTTCTCGTCGCCACCGCGGCGGCAGCCGGGAGAGGAGTCGGGTCCGCAGTCGCAGACGTAGTACGTCTTCTTGCGCCCCCCCGCCTCGGTGCCGGGGCAGCGGAACCTGCTGGCCGCACCTGGGGGCGCGGTGAGGGCGGTCGCCGCCTGGGAGGACCCCGCCTCGACCGCTTCCGACCGCGCCACCTTCGCGTGCTTGCACGAAACGCTCCCCGCGGCCCAGACGAGCAACCCGAGCCGCAGGCAGTGTGTCCAGCGCACGCGCTCGCTCATGGCCAGATCAATAGCCATGGGCCGCGTTTACGGCTAGGCCGCCAGCGCGTGGGGAACGCCCCGCCGGCGGTACTTCCGCAGGCGGTAGAACGCGAACCAGCCGGCGCCCGCCACCACCGCCATCAGGAAACCCTCGAAGAAGGCCTCGACGCGGTTGTGCTGCGCCACCAGCAGCGGCCCCAGCAGGTGCCGCAGCTCCCAGGTGGCGACCCAGCCCAGCGCGGCGGTGCCCGCCACCGTGGTCGACAGCACCATGTCCTGCCGGTAGCTGCGCAGCTGGATGGTCACGCCGCCGGCGACCGAGGCGATGTAGCGCAGCAGCTCGGACGCGGAGAATCCGATCACCGCGCCCCTGAAGCCGTCGACATGGAAGCCGATCGGGATGGCCAGGAACATGCCCGCCAGCTTGGCGGCGCTGCCGATCGCCATCCACTTGGGCTGCCCGCGCGCCATCAGCGCCGTGCTGTTGGTGGTCTCGATGGCCAGGAACCAGGTCCCCACCGCCAGGGTCTGGACGATCCACCCCGCGTCGGTGGCGCGCTGATCGTAGAGCAGCCGGATCAGGGCCGGTCCTCCCCCCAGCAGGCAGGCGCACATCCAGCCGCACACCATCAGCGCGGGCGTGCGCGAGTCGCGGAACGCCTTCTCGAACGCGGCGCCCACCTGATCCAGGCGGCTGAGGATGGGGAACAGCACCGAGCTGAACACGCGGTCCAGGATCACCGTGGGCAGCGCCGCCCAGACGGTGGCGATGCTGTAGACGCCCAGCAGCTCGATCGGGATCACCTTGCCGAAGATCAGGCGGTCGGACTGTCCCACCGCGAACGTCAGCAGCGTGCTGACGAAGATCCAGCGCCCGAACGTCATCAGGACGTTTGCGCTCTGCTTGTCCCAGCGAAACCGATTGCGAACGCCGGGGAGGATCATGTGACTGAGCGCCAGCTTGACCAGGTTGGACATCAGGCCGCCAAAGACGATGGCCCAGATGGTCCGGTAGAAGAACGCGACGCCGATCATCACCAGCAGGCCGCCGGCCTGCGCGCCCAGCTCGAGGAACGTCAGCCGGCCCAGCGCCACCTTGCGCACCACGGTGAACAGCGAGGTCGAGTTGAAGCCGGCGATCAGGGCGCCCAGGCCCACGACGGGCAGCATCGAAGCCAGCAGGGGTTCGCCATAGAACTTCGAGATGGGGACGGCCGCCACGGCGGCCACGAAAGCCAGGATGAAGCCGCGGACCGCCTGGATGGTCCAGGCGGTGTTCAGGTAGACCGGGTCGGCGCCGCGCTCGTTCTGGATGATGCTGGGACCGATGCCGATGTCCGAGAACATCGCCAGGCCGGCCATCAGGGCGTTGATGATGGCCATGATGCCGAAAGCCTTGGGGAACAGCAGCCGCCACAGGACCAGGTTCCCGCCCAGGCGAATCAACTGGCTGCCGCCATAGCCGACGCCGACCCAGAGGGTGCCCCGGGTCAGCAGGCCCTTCATGGACCCCTTGCTCAGCTCGTCGCTCTCCGCCGCCTCGGCCACGCCGTCCCCCGGAGACTGGGCTTCGTTTGTATTTGCTTCACTCAATTGGGGGGCTCGGTTATCCGGGGGTGATCGCCTTGTCAAGCGACGGTCGGGCCGACCGCTTCTCCAGCCGCGAGGCCAGACGCTTGCCGAAGTCGGTGGTCGGCTTCTCGAACTTGAAGGTCGACAGGTGGGCCAGGCCGAAGCTGAGCGTGAACGTGATCAGCCGCTTCGCGTACTTCACCATCGTCGGCCCGCTGCCCAGCCAGCCGTACCGGGTCAGCGGGTGAATGACGTACAGCGCGTAGCTGATCTCGGCGATGTAACGCAGCACGCGGCTTCCCAGCCAGCGGTAGCGCTGCTCGCCCGTCGCGAACAGCGTGTGGCCCACCAGCAGCGACGCCAGCGTGCCGCGGAAGCCGTTCACCGTCCCGGTGTCCGGGTGACAGGCGATGGCCAGCGCGACCAGCAGCAGGGGGAAGGGCAGCCGTGACAAGATGAGCTGCGCGCGGGGGCCCAGATAGCCCAGATAGACCAGCGCCAGGCAGGTGCCCGACAGGATCTCGTCGACGCGGAAGTGCGTCTCGATGGTGCCGGTGGGGGCCCAGATGGTGCGCACCAGGAACAGGATCAGCCACAGCACCGGCAGCAGCACGAAGCCGCGGAAGCGCGTGATGGCCATCAGGATGCCGATGGCGCAGTAAAAGTGCACCTCGACGCACAGGCTCCAGAAGTGCGTCGTGATCTCGGTGATGGCGGACTGGTCGTAGTTGATGGCGAACAGCAGGTGCGACACCAGCGTGCGCAGGTCCTTCCCCAGCAGCAGGATGACCAGCACCGAGTAGGCCCAGGCCAGCGGCACGATGCGGAACAGGCGCCGGATGAAGAACCCGGTCACGTTGCGACGCAGGTGCAGTTGCTGCGTGATCAGGAAGCCCGACAGGGTGAAGAACAGGCTCATCCCCATGGCGCCCGTCATCAGGTTCAGGTGCCAGGCCTTCGGCCCGACGGGCAGCAGATGGGTCGCCAGCACCAGCAGGATGCTGATGCCGCGCCACCCGTCCAGCACGAACAGGCGGCCGCCCCGGTCGGGGTTGGGGCCGGATCTCGCCTGGCTCTCGGCCTGGCGTTGCTCGGCCGCGGACGGCGGCGGGACCGCCGGCGCGTGGGGCGTCACCGGGCCGCTTCCGCGGCGCCGGACCGAACGTCACCGCCCGCCGCGGCCTCGCGCCTCATCCACTGCCCTTTCTGACGCTCGTTGGCGCGCGCGGTGGCCTTGGCCTTGCCCAGCAGCATGCACTCCCACTGGTACTGGCGCAGGAAGCTCCGGAACTGCGGATCGTCGAAGCGCGGCTTGCCCTGGAGCATGCTTTCGACGAACCCCCACCACATGGCTGCCCCGCCGATGAAGTAGGGCGACTTGGTGGCGCGGTAGACGGCGCTCACGGTCATGTACGGCAGCGACGTGCCCATGAAGTACTGGCCGAAGCCATGCCGCTTCCGTCCGGTCACCAGGCTGACCTGGCTCGAGCCCATGGGCCGCAGGTGGATGAAGCGCAGCTCCGGGTCGTCCCAGCTGCAGGCCAGCCAGCCCAGCATGCGGCAGCGGTGACAGTCGATGCCGTCCCACATCACCTGGCGGACGAAGCCCCCGATCTCCTGGAAGCAGGTCACGCGATAGAACTTGGTCATCCCCACCGACATCTCGTCGCCGCAGTGCTCGGAGATCAGCTCGCCGTCCCAGCTCTTCATGGTGTTGCTGGGACCCGGGAAGTACGCCTTGCCCGAGCAGGTGCCGATGCGCGGATCGGCCTCCATGCGCTGGATCAGAAGCTCGAAGTAGCGCCGCGGCAGGTCCAGGTCGAGGTCCAGCTTGCAGACGTAGGTGAATCGGTTCAGGTCCTTCACCGTGTCCAGGCCGTCGTAAAAGGCCTCGATGACGCCCGGGCCCACGCTGCGCCGGCCCCGATTTTCGCGGCGGTGGATGCGGATGTACGGGAAGCGGGCGGCGTACTCGGCCAGGATCTCGCTGGTTCCGTCGGTCGAGCCGTCATCCACGATGACCCACAGCGCCGGGGGCACCGTCTGCTGCGTGACGCTGTCCAGGGTGCGGCGCGCGAATTCGGCCTCGTCCCGCACTGGGCTGACGATCACGTAGTCCCGGTTCATGACTTCCACGAATAGTAACCCTGTCGTGCGGTCAGGCAAGGCGGCCTTTCGACGGCGGCGAAACAACTTAAAGACAGGGCGGCCAGCGGATCGGACGGCGCGCGTGAGGATTGGACGCCGCGGCAGCCCGAACCCTATCCTTGCCGCCCAAAGCCCGAGCCCATGGTCTTCAACTCCCTAGCCTTCGCCGTCTTTCTGCCCATCGTCCTGTTGCTGTATTACGCGACGAAGGGGCAGACGCAGAAGGTCGTGCTGCTGGCGGCCGGCTACGTCTTCTACGGGGTCTGGGACAGCCGCTTCCTGTTCCTGGTCAGCCTGTCGACGGTGCTGGATTTTTGCACGGGCCTGATGATCGCCCGGGGCCGCATGACCCTGAGCCAGCGCCTGCAGGCCACGGCGCACTTCCTGGGCTTCGGCTTTTTCTTTCTTTTCCTGGACTGGAAGCAGGTCCACATCGAGGGCGGGCTGCACGTCGACTGGGGCCGCTTCGTGGGCGGCCACCCCTTCTACGTGCGGCTGTTCCTGCTCGCGGTGGCCGGTGTGGCCGTGGCGCACCTGCTGTACCCGCGGCTGGCGAAGCTACCGGAGGCGACGCGCCGCAAGTTCTTCCTGTGCGTCAGCCTGGTGGGCCAGCTGGGCATGCTGGCCGTGTTCAAGTACGCCAACTTCTTCGTCGACAGCGCGGCGGCGCTGGCGGGGCGGCTGGGGTTCTCGGTCACCGGCTGGCACCTTCACATCCTGCTGCCCATCGGCATCTCGTTCTACACGTTTCAGACGCTCAGCTACGTGTGCGACGTCTACTGGCGGAAGATGGAGCCGGCCGGGAACCTGCTGGACTTCGCGATCTTCGTCTCGTACTTCCCGCCGCTCGTCGCCGGGCCCATCGAGCGGGCGTCGCACCTGTTGCCGCGCATCCTGGCGCCGCGCCGGGTGACGCTGGACCACTGGTGCCGCGGCATGTTCCTGGTGGCGCAGGGGATGATGAAGAAGGTGGCGCTGGCCGACGGCCTGGCGCCGTCGGTGGCGTCCATCTACAACACGGCGGGCGTCGTGACCGGCGTCGACGTCGCGGCCGCCACCCTGGCGTTCGCCGTCCAGATCTACTGCGACTTCTCGGGCTACTCGGACATCGCCTGCGGCTGTTCGCTGTTCTTCGGGATCGACCTGCTGAAGAACTTCGACCAGCCGTACTTCTCGGTGAACCCCTCCGAGTTCTGGCGGCGGTGGCACATCAGCCTGTCGTCGTGGCTGCGGGACTACCTGTACATCCCCCTCGGCGGCAACAAGACGACGGTCGGCAAGACCTATCGCAACCTGATGCTGACCATGGTGCTGGGCGGGCTGTGGCACGGCGCCGCCTGGAACTTCGTGCTGTGGGGTTTCTATCAGGGGCTGCTGCTGGTGGTGCACCGTCTGGTGGTCGGCCCCCGCGGGAAGCCGTTCACGGGCGGTCTGCTGGCGCGCCTGCCGCGCATGGCGTTCTTCTTCATCTTCGTCTGTTACGGCTGGCTGCTGTTCCGGGCCAACACCTTCGGGCAGATCGCCCACTTCACGCACCAGCTGGTGGCCGGGTTCGGCTCGCTGGCGCTGCACATGAAGAAGCCCACCTTCAGCGCGCTGGCGGCGCTACCCGTACTGGTGATCCTGGGCGTGTGGCAGTTCTCCTCCGGCAATCCGCTGTACTACCGCCGCGCGCCCGCGCCCGTGCGGGGGCTGATCTACGCGGCCTTCATCTTCATCACCGTCCTCGGCACCTCGAATGACCCCCAGCAGTTCATCTACTTCCAGTTTTGAACCACCGCGCGCGCCCGGCGACAAGCCGGCCAACGCGCGGGGCGCCGCGGCGGCGGTGCTGTGGACCGTGCTGTGCCTGCTGGCCGCCGATCTGGTCACCAGCCGGGTGTTCCGCCCGCCCCAGAAGCAGACCGTCGAGCCGTCGACGCTGCAGCGCTACTTCGAGTACGGCCGCTCGGTCGAGGGGAAGCTGCGCTTGATGGTCCACCCGGACGACGCCTCCAGCGCCCCCATCGTGGTCGCCGGTTGGCTGCGTAACCCCGAGTTCGCGCTGGAGCCGAAGCAGGCCAGCCAACCCGACCATCTGCTGATCGCCGCCTACGGGCAGTCGTTCACGCAGCATGTGATGCAGAACGCGACCAGGCTGGATCCGCGCATCGAGACCCGCCTGCTGGGGGGCCCGGGCGCGCCGCTGTCGCACTCGTACGCGTTGTACCAGCGCGATCGTCACAACCATCAGGCGCCCGTCGTGGTGATCGGCGTGCTGGCCTCGGTGTTGCCGCAGCTGGCGACGCTGACGCCGATGACGTGGGGGTTCGAGGCGCCCACCCCTTACATGTACCCGCGTTATCGGCTGGTCCGCGGGCAGTTGCAAGAGCAGGCGCCGCCGCTGGAGACGCTGGATGACTTGCGGGCGACGCTGGCCGACCCGAGCCGGTGGGCGGCCTTCCGCAACCTGCTGGCGACGGAGGACGCCGCCTACGACTCCCTGACGTTCGACCACGATCTGTTCGACCGGCTGGCGCTGGGGCGCATGGTCCGTCGCGCGCTGGGGCACGGGCACCAGTCGGACTTCACCGCGCGCTATCACGACGCGAACGGGTTCAAGAATCAGGACGGCATCCTGGACGTGGCGCGGGCCCTGCTGCTGGAGTTCGGGCGGACCGCGGTGGCGGACGGCCGCCTGCCCATCGTGCTGCTGTTCGATGACCGCGGCTATCCGGCCCACCTGGACGCCGCCCTGGCGCGCACCCTGGACGAGGCGCACATCGCGTACGTCAGCAGCGATCCGATCGCACCCGCCTCCGACCTGAACAACTTCATCCCCAACGGCCACTTCACGCCCGAGATCGACGCGCAGATGGCGCGGCTGTGGCTGGAGCGGATTTACCAACTTCGCCCCGCCTTTCGTCCCGCCGCCGCCCACTGACGATCACCGCGCCCGGGTCGCCTTCGACGATTCGATCAGAAACCAGTGCGTGGGAAGGCCGCGCAACGCGACGGTGTAGGCGCCCGCCGTCCATTCGAGGGGGATGGGTTGGCCCAGCGGCGGCGCGATCCGCGGCGCGTCCTCGCCGGGCAGGGCGCCGGGGGCGAGCGGTGTCATCGTCAGGGCCGGGCGTGACGAGCGCAGAGACAGCGTCCCCTGCACCGGCTCGGCCAGCAGCGGTGGCTTGTCCCCCGCGCTGGCGGTGGCCCGTCCCACCACGGTGAGCAGTAACTTCGCCGACGACGCGATCGGCGCGCCGTCCAGGCTGGTTACCGCCACCGTCGCCTCGGCGGTCAGCATCTTCACCTCGACGTCGCGCAAGGCAACGCGCCGCCCTCCCAGCTTTCCCGCGGCCGCCTGCGAGCGCGGCGTGTCGATCGTCTGCACGCCGGCGCCCCAGTCGCGCACCAGCTCGCCCGTGTCCGAGCGCAGCACCGTGTGACCCGGCGGCGCGAAGTCCTGGTCCGGATCCGTCACCACGGTCTCGTCAGGGGGCACGGCCGGCGGGCCGTCCCAGCTCAGCTCGGGCAGGTCGGGCGGGGCGATGACCAGGCGGCTCTGCTCGACCAGCGTGCGTAGCGCGCGGCTGGTGGCCGGGCTCAGGTGGCCGTCATACAGCGCCGCGCGCGAGGGGGCGAAGCGGTAGGCGCGGCGGGCCGGCTGCACGTCCTGTCGCCTGAACATCACGGCCGCGGCCGGCATCAGCGCCGTCAGCGCGGGATCCAGGCCGGTCGAATAGACGGCGACGGTGTCCGGCGGCGCCGGCGCTTCCCCGGCGTACTCGTAGATCATCGGCGCATCCCAGCCCTGCAGGCCGGCGATCGACGCCACGTACAGCGGGGCCGTGAACCGGTCGCGCCGGGGAAACTCGACGTCCCATTCGCTGATGGACAGCGGTTTACCCGCCAGGCGCGCCGCCCCGATCCAGTCGATGAAGTTCGGCGCCTGGCGCGGATCAACCGACAGCGCGTCGGCGCCGCCGTAGGCGTGAACGTCGATCAGGTCCCCGACCGCCAGCGACGGAAGCGCTGACAGATCCTGATCGCCCCAGGAGCTGGTGGCGACGACAGGGA
>Ga0070679_100006981_pt1 | contig 10539 bp, 8 predicted proteins | sample KBSC63BmetaG_FD_65652 | JGI IMG/M metagenome (GOLD analysis project Ga0070679, IMG submission 65652) | Corn rhizosphere microbial communities from Kellogg Biological Station, Michigan, USA - KBS C6-3B metaG | ecosystem: Host-associated > Plants > Roots > Rhizosphere | place: USA: Michigan... | reverse complement strand
CCACATGGAGTTTTCGCCACGCGGTCCCCTTACCGCCCGAACCCCATCGGACTGACCATTGTCGAGTTGATTCGGCGCGAAGGTTCAGACCTCCACGTGCGCGGGGTCGACATGCTGGACGGAACGCCGCTGCTCGATATAAAGCCGTTGCTCTCAACCATCCCGCCGGAGGCGCTGCGCCGTGGCTGGTTGGCCGATGCGGAGGCGAGATCGAAGTGAGTCCAGGGACTGCACGCAGCCTGGCTCATGTCGGCGGCCAGCGTACAGATGAGATCGAAGTGAGCACTGTGGCAGGCCTGCACGCGTGTTTCAACTCTTTTATGTGAGAAGAAAAAGGCGGGCCTGAGCGGCCCGCCTGTGTTCTGGTCGCTTCGGTTAGAAGCGCACGTGGAATGAAAGTTGGAGTTTGCGCGGACCGATGCCGTTGACGTCGTCCGCGGCGGGATCGCCCAAACCGTTGAAGATCGGATTCGTGATATCCGGGCTGATTTTGCCGTTGCGAAGGTCATTCAGATGCAGCACATTCCCGTTGGAGCCAACGAACGTACCGTTCGGCCGCATGCAGGTTGTGCAGTTGAAGAAATCCGCATTCGGGATGTTGAAGTTCCCGGTGGGATCGGCGTGGGTTGAGAGCAACATGGTCTCAAGCACATCATTGCTGTTGAATGACGACCAGTTGGTGTGGTTGAACACGTTGAATGCGTCAAACCGCAGTTCTATCTTGATGTTCTCGTACTTCGGGACCGAGATGCTCTTGTGCAGCGATGCATCAAAGCGGAGGAATCCGTTTCCGCGCGCTGCGTTGCGCTCAACGTTACCGTTCGCCAGTTGGAAATCCACCAGCTCGCCGGTGATGGCATCGCGCGGACCCGCACCGCTTGCTCCGGAAGGAGCGAGGAACGTGTTCGCGGCAATGGCGTTGCAGATGGAAGCCGTACCGCCGTTGGCGAGGCAGATGCTCGCCGCGTTGGGACCAAAAGCAGGCGCGAACTGATCAAATGTGCCGATCCCGAGCATGGAGATGGTGCCGTCAGGCAGAACGTTCGGACGCTGCTGCGTTTCACTGCCTGCACCGAAGAAGCGGCTGCCGTTGCCGAAGGACGAACTGCCGGTCGACAGCGGATAGGGTCTGCCGGACTGGATCTGACCGAGCCAGCTGAGGCCCAGGTTGTTGGCGATGGCACCGAGGAACTTGTTGGTGACCATCTTTCCTGAATCGAGCACCACGCCCATATTCACGGCGTGGCGGATGTCATTGTAAGCCGGGCCGAGTTCTGGCCGGATGTTCACCAAGTCGCCAGGTTCAGAGATTCCAAAGAAATCTTCTGATGAGGCTATGGCGTGTGACCAGGTGTAACTGGCGTTGAACTGGATGTGGTTGGAGAACGTCTTTTGCGTGCTCAGCAAGAGGCCGTTGTAGTGTGACGTGCGCGAGTTCTCGTTGGTACGGATCGCGCCAAAGCGTGCATTGGGCCGCGGGCCATAGAAGAAGAAACCAGCATGGGCCGGATCGGCAAGGATGGGACCGGCGTTGGTATCACGCTCGCCAAAGAGGCCGAAACCAAATTGACCGATGTACTGGATCTCAGCCTTCAGCGTCCTGGTGAGCTGCTGCTCGATGCCGAGGTTCACCATGCGAATCTCGGGATTTCTCAGGTGGTCGGAAATCGGACGAATACGGCCGAAATTAGCAGGATTGGTGGAAGGAGCAAACGGGGCCAGCGCAGCTGCGCTAGGGGCGTTCGGGAAAGCCGCGAGAACGGCATTTGCCTGCGCGGCGGTGACTCCGGGCGGCAAGTTGTTGGGATCGATGGTTACGGTGAACAGCGTGGTGCCGTCAAAGTTCAGAGAATCAAGCACTACGTTGTTGAACGCGAGCTGCGTGGTCTCGGCAAATCCGCCGTGAACCAGCGTCTTGTCAAACGGCTGATAAGTGAAACCAATTCGCGGCTGGAAATTGTTCTTGTCGGAAGAGCAAGCTGAAATCAGGCCATTACCCATCAGGCAGGTGCCGTTGGGGCCTTTGATCTTTCCACCTTTGAATGCGCCCGCTTCATAGTCCCAACGCACGCCGTAATTTAGGGTCAGCTTGTTCGTGAGCTTGAAGGTGTCCTGGGCATAGAAGCCATAAATGTTGTCTTTGGAGGTGACTTCACCAGGACCAAAAGCGATGGTGAAGCTTGACGCGCCATTATCGGCGGCGTTGGCCAGATACTGGCCGAAGTGGAATTGTGGGAACAGAGAGAACCACGGGTAGTAACTGATGTTGAACCCGTATTTCATGGTGTGCTTGCCATGGGTCCAGGTCAGATTATCAATGAACTGATACCGCTTCTGAAGACCGCCCTGCGGGCAGCAGAAGTCGGCTCCGGTCTGGGTTCCATCGGGGTGAATAATGCCCGGTGCACTCGTATTGTCGGCTGTGGTGCTGACAAAGCGGAAGAACACGAAGCGCGCTTCATTCACCAGAGTTGGGGTGATGGTTGAGACCCAGCCCGTATTGAGGCTCGCGTTGTTGATGGTGGAGCTGGTGAGATCATCCGGAGATACGTTCAAGCCGGTCTGAACGATCACGTTGCTGGAGCGGAAGCGGTCAACCGCATACCGCGCGGTGATGGTGTTGTTCTGCGAAAGCTTGTAGTCCACCTTGCCCGAATAAAGCAGGTTGTTGTTGGGCGACTGTACGGTTACCGAACCGCCGAAGGGTGTCAAAGTAAGTGGAACGCCCTGCCGGCTGTTCTCGAATGCACCAAACCAGAAGAGCTTGTTCTTGATGAAGGGACCACCCACGGTGAATCCACCTTCTTTGCGATGGAATGGAGCACGTGGACATCCATCAAGCGAGTCTGGAGTCGGGCAACGAGAATCGCCGATAATCCCCAGGTTGTAGAAGGGATCTGAGGCGGAAAGATTCCGGCCCCGGAAATACATATGGCCTTCACCATGTACGCCATTCGTGCCGGACTTGGTGACCACGTTCATGACCAGTCCGCTGGCCTGGCCATATTCGGCGTTGTAATTGTTGGTGATGACCTGGAATTCCTGGACTTCATCAACTGCTGCGCCGAGGCCGTCGCGACCGGATACCAGCTGATCAGTGATGTTGGCGCCATCAACGTTGTATAGATTGCCGCGATTATTGATCGAGCCGGGAGCAATCAGGTCAGTAGTTAGTCCGCTCGTATCCGCCTTTACGCCGGGAGCAGTCAGCGCAAGCTGGGCATAGTCGTTGGCCGTGCCACCGGCGCCACCGAGCGTCGGGAGGCGCTCCATATCCAGATTGGTGATGGAACTGGAAACATCAGTTTTTGTGGTCTCAATAAGAGGTGCAGTGGTTGTAACTTCCACAGACTCCGCCGCGCCGGCGATTCCGAGTTTCACCCCGAGATCGCGCTGTTCACCCAGGACCAGCGTGATGTCTTTTAGCGTGCCGGGGCTGAAGCCTTTCGCCTCGACGCGAATTGTGTACTTACCGGGAGGCAGGTTCGGGATTGTGTAATTTCCGCTTCCGGTGGTGGTAACGGTGCGGCCCAGTCCGGTGTCCTGGTTGGTTGCGGTTACTTTTGCTCCGGGTACCACGGCGCCCTGAGGATCAGTTACCTGTCCCACGATTGTGGCCGTCGAGGCGCTTTGTGCGAACGCAGGAATTGAAATGACGCCGCACAGAAGCCCGAGAATACATAGCACTGCTATACGCTTCATAGGGGAGGAGTCTCCTTAAATCTGCCCACCGTGAAGCCCGGCGTCCTGCGGGCACCCCATTTCTGTTACCGGGCCCATCGGCTCATAAGGCGGCAGGATTTTACCTCTCTTTACTCTGCTTTACACATCAAAAACTCACTTCGCATTTATGAATGTGACGGACTGCTCGGTTTCACCAGCGAAGCGCAAGGGTCTGATCAGACGAAGTTACCGAAGGGATGCGTACAGCCCAGATCATTTGGCCGCGAGGACAGTTGCTTGAAGCGCGATGATAGACATCGCGATTCATACCTGTTTCTTCCGTGTTTCAACCCCTTTTGTGCTGCAGTTTTTCTTACTGCACAAATCGGTGTTGATCGAAAGTTCATGGACCAGTGATACCAACGGCTAAGGCAAAGGACTGAACTTGTGGCCCGGGGGTTACGTTGACAATGGTTCTACCGTTGATATATTCGCGAACGGAAAGGACGCAACAGATGACCAACATCTACGACGCGATCAAGGAAAAAGAGAACCAGATCGCCATCTTCCAGGCACAGATTTCGGGCCTTCAGGCTGAGATCGAGGCACTGCGCGTGGCTGCGCGGATCCTGGAAGGCGGAGCTCCCGGGGGCGATGCCGCCCGTCCGGTAGCGGTACAGAGCGCTCCTGTCACCACGGCTTCCACCAATGGCGACAAGAGCAAGAGAGTTTGGCCGTAAATCGCAGCGAAATTCTTGTTCCGGCGCAAGCGTTTCTCCTTTTCCCCTGTAACGCCCAGGCATTCGGAGCAACAAGGCTGCAAGAGCAAGCCGATTCGAATGGGCCCGAGCTGTTAAAGAAAAGAAAGTGCACTTCCGGGGTATTGCAAGGCTGTTCAGGTTTTCGCGGCGCGTGAAACATGCATTGCGTCGCACCATTGAGGAGAAAAAGTTTTGCAGGACGGCGTAACCATGGCGACCCAACCAACAGAATCAAAACCCAGAGTACGGGCAGGCGGCGATGAACTGGCGGTCATCGCGCAGCGCGCCCAGGCATTCACCAACGCTTCCGGCACCGCCATCGCGCTGAGCGAAGGCAACGCCGACGAGATTATCTGCCGGGCACGCAGCGGCGCCGCAGCCCCTGAAGTGGGCACGGCCCTGCGCGTGGAAGGCAGCTTCACCGGACTGTGCATTCAATCCGGCAAGGAATTGCGCTGCGACGACGCCGAGACAGACACACGCGTGGACACGGCGGCAATTCGCGCGCTGGGCATCAAGTCCATGGTCGTGACCCCGATCAAGGAAGACAACAAGGTGATCGGCGTGATTGCGTGCTTCGCTCCCACGGCGCACGCTTTCACGATCACACACGTTGCCGTGCTCAAGACCATGTCAGACCAGATCAGCGTGCTGCTTCAAAAGGAGCGCCGCATGCGCGAAGAAGGCATTGAACCAGCGCCCCTCGCGGCGCCGCCTTCGCCAGCGCCGCGGCAGGCACCTGGCCCGGTCATCATCAAGCCGGCACCCGCTCCTGCAGCAAACACCAGCGGTCCGGCCGTGGCCGCGGCTCCTGCACGAACGCCGGTAGCGGTGGTTAACCGGGTTGAACCGGTCAAGCCCGCTCCTCTGGCCGCCGAAGTCGCTGCTCCGATCAATGTTTCGCGTAGCGACAAGCCTGAAGTCCGCGCCAGCTTCGGCACATTTGAATCAGTGGCGGGGGACGAGAAGAAGGGCGGCAATTCGAGCAAACTGATCGCGATCGTCGCGGTCGTTGTTGTGGCTGTTGCGGTCACGTTCTACTTCGTAAAAGGTCACAAGTCTGCATCAGCCTCGTCAACAACTCCATCGCAGCCAACGCAGGAGGTCGCGAGTGCACAGCCCCCAGCGACTGCGGGAGTTGTTAACCCGTCATCCACTGCGAACAGCAACTCACCGGTTTCGACAAGCTCAAGCACCGTGAGCATCGCCAAGCCAGCGGTGGTGCATGAATCGAAGCCGGTAGAAAAGCCGGCCGCTAAGGCGCAAGAGAGAGAGAGAGCCCCGGAACCGGTCCAGCAGAAGAGTGAACCGATGACGGTTTCGCTCAACGGCGGTCCTTCGAAGTTGCATGCCGCAAACACACAAAACACTGACGTGGCGCCGATGATGACCATAAGCTCTGGAAATTCAGGCGCGCTTACAAGCCTCGCCCGTCCGGTTGCGGTTTCGACTCCGGGCATTGCCCAGTCAGAACTGGAACCTCTGAAAGTGCTCAAAACCGTCTCACCGATCTACCCTGAGATCGCGAAGATCCGTCGTCTTTCCGGATCAGTGATTGTGGAAGTAAAGGTCAACAAAGAAGGAAAGGTAGTGAGCGTGCGCTATGTCAGCGGCCAGGCTGTATTTACTGATGCGGCTGCGGACGCGGTGCGGCAATGGAAATTCAAGCCTGCCACGCTGAACGGACAAGCGATTGAGCAGACCACCCAGATCAAAGTGGACTTCCGTCCCTCCTAAGACGGCACCGCGAAATGGTGAAGGCGCACCGTTTGGTGCGCCTTCAATCTTTTGGGATTAATACCGTTCGGGTGTTAAGAATCTTCGGGGCTAAAAAAAAGTAGTCACCGATTCGACCACAACTCTGCCACGCATTGCATGCAAGTCCTGCCCCATCAGGGAGACACGCGCGGAAGGATCGATGACAATCCCCTTATCAAGAACGCGGTCCAGAATCTCCACCGCGTTAACATCCTCGAGATTGCTCGTCTTCATCACGATCACGACTCCATTCTGAGTGCTGCCTCAGGCGGACAGCAATTACCCCATGCGAATTAAGATGCCCTGATCGTTTGAGATGATGGTCGCACTGGAAAAAGAAAGCGCTTGCGCCTAAGTTTCTGTTGCGCTCACGGCAGGCATCCCGGCGCGAGCTCTCGACTTGAATCTCGTCGTGCCCCATAGAAAGAAACGATAAAGAAGAAGGACGGCAAGAACGCTGCCGTAGGCGAGTGGACGCCGCAAATCAGCCTTGACCAGCCAAATAAAGTGAACAACTCCTGCGAGCGCACTGAAGTAAATAAGGCGATGGAGTTGCTGCCACCGTTTTCCGCCCAGCCGGCGAATCCATCCGGTGGTGGATGTGATTGCGAGAGGAAGCATCAGGAGCCACCCCGTCATGCCGGCAGTGATGAACTTGCGTTTGGCGATGTCGTGCAGCATGGCATGGACGTCAAAGAATTTGTCGAGCCACACATACGTGGTCAGGTGCAAACAGCCGTAGAAAAATGCAAAGAGGCCCAGCATGCGGCGAAAGCGAACCAGCCATGGCATGGCCAGAAGCTTGCGCAGAGGAGTAACTGCAAGCGTGGTCAGGAGAAATACGAGTGTCCACTTGCCGGTAGAGCGCGTGATCACGTCAACCGGGTTGGCGCCGAGATCCTGCTGGAAGGCCTTCCACACCAGCAAAGCAAGTGGCGCCAGGCACAACAGGAACACCGGAGCTTTCAATCCGCGTACTGCTTTGTCGGGGACCTTAATCATCAGAAATTCTTCCGCAGGTCCATTCCCGAATAGAGACTTGCAACCTGATCGCCATAGCCGTTGAACATGAGCGTGGGATGCTTGGCTGCGAACAAACTATCGCCAATGCGGCGCTCAGTGGCCTGGCTCCAGCGCGGATGGTCCACGGTGGGATTCACGTTGGAATAAAACCCGTATTCGCTTGACGCCATGATGTTCCACGTAGTGGGAGGCATCTTGTCAGTGAAGCTGACCTTCACGATCGCTTTGATTCCCTTGAATCCATATTTCCACGGCACTACCAGGCGCAGGGGTGCTCCATCCACATTGGGCAGCACTTCGTCGTAGAGTCCCACGGCGAGGATCGTGAGCGGGTGCATGGCTTCATCCATGCGCAGGCCTTCTACGTACGGCCACTGAAGCACGTCAGCTTTCTGGTTGGGCATCTGGTCAGGAGCAAGGATGGTCTGGAAAGCAACAAACTTCGCGCTCGGCAGCGGGTCCGCCTTCTTGATCAGCGCGGAAAGCGGAAAGCCGACCCACGGAATCACCATGGACCAGCCTTCAACACAACGATGCCGATAGACTCGCTCTTCGAGCGCCGCGAGCTTGAGCACGCTGTCGATATCGAGCGTTGTGGGCTTCTTCACCATGCCGTCGATCGCCACAGTCCAGGGACGCGTCTTGAAGTTCGCAGACAGACCGGCGGGACGGTACTTATCTGTGCTGAATTCGTAATAGTTGTTGTAGTTGGTAATGTCCTTGAACGACGTCGGTTTCTCAGTGGTGCTGTACTGGCTCTTCACGATTCCGGTGAGCTTCTGACCACCATTGCCCGATGCTTCCACCGATCCGTGCTCAGGCGAATCTGTATTGCGCAAGTAGAGCCCGCCGGCAATGGCGGCTCCTGTGGCCAGAGCGCCGGTAATGAACTTACGCCGGTTCAGGTAATTGGACTTCGAGGTAATCTCCGATGAAGGAACATCGCTGGATTTCTTGATCAACATGGCTCGCTTCCCTGCTCCGCAAATCGCGGGTGGCTGAATAATTCCATCATAAATAGATGTCCTGCCCGCGGCAGAGACACATTTCTCTCGAGTTGAGAGGACGAAAGTATAAGAACCTTCAAACTGATTACGAGTTTCGCAGCTTTTCGGATTTAGACTGAGGCCTTCCAGAATTCAGCCGTTGACTATGGCGAATATATGGCGTAATATCAGAGCGGCTAATCCTGGTGAAACAGACGGGAGCGCAGTAGCCGGGATCTTTGACAAAATAGCTGCTAGCTCCTGGCTGCTAGCTTGGATCCGGCCTTTGGCCCTGAGCCGTTGGCCCCTGGCTTACCTGAGGAAGTATTGGCGGAGTGGTAACCCTGTGCGCGATGGTGAGGCGGTTGAGACCCTTGGGTGACGCAAGGAAAATGTTGGGTCACGCAATGGAATCTCGGCGTGACCCAGAGAAAATCTCGGCGTGACCCAAGGGTCGAAATCGGCTAAGTGCTTTGTTTGCTGCAAAAGTGCAGAAAAATAGGGGGCACCCCCTCTAAGGTTTACTGGATTGCAAACTTTTTGGAAGCTTCTGGACGCGTGAGTTGTTGGGAAACCCAACTTTTTACCCCCTAGGATTCACGCCACGGCGTTTCTGCTGGACGGCAGGTTCAGTATGGGGCGGCGGGTGGCAGGCTGCCAGCGAAGCCGACGAAAACTGGTTCGGGCGAGAGGCGCACCCCCCATTTATCGAAGACTTTGGCCTGAATTTCATCCTTCACGGCGATGATGTCACGCGCCGTGGCACCGCCGCGATTGACGATGGCGAGGGAATGTTTACGCGAAATCGCCACCGAACCGTGCTGGTAGCCTTTGTGAAACCCGGATTGTTCCACCAGCCATGCGGCGGAGAGCTTCACCAGTCCACCTTCTCCGTTGTAACGCGGCATGGTCTTGCCGGGCACGAGCTGTTGAGCAAGTAGCTCAATGCGTTGCGCGTCGGCTTCAGTGACAAGCGGGTTCTTAAAAAATGACCCGGCGCTGCGTGAGTCTTCATCACCCGGCGTGATCAGCATGGCTTTGCCGGCCCTGATCTGGCGGACAGCTTCGCGAACCTGAGAGAGTGAAGGCCGTGTGGTGGCCGAGGCGAAAAAATTCTTCACATCGGCGTAGTCGAGTGTGGGCGCGCCGCCTTTCTTCAGACGGAACCCGACTTCCACTACAACGTACTTCGCTGCTGCGCTGGTGTTGAAAATACTGCGACGGTATTGAAATCCGCAATCGCTGTTGCTGAGCTCCATGACGCGTCCGCTCGAGAGTTCAAGGACGCGAACCCTGTGGATGGTTCGCGAAACTTCCTGTCCATAGGCTCCCACGTTCTGCACCGGAGTGCCGCCGACAGTGCCGGGAATCCCGCTGAGGCATTCCAGACCGGCACAGCGTTGCTCTACGGTTTGGGCTACGAAGCTGTCCCAACTTTCACCAGCGGCGGCATAGAAGAGCATGAAATCATTTTCGTAACCGAACTCAATGCCACGCAGGGAGATGTGCACGACAACGCCGGGCCAGCCTGCGTCGGAGACAAGAAGATTGCTGCCGCCGCCGAGCACGAACAAAGGCAGGCGCTTACCGGCCGCAAAGTCGACAGCTTCGCGCAGGTCACTCTCGCTTGCCGCAACCATGAAATAGCGCGCGGGCCCGCCCACCTGAAGGGTGGTATAGGGAGCAAGCAGGATGTTTTCCTGAATCTTCAAGGCTGAAGTCAAAGGTAAACCACTTACTCACTTCCAGGGAATGGGTTTTTCCTTGGTAAAATGAGAACAAGAACCTTGGGAGGGAGAACCAAAGAATGTATCCGGAAATGATGATCGCGCCCATGCGGGAAGAGCTTACTTCGGCAGGAATCCAGGAAGCGCGGACGGCCGCGGACGTTGAAAACGCGGTGAAACAGAAGGGCACACTCATGATCGTGGTCAACTCGGTATGCGGCTGCGCCGCAGGCAGAATGCGCCCGGGTGTACGGGCAGCGTTGCGCGGCAACGCCCGCCCTGACCGGATCATTACGGTATTTGCGGGGCAGGACCGCGACGCGACCGAAAAAGCGCGCGGCTACTTCGCGGGCTTCCCGCCGTCATCACCCTCGATCGGCCTGCTTCGCGATGGGCAGCTGGTGTACATGATGCAGCGCAGTGATATTGAGAGCAGCACGCCGGAAGCCATCGCCACGAACCTGGCGCGCGCTTTTGAAAAGTATTGCTCAAACGTGAGCGCGAACTAGAGACGCCTACAGAGTTGAATTGTGGAAAGGAGCCGACCCGGCTCCTTTCTTCATTTTTGGGAGATGGCGCCATTCGGCGCTGCTGCGTGCGCTTCGGATGACTCTACCGCGC
>Ga0070679_100006980_pt1 | contig 10540 bp, 7 predicted proteins | sample KBSC63BmetaG_FD_65652 | JGI IMG/M metagenome (GOLD analysis project Ga0070679, IMG submission 65652) | Corn rhizosphere microbial communities from Kellogg Biological Station, Michigan, USA - KBS C6-3B metaG | ecosystem: Host-associated > Plants > Roots > Rhizosphere | place: USA: Michigan... | reverse complement strand
GCGCCGGCGACATTGAAATAACGCAAGGCGACATAGCGGAAGTCGTGGGCCTGGGCGGCGTCCTCCAGCATCCATTCGGTCATCAATTTGGAGCGGCCATAGGGGCTGGCGGGGTCCTTGACAGCGTCTTCGGCGACGGTGGGCTGGTCGTTGGCGCCGTAGACAGCGGCGGTGGAGGAGAAAATGAATTGCTTCACGCCGCCGGCGATGCAGGTTTCGATAAGATCCCGGGACTTGGCGGTGTTGTTGGAATAATACATCAGCGGATTTTCTACCGACTCCGGCACCACCACCGAGCCTGCGAAATGAATGACGGCTTCGACCTGGTGCTTCCGCAGAATATCGCGGACCAAATTTTTGTCGTTGATGTCACCTTGGACGAAGTGCGCCTTTTCGGCGACCTGCGCCCGCACGCCGGTGACGAGATTATCCAGCACCACGACCTGGTCGCCCCGGTCGATCAACTCCAGTGTCATGTGACTGCCGATATAACCGGCGCCGCCGGTGACGAGAACGGACATCATCCAACCTCAATGTGATCTTGCTGCCGGCGCGGGAAGCGCTCGATCTATTGCGCGCCCGACGTTTTGGCGAGGCCACGCATATCCTGTTCGATGGGTCGGCGCCAGACCGGCACGACGCGGCCCAATGCGTCCTGGGCCAGCGGCTTCTTCACGGTCAGCAGCAGCGCGGCCGTCACCGCGACGATGACCATGAAGCCGTCATAATAGGCCATCGAAAGCAGTGCGCCGCCGATCATATAGCCGACCAGGCTGACCTGCATCATGCGCGCGAGTTTTACCGCCCAGTCCAATTCCGCTTTCCCCTTGGCAAAGGAAAGCGTGGCGGTGGTGTTGTACCAGGCGGCCGCCAGCAAGATCAGGAAGAGGATAAGGCCGATGAAACCGTGGTCACCCAGAACCTGGAAATAAATGCTGTGCGCGGCCAGCCCGTGCTCGAGGCTGCCAACCGAATGGTAATTGTGCACCACATTTTCCAGATTGATTGATGAGAAACCGCCGCCGGTCACGCGTTCTTCCGCGACGTTGAAGCTGGTCCGCCAGGCCGCAACACGGCCGGCAAAGGAGGAATCCTCGTCATAGGAATTGATCGTCGACATCCGCTCGAACCAGGTGGCCGGAACCAGGCTGGGCAGTGCCAGGACGACCATGCCGCCCAGCAGCAGCGGGATCAGGCCCGCCCGCGACCTGGCGGCGTAGAACACGGCCATGATGGCCATTGCCGACAGGGCGCCGCGCGAATAGGTGCCGATGATGCCGAGAATGGTGAGAACCATCCCGCCCAGCAGGCAGAGCCGGATCCAGGCCTTTTGACTGGTTTCGCGCAGGTAATTGATCAAGGGCAATGTCATCACCAGCGCCAGGCCCAAGGCATTGTTGTCCGCGATCATCGTGTTTTCGGGGCCGAAGACATGGTGGCTGCCGCCGGTCAGGAGCACGAAGCCGCCGCCTTTCACGCCGAAGAAAGCCAGCGACAGGACGGTCACCCACACCACCGCCTGGATGCGCGCCTTGTTGTTGGCGATGGTCATCACCGCCAGGGCCAGGATGAAGGTCTTCATCGTGCGGTCCCATAGCGGATAAGAGAATTCGCGATTGAGCGCGTTGTAGGTCGTGATCGAAACCCAGATCCCGAAAACGATCACCACGACGGTGACCATGTTCATCGGCGCGATTTTTCGTTCCTTGGAAATGATCCAGGCGATTGCCGTCAGGGCGGCGATGTAGAAATTGAGCTCGAAATTGCTCAGGAAGCCGTAAACTTCCCGCTGCGGGCTCATCAGCGCGACCCAGATCCAGGTCAGAACACCGATGGCCGGCGCGCGCAGGATGAGCGGGAACACGCCCAAAAGCGCGGCCAGCAGAATGAGATCACGCACGCGAACAGGCTCCCCAAAACGAGACTTGCCGGCGAGCCCTGCAGAAATCGTGCCCGCCCGCCGCAGAATGACCACAAGAGGTTAACTAATGCGTGAAAGTCCGTCTTGTACATTGAAATAAAGCATGAGAGCGTTCAACCGGGAGTGTGAATATGTCCGGCCTTTTATTCCTTGTCTCGGTTATCGGCTTCATCCTGATCGCCTATTGGGCGTTCCGGAATGATGCCATGGGCTTGAACGAAAATGGTTCCGGACTGCTGGCGATGCGGTCGTCGGAACCCAAGCCCAAGCCCGCGCCCAAATGGAAGAAGCAGTCCGGACCGGTGGCGGCCCAGAGCCCGCGTTTGCCGGGGCGCCTGAAGGCGGACGGAACGAAAAAACCCCGTTGGAACCGCGCGCTTCTGCCCGGACGCAGCCGCTAACTTTTCCCGATTTGAGACATCAGACGAAAGGATGGGCCGGCAGCCTCACAAAGGCGGCCAGGAGAAAGATTCCTGCCGATGCCAGGGCGACCGGGAAGCTGGCGGTATCCTTGAGGGCAAACAGGATCGGATCCTCGGGCACACGGCCGCGCCGGGCGTGGATCCAGACCCGGCTGATCCAATAAAGCAGCAACGGGCACAGCAGCCACAAAAGTTGCGGCGAGCGGAACGCGGCCCGAGCCTCCGGCGTCAGAACATAAAGGGCCAGGATCAGCGCCGAGAGATATCCCCCGGCCAGACCGAAGCTGGCCAGAATATCGTGATCCCCCGGACGATAGGCCCTGGCCCGCGTCGCCAGCCGGGTGCCGGAAAACCGGCTGCTCTTGAGTTCGCCATAGCGCGCCAGCATCGCCAGGCCGAAAAAGAAAAACCCCGTGAACAGCAAGAGCCAGAAGGACGGCGCCGCCCCTGCGATGATGAAACCAGTCAAAACCCGGTGCATGGCGAGCGCAACCAAGGCGAAAATGTCGATCACCAGGGTCTTCTTGATCCAGAGCGAATAGTTCAGCGACAGCGCCAGATAGACCAGCATCCACCCCGCCAGCAGGGGCGACAGGAAAAAGCTCAAGCCCAGTCCGGCACAAAGCAGTCCCAGAGCAAGGGAAAAGCCACGCGCGATCGAAAGGCGGCCCGACGCGAAAACGCGGCGATGCTTGATGACATGGCGGCGGTCGGCGCGCAGATCGACAAGGTCGTTGGCGATATAGCCCGCCGATGCCACCAGGCAATAGGCGCAGAACGCCAGATAGGCGCCGACCACGAAGCGGGCATCGCTGCGGCTGGCGGCGTCGAGCAAGGGGATGAAAATCAGAAGATTCTTGATCCAGCGGCGGGGATGCAGCGCATCAATATAGCGCCCGGAACCGCGGTCGTCCGGGCACAGCACGTCCGCCGTCTGGCTGTTCCACATATGGTTCTTGAGCAGCTGCGGCGATGGCGCGACGATGACGGAGCGGCGCGCGGTCCGCCACACGGGGATGTCGATATGCCCATGGCCGGCGAAATCGAAATCGCCGGAGCCGAAGCGGGCGCACAACACCTTGGCGATCGTTTCTCCCCGAGGCGTTTCGTCATGCTCGATCTCGATGATGTCCGAAAACAATCCCAGATGGTTCGCGATGGCGCGCGCCACGCTGGATCTGGCCCGCGTCACCAGAAAAATATCGCGGCCGCCGGCCGCTTCCCGGCGCAGGAACGCCAGGAATGGCCGGCGATAGGGCAAGCCGGCGGGATCGAGGGCGCTGCGCTCCGCCACCCGCTTGCGGAACTCGGCCGTCCCCAAAAAAAGCCAGCGGAGCAACGCGAAGATCATCCAGGGGCGGCGGCGCACCAGCGCCAGCGCCAGTTCGCCGGTGGTTCCCGTCCGCAGGATGGCGCCTTCCAGCTTCACGCAAAGCGGAATGCCGGGATCGTCGCGCCGGTGGTGAACCCGGCGCCCCAATGCCCTGGTGCTCAGATCGTTCAGCGAGAGAGAAAGAATATTCGACACGCCAACATTTCCGCCTGGCCGAGCAAGATGAGGCCCACGCTATCACGGGGCCATGTCCGCCGCATCCGTGAATGCACGGCCGGCGGGATGATTCATGCAACGCGCATGATCACGGAGCGCGGCGCGGCAAAATCGCGAAAGTGGGATCGCCTTTTACCGGCGGATAGGTGATGCGGTTGAAGCGGGCAAGGGTGAATTCATAGGCCGCCTTTGCACGCGGCGAACCGGTCACCGAATAGGCCGCGGCGGTGCCTGCCCGCGCGATCAGGCCGTAATCCTGCCAGGCTTCCTCGACTTCCTTGGGCGGCAGCTTGCCCAAGCCGCTGGTCTGAAACACTTCCGCCCAGCTGCTGACCCGGTGATGGGTTTCCGGATCGAAAATATGGAAGTTGTAGGCCGCACCTCGTGCGGGATCGAAGCCCCGATCGGCATTGGTGAACGGACCGACGATGAAGTTCGACATCCATTCGACCATCCGGCCGGCATCCGCGTAGCCCATGTCGTTGACCCAGTTCAGGACCACGGCCAGAAAATTTTGCTGCCACGGCGCCATCGAGCCTTCGGGGCGATAATCGCCAGGCACCCAGCCTTCCACCGCGCCCGCGGATTTCATGGTCCGGTCCTGCACATAGAGCTGCACCAGCTTGGCCAGATTGCCCCGCAGCTTGGCATCGAAATAGCCGCGCATGGGATCGTTGCCGGGCAGGATGAAAGCGGCGGTGGCTAGGGTGCGAAGCGACCAGGACAGGCTGCGGACCTGCTGCCAGGCCTCGCCATGTTCTCCGATGATCAGGCCATGGCTCTGGCCGCGGAAATCCGGATCGTAACAGAGCAGGACATAGGCCGCCTGGGCCGCCAACTCGTCCCGGTAATATTGCGAACCCGTCAGCAGGTAAGGCAGATAGCTCAGCGACGGTTGGTGGGCATCGTCGAGCGTCCAGCCATGCTGTTCTTCGTTGAAGGCTTCCGGCAGGACGCCCTTGACCGTGTCGCCGCCCCGCGAATCCAGCCAAAGTCCGGGATGGGCATCGATGGTAAGCGGCAATCCGGTTTTGCGGTCGCGCAGATGCCAGGGCACGCTTCCCGCGGCATCGCCATTGGCCAGAAGAAGTTTGCGGCTGTTTTCGCTTGGCTTTATCAGATCGACCACGGCCCAGGTCGGCAAGGGGCCAATGTCCATTCGCCCGCCGGTATCGGGCATGTGCATAGCGACGATGCCGTGCTCCATCGCCCGGTCGCCGACCTTGTCCGCAGCCCGCGAGATATCTCCCAGCAATTCCCCGCCAATGTTGAAATCGGGTGCATAGCGCGGCACGCCCGCCGCCGCCGACAGCATGCCCAGGTCTTGCACGATGCGCACCGACGGCTTGCCGTCGGTCCACAAAAGGCGATGCCAAGTGGAAAAACTATATTGATGCACGTCACGCGCCTGGAAGGCGATTTCGCCCGCCAGCCGCATCTCGACGTCATAGTCGAAATTGTCGTCGTGGCGGATGCCGGTCCAGTCATTGTGGAAAATCACGTCGATCCGGGTGGGACCTTCGCGGGGCGTAAAGACGTCGAACATGATCTGAAGCCGGTCGTTGATGTCCGCCACGAAGCGGCGCTCCTGCGCCAGCGGCCCATCGATCCAGAGGCCGGGAACGGCGTTCTTGGGATTCTGCGCAATAGCCTGAAGGTCGAGGGTCACGGGCTTGATCGTGCCGTCGGGCCCCTTGATCTTCAAAACAACATCCAGGGCCGGAATCGCGGCGCTGCCGCCCGTCGCTGCCGGCGTGCCGTCACCCTTGACGACTGTTGCATCCAAGGTCTTACCGGATGACAATTTGGGCAATTCGACCGTGAGGATGGCATGGCGAACCGAGCCATCGGCATGGAAAGCTTTCGGATCGGCCTGGGTGGCGATGGCGCGGCCATCCAACAGCACCTGGAGATGATCGCCGCGTTGAACCGCGCCGGGCGCGAAGATCTGCCCGAAGCTGATGGTCCTGGCCGGCATCGAGGCATCGGCATGAATTTCGAATTTGCCCACGGGGCCGGGAGCCTGCGCCGCCGCCGGCGCGACCACCCCACCCCACAGCAAGCCGAACATAAGAAGAAGGGATCTGCCCTTCGTCATTTCCGCAACCCTTCGCAAATCCTGACCCGATCCTAACGGGGTTCGTGGAGAATTCCCCGCCCAACCTGCTCCGGCAGCCGCGATCATGCGATGTTGGTAAACTCTTAGGGCCTGGCTGGTAGAAATTAAGCCTGAGACAGAAGCAAAGTGGACGACATAAACCCATTTCTTTATAATGGCTTAGCCAATCCACGATACTCCGCATCACCGGCCGCCTCATGACGGGCGTTCCCGCAAAAAAGGCATTGTTACGCATGGCACGCGCGCAAGAATTTTCCGGCGACTGCGCCGGTTCCCTCCAAAGGCGCCCGGAACATGCTTGATCCGGTGCCGTGGCGCGTCAGCGCTATCATTCCCGCTTACAATCGCGCGGAGTTTCTCACCGAAACGATTTCGGCCCTGCTGGCACAGACGGAGCCGCCGCACGAAATCATCGTGATCGATGATGGCTCGACCGACGATACCGCGGCCGTGGTCGCCGGATTCGGCGCGGCCGTGCGCTACCAACGGATCGAGAATGGCGGTGCGCCGGTGGCGCGCAATGTGGGCGCCGCGCTTGCGACCGGCGACTGGCTGTGGTTCTGCGACAGCGACGATCTGTGGCAGCCGGAATATCTTGCCCGGGCGCGCGCCATCGCCGAGACGCCGCCCCATCCACATTTCATCTTCGGCAATTTCCAACTGGTGCGAAACGGCGCCTGGGAGCCAACCGCCAAATTCGCGACCGCGCCGCAGGGCTTCTGGGAGGCCATTGCCTGTCAGAAAGTGGCGGGAGGCGCGATCTTCACCGAGCCGCCCTACCCTCATATCCTGAAATTCCAGCCCATCTTTCACTCCACCATCGTGATGACCAAGCTCCTGTTCGAGGCCGTCGGCGGGTACGACACGCGATTTGCGCGAACAGCCAGCGAGGATTTCGAATTCACCCTGCGTTGCGTGGCAGGCGCACCGGTCGGCATGATCGAGCCTTCGCTGGTCGGCATCCGGCGGCACGAAGGCAATTACAGCGCGAACCAGATGGCCAATTTGCTGGGCGAAGTGAAAATATTGCAGCACGCAAAAATCCATCACGCCGCGGGACGAAAATACGCGGCCGAGATCGATGTCCAGATATGCCATCGCAATGCGCAGGCCCTTGAACTGGCCTTCACCAAAGGCGATTACGATCTGGTGCGGTCGCTGGCCAAGGCTGTCGGCAAGGGCAACCTCAGTTTCAAGCAGCGTCTCAAGGCGTTTCTGGCTTCATTGCCCCAGGCGATCCGCACGCCGCTGGTCGCGCTGGCAGAGCGCCCCTCGGGTGCAGGACCCGACGCTCGATGAGCCGGGCGCGCGTGCTGCACGTCTTCAAGTATTTTCGCCCGGAATTTACCGGCGAAGGCATTTTCGTCGAACGTCTGGCGCACGCCTTCGCACGTTTGCGCCCGGATGTGGCGCATGACGTCGCGGTTACCGCAACACGCGGCCCCGCCAATCCGCTCATCCTCGAACATCTGTCGGCCGTGCATTATTTGAGTGGTGAGAGCGGTGCGGCCAGCCAGCGCGAAATCGCCACATGGCTTGCGCGCCATGGCGGCCGCTACACGGCCGTACATTATCACACTCATGTCGATCGCACTTTTGCGGGCAGCCTGATGCTCAAGCTGAGAGGATGCCGGCTCATCCTCTCGGCCACACTCGACGACAGCATCGAAGGATTGCTTCGAACCTACCGTCCCCGGCTTCGCCCCCTGATACGCCGCCTATTTCGGGCCATCGATCAATTCGTGGCCATCAGTCCAAAGCTGTTTTCCGAGAATAATCGCTATGTTTCAGCCAGAAGGTCGGCCCTGATCCCGATCGGAATCGCCATTCCCGAGCTGAACGGCGCCTCATCCAAGGCGGCTCGCGAGAAGCTCTCCATAGACCCGCAAGCCCAAATGCTGGTTTCGGTCGGCGGAATCTGCGCGCGCAAGGATCAATTGTTTCTGGTGCAGCAACTTGCCGAACTCGTAAAGCAGAATCCCCGTCTGCTGCTGGTCCTGGTCGGCCCGGATGTCGAGCCGGAATATGCCCGCCAGGTCAGGGCCTATGTGGCGGACCATGGCCTGGAGCGGCATGTGCGTTTCTCCGGTTACGCGGAATCGCCCTGGGACTTTTACCTCGCGGCCGACATCATGGTGTTCGCTTCCCACGAAGAGGGTTTCGGCACGGTGGTGATCGAGGCCATGGCGCATGGCCTTCCCGTCGTCGCGCGTCATCTTCCGGGCGTGAATGACACCTTCATCAAGCAAGGCGTGTCCGGATTTCTTTTCACGGAAAATGGGGAATTTCTGCCTTACCTCGGCCAGCTCTTGCGCGATGATGCGCTGCGCCGCCGCGTGGGCGCCAATGGCCGGGATTTTGTGGCGGAAAACTACAACATCGCCGACATTGCGGGGCGCTATCTGGCGCTTTACGGATTTCCTGTCGGAAGCGGGCCATAACCGCTATCGGCGCCCGCTGATTTCGAAACAAGAGTCGATCTCCCGGCTTCGGAAATCATGCCCTGGCAGAGCGAAGACTGAGAAGATATTTTATCTTGCCGCGGTCATGGGCCAGATTCATCAACTTGCTGACCCAGATTTCCGGGGGCGAGATCAGCCGCGAGAGCCAATAGCTCGCCAGCCGGGTGGCAAATCGGCGCCACAGCCACCTGGGAACGCCAAAAAAATGCATGCCGGGAAGGACTCCTTCGAGGAGAACCTCCGTGGCGCCATGGCCTTCATAATAGTCGGCGATGTAGCGAATGGATTGCCGTTCATGGCCGATGATGTGCTTCACGCTGCATTCGGGAAACCAGATTCCACGAAAGCCTTTCGCCAACATCGCCTTGATCACTTCGGTTTCTTCGAAAAGCAATCGGCGCCCGGGGGCGACGCCCAGGCGCGGGTCGTACGGAAATTGCCGTTGCTCAAAGGTCCGGATCGCGAAGTTTGCGCCATAGGGAAGCGAATTCCCTTCAATCGTCATCGAGACAGGATTTGGCCCCAGGTCGCGCGCGGCAAGCGGGGGGCCCAGCATTGGCAGGATGGACGCAAACCATCCGACACTGGGTTCGACAAGCGTGGGCACGATCTTACCGCCGAAGATGCAGACATCCGGCCAGCGTTTGAACGCATCGACATAAGCCGTCAACCAGGCTTGGTCGACCATCACATCGTCGTCGGTCCAGACAATATAATCGCCGCGGGCGCATGCGACTGCGCGATTGCGGGCGTTCGAGAGCCCCCCGCGCGGCTCCATTTCATACCTGACAGGCAACCGGCCGGCGAATTCCGTCACCACCGCATGCGTTTCGTCGGTGCTTCCGTTATCGATTACAAGCAATTCCCATTCGCAGTCCGGCTTGAGAGCGCTTTCCAAAGAACCCAGCGTGCGCTTCAGAGAATTTGCTCTGTTGCGCGTACAGATAGCGACCGTAAAAAGCATTGCGATTCTCTGGGTCTAGATTTCGACGTTATCGCCTGCGGGCCTGCCTGCAGTATACCGCCTGTAAAATGCCTTACATAGCGGTCCCACCCTCGCACAAGCTAACTTGATTTGCAGTTAACAAGCATGGGATGCCGCCTCCAGGTGCGGCGCCTGCTCTGCGCACCCATTTCGCGCCCTTGCCTTGATTGTCCCCGACCGAGATGCAGTGCGACGAACTCGACCTGGATTCTTGCGGCTCCTGGTCTTCGCTTTTCTTCGGCAGCGGCCCCGGCGTTCCTGCACGTCCGGCCGCGTGGGTGAGGCAAAAAATCCCGTCCTTTTCGGCATGGCGGCCGGGCATGCCACAAAGATATCTTTACCTCTATGTTCTAATCTTTTAAGCGCAATTTGACATAATTCGTCACCCAGAACGGCGCTTCGGCGCCCTTTGGCGGTGAAAATCATGCAATCGGAACAACGGCAAGCCTAGATGACGCAATACCCGCCCGGATTCAGCACCAGGACAATGCGCGCGATCCCTCAAACCTGGGACGCCGGGCCGACCGGCACGGCCCAAGTTCCCGCTCGCCGTCACGCCGCATTTTCAGCCTTCGGCGATTTGGTATAGGAACCGGCCGATGACGGATGTGATCATCATCGAAAACGGGCGCCATGAGCGCAATTATTGGCGGGACATCTGGCGGTATCGCGAGTTGTTCTATGTCCTGGCCTGGCGCGATGTCGCCGTGCGGTACAAGCAGACGATCATCGGCGCCGCCTGGGCTGTCATCCGGCCATTTCTGACCATGCTGGTGTTCACGGTGATTTTCAGCCGGATCGCCAAGCTGCCGTCCGACGGCGTCACGCCTTATCCGCTGATGGTCTATGTCGGCACCCTGCCCTGGACCTTCTTTTCCACCGGCCTGACCGACGCGGCCAACAGCATGATCGGCAATTCCAACCTGATCAGCAAAATCTATTTCCCCCGGCTGATCGTTCCCATCGCCGCAGTGGTCGTGGCGTTCGCGGATTTTCTCATCGCCTTCGCGCTCCTGATCGGGATGATGTTCTGGTACCGGTTCGCGCCCAGCTGGCACGTGCTGTTTTTCCCGGTCTTCGTG
>Ga0070679_100006971_pt1 | contig 10546 bp, 10 predicted proteins | sample KBSC63BmetaG_FD_65652 | JGI IMG/M metagenome (GOLD analysis project Ga0070679, IMG submission 65652) | Corn rhizosphere microbial communities from Kellogg Biological Station, Michigan, USA - KBS C6-3B metaG | ecosystem: Host-associated > Plants > Roots > Rhizosphere | place: USA: Michigan... | reverse complement strand
GCGCTGACCAGCGCCGAGCGCGACGCGGGCGTGCGCCTCTGACGATCATGGCGTCGCTGCCGCGCTACGATTCGCCGCTCGCCAATGTCGTCTGGCGGCCGCTGACCAGCGATGACCTGGGCTACGTGGCGGTGCTCGAAGGCGAAATCCATGCGGCGCCATGGACGCTGGGCAATTTCCGCGATGCGCTGCTCGCCGGTTACCAGACGCTGGTCGGCGAGCGCGAGCACCGGATCGTCGCGTTCGGCGTGCTGATGCTGGCGCCCGGCGAGGCGCAGATCCTCAACCTGTCGGTCGTGCCGGACAACCGTCACACGGGGCTCGGGCGCGCGATGCTGAAGCGCTTCCTGCTGGCGGCACGCGAGCGCGGCGCCGAGCAATGCTTCCTCGAAGTGCGCGCGTCGAACGTCCCGGCCATCGCGCTGTACCGCAGCGAAAAATTCGTCACCGTCGGCCGCCGCGATGGCTATTACCCGGCCACCGCGACCACGCCGCGCGAGGATGCGCTGGTGATGCGGCGCGACCTGACCGCCGCCAACGACGCGTGACGATGCCGTCGCGTCAGCAGATGCTGCAGGAATTGAAACTCGCGCCGCGGTGGGTGCGCAAGCAGCACTCGTCCGGCGCAGCAGCGCTGTCCGGCGTAGCAGCGTCATCCGGCGCGGAACCGGAGACGGGCGCAGTGAAGGGAGTGCGTGTGACCCCGGTGCAGCACGGCGCCGATGCCGCGCGCCTCGAGCACATTGCCGGGCTGTCGCTCGCCGAGCTTGCCGCCGACGTTGCCGATTGCACCGCATGCAGACTCTGTCGATCGCGCAAGCTCGCGGTGCCCGGCGTCGGCGATCCGGAAGCCGACTGGCTGTTCGTCGGCGAAGCCCCCGGCGCCGAGGAGGACGCCCGCGGCGAGCCTTTCGTCGGGCAAGCGGGGCGCCTGCTCGACAACATGCTGCGCGCACTCGGTCTTTCGCGCGAGCGACAGGTGTACATCGCCAACGTGCTCAAGTGCCGCCCGCCGAACAACCGCACGCCCGAACCCGCCGAAGCGTTGGCCTGCCAGCCATATCTGTCGCGGCAGATCGAGCTGATCGCGCCGCGCATCATTGTCGCGCTGGGCAAGAGTGCTGCGACGTTATTGCTGGGCGAAGAATCGTCGATTGCGAGCCTGCGCGGACGCGTGCACCGCTACCGCGATGTGCCGCTGGTCGTGACTTATCATCCGGCCTACCTGTTGCGCAGCTTGCCCGACAAGGCGAAGGCCTGGGAGGATTTGCTGCTCGCCAAGCGCGTGGTCGCGGGGGGTTGACGGTTGTGGGGCGCCACTTGCACTCGGCAGGTGCCGCCCGCATAGTTCGCATCGCGGGAGCCGTCGTGCCCGTTCCGTTCAATCGTGGGGAGGCGTCATGTTGAAAAAGCTTGCCGGGTGGGTCGCTCTGCTGTCGCTGCTGGCGTTGTCCGGATGCGGCTACAACCAGTTGCAAACGCAGGACGAGCAGATCAAGGCCGCCTGGTCGGAAGTGCTGAACCAGTACCAGCGTCGCGCGGACCTCGTTCCCAACCTCGTCAATACGGTCAAGGGTTATGCCGCGCAGGAAGAACGCGTGCTGACCGAAGTGACGAATGCGCGCGCCAGCGTCGGCAGCATCAAGGCGACGCCCGAGTTGATCAACGACCCGGCAGCGTTCCAGAAATTCATCGCCGCGCAAAACCAGTTGCAGGGCGCGCTGTCGCGGCTCCTGGCGGTGTCGGAAAACTACCCGAATCTCAAGTCGGACCAGGTATTTCGCGACCTGCAGGCGCAGCTCGAGGGTACCGAGAACAGGATCACCGTCGCGCGCAAGCGTTACATCGATTCGGTGCAGGCATTCAACTCGACGGTGCGCTCGTTCCCGACCAACCTGACGGCGATGATTTTCAAGATGGACGTGAAGCCGAACTTCACCGTGGCCGACGAAGCCGCGGTCAGCCGCCCGCCCACCGTCGAGTTCAATCAATCGACGACCGGCACGCCGCCGCCTGCGGTTCCGGCGCCGCCTTCGCCGGCGCCGCAGAAGTAGCCCGCGCGATGCGTTCGTCCCGGTTCCCGCCGCATGCCCGCGGCGGGATGGATGCCTTTCCGTCGCGCCGATCCTTGCGATGACCGCGCGATGATCGGACGCGCAATGCGCTGGCGGGCATTAGCGGCGTTCGCGCTGCTTGCCGTGGCGGCTTCGACGCTGGCGGCTCCGTGGGAGCCCACCAGCGGCGGGCTCGCGCCGATACCTGCGCTCACCGCGCGTGTGACCGACGTCACCAACACGCTGTCCGAGGCCGAGCGCCAGGAAATCGAAGGGCGGCTCGGCGCGTTCGAGCAGAAGACCGGCGGCCAGTTCGTCGTGCTGATGGTGCCGTCGACAGCACCCGAGCCGATCGAATCGTATTCGATACGCGTTGCGGAAGCGTGGAAGATCGGCCGCAAAGGCCAGGACAACGGCATCGTGTTCCTGATCGCCAAGGATGATCGCAAGATGCGCCTCGAGGTCGGTTACGGCTACGAAGGCGTGCTGCCCGATGCGACGGCGCGCGGCGTGATCGGCGACACGGTTGCGCCGTTCTTCGCGAAATCGCAATTCGCCGCCGGCATCGATGCCGGCATCGACCGCGTGACAGCGATCATCACCGGCAGCGGCGAAGCCACGCCTGCACCGCCGATCTCCCCGGGTGCGCGCAAGATCGGCGCATCGCACTTCGACCCGGGCACGCTGTTCATCCTGCTGTTCATCGTCATTCCGGTTGTCGGCGGCATTCTCAAGCGGATTTTCGGCAAGCTCGCCGGCTCGACGATCGGCGGCGGCATCGTCGGCGCGGTCGCGTGGTTTCTCGTCGGCTCGCTGGCGATCGCCGGCATCGCAGGCGTCGTCGGTTTGCTGGTCATGCTGTTCTTCGGTGGCGTGGGCGGTGGCCTCGCACGCGGCGGTCGCAGTGGCGGGATCTTTCCCGGCGGATTCGGCGGGGGCGGTGGCTTCGGTGGCGGCGGCGGGTTTGGCGGGGGCGGTGGCTTCGGCGGCGGCGGTGGATCGTTCGGCGGCGGTGGCGCGTCGGGAGGATGGTGATGGCGCACGGCTCGCGCTACTGGCGCCACATCGTCACCGACCATCACACGGTGCGGCGGATTTTTTCCGGAGATGCCTTGTCACGCATCGAGCACGCGATCGCCGACAGCGAGAAGACACACGGCGGGCAGATCGTGTTCGCCGTCGAGCCGGCGCTGCCGCTCGGGCGTGTCCATCACAAGCTCTCGCCGCGCGAGCGCGCGCTCGAGGTGTTCGGGCTGTTGCGCGTATGGGATACCGAGCACAACAACGGCGTGCTGATCTACCTGCTGCTCGCCGACCACGATGTCGAGATCGTCGCCGACCGGGGCATCGCGAATGCGGACGGCGACGCACAATGGCAGGCGATCTGCGGCGAAATCGAGCGCGCCTGCGCCACGGGACGCTATGTCGATGGCGTGATCGACGGCATCCGCGCGAGCGCTGCCGCGATCGCGAAGCGCTTTCCCCACGACGCATCGGCGCCGCGCAACGAGCTTTCCGACAAGCCGGTCATTCTCTGACGCGACGCCCGATCGCACGTCCTCGAAAATTGGGGTCAGAGACGAATTACTGCGAAAATTGGGGTCAGAGACGAATTTCCACGCGACATCACGGATCAATCGGAGACGTTGGAGGAAATTCGTCTCTGACCCCAATTTTCAAGCTCGCAGTAATTCGTCTCTGACCCCAATTTTCGCTGATCCCATTTCTCAGCGGTTGGCCGAGCGCTCGACGGCGATCAGGTGGGCGAGGTCGGAGTGCGAGCAGTTGTGGCGGTAGCGCCACAGTACGAGCAGCATGCACGCCGCCACGAACGCACCGAACATCACGACGGCGGTGTTGACGCCCAGCCCCTGGTGCGCCATCAGCCCGTACAGGCCCACCATCACGAAGATGCCGATGTTCTCGTTGAAATTCTGCACGGCGATCGAGTGACCGGCACCCATCAGCACGTGGCCGCGATGCTGCAGCAGTGCGTTCATCGGCACGACGAAGAATCCGCCGATCGCCCCGATGGCGATCATGAATATCGCGGCGAGGTGGACGCTCCTGACCCCGACCACCGCCATCACCACGACACCCAGCGCGACGCCGAGCGGCAGCACGCTCAGCGCGCGCCGCAGCGTGATCAGCTTCGCCGCGGCGATCGCGCCGATCGCGATGCCCACGGCGACGACGCCCTGCAGGTACGAAGCCTGCGACAGCGAGTAGCCGAACGCCGCGCGCGTCCAGTCGATGACGATGTATTGCAGCGTTGCGCCGGCGCCCCAGAACACCGTCGTGGTCGCCAGCGAGATCTGTCCCAGGCGATCGCGCCATAGCAACGACACGCAATGGCCGAATTCGCGGATGAGGAAGAACGGGTTCTTGCTCGGCACGCGATGGTCGACGCCGGTGTCGGGAATGAACCAGTTGATGAATGCGGCGAGCGCGTAGACCGACAGGATCACCGTGATCGCGGCCTCGGGCGCGGTGGAGATGCCGGTGTCGAAATACGGCAGGTCGAACCCCAGCAGCGCAGTCGACACCTTCGGACTGATCAGTATGCCGCCCAGCAGCGTGCCGAGGATGATCGAGCCGACCGTGGCGCCTTCGATCCAGCCATTGGCGATCACCAGTTGGTGAGGCGGCAACAGCTCCGTCAGGATGCCGTACTTCGCGGGCGAGTACGCGGCGGCGCCGACGCCGACGATCGCATAGGCGAGCAGCGGATGCACGGAGAACAGGATCATCACGCAGCCGACGAACTTGAGCCCGTTGGTCAACAGCATCACGCGACCCTTCGGCATCGAATCGGCGAACGCGCCGACCAGCGGCGCCAGCAGCACGTACGGTGCGGCGAGGCACTGCTTGAGCGCCGGCTCCATCCACGCGGGATCGGATAGCTGGCGCAACAATTGAATCGCCGCGATCAGCAGCGCAGTATCGGCCAGCGAACTGAAGAATTGCGCCGCGATGATCGTGTAGAAGCCTCGTTTCATGGCGGCGAAACCGAGGTGATGCAGGTGCAGGCGCGCGAGCGATCGCGGATGATTGGGGAAGACAAAGGAGTGGCTTTAGGTATAATCGAACGCATCGCAGCTAGCCCGCGGTTTTATACCATGTTTTCATGGGTGCCCTGCTCCAGAAAGGGGCGCCGCGCACCGATCTCGAACGCCGCCGGGTGGCGATTGCGGTCTTGTATGCCACGACTCGCGTGACCCTCACGTGCCATGAGCCGCCCGCTCTTCGCCCAGATCAATCTTGCAGCGCTGCGCGCCAATCTGGCGCTGGTGCGCAGCAAATCGCCCAAGGCGCAGGTGCTCGCGGTGGTCAAGGCCAATGCCTACGGGCATGGCGTCACCCGCGTGCTGCCGGCGCTGGAGGAGGCCGACGGGCTGGCGCTGCTCGAGCTCGACACCGCGGTGTCGTTGCGCGAGCGCCATTACACGCGGCGCATCCTGCTGCTCGAGGGCTTCTTCGAGGAGCGCGAGCTCGCCGAGATTGCGGCGCACCGTCTCGCCACCGTCGTCCACGACGCCGAACAGCTCGCGATGCTCGAAAAGGCCGTGCTGCCGCGGCCGCTGGAAGTATTCATCAAGGTCAACAGCGGCATGAACCGGCTGGGATTCGCGCCGCAAGACGTGCGGGCGGTGTGCGATCGCCTGGCGCATGCGCCCTCGGTCGCCGCATTGCGCCTGATGACGCATCTCGCGCGCGCCGACGAGGAGGACGGCATCAAGGCCGCGCTCGCCACGTTCGACGACGCATGCCGCGGGCTGCCTTATCCGCGTTCGATCGCCAATTCCGCCGGCGTCATCCGCCATGACGAAGTCGGCGGCGACATCGTGCGTCCCGGCATCATGCTCTATGGTGCATCACCATTTCCCTATGACACCGCCGAAATGCTGGGGTTGCAACCGGTGATGACATTGCGCTCGGAAATCATCGGCGTGCAGGAATTGCGTGCGCAGGATGCGGTCGGCTACGGAGGCGCGTACAGCGCCGCACGCCCGCACCGCCTCGGCGTTGTCGCCGGCGGTTATGCCGACGGGTATCCGCGGCATGCGCCCAACGGCACGCCGGTGCTCGTCTGCGGCAAGAAGGTGCGGATGGCAGGGCGCGTCTCGATGGACATGGTCACCGTCGACCTGTCCGAGGTGCCCGAAGCGCGCGTCGGCAGCCCGGTCGTGCTGTGGGGCGAAGGCCTGCCGATCGACGACGTCGCCGGCGCCGCGTCCACCGTCGGCTACCAGTTGATGTGCAACGTCGCGCCGCGCGTGCGCTGCGTCGCCACCAATGTCGGCCGAGTCGACCTCGAGCTGTAGAGGGACACCCATGTATATCGTCGTCACCGGCGCCGCGGGATTCATCGGCGCCAACCTCGTCAAGGCGCTCAATGCGCGCGGCGAGCGCCAGATCCTCGCCGTCGACAATCTCGCGAACGCCGCCAAGTTCACCAACCTCGTCGATTGCGAGATCGCCGACTATTTCGACAAGGCCGATTTCCTGTCACGGCTCGGCGAAGGCGACTTCGACGACGACATCGAGCTCGTGCTGCACCAGGGCGCGTGCTCGGACACGATGCAGTCCGATGGCCGCTACATGATGCAGAACAACTACCGGTATTCGGTGGCGCTGGTCGACCATTGCCAGGAAAACGACATTCCGTTCCTCTATGCGTCGAGCGCCTCGGTGTATGGCGCCGGAACGACGTTTCGCGAAGGCCGCGAGCACGAGGCGCCGCTCAACGTCTACGGCTACTCGAAGTTCCTGTTCGACCAGTACGTGCGCGGGCTGATGCCCGAGCGCACTTCGCAGATCGCCGGTTTCCGCTATTTCAACGTCTACGGCCCGCGCGAGGCGCACAAGCGCGGGCATGGATCGTCGGTGGCGTTCAACGCCTACGAACAATATCGCGACGAAGGACGCGTCAAGCTGTTCGCGGCGTCGGGCGGCTACGCATCCGGCGAGCAGCGCCGCGACTTCGTTTCCGTCGACGACGTGGTCAAGGTCAACCTCGCGTTCGTCGATCACCCGCAGCGCAGCGGGATCTTCAACCTCGGCACGGGCGCCGCGTCGACGTTCAACAGCGTCGCCGTGGCGACGATCAACGCGTGCCGCGCCGCCGCGGGCAAGCCTCCGCAGTCGCTGGCCGACATGCTGCGCGAGGGCGCGATCGAATACGTTCCGTTTCCCGTGGCGCTCGAAGGCAAGTACCAGAGCTACACCGAGGCCGACATCACGCGGCTGCGTGCAACCGGTTACACGACGCCGATGACGGGCGTCGACGAAGGCGTGCGCGGTTACGTCGAATGGCTGATATCGAAGGACGCGTCCCCCGCGTAGCGTCACCGGTGTCCGCGCACGGTACGTGCGGCGCGGCACACCCTCATCCCGCAAACGGAGGACACGATGCAAAAGTTGCTGCCGGCGCTCGCGCTGGCGTTGTTCATGCAATCGGCAGGGGCGGCCGTCAATCTCAATACCGCCACCAAGGACGAGCTCGTCGCGCTGCCCGGCATCGGCCCGGCCAAGGCGCAGGCGATCATCGACTATCGCACCCAGCACGGCGGATTCCGCCAGGTCGAGGAGCTGAAGGACGTCAAGGGTATCGGCGCCAAGCGCTTCGAAAAGCTCAAGGCCGAGCTCGTCGTCACCCCCGCGGCCGGCCATCCGGCCGCGGCCAAGGCCGCAAAAGCCGATGCCCGTCCGGCGCGGATGGCCAGCGGGGAGGCCAAGCAGGTCAAGTGACGCGCCCCTCCGGACGCAAAATAAGCGGCAAGTTGCACACCCCGGGTCAACCCGTCGCGCCACCCCCCCGTTAAGGGGCGCGTGCCGGCTGCTTTCGCGGCGCTGGGGCGGCATCCCGCCTATCTCAGTTCGGAGGGGTTTTTCAATGAAACGCATCATGTTCGCGCTGATTGCAATGATCTGGTCATGCATGGCGCTGGCTGCGGTCAATCTCAACACCGCGACGAAGGAAGAGCTCGAAGCGCTGCCGGACATCGGTCCGGTCAAGGCGCAGGCGATCATCGACTATCGCCAGGCAAACGGTCCTTTCAAGTCGCCCGAAGACATCATGAAGGTCAACGGCATCAAGGAAGGCATCTACAGCAAGGTCAAGGGCGATATCGCCGTGAGCGGCGCCACCACACCGGTCAAGTCGGCGCCTGCGGCCGCATCGAAGTCGGCACCGGCGACGGCGCCTTCGATGGCCAAGAGCGCGCCGGCGGCAGCCGCCGGCGCCGCGGCTGCACCGTCGATGGCCAATGAATCCAAGGCCGACAAGGCGAAAGCCGCCAAGGAAGCCCGAGCGGAAGCCAAGGCGAAAGCCAAGGAAGAGAAGGCCGCCAAGACCGAGTCGGCAAAGGCTGAAAAGCCCACGAAGACCGCGGCCGCATCCGACAAGCCGGCCGCCGCCGACGGCAAGATGACCGCCAAGGAAGAAAAGGCGGCGAAGGCCAAGGCCGACAAGGAAGCCAAGGCCAAGGAAAAGGCGGACAAGGCCGCCAAGGCCAAGGCCGACAAGGAAGAAAAGGCCGCAAAGGCGAAGGCCGCGAAGGACGAAAAGGCTGCAAAAGCCAAAGCTGCCAAGGAAGAAAAGGCTGCGATGGCGAAAGACGCCAAGCCGGCCAAATAGTTATTGACCATTGCAACAAACAACCCCGGTGCAGTCAGCCGGGGTTTTGTTTGGCGATATAGGCGCGACATGCGCAGCGAACGGCGGGCTTTTTGCAAGACGCTGCAATCGCCACCGCGTTGCCGTCCACTCGGCCGGCAAAAAGCGGCGTCCTCCGGTACGCCCCGACGTTCAGTCCGCAACGCGCTTCGCAAAATCGTCGCCCTGGCGACTGACGCTAGAATGCCGTCACATCCTGGTTGCCGTGACGCCGGCGTGCCGCATCACCTTGCCGTGGCAACGATCTCCCCTCGCCGATGAAACCACGAACCGATTACCCCACGCTCGCCGATACCATCGGCAACACGCCGCTGGTCCGCCTGCAGCGTCTTGCAGCGGGCCGCGACAATGTCATCCTCGCCAAGCTCGAGGGCAACAATCCCGCCGGTTCGGTCAAGGATCGCCCCGCGCTGTCGATGATCACCGAGGCCGAGCGCCGCGGTGAAATCGCGCCGGGCGACACGCTGGTCGAGGCGACATCCGGCAACACCGGCATCGCGTTGGCGATGGCCGCCGCCATCAAGGGCTACCGGATGGTGCTGGTGATGCCCGACAACCAGACCCGCGAGCGCCGACAGGCGATGACCGCGTACGGCGCCGAAGTCGTGCTGGTCACGAAGGAGCAGGGCATGGAAGGCGCGCGCGATCTCGCCCAGCAAATGCGCGGCGACGGGCGCGGCACGATCCTCGACCAGTTCGCCAATCCCGACAATCCCCTCGCGCACTACCGAGGCACCGGTCCGGAAATCTGGCGCGACACGCGCGGCGAGATCACCCATTTCGTCTCGGCGATGGGCACGACCGGAACGATCATGGGCACGTCGCGCTTTCTCAAGGAAAAGAATCCGGCGATCACGATCATCGGTGCAGAGCCCGCCGACGGCGCCTCGATCCCGGGCATCCGCAAATGGCCGGATGCGTACCTGCCGCGCATCTACGATCGTGCGCGCGTCGATCGCATCGAGCCCGTGACGCAATCCGAGGCCGAGGCTACCGCGCGGCGCCTCGCCCGCGAGGAAGGCATTTTCGGCGGCATTTCCTCCGGCGGCGCATGTGCGATCGCGCTGCGCGTCGCTGAACGCGTCATCGGCGCGACGATCGTGTTCATCGTCTGCGATCGCGGCGATCGCTACGCATCGTCGGGAGTCTACGAATGACGCCAATCCTGGTGTTCGATATCGAAACGGTGCCGGACATCGACGGTATCCGCCGGCTCAACAACGTGGATCCGTCGCTGCCCGACGCCGAGGTGCATGCGTGGTTCGCGCAGCAACGCCGCGTTGCGACCGGCAGCGATTTTGCGCCGATCTACCTGCAGAAGGTCGTCGCCATTGCCTGCACGCTGCGCCGCAACGACGACCTGCGCGTGTGGTCGGTGGGCGAGGCGTCGGAGACCGAGGCCGACCTGATCCGCCGCTTTTTCGAAGGCGTCGAAAAGCTCACGCCACAACTCGTGTCGTGGAACGGCGGCGGATTCGACCTGCCGGTGCTGCACCATCGCGCGCTGATCCACGGCGTCACCGCGCCGCGCTACTGGGATTGGGGCGACGAGGACCGCGATTTCAAGTACAACAACTACCTGTCGCGCTATCACACGCGGCACATCGACCTGATGGACGTGCTCGCCGGTTTCCAGCCGCGCGCGTCGGCCGGCCTCGACGCGATGGCCAAGCTGTGCGGATTCGCCGGCAAGATCGGCATCGGCGGCGCCGAAGTCGCCAACGCGGTCGCCGCGGGGCGGGTCGACGAGGTTCGCAGCTACTGCGAATGCGACGTCATGAACACGTACCTGTTGTTCCAGCGCTTCCGGTTG
>Ga0070679_100006969_pt1 | contig 10547 bp, 13 predicted proteins | sample KBSC63BmetaG_FD_65652 | JGI IMG/M metagenome (GOLD analysis project Ga0070679, IMG submission 65652) | Corn rhizosphere microbial communities from Kellogg Biological Station, Michigan, USA - KBS C6-3B metaG | ecosystem: Host-associated > Plants > Roots > Rhizosphere | place: USA: Michigan... | reverse complement strand
CGGGGAGAACGAGCGCGTCTGGGCCGCTTGGGTCAGAAATGGCGGGGAGGCGCCCACCGTCGGGCAGTTTCCCTACGGAAAGGACCTGGCTGGACTTGTCACCGTCAGCGGCCCGCAACCGCTAGTGCCCGGGTGCTACATTGCTCGCGCCTATGCGAGCTTCCCCGACCCGCGGCTGGCCGTCCTGGTCTTTCGAGTCACGCAGGATGGACAAGTCGCGAGCGCCCCCGATGCCTGACAACCTGTTCGAGCGGGCCGTGAGGCCTGACCCTGTTCGCTACGGAGACACCCATGCATGAGGGTTCATGCCATTGCGGCGCGGTGCGCCTCACACTCCCATCCACGCCCACCGTGGCCACCAGGTGCAACTGCTCGCTATGCCGGCGCAGCGGTGGCCCGTGGGTGTACTTCGAGTTCGGCACCGTCAAGATCACCGGCCACCCGGAGTCGACCGCCGAGTACATTTGGGGCGACCGAACGCTACGCAACATTCGCTGCAAGACATGCGGGTGCGTCACTCATTGGGAGCCCCTTGCGCCTGAGCCTGGAGCCAAGCACGGCGTCAACCTCGGCAACTTCGCCCCCGAGCTCATTGCCTCGGTGCGTGTCCGCCGCTTCGACGGGGCTGACACGTGGCAGTTCCTCGACGAGTAGCGTGTTCGACCGATTCTTTGGGAGCTTGAAACCATGAAAAGTGCCTTCCGCCTGATCTTGCGAATCGCATCGCCCTGGTGCGTTGCCGCCGTGCCGCTGATGGCTCACGCGGAGACCGACGCATGCACCCTCTTGACGCGGGCGCAGGTGGCCGCAGCGGTGGGCGGGGCCGTGAGCGATGGAACGCACGTGACGCCCACCTTCGTGAAGACGTGCACCTGGACTCCGTCCGGCAAGTCCAAGCTTGGTTCGGTGACGCTGAACCTGCAGACCGCGGCGTTCTATGACGGCGGAAAGCGGCAAGCCACAATGGCGGTGGCCGCTGTCGGCAAGGGCACTGAAATCAAGCCGGCAAGCGTGGGCGACGACGCCTACTACTTCGTGACCGGCGACCAGGCCGCGCTTTTCGTGAAGAAGGGCGCCGTCTCGTTCAAGGTGGCGGTGTATGCCAGGCTTCCCGCGGAAGAAAAGGAAGCGATGGAGCTCGAGCTCGCGAAGAAGGTCACGGCGAAGCTCTGAGCAGGGCCGGCGGCACCCAGGTCGCAGCGCCCGAAGCCGCCCTGCCGCAAGTCTATCCGCCGGTTGCCTTCGGAATCGAGGGCGACGAGCGCGCCTTGATTGCCTTCGGAACGATGCTGATGCGCGCGTTCCGCCCATCGAGCAGGGGAAGCTGGAGCCGCGTTTCTTCTCCCTGCCGCATCAGGAGCGCTGGCTTGCCTGCGATCCTGAAGCCGCTCCCGTCCCAACCGTAGACTTCGGCGGCGAGAAACACGGTGCCGTCTTTCTGCAGGGTCGGCTTGAGGAGCAACCGAATGTTCCTTTCGAGCCTGATCTCGGTTTGCGCCCCATCGTTCACTTCGAGGTTCATCCGCGACTCATCCGTGGCCTCGGTTCCCAGCTTGATCGCCATCCCGATGTCGGTCGCGTTCGCGCGCGACATCAGGAACAGCGAAGAGCCCGCGACCGCGAAGGCGGTTGCTGCCGCGGCCCAGAGGCGCGCCCGTGACCAGAAGGCCTTCCGTTCTTCGACGAGAAGGCGCGAGAACGGGACTCCGAATACGGCCGCCAGGCACTTCGCGCTTTCGCTCGATGCCACGCTACCCGACTCCATGCGCTGGATCGTCCGAACGCCGAGTCCGGCCGCGACGGCCAATTGCTCCTGGCTCCATCCCCTGCTTCGCCGCTCGGCCTTGATGAACTGCGAATCGATCTTCAAGTCCATGCCGTCAACTCCGGTGCTCTTGGGGAATCCCGAGGGTGCGCTGTCTCGGACGGGCGCGGCCACGCCATCGGGGTGCCACCGGCCCGCCAGGCACATGGTACAAGCGACGGCCAGGGGTCGTTGGCGGACGGCCGTGCGGCGGTCGCTCGCAGCAAGAGGGAGCGCTTTATGGGCGGAAAAAAAACCCGGCGAAAGCCGGGTTTTCCTGGGTTCCCGCCTGCGCGGGAATGACGTGATCGCGCGGGAATGACGTGATCGCGCGGGAGTGACGTGAGCGCGCGGGAATGACGAGCGGGGGAGCTACTTGAGCTTCCCTTCCTTGTAGATCACGTGCTTCCGGGCGACGGGATCGTACTTCTTGATCTCGATCTTGTCCGGCGTGGTGCGCTTGTTCTTCGTGGTCGTATAGAAGTGGCCGGTGCCGGCGGTGGACTCGAGCTTGATCTTTTCACGCATGGCTTAAGGCTCCGTTCAGACGTTCTCGCCGCGCGCGCGCATCTCGGCGAGCACGACGTCGATGCCCTTCTTGTCGATGAGGCGCAGGCCCGCGTTGGTGAGGCGCATCTTGACCCAGCGGTTCTCGCTCTCGACCCAGAAGCGGCGGTACTGCAGGTTCGGCAGGTAGCGGCGCTTGGTCTTGTTGTTGGCGTGGGAAACGTGGTTTCCGACGATCGGGGCCTTGCCGGTCACTTGGCAGACTCGGGACATGGGACTACTCCAGTAAATCGATTCGAAATGGGATCTTGCCGGTGTCGCGGAAATACAACGCGGGCAACACTCGAGCAAAGCACGAAATTATATCATTACAGGGTCGATTCCCGCAACCCGAGCACCCGCACCATGTACCGCGTCGCCCGCAGCCGCCTTGGCGTGCCTTTCGGCGTCGTTCCAGCGCTTTGCCTGGCCCTGGTGGCGTTTCCTTCCGCTGCGCAGACCGGCCCCAGGCCCGTCGTCGAGCTCTACAACGTTTATCTCGGCCATTACTTCATGACGCGCGATACGGCGGAGCTCGCCGACATCGATGCGGGCAAGGCGGGTCCCGGCTGGGTCCGTACGGGATGGTATTTCAACGCTTATGCCAACCCCCTCGATTACAGTGCCTGCACCTTCGGCTTCTGCAGCTCGCCGGGCCCGCTCGTATCCGTGAGCCGCTTCTACGGCACCCCGGGGCTCGGCCCGAATTCGCACTTCTACACCGCCGACGAGGCCGAAGCCGCGGGGCTCAAGCCCGCCGGGACCGGCTGGACGTTCGAGAAGGAAGACTTCGCAATCGCGGTGCCGGACGCGAGCGGCCACTGCGCCGCCGACCTCACTCCGGTCTATCGCCTGTACAACAACGGATTCGCCCAGCACATCGACAGCAACCACCGATACGTCACCGACGCGGGGGAGCGCGCGAAGATGCAGGCCAAGGGCTGGATCGACGAGGGTGCGCGCTTCTGCGCGTATGGCGCGGGCGAGATGGCGCTCAAGAGCTTCTCCCTCGGGCCCTACGAGGCGGCCGTTGATGCTCCCGCGAAGATCCGCCCCAGCGCGGCGTGCGAGAACGAGCTGTTGAACGTCGGCCCGTGCATCGCCGTGAACAACCTGCCCACGCCCAACAACGTCCTTTCGCTGCCGACGACATTCCCGACGCTCGAAGCCTCCAACATCCTCCAGGAGTTCTACGGCCGCAGCGGCGCCATGAACACGTCGACCGCCTACGTGCCGGATCCCTCAGTGCCCCTGATCGATGCGGCCCGCAACGTCTTCGTGCAGCAGAGCGACCAGGCAATCGGCATCCACGTCGACACCCGCCAGCGAGGACCGGCTGCGCTTTCCAGCGTGAATCCGCTCTACCAGTTCCGCACGACGCCAGGGCCGGCGCTCCGCGACGACCGCTTCTTCCCGTTCGCCGCATCGGAATCCGGCGTGGAGTTGCAGGTCTGGTTCGACATCACCGTCCACGTCGTCAACATGCGCAGTGCCACCGGCGGCGCCTACGGACATCCCACCCTCGAGTTCATCGACACGACGTCGGGGCGCCACCTGTACTTCACCGCGCTCGCCTACGGCACGGTGCCGCAGCAGGATTACCTGGCGTTCGACGGCACCACCGGGCGCGTGATCGTGGGCACGGTGCTCGGGCCGAATGCCTCGTACGGACGCAACGTGGGCGCGGCGGCGCTGGCGACACCTTCGGGATTCGACATGCGCTACGGCTACAGCCCTGCCAACCGCGGCCAGTTCGACCTGCGCCTGACGCGCGAGGACTTCCGCAAGGTGCTCGACCGCGCACGCTCGCTCGATACCGCGCTCTGCGCCGATCCTGCCGCGTATTTCCTCACCAACTTCCACTTCAACAACGAGGTGGCGGGTGACGGCGAGATCGGCGTCGCGCTCGAGGGCTACCGCGTGCGGCTGCTGCGCGAGGGCGCCGGCTGGATTGCCTTCGGGACCTGATCAGCGGCAGACGGTCTCCGGGCTCGCGTAGACCTGGCGCGTGATGCTCTTGGTCTGCGCGATGCCGTTCACCGTGTACGCGAAGGTGCCGGTGCCCGCGGTATCGAAGGTGAGCGTCGCCGAGCCGACGGGGGTCAGCGCGACCTTCGTCGGATCCCACGGGTTCTGGCTCCAGGGCGGACCGACGGTGCGGTAGATCGTCCCCGAATACACGCCGTTGCCGCTGCGGTTGAGGCTCGAACCCACGAGCCACATGCCCTTGCCGTCGGGGCCGTACGTGAACCAGGTGACGAAGAGCGTATCGCCCTGGTGCGTGACGTTGAGTCCCCAGCCCGATTCGCTGCCGGCGGGCGAGGCCCACCAGAGCGCCTGGTAATTCGGGCTCGCGGTGCTCGTGCCGCCGAGCGTGCACACCGGCAGGCGCGAATCGTAGACCTGGCGCGTGATCGCCTTGCTGCCGGACACGCCATTCACCGTGTACGAGAAGGTCCCGTTGAACTCGTCGGTGAAGGTGAAAGTCCCGGTGCCCACCGGTGTGCGCGTCACCTTCGACGCATCGAACGGCATCGCGTTGAATGCCGGTCCTGTCGTCTGGTAGAGCGCGCCTGAATACGTGTTCGGGGTGGTCGAGGTGCCTTGCGACATCACGAGCCACACGCCGTTGCCCTGCGCGTCGTAGGTGAACCATGTCGCGAAGAGCGTATCACCCTGCTGCGTGAGGTTGACGCCCCAGCCCGACTCGCTGCCCGCGGGGGACCGCCACCACAAGCCCTGCACGTTGTAGACGCTGGCCGGAATGGGGCCGGCGGAAGCCTGCCCGGCGCCGTCGATGACGGTGACGCCGCTATCGGAAGTGACATACACGCGGTTGGTGCTCGAATTGATGGCGATGCCGCGCGCGTTCGCCGGCACGGCGATCGTCGTCACCGCGTTCGTGTTTCCGTCGATCACCGACATCGCGCCCGACGCGCCGAGCACGTAGATGCGATTGGTGTTCGCGTTGACCGCGAGCGCGCCGGCCGAAGCCGCCGTCACGGTCGGCACATAGTGGAGCGCATTCGTCGCGCCATCGATCACCACGACCTCGCCGGAGAACGCGGCGTAAGCCTTGTTCGTCGCCGGGTTCACCGCCACCGCGCGCGGGCCCATGGCGTGGCCGCTGGCGGGAGCGAGCGAAGTGCCGGTGGCCGTCGCGCCATCGACGACCGTGATCGGCCCGCGAATGTCGTCGCTGACCGCATAGCCCTTGTTCGTGTTCGCATTCACGGCGACCGCGACGGGGTGGCCGAAAACGCCGACACGCTGCGTGGGCGGGAAGTCGGAGGTCGAGTCGAGGTTCACGATGCGCACGTCGCCGCTCGAGTAGTGGGCGACGAAAAGCCGGTTGGTGTTGCCGTTGAGCGAGGCCCACATCGGGTTGTACGAGTCGGTCGCCATCGTGTACCAGGTGTTCTTCGCGCCATCGATGCGCGTCACCTCGTCGTTGTTGCCGAGGCGGACCATGTACACCTGGTTGCGCGCGACGTCGATCTCGAAGGGGCCGTTGCCGCCGCTCGGCAGGCTGGTCGCGGCGAGCGTCACGCCGTCGATCACGGTCTGGCTCGAATCGCCGCCGTTGCTCACGTAGATGCGATTGGTCGCCGGGTTGACCGCGATGTACTGCGGGCGCGGCCCGGTCGGCACCGTCGCCACGACAGCGCCGGTGGCGCCGTCGAGCACGCTCACGTTGTTGGAGAACTCGTTCGTGACGTAGACGCGGTGGGTCGCCGCGTTGACCGCGACGGCCCGCGGCGTCGAACCGGTCGGGACCGTCGTGACGATCGACTGGGCGTGCGGGGCAAGGGGCGCGGCGAGCACGAGGCCCGCCAGGAAGCGCGGCAGCAAGGGCATGGTTGTTGTGGACGTTTTTTTTGGTCCATGCCAGTCTCGCCTCGCCACGTTGCAGGGGGCCGCGCCGCGCCTGCACCGAAAGGGTTAGTCCGGACGGACCACGCCGGCTCACAGGAGGCCGCGCTCCGCGAAGGACATCGCGGCCCCCGGCGCCACGATGAAGTGGTCGAGCACTTTCACGTCGACCAGGGCGAGCGCCTCGGCGAGCGTGCGCGTGAGGGCCTGGTCCTGCAGGCTCGGCTCGGCGACACCCGAGGGGTGGTTGTGCGCAAGGATGAGGGCGGCGGCGTTATGCCTGAGCGCGTGCTTCACGACCTCGCGCGGATAGACGCTCGTCTGGGTGAGGGTGCCGCGGAAGAGCTCCTCGGCCGCGATCACGCGGTTCTGGGCGTCGAGGAAGACGCAGTAGAAGCATTCATGCCCAAGGTCCTGCATGCGCAATCTCAGGTATGAGCGCACCGCGGCCGGCGATGCGAGGCTGTCGCGCGCCTTCATTTCCTCGACCAATGCGCGGCGTGCGAGCTCCATGACCGCGCCTACGCGAGCATCTCGGGTTCCGCGCGCCGGGCTCGACGCCTCGAGCTCCGCCGGTGCCGCGGAGAGCAGTCGTGATAATCGGCCGAAACGCGAGATGAGCCTGCGCGCATGGTTGACGCGATGGGAGGCGCGTCCTCCGCCGCCGAGGAAGAGCGCTACGAGCTCCGCGTCCGACAGCACAGCGGGGCCGTGCGAAAGGAACCGATCGCTTGGCCGCTCGCCGGGCGGCCCCTCCAGCGTGGACATGCAAGCCTCCGGGGGCGTGAGTAGAATGGCCCGATGGACAACGACCCGCGTCGCATCCTGCTCGGGGTGACGGGCGGCATCGCCGCTTACAAGGCGGCCGAGCTCGCCCGGCTCCTGCAGAGGAACAACGTGGACGTGCGTGTCGCGATGACGCAATCCGCGACGCGCTTCGTCTCGCCCATGACCTTCCAGGCCCTCACCGGCAAGCCCGTCGCCCTCGACCTGTGGGATGCGAGCGTGCCGAACGCGATGCCGCACATCGAGCTTTCGCGCGCGGTGGACGCGATCCTGGTGGCACCGGCCAGCGCCGACTTCATGGCGAAGCTCGCACACGGGCTGGCCGATGACCTGCTCTCGACCACGTGCCTCGCGCGCAACTGCCCGCTCATCGTGGCGCCCGCGATGAACCGCGAGATGTGGGACGCGCCCGCGACGCAGCGCAACGTGCAGCAGCTGCGCGCCGACGGCGCCTCGATCCTCGGCCCCGGCGCGGGCGACCAGGCGTGCGGCGAGACCGGCATGGGACGCATGCTCGAGCCCGATGAATTGCTCGGCGCGGTGCTCGAGTTCTTCGCGCCCAAGCGGCTCACGGCGCGTCGGGTGCTCGTCACCGCCGGCCCCACGTTCGAGGCGATCGACACGGTGCGCGGCATCACCAATCTCAGCTCCGGCAAGATGGGATACGCGATCGCCGAGGCCGCCGCGGCGCAGGGCGCGGAAGTGACGCTGGTGAGCGGGCCCACGGCGCTCAAGCCGCCGCCCCAGGCCCACTTCGTCTACGTCACCACTGCCGCCGAGATGCTGAACGCGGTGAAGGCGCACCTGCCCGGCACCGACCTCTTCTTCGGTGTCGCGGCCGTCGCCGACTACACGCCGGTCGCCACCGCGTCGCGCAAGCTCAAGAAGAACGACCAGCCGCTCGAGCTGCAGCTGAAGCCCACCGAGGACATCCTCGCGCACGTGGCGGCGCTGGACGATCCGCCGTTCTGCGTGGGCTTCGCCGCCGAGACGGAGAACCTCGCCGACTATGCGCAGGCCAAGCGCCGGCGCAAGAACATCCCGATGATCGTGGCGAACCTGCTGCAGAACACGATCGGCCAGGACGAGAACGAGGTCACCATCTACGACGACGCGGGCGCGCACACGTTGCCTCGCGCCGCGAAGTCGCGCGTCGCCCAGTCCATCGTCGCGCATGCGGTGGACCTGATGGAGGCGCGGTCGAGCCAGCGTCGCGCGCGGCTGGAGCCGATTTCCTGATCCACCGACATCCGGCTTGTCCGCCGATGCCCCGATCTTCACTCATGAGAAAACTCGACATCAAGATCCTCGATGAGCGGCTGCGCACGCAGCTTCCTGCGTATGCGACGGCCGGCTCGGCAGGTCTCGACTTGCGCGCGTGCGTGCCGGAGCCGCTGAAGCTCGAGCCCGGCCAGACGGCGCTCATTCCCTCGGGCCTCGCGATCCATCTCGACGATCCCGGGCTCGCGGCCATCGTGATCCCGCGCTCGGGGCTGGGACACAAGCACGGCATCGTCCTCGGCAACCTGGTCGGGCTCATCGACTCCGATTACCAGGGGCAGGTGTTCGTCTCCTGCTGGAACCGCGGGCGCGAGGCTTTCGTCGTGAATCCGCTCGAGCGCATCGCGCAGCTCGTCGTCGTGCCGGTGGTGCAGGTCGAGCCCAACGTGGTCGAGTCGTTCGAGGAGAGCGCGCGCGGCGCCGGCGGCTTCGGCTCGACGGGCAAGCACTAGTGCGCGGGATCGTCCTCTTCGCGCACGGCGCGCGCGATCCGGAATGGGCCATGCCCTTCCACCAGGTGCGCGCGCGGCTCTCCGCGAGCCGGCCCGAATGCCGCGTGGAGCTCGCCTTCCTCGAGATGATGGAGCCCGCGCTCGACGTCGCGATCGAGCGCCTCGTCGAGCAGGGCGCGCTCGCGATCACGGTATTCCCGCTCTTCATGGCGCAGGGTGGCCATCTCAAGAACGACCTGCCGTGCATCCTGGACGACATCCGCGCGCGCTTTCCACGCGTGCCCATCGCGCTCGACAAGGCGATCGGCGAAGTCCCCGAGATCCTCGACCGCATCGCCGCCTGGATCGCGAGCCGCGCCGGCTGATTTGCAACACCGGGGACAGACCCGCTTTTGCCTGTTTTCTAGGCGCTCAAAAATTAAGCGAAAGCGGGTCTGTCCCCGGTGTTGCAAATCAACGCGGCAGGGGGGGCCTGGGCAGGCCCGTGGCCTTGTCGCCAGGCTTGAGGCTGTGGGAAGCGAACCAGCCCTTGTTCATCTCGAGCGCGTAGAGCGCCGGGCCGGCGGAGATGTGCGGGTTCTCGGTTTGCGGCTCCATGTCCTCGACGTTGAGGATGGTGCCGTCGGGCGCGATGAAGGCGACGGAGAGCGGGACCAGCGTGTTCTTCATCCAGAAGCTCTGGTACTGGGGAGTCTCGAACACGAAGAGCATGCCGTCGTTCGGGCCGAGCTTCTCGCGGTACATGAGGCCCTGCTGGTGCTGGGCGTCGGTCGTGGCAACTTCGACCTTGAGCGTGTGGTTGCCCACCTTGATCTGCGTCGACTGGAATTTCTCGAGCGCGGCAGCGCCGCAAGCGGCGAACGCGAGCGCGCAGCCCAGAACCCATCCCGCGATCCGGCGGTCCAACCGCCGCATTGCCGCACCAGAGATCACAATCCACTCCCTGCCTTTCGAAGACCCGTAGCGTAACGCATGAGGACCTCGATGCGCCGACACACCGCCCTGCTGCTGGCCCTGGCCGCGACCGGCTGCGCGACCCAGCCCATGGCCCCGCCGCCCAACCAGCCCGAGCCGCAAGCGCAGGCGCAGGAACGCCGCGCCAAGGCACCGCGACCCGCGTACAACCTCGCCGGCTATCCACCCGCGGTGAAGGAGGGCTACATCGACGGCTGCGAGTCCGCCAAGCACTCCACCTATGCGCGCAAGGACGCGAAGCGCATGGGCGAGGACAAGCAATACGCCATGGGGTGGAACGACGGCTTCTCGATCTGCAAGTCGAAATGACGATGACCCTCGCCCCAGCCCTTTCCCAAGGCAGAGGGAGAGCTACGGGAACATCGCCACGCGGAACATCCCGCCGGATGCGACCATGAAGAAGAGCATCGGGATCGAGAGCATCACGTTCGTGCGCGAAGCGAGGAACGCCACGCGCCGGGCGCGAGCCTTTTCCGCGTCGGTGGCGGCCACGAGGCCGAGCAGCTTCTTCTGGCTGGGCCAGATCAGCACCCACACATTGAGGAACATGATGAGGCCGAGCCACGCGCCGATGCCGATGGGGATGTAGGCGCGCACGCGCAAGAGCAGCACGTCCGGCGCGCGCGCCGCGAGCAGCCAGAAGCCCATGGCGACCGTGGCGAGGGCCGCGTAGCGGAAGTACGCGAGCGCGCGCGGCGCGACATGGCGCATGATGCCTGCGTGGGTCGGCGGCGCGTCGGCGGCGGCGCGCTTCAATGCCTCGACCTGCACGAAGTTGAAGTAATACAGCAGTCCCACCCACATCATCCCGGACAGGATGTGCAGCCAAC
>Ga0070679_100006968_pt1 | contig 10548 bp, 9 predicted proteins | sample KBSC63BmetaG_FD_65652 | JGI IMG/M metagenome (GOLD analysis project Ga0070679, IMG submission 65652) | Corn rhizosphere microbial communities from Kellogg Biological Station, Michigan, USA - KBS C6-3B metaG | ecosystem: Host-associated > Plants > Roots > Rhizosphere | place: USA: Michigan... | reverse complement strand
GAGGCGATGATTGCGAAAGCAAAAGGCGATTCCGCGCGTGCAACCACAGCCTTCTCAGCCGCGCGCACAATTCTGGAGCAAAGATTGGCGGTTAAGCCCGAAGATGCGCGAACGCTTGCCGTTCTCGCTCAAGTGGACGCTGGTCTCGGCCATAAAGAATTGGCGATTCAAGAGGCGAAACACGCCGTCGATCTGATGCCAGTTTCCAAGGACATTTACGACGGTGCTTTAGTGCTCGAGGGGTTAGCGCAGGTCTACACGTGGAGCAATGAACCTGATCGCGCCATCGAACTGTTGCAAAAGCTAGTGACAATGCCGGGCTACACGAATTATGCCCGACTAAAACTCTATCCCATGTGGAATCCGCTTCGTGGCGATCGGCGTTTCGAGAAGATCGTCAACTCACTCGCGCCAAAAGACCAGACCAAGTAAATTCATGCGATGAATCCGAAGATATTCTTCGGCGAGCTGAAGCGGCGCAACGTGTACAAGGTGGCGGTCGCATATGCCGTCGTCGGCTGGCTTTTGATTCAGGTCGCGACGCAGGTTTTTCCGTTCCTGGAAATTCCGAACTCGATGATTCGGCTTGTAATTTTCGCGACGGCACTTGGTTTTCCGGTCGCGCTGATTATTGCATGGGCATTCGAGCTCACGCCTGAAGGAATCAAGCGGACCGAAGACGCGGATGCGGCGCGACAACATTCGCGCGGCGGTGTTTGGATAGTCGTTGTCCTTATCGCTGCGGGGCTTTCGTTAGGCTTATTTTTGCTCGGCCGCTACACAGCTGGCAATGGCACGCCTCGACACAGCGAGGCGGCTACAGTCTTCAACCCGCAGAAATCGATCGCGGTGTTGCCGCTGGTCAACACCAGTGGCGATGCCAGTAACGAATATTTTTCCGACGGTCTCTCCGAGGAATTGATCGCAGTGCTTGCGAAGATTCCCGACCTCAAGGTCATCGGACGCAGCTCCTCATTTCTCTTCAAAGGCAGATCAGACGATAGCAAAGCGATCGGAGAAAAACTCGGTGTCGCCAACCTCATCGAAGGCAGCGTTCGCAAACAGGGTGATCGCGTTCGAATCGTGGCCGAACTAATCAATGCGACCGACGGACACTCACTTTGGTCGGAAACCTACGATCGCGAGTTGAAAGACATTTTCGCTGTGCAAAACGAGATCGCTACGGCGGTAGCGGATCAAATGAAAGTAAAGTTGTTAGGCCAATCCGCGCGAACTGAGGCGGTTGGCTCGAGCGAAAATGCTGAGGCTCATAACGCAGTCCTGCAGTCAGACTTTTATTTTCAACAACAGACGGCTGATAGCCTGCGAAAGTCGATCTCATTCTTGCAAGAGGCGGTTCGTTTGGATCCCAATTACGCACTTGCTTATGCCAAACTCAGCCAGGCCTGGCGTCAGTACGCTGCCAGCTTTGCCGTAGACGATGCATCGCAAGCGTACGAGGAAGCCCGCCAGGCCGCGGAGAAGGCGGTTAGCCTCGCGCCTGACTCTGTTGATGTGCGAATGACAGTTGGGTTGCTGGCGATGAACCCCAGGCTCGATTTCCACACCGCCGAAAAGGAATTCCGTCAAGTCCTGCAATCGTCTCCGAACAACGCTGCCGCCAAAAATGGACTTACGCTTTCGCTGTTGGCTCAAGGTAAACTCACCGAAGCCGAGGAAGCGTGTCGACAGGCGCTTTTGTTGGACCCTCTCCTTACCAACTTGTGGTTCAATCTCGGCCGAATCACGGTCGGGACAGGTCGTTACAAGGAAGGCGAGGAGGCGTTTCGCAAAGGACTAGAGCTACAGCCGAACACTTCGCGTTTTCATACTTACCTGGCTACGCTCGATGTTTTGCAAAACCGTCCAGCACAAGCGATGGCGAATGCACAACTCGAAAACGAAGGTTTCTGGCGGGACTTTGCTGTCGCTTTGGTGCACCAAGCGCAGGGCGACCGATCTGCGGCCGACGCCGCGCTCAAGAACTTTATCGCCAAAGATTCAATCGGCGGTGCATTTCAGGTCGCTGTGCTCTACGCAATCCGCAAGGAGGCCGATCAGACGTTCAAGTGGCTCGATACCGCCTATGCCACGCGCGACGCCGGTCTCACGCAGCTGGCAGTCACACCTTTCTTCCTCCCGTACCGCGGCGACCCGCGTTTCACCGAATTGTGTCAGAAGCTCAACGTGAAAATGCCTTCAGCATCAGCAAATCCATGAGCGAGCACAATTTCTTTGCCGAACTAAAGCGCCGGAACGTTTACAAGGTTGCGGTCGCGTACGCGGTTGTGGCCTGGCTGCTGATGCAAGTCGCCAGCCAGATTCTTCCATTCTTCGACATCCCAAATTGGGTGGTGCGTCTGGTAATCCTCCTACTCGTCATCGGTTTTCCGGTAGCGCTGATGATCGCGTGGGCGTTTGAAGTGACGTCCGAAGGTATCAAACGTACAGAAGCTGCCGACGCCGCGGGCCTGCGATCTCACGGCGGCACTTGGATGTATGTCGTCATGGTCGGTGCGGCGCTGTCGGTCGGTTTATTCTTTGTCGGTCGGTACACTGCTGAACATGCAACAACGCGACGCGCCTCCGAAGAACTGCCGGGTGGCAAACAGAACGAGAGCGCTACAGCGGCTCCGAACAAGTCGATTGCGGTGCTGCCATTGGTGAACGAAAGCGGAGATCCCAAGGATGAATACTTTTCGGACGGACTGTCGGAAGAACTGATTACAGCTCTGGCTCAAATCAACGGACTGAAAGTGATTGGCCGCAGCTCGTCATTCCGTTTCAAAGACAGGAAAGAAAAACCGAAAACGATTGGCGAAGAGTTGGGGGTGAGCACCCTTTTGGATGGCACGGTGCGTAAGCAAGGTGATCGAGTGCGGATCGTAGCAGAACTGGTGAACGCTGCTGACGGAATTCAGCTCTGGACGCGAACGTTCGATCGCGAACTGAAGGATATTTTTGCCGTGCAGGAGGAAATTGCGAAGGCAGTGGCTGAGTCGCTAAAAGTGACGTTGCTCGGATCGCAGGATCGGCCAACCCAAAGAGGTGCTTCCGGTAATGTAGAAGCGCACAATGCGTACCTCCAGGGTCACTTCCATTTCCTGCGTCGGAATCTCGAAGACTATCGCAAAGCTGTCGCTTACTTCGACCAGGCAATCGAGCTCGATCCCGGTTATGCTCTAGCTTACGCAGAGCGTTCTGAAGCCTGGTACTTCATTGGCGATCTCACCGGGCAACGCGCGACCGCGTGGCCGAAATCCAAGGCTGATGTCGAGAAGGCCGTAGCAATTGCGCCGGAGCTGGCGGAGGCGCACGCGGCGCTAGGCTGGATTCGCTTTTTTGTTGATTGGAAGTTTGCCGAAGGTTTGACGGAATTAAAACGCGCGAAGGAACTCTCGCCCGCAAATCCTACCGCAAATGATTTGTTGGCGCGCGCGATTGTTTACCTGGGACGAATCGATGAGGCAGAGCGGCAGGCTCGATACGCAGTGGAACTCGATCCTCTTAATGTAATAGCACAAGGTAATTTGGGTCGGGTTTTGTTCTTCGCTGGAAAACTTGATGAGGCAGATGTCGCCTTACGGAAAGCAGCGGAGTTGCAGCCGTCGGCAGCTGGCACTCATCGCTACCAGGTACTCGTTGCTGTCGCACGCGGTGATGGTGAAATGGCGCTTCGCGAAGCGAAATTGGAACCGGACGATGGTTATCGCGGTTTCGAGCTCGCCGTTGCGCAATACGTCGTCGGAGATCGTGAAGCTGCAGATGCCACTTTGAATGACCTCATCTCCAATGGGCGGGATCGGTTGGCGTATCAAATCGCTGAGGTTTACGCGGTGCGAGGTGACAAAGATAAAGCTTTCGAGTGGTTGCAAATCGCGTTCGATAATCACGACACCGGCACGCTGACTATTTTGGTTGATCCATTGTTGCGCGGCTTGCGCGACGATCCTCGATACAAGAACTTGGTCGCCAAAGTCGGGTTACCTACAATGCCATGAATCCAAAACCTTCTTTGTTCTCCGAGTTAAGGCGACGCAACGTTTTCAGGGTCGCACTCACTTATGCCGTGGTGGCGTGGCTGCTAATTGAGATTGCGTCGGTTCTTTTGCCCCTGGTCGAGGCACCGGAGTCAATCATCACAGCGTTCGTGGTATTGCTCGCGCTGGGATTCGCCGTGGCCGTATTCATTTCGTGGTCTTTTGAAATGACACCGGAGGGCCTGAAGCGGACTCAGGATCTTTCGCCTGGAGAGGTCATTCCGTACTGGAGCCGTCGCAAGTTCGCGACATTCATCTTTGGCGTGGCAGGCACCGCCTTTTGTCTTTCTGCTTACCAGCTGTTGTTTCCCCCGCCAGCGCGGACCCTTTCAAGTGAGCCGCTTTCGATCTCGCAAGCATCGCCCGCAGAAAAATCGAGTAGTACCCAATCGGCCGAGCAACTTCTTCGTGGTCTTGATGGCGACTGGGCGAAAACAGCAGCAGGTAAAGATGTCGAGCAGACAATCGCCTTCTATTCGGACGACGCGATCGTGTTCCCTCCGAACGCGACCAGCGCTACGACGACAGAGGCGATTCGAAATGCATGGAAGGAGATGTTCGCCACTCCAGGCTTCGTCATCAATTGGCAGCCGAACAAAGTGAGGGTCGGCAAGTCTGCCGAGATGGCGTGGGTGAGCGGCACGTATGAAGTGACGATGAACGACGCAAGCGGTAAACCGATTAATGATCGCGGGAAGTATCTCGAGGTCTGGCAAAAACAGACCGATGGAAATTGGAAATGCGCCGCCGACATGTGGAATTCCGATCTCGCAGCGTCCGCACCCTCACCTTAGAAAAATAGCGGGCGCCTTTGTTACTTTGCCGGATCTGAAAACAGTCAGCTTCACGCAAAAGCGAAACAAATCTGAATGAACTGGGCAATGCTCACAGCCATCGGTCAACTTGCTACGGTCATTATCGGAGTTCCTTCGATCATTTACTTCGCTATCCAGCTACGTGAGCAGAACAGGGAACGCCGTCAGGCGGCCGTGAATGCTCTCACTGAGCAATGGGGCGAGCTGACCAAGGCGTTGCACGAAAACGCAGAGTTTACCGCCGTTTATCTTCGCGGTGTGCAATCCTTTCACGACCTCGATGCTGTATCGAAGCTTCGCTTTAGCGCTTTCCAAAATCGCTTCTTCAAAAACTTCGAAGGAATGTATTACTCCAGACGTGAGGGGATATTAAATACCGAGTTGTGGGATGAGATTGATCGGACCATGAGCGATTTTCTCGCGTACCAGGGAATTCAGGAATGGTGGAAGACACGCAGGCACTGGCACACTGAAGCGTTTGCTCGGGTCGTTGACGGCATCATAACCAGGGGCACCAAGCCGACGGCCTATTCGACTTATGATCTGGAGCAAGTCATGCCGCCTAAAGATACTTAATGAGCGAAGCTCGAGAATGGCCGCGAATCGCGGTCGTTGGCGCAGGAGCGGTAGGTGGATATTTCGGCGGAATGTTTGCCCGCGCTGGCGCGCCCACTCTTTTCATCGGGCGAAAACATTTTGCTGATGCAGTTAACTCGAACGGTCTTGTTCTCGATAAATCAGAAGGCCAGGAGCGAATCGCGATCAAGGCGACTGTCGAGATGAGCTGCCTTCGAGATTGTTCCCTCATTCTTTTTTGCGTTAAAGCGAACGATACGTCAGCGACAGCGACACAAATGGCTCCATTCGTTAGGCCAGATGCGACGGTGGTTTGTTTGCAAAATGGCGTCGATAATGCAGACCAAATTCGCGCTGCGGCGAAAGTGGTAGCGGTGCCGGCTGTTGTTTATGTCGCGGTGTCGGTGCCGGAACCCGGCCGTGTGAAACATCTCGCACGTGGTGATTTGATTATCGGACCGCCGTCCGAAGGAATAACACAGCTCGCAGATCTCTTTGTTCGCGCCGGTATCCCGTGCCGTGTGTCCGATAATATCGAAGGCGAACTCTGGCTGAAGCTCCTGCGTAACTGCGCACTCAATGCGATCTCCGCATTGGGACACGTCCGTTACGGCCAAATCGCGCAAAATGATGATGCGAAAAAGCTGATGGAACAGATTGTGGGCGAAGTGCTGGCCGTGGCTCACGCCGCTCGCGTCGTTTTGCCGGGCGTCGATAATCGCCAGTCGGGAATGTCGGCGGCGATGGACCTCGCCAAGCAAATGGCGGATGCGTTTTCTTCAACCGCGCAGGATCTGAATCGCGGCCGGCCGACAGAAATCGATGCACTCAATGGCTACATTTCGCGTCGCGGTGCTGAGCTTCGCATCCCCGTACCGGTGAATCACGCATTGTTCACTCTGGTGAAATTGGCCGAACAAAAAGGCACGATCTAGCATCTTATTTTTTCGCACCTCGGCGCGGAGCGGCTTCTCGGATAGCGGCACGGCGGCCTGGTGATCTCAGCCGCAGTAAACCGCGCGAAGAAATAATTTAGAAAAAAAGTCTTGCGTGTGCAATAGTGATATAGTTAACTATAACACTATGACAAAGGAAAGCTCCAGCGCTCGGTTCCGGCTGCGCTGATCACGTGGTTCATGAAATGGAAGCGAATCCTGAAACGCAGCGTCCTTGTGGTTCTCGTACTCCTCGTAGCCTGGTTTCAATTCGCCTATTGGACTTCTGCCAACGACTGCCAGCGAAGTCTTCCTTCCGGAGGTGAGCGCATGAAAGCAATTAAGTTTTGCGAATACGGCCCGCCCGAGGTCCTGAAGGTGGAGGAGATCGAGAAGCCTGTTCCCAAGGACAACGAACTTCTAGTCAGAGTGCGCGCGGCATCGCTTAACTTCATTGACGCCGGCGTGGTGCGCGGCCCGTCGATCCTCCGGTTCATGACCGGTTTGCGAAAGCCAAAGTTCACTGGCTTTGGGCGCGACTTCGCAGGTGTGGTCGAGGCCACGGGTAAGGATGTTACTGAGTTTAAAACGGGCGACGAAGTGTTCGGGCTAAGATGGGGCTCGCTCGCGGAATACATATGCGCTCGGAAAGATCGTATAGCCTTGAAGCCAGCGAACATCACGTTCGAGCAAGCGGGTGCAGTTGGACTCGCGGGGCTGACTGCGCTGCAGGGCCTGCAGACAGGAAAGATCCACGCCGGCCACAAAGTGCTGATCAACGGCGCGTCTGGCGGTGTCGGAACGTTCGCAATTCAGATCGCAAAGGCGTTCAACACCGAGGTCACAGCAGTGTGTAGCACGCGCAACGTGGAGATGGCGCGGATGCTCGGCGCTGATCACGTCATCGACTACACGAAAGAAGACTTCACCAAGCGCGAGGAGCGCTACGATCTCATCTTCGATAACGTCAACAATCACTCCTTTTCCGAACGGCGCCGCGTGTTAAAGCCCGACGGCATCTGCGTCCTCGCCGGGATTGGCAGCGCGGGATTGCACCGGGGACAGTTGGCGCGAATCGCTGGGAACTTCACGGCTGCATGGCGATCGCGGTTTTTGGACCAGAAGTTCAAAAGCTATGTCACCGCGTCGAACCAGGCGGACTTGAAGGTGCTTAGTGACTTCCTGGCGGAAGGCAAAGTGACGCCGTTCGTAGAGAAAACCTACGCGCTTGATCAAATCGCGGACGCGCTGCGCTATTTCGAGGAGGGCCACGCCCGCGGGAAGTTAGTCATCAAGATTGGCGCCGTCGTGACCGACACAGGCGAATTGACGTCTGATGAATACATCCCTGCGACCGGTTTCTGGGCGACGCAGCCGGTGCGCAGCGTCGGCCTAACGAGGGAAGTGAACCATTAAGAATGAATCGTGAATGGAATGACACTCAACCAATCTATCGTCAGCTTCGCGACCGAGGCGTGCATATGATTCTCGATGGTGTGCTCAATGAAGGTGATCCCCTGCCATCGGTGCGCAATGTCGCAGCCGAGTTCCGCGTCAATCCGCTTACGGTGCTGAAAGCTTATCAGCAATTAGTCGATGAGGACCTGGTCGAGATGAAGCGCGGCCTTGGCATGTTCGTTAAACCCGGTGCGCGTGATCAGCTGCTAAAAGGCGAACGCCAAAAATTTCTAACCGACGAATGGCCGCGGATCGCGGAAAAGATCGAGAGACTCGGTCTTACACAAAAAGAGTTGGATGCCGCAGCGGCGCGCCGCTCTTCATCGAAAAAACGTTAATGCCATGGCGACGATAGAAGCACGCGGTCTTCGCAAGACGTTCGGAACGACGGTCGCGTTGGAGGGCATCGATTTGCATGTCGAGGAAGGGCGCATCCTCGGGATTATCGGGCCCAATGGCGCGGGTAAGACAACTGCGCTCAATGCCATTCTGGGGCTCACCTCATACGAGGGAGAATTGAAAGTTCTCGGTCGCGATCCCTGGACGAGCCGCGATGAGCTGATGCGCGACGTCTCCTTCATTGCCGATGTGGCAGTATTGCCGCGCTGGATTCGCGTGTCGCAGTTGCTCGATTACGTCGCCGGCGTGCACTCAAGATTCGATCGCGCCAAAGCGGAAAGATTTCTGGCAAGAACGACGATCAAACGCACGAGCAAGGTCAGGGAACTATCGAAAGGTATGGTGGCGCAGCTGCATCTCGCCATCGTGATGGCAATCGACGCGCGCTTGCTCGTGCTGGACGAGCCGACGCTTGGCCTCGACATCTTGTATCGCAAGCAGTTCTACGACTCTCTGCTGAACGATTATTTCGATCGCAGCCGCACGATCATCGTGACAACGCATCAGGTCGAAGAGGTCCAGGATGTTCTGACAGACCTCATGTTCATCGACCGTGGCCGCATCGTACTCGAGTGCAGCATGGAAGAATTCGACTCGCGTTACCTCGAAGTGATGGTGAATCCTGAGCATCTCGCCGCCGCACGGGCTCTCAAACCGATGCACGAACGGCCGGTCTTCGGGCGCAGCGTGCTGTTATTCGATGGTGCTGACCGCCACGAACTTGGAACGATGGGCGAGGTGCGCCGCCCGAGCATTGCCGATTTGTTTGTGGCCGTGATGAGTCCGCACTCACAAAACGTTTCCGTCGCTGATTCACTTCGACGTGACGAGGTAACAGGTCAGGCAAATCAAGTAGGAGCAGCTAAATGAATAAAACTAATCGTTGTTATTTCTCGTTTAGCAGTCGGCGCATGGCGTTCTGGGGAGCGCACGCGTATCGCGTGCTGGCGAAGGCATTCTGCCTTCACGAACTTCCCAATCGCTTCTCTGGGCTGACAAGCTACGAAAAAAGAAAAGCTCCTTGCCGCAAAATGCGGCAACCAGCACGCTACAAGCGTGCGCTCCCCCAGAACGCCTTCGTCGCGTCAGCTTTATCTATCAAATGAATAGCGAATCGAATATTGCGAGTTCCGGGGTCAGCGACGCCGGCTACAGACCTGCCACAACGCAGCCGTTCTATTGGTCGGTCTGGCGGGAAGTTTGGGAGAACCGTTCGATCTACGTCGCGCCAATACTCGTTGCCGTTGTTGTGTTATTCGGTTTCCTCGTCAGCACGATTGGGCTGCCCGAACGCCGCCGGCAAGTTTTATTGCTCGATCCTGTAAAAACGCGAGCTGCAATTGAAGCGCCCTATGACATGGCGGCAATCATGTTGATACTGACCGCCTTCGTTGTTGGCGTGTTCTATTGTCTCGACGCGCTATACGGCGAACGCCGCGATCGCAGCATTCTGTTCTGGAAATCGTTGCCGGTCTCCGATCGCACCACATTGCTCTCTAAGGCCACAATCCCGCTGGTCGTTCTGCCGCTTCTAACATTTGCGATCGTAGTAGCGACGCAGTTGCTCATGATGCTTTGGACCAGCGTGCTGCTGATAAGTCATGGTATGAGCCCAGCATCGACTTGGACATACGTTCCGGTTTTTCGGAATTCATTTGTTCTTCTTTACGGATTAGCCGCGATCGCTCTTTGGCACGCGCCGATCTATGGCTGGGCTCTGTTGATTTCAGGCTGGGCGCGGCGAGCAACTTTTCTTTGCGCAATCCTGCCGTTTTTCGCGATCGCATCCTTTGAGAAAATCACATTTGGCACCTCCCATTTCGCCTCAATGTTGAAAGATCGTTTGATGGGATTCGCACCGACGGCCTTCGCTTTTAACATGCATTCCGTAAATCGCCCACAACTGACCCCATTCACATATCTGAGCTCCCCCGGCCTTTGGCTCGGACTGATAGTTGCCGCGGCATTTCTCGTCGTGGCAATCCGCTTACGCCGTTATCGCGGACCGCTCTGATTCATATGACCGTTGATGCCATCACGCCTCGTTATTTTGTTGGGGAAGCTGACAGCTTCCCTGGAAAGGCAACGCCTTCCCCTGCAGCGCAGCCCGACGCAATCACCTAACAAAAATCCATGCATTCAACCGACAAAGCCGCACGCGTCGCGGGCGCAGTGTATCTTTCAATGGTATTTACCGCACCTTTCAGTCTGATTTATGTTCCTAACAAGCTAATCGTACGAGGGGACGCCACCGCGACTGCCGGCAACATCCTTGCTCACGAAACGCTTTTCCGTCTTTCTATTCTCGGTGATCTTGTTGGGCAG
>Ga0070679_100006967_pt1 | contig 10550 bp, 11 predicted proteins | sample KBSC63BmetaG_FD_65652 | JGI IMG/M metagenome (GOLD analysis project Ga0070679, IMG submission 65652) | Corn rhizosphere microbial communities from Kellogg Biological Station, Michigan, USA - KBS C6-3B metaG | ecosystem: Host-associated > Plants > Roots > Rhizosphere | place: USA: Michigan... | reverse complement strand
GAGGCCCCCCTGGTCGAAGCCCACGTAGCCGGGAGGCGCGCCGATGAGGCGCGACACCGTGTGCCGCTCCATGTACTCCGACATGTCGAAGCGCAGGAACTGCACACCCAGCGTCTCGGCCAGCTGCTTGGCCAGCTCGGTCTTGCCGACGCCGGTCGGCCCCGCGAACACGAAGCTGCCGATGGGCCGGTTGGGCAAGCCCAGGCCGGCGCGGTTCATCTTGATCGCCTGAGCGACCCGCTCGACCGCCTGGTTCTGGCCGAAGATCTTGGCCTTCAGCTCGCCTTCCAGGCTGGCCAGCCGGTCGCGGTCGTCGGCCTCGACCCGGCGCGGGGGGATGCGGGCCATCGTCGCGACCACCGTCTCGATGTCGCGGCTGCGCACGCGCCGCTTGGTCCCCTTGATGCGGGTTTTCTTGAGCTTGGCCGCGGCGCCCGCCTCGTCGATGAGGTCGATGGCCTTGTCCGGCAGCCGCCGGTCGTTCAGGTAGCGCGAAGACAGCTCGGCCGCCGCTCGCAGCGCCTTGTTCGTGTACGAGACGCCGTGGAACTCTTCGTAGCGCTCGCGCAGGCCGTTCAGCACCTTGATGGTGTCCTCGATGGACGGCTCCTCGACCTCGATGGGCTGGAAGCGCCGCGCCAACGCGCGGTCCTTCTCGATGTAGGTGCGGTATTCCTTGTGCGTGGTCGTGCCGATGCAGCGCAGCTTGCCGTTGGCCAGCGCCGGCTTGATGAGGTTCGAGGCGTCCATGGCCCCGCCCGAGGCGGCGCCCGCCCCCACGATGGTGTGCAGCTCGTCGATGAAGACGATGGCGTTGTCCTTTTCGGCCAGCGCCTTCATCACCGCCTTGAACCGCTCTTCGAAGTCGCCGCGGTAGCGGGTGCCGGCCACCATCGCCCCCATGTCCAGGGCGTAGATGGTCGCGCCCAGCAGCGCCGGCGGTGCCTCGCCCAGCTCGATCCGGCGGGCCAACCCCTCGACGATGGCGGTCTTTCCGACCCCGGCGTCCCCCACGAACAGCGGGTTGTTCTTGCGGCGGCGGGCCAGCACGTGCAGCGCCCGCTCGACCTGCGACTGGCGGCCGATCAGGGGATCGATCTCCCCCGCCCGGGCCCGCTCGTTCAGGTTCACTGCGAACTGGGCCAGCGGATCGGCCGGCGCCTCTTCGGCGTCGTCGTCGGGCGTCGGTCCCCCCTGCCCCGGCACGCCCGTCTTGGCGGGCAACAGCTTGCTGATGCCGTGCGAGATGTAGCTGACGATGTCCAGCCGCGAGATCCCCTCTTCCTTCAGGAAGGCGACCGCGTGCGACTCGGGCTCGGAGAACAGCGCCACCAGGACGTTGGGGCCGCTGGCCTGCTGCTTGCCGGCCCCCAGGACGTGGTTGACGGCGCGCTGGACGACCCGCGCGAAGGCCAGGGTCGGCTGGGCGCGCTCGCGTTCGTCCTCGGGCAGCGGCTTGATCTGCGTGTCGAGGAACTCTTCCAGCTTCTTGTCGAGGCGGCCCAGCGAGCCGCCGCAGTGCTTGATGACCTCAGCCGTCTTGTCGTCGGCCAGCAGGGCGAGCAGCAGGTGCTCCAGCCCCGAAAACTCGTGCCCGCGCTCGGTCGCGTCGTCGAGGGCGCGGCGGATCGCGGTCTCCAACTCTGGGCTCAACATGCTCATGCGTCTGGGCTCTTTCTTAGAGATGCCTGAAGTGGCATTTCGTTTTCACGGGCGAACTGCATCACCTGGTGCACCTTCGTCTCCGCGACCTCGAACGGGAACACCCCCGCCACGCCGATGCCCCGTGTGTGGACGTGCAGCATGATCTTCCGGGCCGTGCTTGCGTCGTGTTGGAAGTACTTCATCAGCACGTAGACCACGAATTCCTGGGTGGTGTAGTCGTCGTTGTGGAGCAGGACTTCGTAAAGCGGCGGCCGCTCGACCTTCTTCTTGGTCGCGGTGTCGCGCTCGAGCTCTGGCTGCTTCGTCAGCGTCCCGAGGTCGCCTTCCTTGTCGTCGTCCCGCCGTTTCGGCATCGTCTCGGCCCCCGATCGTAGCGGATCGTAGCGGACTTGCCATGGCCCACAAGTCGGCTGGGTCGCGGGTATGCTGGGCGCCCGATGAACAAGGGGCGATTGGAAGCCTTCAGCGACGGGGTCCTGGCCATCATCATCACCGTCATGGTGCTGGAGCTGAAGGTCCCGGCGGGCGAGAACCTGGACGCCTTGCTCCCCATGAAGTCGGCGTTTTTGGCTTACGTGCTCAGCTTCGTGTACGTCGGGATCTACTGGAACAACCACCACCACCTGCTCCAGACGGTCAAGCAGGTCAGCGGCGCCATCATGTGGGCCAACCTGCACCTGTTGTTCTGGCTGTCGCTGTTGCCGGTCGTGACGGCCTGGGCCGGCCATCACCCGCGGGCGGCCTGGCCCTCGGCGGTCTACGGCGTCATCCTGCTGCTGGCCGCGGTCGCGTACCTCATCTTGCAGCGCGCCATCATCCGGCACGGCGGCGGCGCGCTGGCGCAGATGATCGGCGCCGACCTGAAGGGGCGTCTCTCGCCACTGCTCTACGTGAGCGGCGTCGGCCTGTCCTTCGTGCGCCCCTGGCTGGCCGAGCTGGCCTATGCCCTGGTCGCGGTCATCTGGCTGGTGCCCGACCGGCGCATCGAGCGGGCCCTGGCCGCGCGCGGGTGAAGGTCACTCGCCGTCGGCGGGGCCGAGCTGACCTCGGGCCCAGCGGGCGGCGTCGCGAACCACTTCGGACGGGTCCTCGGTCAGGCGGTCGACCACCGCGCGCGCCGCGCGGTCGCGGGCGCCGCCAATGGCGTAGAGCGCGTTGCGCCTGAGCCCGTCGTGATGGGCGCGCGCCAGCGCCATCCCGGTGGACAGCCGGTCGAAGTCCTCGGCGGTCAGCGCCGCCACCTCGGCGGGCGTCAGGGCCGAGAGCGGGCGCGGGGTGAACCGCGGGTCCCCCTCGGGCTGGGGGCGATGGTTCCAGGGGCAGACCTCCTGGCAGACGTCGCACCCGAACATCCGGTCCCGGAACCCGGGGCGCAGCGGCTCGGGGACCCGGCCCCGGTTCTCGATCGACTGATACGACAGGCAGCGCCGCGCATCGACCACCCCGGGTGACGGGAAGGCCCCCGTCGGGCAGCCGGTCAGGCAGAGCGAGCAGTCGCCGCAGCGCTGCTCGTGGGGCGCGTCGTACGCGTCGACCGCGCGGTCCATGAACATCACCGACAGCGTGAGCCACGAGCCCAGCTTGGGGTTGATGAGGCAGCCGTTCTTGCCGATCCAGCCCAGGCCGGCCCGCTCCGCCCAGGGCTTTTCCATGGCCACGCCGGTGTCGACCGCCGCGTAGGTCTCGACGGTCGGATCCAGCGCCAGCAGCCGCTTGCGCAGGGCCTTCAACTGATCGCGGTGCGCGTAATGGTAGTCCCGCCCGCGGGCGTACCGCGCGACCGGTCCCTGCTCGCCCGGGGGTCGGTGGTAGGCGAGGGCCAGCGCGATCACCGTGCGGGCGCCCGACAGGACCGCGCAGGGGTCCAGGCGCTCGGGGAGGCGCCGCCGCATCCAGTCCATGTCCGCCGCGTAGCCGGCCTCCAGCCAGGCCTGTAAAGGCCGCGGATCCAGCGCCTCGGCGGGCGCCAGCCCCACCAGCGTGAACCGGCAGGCGCGGGCGGCCGCCTTGACGGCGTCCGCCGAGAGGACCGGCGCAGACATCGGGCGCAGTCTGGGCAGCGGCCCGGTGGCTGTCAAACCGGGCGGGCAACCCCCGCGCCGGGCCGACGGCGAACGTCCGCCGCGCGACCCGGCGCGCCCCTCTCCCGCCGCGAAAGCCGGGGACGTTATGCGGCATGAAGCTGTGGAGACTGAATCGGGTTGGTGCCGTAATTTCGTCAGGTTGGTCGATCGAGGAACCTGGGTTTCCGGTTTCGGTGACGCGGAGATCGCAGATCTGTGGCGGTTCTGGTTCTCGACGGTGACAGTGATTAAACAAAAACGGCGATGCGGCGTGTGGCGTCGGTGTTGATGGTGGTGGCAGCGACGGCCGGTCTTGCTTGCGCCGAGGCGGACATGCAGACGGAGCTGCAGTCCAGTCAATCGGCCTTCATGAGCGCCGCGACGGGCGGCCTGTTCGTCCCCGCCTATTTTTCGGCGGACGCCCAGGGCGACGCGGCGTTCGCCGAGATCACGGGCGGCCACCGCTCGATCTTGCCGGAGATTGCCATCGTGAACGCCGGCTGCGACGCGACGGGCCGCAAGAGCCTGCAGACCGGCGGCTGCGTGATCGGGGGCGGCCCCGGTCCCACGCGCAGCAGCTACGTTCACGACAAGATCGCCTACCTGCGCGCCCAGGGGATCAAGGTGTTCGGGTACGTCTGGGTCGGCAGCGTGACCGCGGGCGGGACGACCACCTACCGGTCGACCGAGGACATCGTGGCCGACATGCGGGCCTGGGCCCAGAACTACGTCGACGACGGCAACCCGCTGACGGTCTTGAACGGCTTCTTCTTCGACGCCGCCTATCGCAAGACCGACGGCGGCGTGCCGCAAGCGGAGTACATCGCCAAGAAGGCCGGCGAGTATGCGACCTGGTCCGGGCCCGCCGTTGGCGAGATCGGGTCGACCGCGGGTGGCCGGGCCATCTTCAACTGGGGAACCACCGCCGACACGTACATGCGGGGCTATCTGGATTGCGTGCTGCGCCTGGGGCCCGGCGACGCCGACGGCTGGAACTACATCGTGGTCCAGGAGAACGCCGCGACGGACTTCATGGGATCGGAAGGGCAGCTTCCCGCCTGGGCCCGCTACCAGTACAACCCGGGGCACTTCATCAGCATCGTGCACCACGCGGCCTCCGACGCCAGCGACACGCCGGCGCTGCTGAACGCGGCCCGGCAGGCCTGGAACAGCGCGTACACGTACGTCACCGATCTGCCGGCGGCCGGGGACGGGCACTATTACTCGTCGGCGCCCGCGGCGGCGGTCTGGGCCGCGCAAGCCGCGCAGGGCGGAACGGCGGACTTCGTGTACGGGTCGCTGGAGGACGTGCTGACCACCAGCTGTCCGGCGGCCAGCGGCGACACGCCGGCCTATCCCTGATCAGGCGCGCGGGTGGAAGCGGTCGTAGACCGCGCGCAGATGGCCGCGGGAGACGTGCGTGTAGATCTCGGTGGTGCCGATGTCCGCGTGCCCCAGCATCGCTTGAACCGCGCGCAGGTCCGCGCCGCGCTCGACCAGGTGGGTGGCGAACGAGTGCCGCAGCTTGTGGGGCGAGATCCGCTTGCGAATGCCGGCCGCGCGCGCGTAGCGCCCCAGCAGCTTCCAGAACCCCTGCCGCGTCATGGCCCGGCCGTGATGGGTGAGGAACAGCGTGTCCACCGCCCGGTGGCCCGCGAAGGTGGCGCGGGATCCTTCGACATAGGCGCGGACCGCGTCCAGGGCGGCCTCGCCGACCGGCACCAGCCGCTCTTTGCGTCCCTTGCCGGTCGCCATCAGGTACCCGGCGTCGAAGTTGAGATCGCGCAGGCGCAGCTTCACCAGCTCGGACACGCGCAAGCCGGTGGCGTACAGCACCTCGATCATGGCGGCGTCGCGCAGGCCGCGCGCCGTGCGGCGATCGGGCGAGCCCAGCAGGCGATCGACCTCGTCCACCGTGAGGTAATCGGGGAGCTTGCGCCCGAAGCGCGGCAGGTCGATGTCCTCGGTGGGATCGACGCCGATCAGCCGTTCGTTCTTGAGGAAGCGGAACAGCTGGCGCAGGGCCACCAGCCGCCGCGCCTGCGACCGGGCCGCCAGCTTGCGCTCGTTGAGGTGGACCAGAAAATCCAGGACGTCCATGGCGCGGACGCTGTCCACGCGCGACGTCTTGCGGCCGGCGGCGAACTGGGCGAAGCCCGCCAGGTCGCGCCCGTAGGCTTCCACCGTGGCCGGGGTCAGCTCGCGCTCGACCCGCAGGTGATCGAGGAACTGCTGGATCCCCACGTCCAGACTCGGCGCCACGCCCCCATGCTCGAACGGGAAGCGCCGCGGCGCAAATTTTTGCCGGCATCGGCTACGCCCCGTTGCCGAGCGCGAACGCGATGGTCGCCAGAACCGCGTCGGTGTTGGCGCGGATCTGGTTCGCGCCAAATCGAAACACCGCGATGCCGCGTGCCGCGAGAAACTCCGAACGCCGGCGATCCCGGCGCTGGGCCTCCGTCTGAAAGTGCTGGCCGCCCTCGATCTGGATCGCCAGCCGGCGCGCCGGGCAGAAGAAGTCGAGAATGAACGGACCGCACGGGTGCTGGCGGCGGAACTTGAACCCCGCCAGGCGGCGGCCGCGCAGGTGCGACCACAACAGGGCTTCGGAGTCGGTCGAATTCTGACGAAGCTCGCGGCGGCGAGACAGGGCGAGTGCGCGGTCCATGTGGGGGTTTCGGCACCCCCTGGACCAAGGTTGCTACTCGCGTTGGAGCTCGCTGGCGGCGCGGTCGAGGAGGCCGTTCACGAACGCGACCCCCTCCGCGGTGCCGTAGCGTTTGGCGAGCTCGATGGCCTCGTTGAGGACGACCGCCACCGGGACGTTGGGCGCGTAGCGCAGCTCGTACAGCGCGATGCGGATGATGTTGCGCTCGACCACGCCCATGCGCTCGAGCCGCCAGTTGCGCGACAGGCCAGTCAGCAAGCCGTCGATGTCCGCGCGGTGCTCGGTCACGCCCCGCACCAGCTCCTCGACCAGCGCGTGGTCGACGCGCGGCGCGCCGATGGCCAGCTCCTCGTCGTCGGTGACGGGCGCGCTCTCCGGCGCCAGGTGCGCGAAGTAGCGCGCGATCATCTGCTTGGCGTCCAGAACCGGCGCGCCTCCCAGGTCGATCTGGTGGAGGATCTGAAGCGCGATTTCGCGTGATCTGCGGCGGGGACCGACCATCGTTACCTCAACTGCGCGTACAGATCGGCCATCTCGACGACGACCATGGCGGCGTCGTAGCCGCGGTTGTCTTCCTTCTTCTCCCCCGACCGCTCCAGCGCCTGCTCGAGCGTGTCGCAGGCCAGCACGCCGAACGACACGGGGACGCGCCCCTCGGCGGCCAGCGCGCCGATGCCGCGCGCGGCCTCGCCCGCCACCAGATCGAAGTGCGGCGTCCCGCCCCGGATCACGGCGCCCAGGCAGATCACGCCCGCGAAGCGGCCCCCCTCGACCAGGCGCCGGGCCAGCCCGGTCAGCTCCATGGCGCCCGGGCAGCGATAGAGCTCGACGTCCCCCTCCCCCGCCCCGGCCTCGCGCAGCGCCATCCGCGCCCCCGCGAGGAGGCGCGACACCACGCCGTCGTTGAAGCGGGCGGCGCAGATCGCGAACCGGCGCCCCTTGGCCTGCAGCGCCCCTTCGCGGGCGGCGCCGGCCGCGCCGTACGACGAGGCCTTGCTGCTGGTCTCGCTCATGCCGACCTCTTGCCGCCGCCGGCGTCACCGGCGTCGCGCAGCGGGACGACCCGATTGGGCGCGCGGATCGGCAGGCACTCGACGACCTCGATGCCGTACCCGGCCAGCCCGACGATGCGCCGCGGGTGGTTGGTGAGCAGCCGGACGCTGCGCGCGCCCAGATGCGCCAGCACCTGCGCACCCAGCCCGAAGTCGGTCAGCGCCGGCGCGCGGGGCGGGCGCGTCGCCTCGCCCGCGGCAGGCGTGACGGCGCCCGCAAACGCGCGCAGCTCGGCGGCCAGGCTGAGCCGACCGCGCGGAAACACGTACAGCAGGATGCCCGCGCCGGCCTCTTCGATCATGCGCAGCGACACGGTCGCCGCCTGATCGTCGTCGGTGGGCGCCGCGCCGAACACGTCCCGCAAGGCGGCGGCCGTCTGCACGCGCACCAGCACCGGCCGGTCGGGCGTGACCTCGCCCAGGACCAGCGCCAGGTATTCCGTCTCTTCGACGTCGGTCGCGTAGACGACGCCCCGGAACTCGCTGCTGACGCCGCCCACCCGGGGCCGGACCTTCGATTCGGCGACCGGCCGGACCAACATCTCGCGCCCCAGGCGGTACTGAATGAGGTCGGCGATCTTCACGATCGGCAGATCGTGCTTGCGCGAGAACTCGACCAGGTCGGGCATGCGCGCCATCTCGCCGTCCTCGCGCATGATCTCGCAGATGATGCCGGCCGGCTCGCGCCCGGCCATGCGGGCCAGGTCGACCGAGCCCTCGGTCTGCCCCGAGCGCACCAGGACGCCGCCCCGCCGCGCGCGCAGCGGAAACACGTGCCCGGGCACGACCAGATCGTCGGGCGTGGCGTTCCGCGACACCGCCACCCGGATGGTCTCGGCCCGCTCGCGCGCCGAGATGCCGGTGGTGGTCCCGTGCCGCGCGTCGATGCTGACCGTGAAGGCCGTGTGGTGCCGCGCCTGGTTGTCGGCGGTCATCATGGGCAGGCCCAGCTGCACGACCCGCTCTTCGGTCATCGACAGGCAGATCAGGCCGCGCCCTTCGCGCGCCATGAAGTTGATCGCCTCGGGCGTGACCAGATCGGCGGCCATGGTCAGGTCGCCTTCGTTCTCGCGATCCTCGTCGTCGACCAGGATCACCATGCGCCCGGCGCGGATCGCCTCCAGCGCGCGCGTGACCGCCGCGTCCCGATCCTCGGCACCCTCAGCCGACAAGTCCGGTCCTCCGCAATGATTCGATGGAGACGGGGCGCGACGGCGTGCGCCGCTCGCCGTCGTCCCGCTCGCCCGCCAGGTACGGCGACAGCAGCCGCTGCACGTGCCGGGCGATGAGGTCACCCTCCAGGTTCACCAGCGATCCTTCGCGCTTGTCGGCCAGCTTGGTCACCGACAGTGTGTGGGGAATCAGGGTGACCCCGAACATCGCTGCACCGGCGACGTCGGCCAGGGTGTTGACGGTCAAGCTGACCCCGTCGACGGCGATCGATCCCTTCACGGCCAGGCAGGGTGCCACCGTCGGCGGCGCGGAGATCTCCAGGTCCAGCGCCCCGCCGTTCTCGCGCCGGGTCACGACCGTGCCGACGGCGTCCACGTGGCCGCTGACCAGGTGACCACCCAGCTCGTCCCCCATCCGCAAAGGCCGCTCGAGGTGGACGCGCGCCCCCACCTCCAGCCGCCCCAGCGTGGTGAGCATCAACGTCTCGGGTCCCAGATCGGCCGCGAACAGCCCCCGGCCGGGGTCCCGATCCACGATCGTCAGGCACACGCCGTCGACGGCGATGCTCGCCCCCAGCGCGGCGTTCGAGAGATCCAGCGCGGTCGACACCGTCAGGCGCGCGGTGGCCGCGTCGGGCGCCGCGCGCCCGATGGACTGGATGAGGCCCGTGGCCTCGACGATTCCGGTGAACATGATCGACGGTCGCGCAGCATAGCACCTACCCCGCGACGACATCCGCGGTGATCAGCAGGTCCTGCCCGACGGTGCGCGTCGACAGCGGGCCCAGGCGCAGCGCCCGGTCGAGCGGCAGGTCGGCGCCGCGCGCCATGGGCACGCCGCCCCCGATGAGGCGCGGCGCCAGGAACACGGCCACGCGGTCGACCAGCGCGGCGGCGATGAACGCACCGTGGACGGTGGCGCCCCCCTCCACCAGCAGCGACTGCACGTCGTGCTCCCGGGCCAGGGTCTGCAAGGCCCGGCGCAGATCCGACCGGCGCCCCCCGCCGATCACGACCGAGGGCCCCGGACCGCGCAGCATCTTCAGCCGGGCGGGCAGCCGGCCCCGTCCGGCCAGCAGCACGCGCAGCGGGCCGTTGCGGGCGTCCTGTCCGGGCAGCCGCACCGTCAGCCGCGGATCGTCGGCGCGCGCCGTCCCCGCCCCGACCAGCACGGCGTCATGCGCGGCCCGCAGCTCGTGCGCGGCGCGGCGGGCCTCCGGTCCCGTGATGAACGCGGGCGCCCGCCGGCTGCGTCGCTGCCGGTCGGCGATGTAGCCGTCCAGGGTGGCGGCCACCTTCAGCGTGACCAGGGGGCGCCGGTGGGCGATCCAGACGGCGTAGGCCCGGATGGCCGCCCGGGCCTGGTCCTGCAGGCAGCCCACGTCGACCCGGATGCCGGCCCGGCGCAGGCGGCGAACGCCCCGGCCGTCGACGACCGGGTTGGGGTCGCCGCAGCCGACCACCACCCGCGCCGGGCGCGCCTTCAGGATCGCCTCGGTGCAGGGGCCCGTCCGCCCGGTGTGGCAGCAGGGCTCGAGCGTCACGTAAAGGGTGGTGCCCCGCGGGTCGCCGCGCAGGTTGGCGAGCGCGGCCACCTCGGCGTGCGGCCCGCCGGCGCGCGCGTGGAACCCCTCACCCACGATGCGCCCGTTGCGGACGATGACGGCGCCCACGGTGGGGTTGGGGCGCGTGGTCCCCCGCCCGCGCTCGGCCAGCTCCAGCGCCCGGGCCATGAAGCGCTGGTCGGCCGCCGAGAACGCGATCACTTCCGGCCCCGGTGGTCCACCAGCGTCTTGAGCGTGTCCATCAGCTCGTTCACGTCCCGGAACGAGCGGTAAACCGACGCGAACCGCACGTACGCCACCTCGTCGATCTCGCGCAGCGCGTCCATGACCGCGTCGCCGATGCGCGACGAGGGGATCTCCTTGTC
>Ga0070679_100006966_pt1 | contig 10551 bp, 7 predicted proteins | sample KBSC63BmetaG_FD_65652 | JGI IMG/M metagenome (GOLD analysis project Ga0070679, IMG submission 65652) | Corn rhizosphere microbial communities from Kellogg Biological Station, Michigan, USA - KBS C6-3B metaG | ecosystem: Host-associated > Plants > Roots > Rhizosphere | place: USA: Michigan... | reverse complement strand
GCCCGGGGTGGCGGCAGTCCGTCGGAACAGCGCATGCCGTGGCGGATCGTATCGGCGAACGTTTGTGCATAGCGCGTCCGCCGGGTGTCGTCCCGGACATCAAGCGGATACGCTCGCTAGTGGGCGCCGGTCTCTTCGACCGGCGCCCTTTTGTTTCTGGCCGCTGCCGGCCAATCTCTTCGTAGCGGACGTCGTCGCAGCCGGAGGTATCGCCTGAGCGGGGCGCCGCCTGCGAAGAGCATGATTGGACGGTGCCAGTTGCCTGAACCGGACGTGTTCGTAAGTACGACGATCGAGTCACGCTCCCAATGCGGAGGCGATGTCCTCACTGCGTCGATTTTTGCGACGCCGCGGTGAGGGCGCCGCAGTTCCATCGGACATCGTTCCCCAGGGGGGGGCGCGGCGGCTCCATCAGGACGGATCTGCGAGCCACCACGATCGACCCCCGCAACGTGCGAAGCCTCCGGCCAGGGCGTTCGGGAGGCTCGGCAAGCTCGGACTCGCGCTTGCCGAAGCCGTTCATGCAAAACGCGCGACGGCGGTCGCGCGTTGCACGGGTCGCGGCGCATGGCCGCGACTAAAGGAGCTCTAACTCGCTCAGGCCGGCTTTTGGGCCGGTGCGTTTTCGGCCGGAGCCTGCGTCCGACGCATTGGGTGTTGATCGACAGCTTCACCGTCGTCCGCGGAATCGCTCTCGCTTTCGTCCTCGGACTCGACGCGGCCACTGCGTTCGAGTGTCGCCAGGTCGATCTTCTGGAGCTGCTGCTTCAGAATCTTACCCGACTTGAATTTGACGACGGCGCGCTGCGGTATGACCACGGTATCCGTGGGCTTGTTCGGGTTGCGTCCGATCCGTTGCTTGCGGACCTGAACTTCGAGCACGCCAAAATTGCGCAACTCGACATTTCGACCTTCCGCGAGCGCTCGCTGAATGATGTCCAGCGTCTGCTGCACGGTGTCGACGATTTGTTTCTGCGGGAAGCCCGACTTGCGGTAAATTTCCTGCACGATTTCGCGTTTCGTTAAGTTTGCCATCGTCGTAGTGGGTTTTGAGGCTGCTGTGCGTGAGCTGGCGTGTTCTCCCGGTGCTTTTCGTTTGCTCTCAACAGACTGCGGGTGACGTTCACCGTTGCTGGGATACACTCCGCATCGCGTATGAGGAAACGCCCGCCTCCCCGTAAAGGAAACTGGGCATCAAGTAGTACCGGGACGACCGCATGATACGCCGGGCCGAGGCAAAACGCAACTGGGGCGCTGCAGGCCGCGTTCGCGCCGGCGATCCTGGGCGCGGGGTCCGCCGTAGTGCCATTCTGGGTACGTTAAGCCGTCGGGCTTGTGGGTCTTGCGTGATTGTGCTTGGCCGCGACGGATCGCGTCCGTTTCGCCGAGCGGGCGGTGCAAGGGCTGGCAGCGGGGCTATTGTTTGAGCGTCACGATGGTGTGTTGGGCCGGGCGCACGCGGTAGAACGTTGCAGCATGACCGCCCCTCACGTCTCGGCCGCGTTCGGAAAACTGGAAACCGCGGCCGCGTTGACGCCGCCGCAAATCGACCAGCGTGCGCGCGAGCTGCTCGCCCAGCTCACGCTCGATGAAAAACTCGGATTGATGGACGGCGATACGCCTTTCTGGCCTGGACTCGCCGAGATGATGGCGCCGGGCGGGTATGCGAGTCGCCCCTGGGTCGCGGGCGCCGTGCCCCGGCTCGGCATTCCCGGCATCCGCTTCGCCGACGGGCCGCGCGGCATCATCATGAAAGGGGGCACGACCTTTCCCGTCTCGATGGCGCGTGGCGCCGCCTGGGATCCGGCGCTCGAGGAACGGGTGGGAGATGTCATTGGCCGCGAGCTGCGCGCGCTCGGCGGCAATTTTTTCGGCGGCGTTTGCATCAATCTCCTGCGGCATCCCGCGTGGGGCCGCGCGCAGGAGACGTACGGCGAGGATTCGCGTCACCTCGGTGCGCTCGGTGCCGCGCTCGCGCGGGGCGTGCAGCGCCACACGATGGCCTGCGTGAAGCACTACGCGCTGAATTCGATGGAGAATGCGCGGTTTAAGTGCGACGCGACGATCGATGCGCGCGCCTTGCACGAGGTTTATCTGCCGCACTTCAAGGCGGTCGTGGATGCCGGCGTCGCGTCGGTGATGAGCGCTTACAACAGCGTGAACGGTGAGTGGTGCGGGCAAAACCGCCCGCTGCTCACGACGATCTTGAAAGAGCAGTGGTGGTTCCCGGGCTTCGTCATCACCGATTTTATCTTCGGCATGCGCGACGTGAAGAAGACGGCGCTCGCCGGGCAGGATATCGAGATGCCGTTCCGGATGCAGTTTCACCGCGAGCTGAAGGGATTGGTGGAGCGTGGCGAAGTGCCGCTCTCGCGGATCGACGATGCGGGGTTGCGCATCTTGCGGCAGGAAGTCCGCTTCGCGCAGGGCCGCGATCCGGCGTATTACACGCGCGAAGCCATTGGCGCCCCCACGAGCCGCCAGCTGGCGCGTGAGGTCGCGCAAAAGAGCATCGTCTTGTTGCGGAACGAAGCGGGGGCGCTCCCGCTCACCGGAGTCAAGCGGCTCGCCGTCATCGGCCGTCTCGCGAATATTCCCAACACCGGTGACGGCGGGTCGAGCAATACGCAGCCGGCATATGTCATCACGCCGTTGGAGGGTTTGCGGGCGGCGCTCGGTGAATCGGCAATTGCTTTCGATGACGGCGCCGACCCCGCTGCGGCCGCGGAGACGGCGAAGGCGGCGGAGGCCGCTGTCGTGGTTGTCGGATACACGCATGAGGACGAAGGCGAGTTCATCCCGCCGGACATGATTCCGCTGTTTGCGCCCACCTTCCCGCCGCCGACTCCGGAAGAAGAACCGATTGCGCGGAAGATTCTGCCGGGTCACGGTCAAGAGCAGGGCGGCTTTTCGCCCGGTGGTGACCGCGTGCGTTTGACGCTCCATCCGCGCGACGAGGCATTGATTGCGGCGGTGGCGGCGGCGAACCCGCGTACGATTGTCGTCCTCATGATCGGCAGCGCCGTCATCACCGAAGCATGGCGAAATCGCGTGCACGGCATCGTGGTGCTCTGGTATCCGGGGCAGGAGGGCGGACATGCGCTCGCGGATGTGTTGCTCGGCAAAGTGAATCCCGGCGGCCGGCTCCCGTGCACGTTTCCGCGACGGGCCGAGGACCTGCCGCATTTCGACAAGGAAGCGACGAAGATCACGTACGACCTGTGGCACGGGTATCGGAAACTGGCGCGCGATGGTGCGAAGGCCGCGTTTCCGTTCGGCTTCGGATTGAGCTACACCCGGTTTTCGCATGCAAACCTGCGGCTCGCGGCCAACCAACTTGGCCGCGCTGACACCGTCCGCGTCCGCGTCGACGTCAAGAACACCGGTAGCATTGCCGGCGACGACGTCGTGCAGCTCTATCTCAGCGTACAGGGCTCGCGCGTGGAGCGCGCGAAGCGCGAATTGAAAGCCTTCGAACGCGTTTCGCTTGCGCCCGGCGAAACCAAAACCGTGACCCTGGCCGTTCCGGTGGCCGACCTTGCGTATTATGACGAACGCACCGGTTGGGTCGTCGAGTCGATCGACGTCGAGGCCACCATCGCCTCCGATGCGGAAGCGCCCGGCCTGACGGCGCGCTTCCACGTCGCGTGAACGGCGGCCGGCGCTGCGACGGCGCCCAAAAATCGTCGATTCGGGCTTTCGGTTCCCGCGGACTTTGTGCTAATTAGAGACCGACTCGACTCTGGCCTTCCGCCCGGGCGCGCCTTCGTCATAGCTCCTTTCATGGCCGATTCGCCCCTCATCACCCACCTGTACACCGCCGACCCGTCAGCTCACGCGTTCGAAGGCAAAATTTATCTTTATCCATCGCACGACCGGGACACCGGCATTCCGGACAACGACAACGGTGATCAGTACGACATGGTCGACTACCATGTGTTTTCCATGCCCTCGGCGCGCGGGCCGGTGACGGATCATGGGGTTGCGCTCGCGCTGCCGGACGTGCCTTGGGCGAGCAAACAACTTTGGGCTCCGGATGCCGCCTTCAAGAACGGCAAGTACTATCTCTATTTCCCCGCCCGCGACAAAGACGGCATCTTCCGCATTGGCGTTGCCATCAGCGATCGACCCGAAGGCCCTTTCAAGGCGGAGCCGCAGCCGATCACCGGCACGTACAGCATCGATCCGTGTTCGTTCATGGATGAGGACGGGAACGCCTATTTGTATTTTGGCGGCATCTGGGGCGGGCAGCTCCAAAAATGGCGGACGGGCCAGTGGAACGCCGCCGGACAGGAACCCGCCGATCACGAGCCCGCGATCGGTCCCCGCGTCGCCTTGCTGAGCGACGACATGAAGTCGTTTGCCAGTCCGATTCACGAGATTCAGATCGTCGACGATCGCGGCGTTCCCCTCCGCGCGAGCGATCACGATCGCCGCTACTTTGAAGGTCCGTGGATGTACAAGCGCAACGGCCTGTACTACCTATCGTATTCGACCGGCAATACGCACTACCTGGTGTACGCCACCAGCAAGAACCCGCGCGGTCCGTTCACGTTCCGCGGCCGCTTCCTCGAGCCGGTGGAGGGCTGGACCACGCACCACTCGATGGTGGATTTCAACGGCAAGACCTACCTGTTCCACCACGACTCCTCGCTGTCGGGCGGCAAGAGCCACCTGCGTTGCGTCAAGGTGAAGGAACTGATCTTTGCGGCGGACGGCTCGATTGAGTCGGTGCGCCCAGTGGCTTGAACTCCGGCGCAGTCGCGGGTCACGCGTGATCGCGCGCGGCGAATTTCGGATTACCGCGCCCATCGTTGCGCCCGCGCTTTGAGCGTGGTATTCGCGCAGCGGCGCGACGGCATGACCGCCGCGCCGGATTGGTGGCGGCGGCGGCCGCCCGCACGGGCGATCAGCGCCGCCAGCGGGCGACGAACAGTGGCGCGTAGGCGCGACGATAGGCCCACGCGAGGGCGAGCTCGAGTGCGATAAACATCAGCGACATCGGGAGGCCGGACCGTTCGAGCGTCAGGTGGAACGCGAGGCTGTTCACAAAAAACGGTGCGAGCAGCACCAGGGCCAGCGGCACGAAGCGATTGCAGACCAGCAGGAGGCCGGAGACGAGTTGGGTGAGCCCGATCAGTGGCAGCATGTAACCGGTGGCCATCAACGCGCCGATAAACGCGGTCGCTCCGGCCGGCAGCGGCTTGGGCGGCGGCGGCATGAAATTGAAAAACGCGTTGAGGCCGAAAATCACCATCGGCAGCCCAAGCACGATCCGCCCGATGGCAGGAAGGTAGCGGGTGCGTGAACCGCTCGGGGTGGACGAAGCGGTCGGGGTAAGCGCGGGTTCGGGTGTCATGAAAGGGGTGGGGCGGGCCGGGGACGATGCTATGATATGACGGCAACGAACGAACCCGGCGAGCTCGGACACGCGTGCTCAAGATTTTTGGCTTGGTGAGCGACGCACCCCAAAACGCGCCGGTTCCATGCGGTTCCGCGCAGCGCCGGCGGCCGACCGTGAGCCGATCGAAATTAACTTGGCCCCCCAGCTCGCCCAAACACGCGACGGCCGGTGCCTGGCACTGCGGGCACGCTCGTTTGGGACGGCCGCCTCGTTCAGCATGCCGGGGTTCGTGCGGAGATATCGCGTTCTGCGCGAAATTCGGCGTCATGGGTGGAGGCATGCAAGGTTTTAGATCGTTCCGCAAAGATGAGGCCGTCGTTCATCACAAGGTCCCGCCCGGGATGGTGCGACGCGTCTTCGCATTCGGCCGGCCGTATGCAGCCGTGCTCACGTTTTTCTTGTTGCTCGTCGTGCTCGACGCGGCGGTCGGCACGGTCAATCCGCTCGTCTACCGGTATCTGATCAATCATGGCATGCTCGCGCACAACGGCGAGCTGGTCCTCCGCATGGCGCTGTTGGCCGCCGGCATCAGCGTGCTCGATGCGGGGCTCACGTTTGCCCAGCGGCATTTCGCCACGCGCATCGGGCTCGATATCGTGCTGGATCTGCGGACGCAGGTGTTTGCCCACATTCAGGCGATGTCGCTCGCTTTCTTCACCCGGGCGCGCACCGGCGCCCTCGTCAGCCGGCTCAATAATGACGTGGGCGGCGTGCGCGAAGCCTTCACCGACTTGCTCTCCACTGCCATCGGCAATCTCGTGAGCGTCATCCTCGTGCTCGGGGTGATGTTCACCTTGTCGTGGAAATTGACTCTGGCGGCGCTCGCCGTCGTGCCATTCTTCCTGTGGAGCGCGCGCGTCGCGGGCCGGAAAATCCGCCTGCTCACGCACGAGGCCGGCGATCGCAATGCGGAATTGAATGCGTTCATGGTCGAGCGGTTCAATGTCGGCGGCGCGCTGGTCGCGAAGATTTTTGGCAACCCCGAAGCGGAACGCCGCGCCTTCGCAACTTACGCGCGGCGCAGTCGCGATAATCGGATGGCGCTGTCGACCTACGGCCGCCTGTTATTTGTCGGCCTGACACTGACCGGCGCGCTCGCCGTCGCTGCGGTTTACGGGTGGGGCGGGATGGAGGCCGTGCGTGGTTCGCTCGACATCGGAACGGTCGTGGCGCTCGTCTCGTATCTCCTCCGCTTGTACGGCCCGCTGACGGCGCTTTCAAATTTGCAGGTCGACGTGATGACCACATTGGTGTCGTTCGAACGCGTCTTCGAAGTGCTGGATCTCAAGCCGTCGGTCATCGAGTTGCCGGACGCGCGTGCGATTCCGCCGGGCCCCGCGGCCGTCGAGTTTGTCGACGTCGGTTTCCGCTACCCCGCGCCGGCCGACGTGTCGTTGGCATCGCTCGAGTCGGTGGCGGTGCTCGACACGCGAGCCGATCGCGAGGTGTTGCACGACATTTCGTTTGCCGTGGCTCCGGGTAAAATGGTGGCGCTCGTCGGACCTTCGGGCGCAGGCAAGACGACGCTGGTTCAACTGGCGGCGCGCCTCTACGACCCGACGAATGGGTCCGTGCGCATCAATGGGGTGGACCTTCGCCAAGCGACGCTCGCCTCCGTGCGCGAGACGGTGGGCATGGTCATGCAAGACACGCATCTCTTCCACGATACCATCCGCGCGAATTTGCTATTCGCGAAGCCGTCCGCGAGCGAAAGCGAGCTCATGCAGGCTTTGGCAGCTGCTCAGCTCGGGGCTTTCGTGCAGGCCCTGCCAAAGGGGCTCGATACCATGCTCGGCGAGCGCGGCCATCGCTTGTCCGGCGGCGAAAAGCAGCGGCTCGCGATCGCGCGCTTGCTGCTCAAAGCGCCGCCCCTCGTCATTCTCGACGAGGCGACCGCGCATCTCGATTCGCACTCGGAGCGCGCCATTCAGGATGCGTTTGCCGTCGCGCTGGCCGGCCGCACCTCCCTCGTGATCGCGCACCGGCTTTCCACGGTCCAAGCCGCCGATCAAATCTTCGTTCTCGAAGCCGGCCGCATCGTGGAGCGCGGACGCCATGCCGAACTGCTGGCGGCCGGCGGCCCGTACGCCGACCTCTACCACAAACAATTCGCCGCGGCCGACCTCCCGCGCGGGCGCGCGCCGCGCGACCGGGAACCCAGCCGGTAGCCAAAGAGCCCGCCTGCTCTGCGGTGGCCCCGCGGCCTCACCGTTTCGGGTGCCGGACCGAAAGGACTACTTTGCCGCGCACGTGCTCATGCTCGAGGTATTCGTGGGCTTGCCGCGCTTCCGCCAAGGGGTAAGTGCGTTGCACCAGCACGCTGACTTTGCCGCCGTCGATCAACTGCGCAATGCGCGTGAGCTCCGGCTGGCTCGGCTCGACCATGAAGATGGCGCCGGTGGCATGGCGCTGGGCCGCCTCGGTTTCGGAGGGCGGCTGCAGCGTGGACACGAGCCGGCCGCCTTCCCGCAGGCATTTCCACGAGCGGTGCTGCGTCTCGCCGCCGACGAGATCCAACACGAGGTCGACGTCGCGCACCATCTCATCGAAGCGTTCGTTTTTGTAATCGATCACTTCATCCGCGCCCCACTTCCGCAACAGTTCGCGATCTTCGGCTCGCGCGGTCGCGATGACGTAAGCCCCCCGGTCTTTGGCGAACTGCACTGCCAAATGACCGACGCCGCCCGCGGCGCCGTGGATCAGCACGCGCTCGCCGGCCTGGAGTTTCCCGTGATCGAACAGCCCTTGCCACGCGGTCAGCCCCGCCAAGGGCACGCCCGCCGCCGTCAGAAAATCGAGTTTCGTCGGCTTCGGAACCACGCGGTCGGCGCGGACCAGCACGTATTCGGCGTAGCCGCCGGAGTCACGGTCGACGAGCGCGTACACCGGATCTCCGCTGTTGAACTGCCGGACATTTCGCCCCGTTTGTTCCACCACGCCGGCGACATCGCGTCCGAGGGTCAGCGGCGTCTGCAGCCCCGCCGGTTTAAATTTCCCGGCGCGGATTTTATAGTCCACGGGATTCACTCCCGCGGCCTCGACCCGGATCAGCACGTCGTCGGGACCGGGGGCCGGAATCGGCAGGTCATCCAGCTTCATCACCTCGGGTCCGCCAAACGAGTAAATGCGTACGGCTTTCATGCGCCAATGTACTCAGCTTCGGGCCGAACGGTATCGGAAACGACGACCGTTATGCCATCGGCAAACCACACCACTGCGGCGAGGTTGCTGCACCCGCCGATTTTCAAACGAAGGTCGCGCGCGGGCGCGCGGCCGAGCACGCTCGTGGATCGACGGCGGCGCGCGATCGCGGGCTCGCGCGTCGGGGCCGGTTCGCCTGCGGCTTTCCGTGGACTTGACGCGGCGCTCGATTATGGTGCGCGTTCCCCATGAAATTACCTCGCATTCTCTTCCTTGGCGCGGCTCTGGCGGCCGCTAGCGTCGTGCACGCCGAACAGTTCAGTATCGCGGTCTTCAGCAAGACGAATGGCTGGCACCACGATTCGATTCCAGCCGGCGTCGCGGCGATTGAACAGCTCGGCAAGCTGCATGACTTCGGCGTGTTTTGGACCGAGGATCCGACGCGGGTGTTCACCGACCAGGCGTTGGCGAAGTACAAGGCGGTGGTTTTCCTTTCGACCAGCGGCGATGTGCTGACGCCGGACCAGAAGACCGCCTTCGAAAAATTTATCCGCCACGGTGGTGGCTACGTCGGCATCCACAGCGCTTCCGACACCGAGTATCAGTGGGAATGGTACACGAAGCTCGTTGGCCGGATGTTCCACATTCACCCGACGGTCCAGAGTGCGATCGTGCAGGTGGAGGACGCTAACTTCCCCGGCATGGAATTTTATCCGAAGCGCACCTTGACGACCGATGAGTGGTACGAGTTTCAGCCGGCCGTGTCACCGGACCTGCACACCTTGCTCACCGTCGATGAGAAAACCTACAATCCGGTGGCCGTCTGGGAAAACCCGCACAAGGAAGGCAAGGGCATGGGCGTGCACCCGATCGCGTGGTATCACAACTACGACGGCGGCCGCGCGTTCTATACCGCGCAAGGCCACTTGTCCGCGAAATACAGCGACTCGGCGTTCATCCATCACCTCTACGGCGGAATCTTCTGGGCCGCGACGGGGAAGATGAGTCACTGATCGTGCTGGGGTTCGAGTCCGCGTCCGTGCGCCACGTTGACCGGGGGCGCCCGGAAGTGAACCGAGTGTTCCCCTACTCTCCGTGGTAGGGCGAGGCCTCCGGCCGAGCCGCGGCTTACCAAGGATGCGACATACGCTCCGAGCCCCCCAATCCGCCGCCCCCGCCGGCAGCGTTGTCGCTTTTCTCCGGCCCAAAAACTAGGCCGGCTTCTCCGTTCACCGTCGCAGCAAGGCTTCGATTTCGCGTCGGCGTGGGATCGAGGGTTGCGCGCCGAGTCGCGTGACCGAGATCGCCGCGGCCGCGTTGGCGAAACGCGCCGCGTCCGCGAGCGAGGCCCCTTCCGCGAGACGGGTCGCGAGCGCACCATTGAACACGTCCCCGGCGGCCGTGGTGTCGCGGGCAGCGACTTTGAATCCCGCGATCAGATCGGTGCCGGCCTCGCTGCAGACGAGGGCGCCACCGGCGCCCAGCGTGACGATCACCGCGCCAGCCCCGCGACTGCGCAAGGCCTTCGCCGCTCGCCCGGCTGACTTCGCGTCCATGACGCGCACGCCCGTCAGCCGTTGTGCTTCGCTCTCGTTTGGCGTGAGCACGGAAACCCGGCGCAGCAAGTCGTCTGGCAACGGCTGCGCGGGCGCGGGATTGAGAATGACGCGAACGCCGGCCGCCACCGCGATCTTCGCGGCGGCTTCGACGGTGCGAAGCGGCGTCTCGAGTTGGAGCAGCACGACCTGAGCGCGCGTGATCGACGTCGCCGCGCGCCGGATATCGCGGGGGCTCAGCGCGGCATTCGCGCCGCTCGCGACCCCAATCGCATTTTCGCCATCGTTCGCGACGAAGATCAGGGCGACACCCGATGCCGTGGCCGCGGTGCGGGACACATGGCTCGTGCCGATTTTTTCGCGGCGGAAACCCGCCAATGCGGCGTCACCGAGCGCGTCACGACCAAGTTTGGCGATGAAGTCCACGCGGGCGCCGGCGCGCGCCGCCGC
>Ga0070679_100006965_pt1 | contig 10551 bp, 10 predicted proteins | sample KBSC63BmetaG_FD_65652 | JGI IMG/M metagenome (GOLD analysis project Ga0070679, IMG submission 65652) | Corn rhizosphere microbial communities from Kellogg Biological Station, Michigan, USA - KBS C6-3B metaG | ecosystem: Host-associated > Plants > Roots > Rhizosphere | place: USA: Michigan... | reverse complement strand
TATATGCAAATTAATAGGGCTTCTCCCGTTGCCGGGATACGGCGAATTTGGAACCGGGGGAACTGAAAAGGGCGGACTCGAGAACCGTCATTCATGACGGAGAGCGGTCATCGGTTGCACCCGCATGGCACGACGCGCGGGGATATAGCAGGCCCACAACGCGACAAAGCTAAGCAAAACCGCGGCCGCAAAGAAGATCACAGGGTCGGCGAAGGAAATCGAGAACAGGAATCTCACCAGCACGCGCGTCACTGCGGCGGCTATGGTCAGACCGGCCGCGACGCCCAGGGTCACCATCCAAACCCCCTGTTGCAGGATCAGCCCCAGGACGGTTTTGGGCGTGGCGCCCAAAGCCATCCGGATCCCGATCTCGCGCGTGCGTTGCGCCGCGCCGTAGGACATCACGCCGTACACGCCCACTGCCGCCAGAAGCAATCCCAGGAGACTCATTGCGCCAGCTTGAATCGCGCCGACTCGCAAAAGAAAGAAGCCTTGGGCCCCCGCCACTGCTCCATCCAAGGTCTGGAAGCTAACAGGCATCGCCGGATCGAGCGCGTGGACTTCCTGCTCTACACGGGTGCTAAGCGTCGCGGGATCCACTAAAGATCGAATGTGCAACACCCGCATCGACGCGAATACCTGGGTGAACGGTACGTAGAAGTATGGCAAGGAGCCTTCGACGACAAACAGGTATTTACTGTCGTGCGCGACGCCCACCACTTCCATTAGCGGGGATTCCGCCGAATCCATGCGGAAACGCTTGCCGATCGGATCCTGGTTCGGCCAGTAACGCTGGGCCATGGTCTGATTAACAATCGTAACCAGCCGCGTACCTTCGGTGTCTGAGTCCCGGAACCCACGCCCGCGCAGAATGGAAATCCGCATAGTGTCGAAGTACGTGGTGTCCACGGTGTTGTATCCGACCAAAGGAGCCTGCTCACTCGGGTCAACCGAGCGGCCTTCGATGTAGACGGTATCTCCGGCTCCGATCAGTCCCAGGGGCGCGCTAAACGCCAAGCCGGCGGACTGCACCTCGGGCCAGCCTTGCACTCGCCGCTCGAGTTCGCGGTAAAAATCGATAGTGCGCTGCTTGTCGTAGCCCACCCATTGCGGATTCATCCTCGCGTTCAGCACGTGGTCGGGCACATAGCCGAGATCGAGCCGCTGGGCGCTCTGGAGACTGCGGACGAACAGCCCCGCGGCAACCAGCAATACAAGCGATCCGGCTACTTGGCCCGCTACGAGCAGGCCGCGAATGCGCTGGCGCTGCGGACCGCTCGAATTGCTGCGGCTGCCATCGTGCAGCGCCGCCCCGGGTTCGGCCCGCGAAACGCGCAGCGCCGGCCAAATCCCGATGAGGCCGCCCGCAAGGAGGGCCGCCGTGAGGGCATAAGTGAAGACGCGCCAGTCGAAGCTGACGTCGAATTGTATCGGCAAATCCGACACCATGTTGGGCAGCGCGGCGGCGAACGTCTGGCTGGCCCAGTTTCCGATGATCATGCCGGCGATCGCTCCGAGCAGCGCCAGCAGCACACTTTCGGTCAGCATCTGACGAATCAGGCGCCCTCGCCCGGAGCCCAATGCCGCCCGGATGGCCATTTCGCGCTCCCGAACCGTGGCACGGACCAGCAGGATGTTGGCGATATTCATACACGCTACCGTCAGCACCAGCGCTGCCAGGAAGAGCAGGGAGAAGCGGATGAAGGGAAACATTTCCAGTCCGGCGCGCAGCGGAATCGGCCGGGCCAAGGGCTCAGGGACCACGCGTGCGCCGGTTCCCTTATCTGTGGCCGGATATTGCTCTTGCAGGCGCCGCGTCAACACGTTCATCTCTGCCTGAGCTTCCTTCACACTCACATGCGGCTTCAGGCGGCCGAGCACCGTCAAAGGCCGTTCTGAGCGACTGGTAAAGACGGGATGGAGCGCCGCAGTATCCTCCGAAATCAGACCTCGCAGCGGAACGTATCCTTCCATTTCCAGGCCTTCATAAACGCCGTGGAATCCCTTTGCGGCGATACCGATCACGGTCGCGGTTTTGCCGTCCACCAGGACCTGGCGGCCTAGCAGGTCAGTATCGCCCCCGAATCGTCTTTGCCAGAACGAATATCCGAGCACCACCACCAGCGGAGCGTGTTCGTTTTCTCCTTCGCCGGGTTCCAGCAGGCGTCCGGCTGCCGGTCTTACGCCCAGGGCCGAGAAGTAATTTCCGGTGACGGCGCTGTACATGAACTGGGTAGTCTTCGTGCCCGAGCTGAATCCGCCGATCCGCGGCGTGAACGCGAACAGATCACTGAACTTGTCCGATTGATGCCGGAAATCCTCCAGCGCCGCATAGGAGAAGCGGAATCGCAAGCCAGTTTCATCACCTCTGGTGTCAGCGGCGATCACGACCAGTTGCTCAGGCGACCTTACGGGAAGGGGTCGCAGAAGCCCGTTCAGCATGCTGAAGATCCCGGTATTGGCTCCGATGCCCAGGGCCATGGTGATCAGCAGCACGATAGTAACGCCCGGTTCCCGGGCGAACTGCCGGACGGCGTAGCGAAGATCGTCGCTTAGATCCCGCAGCATGACAATCATCGTAATAGATCATGTCACGCTCCGAGCAGTTGCAGATAACGTTCCCTCGACATGTGGGCCGTGCGCAAGTTGTTTTTAATGATAAACACCGGCACGGAGGCATATTTCGGGATCACAACTGGCCGGATGACTCCAGGTTTGGTGAACACCATATGATCGTCTTCTTCGCGAACGCACAGGAAGCCATCGGCCTCAAAAACCCGGATCAGATGTTTGTAGGAGACCGGACTAAGCTTTGGCATGCTCCAGCGGAAGGGGTAACGATACTTGCTGGGTGCCGATGAACTTGGGGCCCTCCAGCTTGCTCTTCCGCTTGGAGTAACCGGCCTCTTCCAGGATCTGGTCGAGGGTTCCCATCCTGGCAGTCTCTTCCAGGAACAGGCGGACCGCTTCTTTGAGGTTCTTTGCGGCCTTTTCTTTAGTGCCACCGCAGGAGGAGACATCCAACTCGGGTGTGTGGGCGACGAACGAGCGGCCTTCTTTGAAGATTTGGGTTGTGAAGCGAATATCCATAGATTCAACCGTTAGTGAGACAGCACGCGTTTATCGTATCACCCGAGGGGTGCCCGCATGCCTATTTTTAAACCTGCGAGTTCTGGGCGACGTCGGCCAGTTTGTTGAGCGTGGCAGCCAACTCTCGCGCAGCGTCCGGTTGAAGATCCATACCAATAACAAACCGGCCCTTGAGCTTGCCGGTTTCTCTCACCACCAGTTTCAATTGAACCAGCGGACCGAAGATCGCCATATTTGAAGATCGGGCGTTGATGGAATCCAGCGCCAGGTCGCGGCCGGAGTGGAGGTCCGAAATTGCCTCACGCAGCTCGCGAGGGAAAAACATCGCGTTCCGGCGTGAACGCCCCCGCATGGGCAGCTTCCCGGCTGTGAGTTTGTTGCTCATAGGCTTAGTATAAGACCCGTATATGACCGGGATCATTCGCAATCCCTTCGCCGTCGTAGAATCGTAAGTGAAGGAAAAGGATGGAATCGAGCGTATTCTGGTTACGGGTGGCCGCGTGTCTCTACGCGGTGGGACTCCTGCACTCGATTCTGGTGCTGGTGCGCCACGGCCAAAACGTCTTTCCGCTGGCGCGGGCGACGTTTCGCATTGCTGTGGTCCTGCATGGCGTGGCGATCGTCGAGCGCCTGATGTTCGGAAACGGGTTAGGCGCCGCCTACCAGACTCTTAGCGTCTGCGCGTTCCTGATCGCGGTGGTGTTCCTGATCGTCGAATGGAAATACCGTTTCGAAGGTATATCCGTGGTTCTGTTTCCGCTGGTGTTTGTGATGACGCTGGTGCCAGCGATGGAACGCGCCTCCGGACCGGGCGCGGGTGAACCGATGGGTCAGATGTGGCTGGGCGTTCACATCCTGCTGGTGCTGGCAGGATATGCCGCGTTATCACTCACGGCCGTGGCGGCCTTCGCGTACCTGATCCAGGAGCGGAGGCTCAAGCAAAAACGCACGAGCTCTTTACTCGAACGGCTGCCGCCGCTGGCCACGCTCGACAACATGATCAGCAGGTCGCTGGGTTTAGGTTTTGCGTTCTTAACGCTGGGGCTGGTGTTCGGAATCATGTGGGCCGAAATTTATTCGCCTGGCACCAGTTGGATCGGCGACGCGCGCATCGCCATATCGCTGGTGACATGGGCGCTGCTGCTGGTGACCATGATCCTGCGGGCCTCCGCGGGCTGGCGCGGACGCAAGGCGGCGGTGATGGCGCTGGCGGTGCTCGGCTGTTCCGCGCTGACGTGGGCGGCGCATGCGGGATTGAGGGCCACCCTTTTCCAATGAAGCTGCTGCTCACCGGTCTGAACCATCGCACCGCGCCCGTTGAGGTGCGGGAGCGGCTGGCTTTCGAAGATAAGGCGCTGCCGCAGGCTTTGGACGATCTCAAGCGCCGGCCCGGGCTGCTGGAAGGCATGATCCTCTCCACCTGTAATCGGGTGGAGGTGGCGGTGACAGCCGACGAACAGGCCGATGTCGAATCCGCGGTGGAAGGTTTTCTGGCCGATTCCAGACGTGTCGAGCGGGCCTGGGTGACTCCCTATCTGTACCGTTTCGATGGTCCTGAAGCGATTCGCCATCTGTTCCGCGTGGCGTCCAGTCTGGATTCGATGGTGGTGGGCGAGCCGCAGATTCTGGGGCAGATGAAATCAGCTTACGCGCTGGCCAGGGAGCGTGGCGCGATGGGCGGATTCCTGGGGCAGGTGATCGACCGGGCGTTGAGCGTCGCCAAGCGGGTTCGTACGGAGACCGACATTGGAGAGAGCGCCGTCTCGGTAAGCTACGCCGCGGTGGAACTGGCTCGCGAGATTTTCGGGGCTCTTCAAGGCAAGAAGGTGCTGGTGATCGGCGCCGGAAAAATGGCCGCGAGCGCGGCTCGTCATCTGCGCCGCGCGGGCGTTTCCGAAATTCTGGTGACGAATCGCACGCGCGAGCGCGCTGACGCGATGGCCGAGGAATGCGGCGGCCGCGTGATCGACTACGAATATTTCGAGGATGTCGTGCCCGAGGTTGATATCGTGCTGGCATCCAGCGGCGCGCCGCACTTTATCCTGACGCGCGACCAGATGCGCGCGGCGATGAGCAAACGCCGCAACCGTCCCATGTTCCTGATCGACATTGCAGTGCCGCGCAACATCGACCCCGCCGTAAACGAAGTCGACAGCGTATTTCTGTACGATATCGACGACCTGGGCAAAGTGGTCGACGACAATCTGAAGGGTCGCATCGAAACCGCCAAGGACGCCGAAGAGATCGTGCGGGAGGAAGTGGATCGCATGGTGGTGCGGCTGAAGACGCGCGAGGCGGCGCCCGCCATTGTCAGCGTGCAGGAAGAGCTGGAGAACTGGCGCAAGGGTGAGATCGAACGCTGGCGTCCCAAAATGGGCGCTCTGACGCCGCAGCAGGAAGAGGCTATTCACGCTATGATGCGCGGCTATATGAACAAGGTGGCCCATCGAATCATTTCGCAGCTTAAGAATCGGAAAGGCGACGAGTGATCGTCATTGGCTCGCGCGGGTCCAAGCTGGCGTTGTGGCAGGCCGGACACATTGGGGAACAGCTTAAAGCCCTCGGCATAGAAACGCGGATCGAGGTCATCAAGACCAGCGGCGATAAGATCCAGGATGTTCTTCTGGCGCAGGCGGGCGGCAAGGGCCTGTTCACCAAGGAGATCGACGAGGCGCTCTTAAGCGGCGCGATCGACCTGGCGGTACACAGCATGAAGGATGTGCCTACGGGGCTTCCGGCCGGGCTGACCATCGCCGGGATTCCGGAACGCGAGGAGCCGCGCGATGCGCTGATTGGCTGCTCGCTGGCCGATCTGAAACAAGGAACCAGAATCGGCACCAGTTCGCTCCGCCGATCCTCGCAGTTGCTCGCTTTGAATCCGCAATTGTCAGTCGAGATGTTAAGAGGAAACGTCGACACGCGGCTGCGCAAGCTGGACGAAGGGCGCTACGACGCGATCGTTCTGGCAGCGGCGGGCTTGCGACGGCTGGGCTGGCAGGATCGCATTCGCGAATTGATTCCCGCCGAGACTATGTGCCCGGCTGTGGGGCAGGGCGCCCTGGCCATCGAAACTCGCGACGACGGCGGTCCGGCCTGCGAATTGGTTCGCAAACTGGATCACGCGGATAGCCGCACCGCGGTCACCGCCGAACGCGCGATGCTCGAGAAGCTGGGCGGCGGCTGCCAGGTTCCCATCGGCGGTTACGCATTTATCGAAAAGGGCGTGATCCATATGCGCGCAATTGTGGCGTCGCCCGACGGCAAACGTGTGGTGCGCGCGGAACTTTCGGGTGTCGACCCCTTGCGAACCGGAGCTTCACTGGGTCGAAACCTTTTGGAAAAGGGCGCGGAGGAGATTCTCGAAGCCCTCGCCTCATGAAGGTTTACCTGGTCGGGGCCGGTCCCGGCGATCCGGGACTGATTACCGTCAAGGGTAAGAAAGTCCTGGAGCGGGCCGACGCCGTCCTGTACGACAACCTCGCCAGTGAACGATTGCTGGATCACGCGCCGCTGCGCGCCGAGCGGATTTACGTCGGGAAGAAGCGCGCGCAGCACGAGATGTCGCAGGAGGAGATCTCGGCGCTGATGATCGATCGCGCGCGCCGCGGCTGGATTGTGGTGCGGCTGAAGGGCGGCGATCCATTTATCTTCGCGCGGGGCGGGGAAGAGATGGAGGCGCTGGCGGCCGCCGGCATCCCCTTTGAGATCGTACCGGGCGTGACCACGCCGCTGGGTCTGGCGGCCTACACCGGCGTGCCGTTGACGCATCGCCAGCATACGTCGGCGGTGACGTTTGTCACCGGCCATAAAGTCGAAGCCATCGATTGGGGGAAGGTCGGCTCGGCCGAAACGGTGGTCCTGTTCATGGGGCTGGTGAATTTCGCGGCTATTGCGCGCGAGATGATCGCACAGGGACGGTCGGCAAAAACTCCCGCCATGGTGGTGCGTTGGGCGACGCGCCCGGATCAGGAAACGCTGGTCGGGACTCTGGAGACTTTGCCCGGGCTCATCGCCCAAAACGGCCTTAGGCCGCCGGCGACCATCGTCATCGGAGAAGTAGTCGCGCTACGCGATCGCTTCAACTGGTTCGAGCGGCTGCCGCTGTTCGGGCAGCGCATTGTGGTGACTCGCGACCGCAGGCAGGCAGCGGAACTGGCGGATCCTCTGGAAGAGTTGGGTGCGGAAGTAATCCTGCTCCCGATGATTGAGATCCAGCCCCCGGCGGACGCGCGGCCGCTGGCTCGGGCAATCGCCTGTCTCGATACTTATGACTGGCTGATTTTCACCAGCGCGAATGGCGTCCGCAGTTTCGTGGAACATCTGGCCGATATACGCTTTCTGCGCGCCAAAGTCTGTGCGATCGGCCCCGCGACGGCCGCAGCCGTCGAAGCTCTGCATATTAAGGTGGACCGAATGCCGAAGGAGTACGTCGCCGAGAGCCTGCTGGAGGCTTTGGCGTCCGACGATCTGGCGGGCAAGCGCGTTCTGCTGCCGCGGGCAGCGATGGCTCGCGACCTGGTGCCCGTCGAGCTGACGCGCCGCGGGGCGATCGTGGACGTGGTTGAGGCGTATCGCACTGGGCTACCTGAAGACGCCGCGTCTCGGGTGCGCGAGGTACTCGCGCGAAATCCAACGTGGATCACGTTCACCAGCTCGTCGACGGTCAAGAATTTCGTCGCGGCAATCGGAGCGGACGTCCGTTCGGGAGTGTTATCGGGAGTAAAGATCGCCTCGATTGGTCCGATCACGTCGGCCACGGCGCGGGAGTTTGGAGTTACAGTCGACGTCGAGGCAGATCCGCACACAATCCCGGGTCTAGTAGCGGGAATTGAGCAATATCCGCACGGCTAATACCATCACGTGATACAGTGATGGTTTCGCCTCCGCATGTCCCTGCAGATCTTTCTTGAAGGCAAAATTCTCGGCGTCGACGACTGCCTCCTGGCGCCCGCGTCTCAGGATCCCGACCAGGTCTTCACCGGGCGCTCCCATTGGATCAGCCTGTTGAGCGAAGTGTTGCCGCGTGCCTTGCTGGCCGAACTGGGGCTCGCCAAGATCCTGATCGGCTCCAGCGGCGCGAGCCAGTTTTTGCTGGTTCTTCCCGAAGAGTCGCGCGAGCCGGCCGAGGCGTTTCTCGAAGCTGCCGCCAAGGAAATGGCGACGTTAAGCGCGGGAGCTCTCAAGCTGATTTGGAGCGTGACAGAAAACCTGGGCGACTGGAGCGCCGTACGCCGGCGTCTGGAAGAGCGGCTCGCTCGTGGGCGGCACGCTCCCGCCGGGGAAGCTGGCGCGGTGTCATTCGCGGCGCCGGTTCCCGAGCCTGATCCCGCCATCGAAGAATATTTCCACGGGCAGCTCGGTTTTTCACTGCGCGACGCAGGGAGTGTTGCATGGTCGCCGGAAACGCCCGGCCGCATCCTGACCAGCGGTGGAAAACATTCCTGGCCGTTGACGAATTCGACCGATGCGATCCCCTTCGCCCGTCACGCCGCTCCTAGCGACGATGGCAGCGAGCCTGCCTCCACCGCCGTCCTGGCGGGCCGCGCCATCGGACTGCCGACATGGGGCGTGCTGCGCGGCGACGTCGATAACTTCGCCATCCGGATCCATCGCGCCCAGACTATCGAAGAGCATATTCAACTTTCGGTGATGTACAAGCAGTTCTTTGCGGGCGAGCTGGAAGTGCTGTGCTCCATGCCCGAGTTCTGGCGCAAGGTGACCGTGATCTATTCGGGCGGCGACGATTTTGCCGTTTATGGCGCTTGGGATGCCCTGATCGGGCTGGCCTCGGAGCTGGAGCGTCTGTTCCGCCGCTTCACCGAACAGAATCTGAAGGATTTCGCGGGACCCGAGGGCAAGACCATCAGTATGGCCCTGGCCATGGCGCCGGCCGTGGACGCCTCCCTTGGCGCAGTGTTCGAAGAAGCCGGGCAGCGTTTGGAAGCGGCCAAATCGGCCGACAAGGATTGCATCTGGCTGCTGGGCCGCACGCTCGAATGGAAGCAGTTCGCCGAGGCGTCGACGCTCAAGGATTTTCTCGGCCGGATGGTGAGCGATTTCGGCTGCTCGCCGCAGTACCTGCGCGATCTGTGCGGCATCTATCGCGAGACGCAGTCGAAAATGTCGAAGCGGCAAGCCCGCCGTATGGGTGGCGAGCGGCCGTGGCGCTATCATCGCCGGATTCGCCGCATTCTGAACGCCTCGCGCGCGCCTGGACCGGAGCGCGGGGACTATCAGAAAGCCCGCACGGCTTTAATCGCCGATCTGATCGGGCGCAGCGCCGTTACGGTCAAGTTGCGGCCAGCGGGCCGCGTGGCGCTAGAATGGGCGAGGTTGTCCGCCGAGGCTTAGGAAGGGATTTCAATGGAAGACGATCAGTCGCAAATACCATCAGTGGAGACTCCGCTGGAGGCGCCAACTCAAGAACCAAGCCTTGCCGAGGTGCTGGAGATTGCTAAAGCTAAAGCGGAAGCCGAATCTGCCAAGCGCGATGCCGCGCATCAAGCCGCTCAGGCGAAACTAGGTGACCGCGAACCGCGCGGGCCTCGCGGGGATCGGCCGCCACGGCCGCAAGGCGAAAATCGTGGAGAGAATCGCGGTGGCGGTCCGCGTCGTGAAGGGCGTCCAGATCGTGGACCCGGCGGCCGTGAGGGCGGACCGCGTCATGAAGGCCGCCATGAAGGCCGGCCCGGTGGTGGCGGCGGGCGTCCCTTTGAAGGCTTCGCCGAGATCGAACTGGAGAAGCTGATTTCCGACAGCCTGTATCTCGACAATCAGGCGCATGCCGTGGTGGTTCGCATGCGCGATATGGACAGCGGCACCAAGAGCCAGCTTCGACGCCTCTATAACGCCGTAAGACGTGCCGTGCGGGCGCCGGAATCCGAGCGGCAGCATCAGTTCGTCATGCTGCGCGCCCGGCTGGCCTACACCATCGCGCGGCATTCGCTGCGGAGCTTGGACGCGCTCGAACGCCTGCTGCTCCAGGTCACCCGCAGGAACGATGCAAGAGGATACGAGAGATTTAAGGACCTGTTCGAGGCGATAGTCGCCTACAACGAATAAATATATGAGTTCCCACACTGCCCAGACGCAGTTGAAACTAGTTGGAAAATTGATTCTGGCCGGCGAAGTCCATTGCGAAACGGGCCTGCACATTGGCGCGGGTAAGGGGTCGCTTGAAATCGGCGGCGCCGACAATCCCGTGGTGAAGGACGCCTTCGGACTGCCCTATATTCCGGGCAGCTCGCTGCGCGGTAAGCTACGTTCGCTGCTCGAGAATTCGCTGGGCGTGACCGGACCTGCCGACCTCGTTTACTTGTCAAAACGCCGCGGCCAGGAAGTGCGGATTCACCAGAGCGACCGTCCCGACGACGAGATTTGCCTGTTGTTCGGCCGCAATCCGGGCCGCATGGAGCGGGTGCAGGGCGAGACGCTGGAATCGAGCGCCGCCAGTCCCGCGCG
>Ga0070679_100006963_pt1 | contig 10551 bp, 9 predicted proteins | sample KBSC63BmetaG_FD_65652 | JGI IMG/M metagenome (GOLD analysis project Ga0070679, IMG submission 65652) | Corn rhizosphere microbial communities from Kellogg Biological Station, Michigan, USA - KBS C6-3B metaG | ecosystem: Host-associated > Plants > Roots > Rhizosphere | place: USA: Michigan... | reverse complement strand
GGCGCCAGCACGAAGATCACGAAGATCGCGCCCATCAGCAGCGCGTTGCCGGGAGGCGCCAGACCCTGCCCGGCGCCGAAGGCGAACGAGAACAGCATCAGCGCGCCCAGGAACGCGGTGGCGCGCGTCGCCACCCCCAGCAGCATCGACGCGCCGATCACCAGCTCGCCCGCCGTGATGAGGCCGCCGAAGATCTTGGGGTGCCCCTGGGCCGACCGGACCACGGGCAGGAAGAACGCGTATGTCTGGTGACCGTCGACCCAGCGATCCAGCGTACCGGCCAGCGGCGCGCCGTGCAGCCACCCATGCCGCAGCTTGCCCCACCCCTCGATGACCAGGATGAGGCCGCACAGCAGCCGCAGCGGGACCAGATACCCGAGCGGAATGCGTTCACCCATCCGGTCACCTTAGCCGGTCGCGGGCGGGCTGCAAGTTACGACCTTCAGGTGATAACGTCGGCGCGTGCCGGAGACCAAGCGACCCACCAGCCCCGACGCCGAGGAGATCCTGGGCCTTTACTTCCCCGTCCTGGACCATGGCTTCGTGGCCCTGGTCGACTACCTGGGGACCGACGCCTGCATCGAGCGCGCGGCGCGCGTCAGCTACGGCTACGGCACGCGCGCGGCCAACGCCACGCGGGGCCTGATTCGCTACCTGCGGCGTCACAAGCACACCACCCCCAGCGAGATGGTCGAGCTGAAGTTCCACTGCTGCATGCCCATGTTCATCGCGCGGCAGTGGATCCGCCACCGGACGGCGAACGTGAACGAGTACTCCGGGCGCTACTCGCTGGTCCCGATGCTGTTTTACACACCCGAGGCCGACCAGCTTCAGACGCAGAGCCGCCGCAACAACCAGGGGCGCAGCGGCCAGGCGGTGTCGGCGGACCTGCACGCCGAGGCCATCCGTCGCTGGGAGACCACCCGGCGCGAGGCGACCGACACCTACGGCTGGTTGACCGCCAACGAGGTCGCGCGCGAGCTGGCGCGCATCGATCTGCCGCTGTCGACCTACACGCAGTGGTACTGGAAGATCGATCTGCACAACCTGCTGCACTTCCTGACGTTGCGGGTGGACGCGCACGCGCAGTGGGAGATCCAGGAGTACGGGCGCGTGATGGCCGGCATGCTCAAGCGCGTGGCGCCGCTGTCGTACGAGGCGTGGATCGACTACGACGTGTGCGGCACGCACCTGTCGCGCGCCGAGCTGGAGGCGTTGCGGTCGGTGCTGGCGGTCGAGGGTGAAACCGTCACCGCGCGCGGCTCGATCGATGCGGGCAAGCTGGCCGCCGGCGGGCTCTCCAAGCGCGAGATCGACGAGCTCTACGCCAAGCTGCGCGTGCCGGCCGGGGTCCCGGACTTCTCGATCGACCCGGCGCAGGCGCGGACGGCGGAGTTCTTCGCGGAGCGATTCGCCCAGGCGGTCCCCACCGCCGACAAGCCGCCGGCCGACTGAGCCCGCCGGAACCACCAGACCAGACCCAGGCCGATCCCGACCGAGACCCACTGGGCGCTCGACAGCCCCAGCAGCGCGCCGCGGTCCTGGTCACCGCGCAGAAGCTCGATGGCGAATCGGCCCGCGGCGTAGACGGCCAGGAACGCCGCGAACGCGCGCCCGTCTCGCGCGCCCCGGCGCCGCAGCACGAACGCCGCAACGGCAGCACCCAGCAAACCGACGGCGGCTTCGTAGAGCTGCGTCGGGTGGACCGGCAAGCTGGGCGCGCCGCGGGGGACGAACCCGCGCTGCACGTGATCCAGCGCGGCCAGGCTGCCGCGCGGGAACCGCACGCCCCAGGGGGCCCAGGTCGGCAGGCCGTAATCGCACCCGGCCAGAAAGCAGCCGGTTCGAACCAGCGCGAAGGTGAGGCCGGCGCCGATCGCCACCCGATCGAAGAACGGCGCCAGCGGCTGCCGCGCCGCGCGCAGGTACAGCGTGGCGGCCGCCATCGCGCACAGCAAGCCGCCGTACGCGGCGCGCCCCGGGTGCAGGACCGGACGCCAGTCGTGGACCGCCAGCGCCACCGGCAGGGCGCGGGCCGCCTCGAACAGGTACCCGCCCACCAGCGCCCCGACGTAGGCGCAGGCGATGGCGCGCGCGGTGTGCGGCACGGAGGCCCGGTCGCGCGCCGCCACGCGCAGCGCCAGCACCGAACCGAGCAGCGTGGCCACGGCGGCCAGCTCCCAGTACCCGGGCAGCACCCAGGCAGGCAGCCCGTGCGCCCGCATCCAGGCCAGCACCACCGGCCTCATCGCCGCCGCCCCCACAGATAAGCCAGCGGCGCGAACAGCCAGAGGATGGTCCCCGTGCGCGGGCGCCCGCGGCCGGGCGCGGTCTGGCAGTCAGCGGCGCTGCCGTCGTCGGCCGGGGCGCTGCAGTCCTCCGGTGGGTCGTCCTCCGAGCTGCCGTCGTCGCAGGAGTCGCCCTGGCTGCCGTCGTCGGCGCTGGCGCAGGCGTCGGCCAGCGAGGCGCAGCCGTCGGCCGCATCGGCGGCGTCGCCGAGGCTGTTGTCGTCGGGCGGTGGCGGCGGAGGCGGCGCGGGCGGCGGGGGCGGTGGCCACCAGACGGCGGCGTCCCACGCCACCGAAAGCGCGGCCGGCGGCCGGTAGGAGCGGCCGGCGTCCATGGCGCCGGCGCCGGCGGCCCCGGCGTCGGCGGCCCCGGCGTCGCCCGGCCGCGCGTCGAGGGTGCCGCCATCCAGGGCACGGGCGCCGAGCCCGGCCGGCGCCATCGCGACCAGCCAGGCACCGTTGACGTACGCGGTGTCACCGACAGTCACGGCCGCGACGGGCCACCCGGTCACCCGCTGGAGGCGCTGCGCGTGAGAGGCGGCCAGCAGCTCGCGCAGCGACGCCCCCGCCGCGCCGGCCAGCGCGCGCGCCTCGAGCTCCGCCGTGGTGGTCGCCCCCTCCCCTTCCATCGCCGGCAATGGCTCGCCCCCGCCGCCCCCCTGCGTGCCGGCGGGCAACGCCTGCGCGGCCCCGCCCCCGATCGTCCCGATGACCAGCGCATCGGCCGAGCGATGCTGGCGCGCCACGTCGACCTGGGCGACGGCCGCCGCCGTCGCGGCGCCCGCTTCCACCGGATCGGCGCCGGTGTCGGCGGCGCCGGCCGACTGAAACCGCGCCGCCAGCCGAAGCCGCGCCTCGTCGGACAGCGCGGCCACCGCCTCCGGATCGGCGCGCAGCGTGTCGCGCAACGGCAGCTCGTCGAACGGCGGCGCCCCGGACCCGCAGCCGCCCAGCGTGATGAACAGCAACAACCCCCAACGCACCTCTGACCGCATCGGGGTGCGGGCAACGCAAAGCCAGTGCCAGCGATTTGGGCCGGTTTTCGCCGCGCGAGGAAGGTCAACCGTGAAGCAGCGGCGACACCGCGGGGCGCTCCCCTCAGATCGTGACCAGCTCGCGCACCACGAAGTTGCCGTCCTTGTCGACGGTCAATCGCCCGGCCTGGTGATCCGGATCATGGCCCCAGATCACGAGCCAGTCCTCGGCGACCGCGCGCGTGAACAGCGCCCGCTTGGTCTCGAGCGTGCGCGCCGGCTCGAGGTCGTAGGCCATCACCCACGGAAGCCGCACGTGCACCGCCGTCGGAACCACGTCGCCCAGGAACAGCGCGCGCGGGCCGCCCGGCTCGCCGATCAGCACCGACTGGTGCCCGGCGGTGTGGCCGGGCGTCGGGACGACGCGCACGCCGGCGGCGATCTCCGTCTCGCCGTCGGCGAGCTGCAGCAGGCCGGCCTCGCCCAGCGGCGCGATGTTCTCCTGCAGGTAGCTGGCGCGGTTCCGCTCGTGCGGGCGGGTGGCGTCCTCCCACTCGCGCCGCTGCACCACGTGCCGCGCGCGCCGGAACACCGGCTCGAAGCCGCCCGCCGCGGTCCGGCGCGTGGTCCCCCCGCTGTGGTCGAAGTGCATGTGGGTCATGACGACCGTGTCGATGTCGTCGGCCGCCACACCCGCCTCGCGCAGCGCCACGCCGACGTCCCGGTCGTGATCGATGCCGTAGATCTCCTTCAGCTTGGGCGGGAACTTGTCGCCGTTCCCCGTCTCGACCAGCAGGCGGCGGCCCGCCACCTCGACCAGCAGACAGCGCGTGCTGTAGCTGCAGCGGTTCAGCCCGTCGCAGGAGACCAGCTTCGACCAGAGCGTCTTGGGCACCACGCCGTGCATGGCCCCGCCGTCCAGGCGAAAGCTCCCCCCGTCCACCAGCGTGAGCCGCGCGTCGCCGATCGTCAGCATCGGCGGATCTTACCGCGCGGCTACGGCGTGGCCACGGTCGTGGGGGGCGCCGTGCCGGCCGCGCTGGGCGCGCCGGCATCGGGCTCTTCCGCTTCGGGCGCGGCGATCCCGACCGGCAACGGCTCGACCGGCGCCGTCGATCCGGCCGCCACCGGCTCGGTCGGGACGCCCGCGACGTCGGGCCGCGGCGCCGAGGGGAGCTTCTGCGGGTGGCTGGTGATCCAGTCGGCCACGCGCGCCACGTCGCCAAACCGGGTCATCTTTCCGTCGTCGCCCAGGAAGGCCATGTAGTAGCTGTGGCCGTCGATGCGGGTGGCCACCACCAGGCAATAGCGCGCGTCGTCGTTGTAGCCGGTCTTGCCGCCCAGCACCTGCACGCTGCCCCGCTGGGCCGGGTGGTTGGTGTTGTTGTAGTGAATGGGCGGCTTGCCGACCGGGTGCGCGTCGTACTCGGCCCGGCGGGTGATGGGCGCCAGCACCGCGTTGGCCATCACCGCCTTGAGCATGGCGATGATCTCGCGCGGGGTCGACACGTTGCCCGTCGAGAGGCCGGTCGGCTCGTGGAAGCGCGTGTTGCGCAGCCCCAGCGTGCGGGCCTTGGCGTTCATGGCCGCCGTGAGCTGCGCGGGCGTGAAGTGGACCGCGCGCCCCAAGGCCGGGATGGCCCGGTTGTCCGAGCCCATCAGCGCCGCGTGCAGCAGATCGCGGTTCGACAGGGTCATGCCATCCAGCAGGCGCGAGCGCGCGCCCCCCTTGGCGACCTCGATGTCGTTCTTGTTGATCGTCGACAGGCCGTCCAGCTCCAGCCCGTGCTCGACGACCGCCAGCGTGGCCGCCAGCTTCGAGATGGAGGCAATGGGCCGCTCTTTGTCAGGGTTCTTCGCGTAAAGCTGGCGCCCGTTGTCGTCCAGGACCAGCGCGCCCGCCGCCTGCACGTTGGGCAGCCCGCCGTGCGTGGCCGCCACCGGCCGCTCGCGCTCGACCGCGTGGTGTCGCTTGCCGTGCGCGGCCGACGCGTGCTTGGCCGGACCTTTCGCAGGACCCTTGCGGGCCGTCCGGCGGTGAGCCGCGTCGGCCGGCGCGCTGGCGATCGAGGCGGCGGCGAGCGCGACCACGAACCACGCGCGTCGATGACCGGGACGGCGCATCACCTCGTCAGTTATAGAGGACTGGGCGCGGCCGGCAAGTTCGCGCGCACCTTGCGGCGGCGCGGCAAACCGTGCCAGTAGCGCAGCCGCAGCTTGGCGAGCACCGCCATGCCGGCCGTCATCAGCACGAGGCCCACGGTGGCGGCGCGCATCGACAGCGCGTGGTGCAGGTGCCGGAACAGGAGGCCGTAGCAGAGCTCGACGTGAACCCAGTAGACGAACAGCGACGTCTGGCCGAACAGGCGCATCACCGAGAAGCGCTGGGGCCCGACGATCTGGGTCACGACGTAAGACCCCAGCGCCAGCAGGCCGATCACGCCCAGGCGGTGGAAGAACACCTCCGGCCCCATCTGCTGCGCCACCCAGTTCGGGTAGTGGATGAAGCGGTGGGTGACGGGGCGCAGGGCGACCACGGCCAGGATCAGGCCGGCCCCGACCGCGCCGGTGATCAGGAAGGTCCAGGCTTGCCGGCGGTTGTCGCTGTTGCCGCGCACCCAGGCGTGGCCGATCAACACGCCCAGCAGCGGCCAGGCCAGCCAGGGGAACAGCGGGAACCAGGACATCGGGCGGTCGCCGCCGATGTAGGACGTCAGCGGCCGGGGGAGCCAGTCGGGGAAATGGTGCGGGCCCACGATCGGCCCCAGCGCGATGCAGACGGCGGCCACCAGCAGCGTCAGCCCGATCGGGCGGCGCCCGTCGCGGGGCGCGGTGATGACGGCCGCCACGATCATCGACAGGCCGATGCAGTTCAGGATGTCGACGCGGAACAGGTCGTGCCAGTCGTAGGCGCCGCCCAGCAGGTACTCCTGCAGGCGAAACAGATACCCCAGGATCAGGATCTCCAGCCCGCGCTTGGCGGCGGTGCGCACCATGGTGCGGCGGTCCGTGCCGGCCGCCATCTGGTGCTCGTACCGGATGGCCATCGACACGCCGACCAGCAGGAGGAACAGCCGCGACGGGATGCCGCCCCAGAACCGCGTCCAGCCGTACTCGACGGTGGTCTTGGCCGCCGGACTGCACCATGCGTCATAGAGGTGCGTCTGGATCATCAAGAGGACGGCCAGACCGCGCAGCCAGTCCACTGCCTCGATGCGCCGCTTCTTGGCGCGGGGGGCCGGTTCCGGAGGCCGCCCGACCTGTACGCCCACGTCCTGGGCGTGCGAAACTGCTGGCGCGCTCACCGCCCTCCATTGGGGAGGCTGACCGCTCGGTTGTCAACCGGATTCGCGTTGACAGTTGGTGGGGGCAGGGCTATAAACCCGCCCCTCGCCATGTCTCTCAAGATGGGCCTGCTGGGCCGCAAAATTGGAATGACTCAGGTGTTTCACGAGGACGGCTCCGCCCTGGGGGTGTCGGTCGTCGCCGTCGGTCCCTGCGTCGTGGTGGCCAAGCGCACGCCGGACAAGCACGGCTACGCTGCGGTTCAGCTCGGCTTCGAAGAGAAGACCGTCAATGAGCTGAATCGTCCCCAGGCCGGCTACTTCAAGAAGGCCAACATCGAGAAGCCCGTGCGCCACCTGCGCGAGGTCCGCCTCGACGCGAAAGACGTCGAGAAGTACGAGATCGGCAAGGTCCTGAGCGCCGCCGAGGTCTTCAAGGAAGGCGACGTCGTCGACGTGGTCGGCACCACCAAGGGCAAGGGCTACCAGGGCGTCATGAAGAAGCACCGGATGGCCGGTGACAGCATGACCCACGGGACCCACGAGTTCTTCCGTCACGGCGGCTCGATCGGCTGCCGTTTGACCCCGGGCCGCGTCCACAAGGGCAAGCGGATGTCGGGCCTGATGGGCAACGTCAAGAACACCGCCTCCGACCTGGTGGTCGTGAAGGTGCTCGAGGACAAGAATCTGGTGCTCGTGAAGGGCGCCATCCCCGGCCCGGCCAACGGCCTGGTGCTGATCAAGGGGAGCGTGAAGGACGTTCGCAAGTACGTCGTCCCGCGCCAGATCAAAGAGGTCGAGTCGAAGAACCCGATGAAGGCCTCGAAGAAGGGCGCCCCCGCCGCCGGCGGCGGCAAGGCCAAGAAGTAGCGCCCGTTCGGGCGCCGCGGTCCTTTGTCGCGGCTGCGCGATCCCCGACACCGTCACGACGCCTTCTTCCGGAAGGCGCGTGGCGCCGGTTTCGCCGCCCGCGCCGTCTACAAGCTGGAAGAGATCGACCGCCGGTTGCGCCTGCTGCGCGCCGGCGATCGGGTGCTGGATCTGGGCTGCCGGCCCGGCTCGTGGTTGCAATACGCGCGACAAGCCGTCGGCCCGCACGGCGCGGTGGTGGGCATCGACCGTGATCCCCTCCCCCACGCCATCGGCGGCGCGCGCGTGCTGGTGGGCGACGTCTTCGCGGTCACCGACGCCGAGCTGCTGGGCGAGCTGAAGGCGTTCGACGTCGTCCTGTCGGACATGGCCCCCAACACCACCGGGATCCGGTCCGCCGACCAGGCCCGCTCGGCCGGCCTGGTCGAAGAGGCGCTGGCCCGCGCCGAGCGGCTGCTGGCACCCGGGGGCGCGTTCGTCGCCAAGATCTTCCAGGGACCGGACGTCGACCCGATCCGCAAGCGGATGGCGGCCCGGTTCTCCGAGGTGAAGACCCTGAAGCCGGAGAGCTCCCGCACGGAAAGCGCCGAGATCTACCTGGCCGGCAAGGGGTTCATCCCCGGCTGAGCCGGAAGGCCGAAGCCCGCGCCGGACCCGGGTGCTAAGCTCGCGTTCGCGATGCGGCTCGCCGCGCTCATGTTGGCCGCGTCCGCCCTGGCCACCGCCACGCCGGCGCGCGCCGCGGAGTCGCCGCAGCACATCCTCATCGACGCGCGCGGGCCGCTGGCTCTGGTGGAGGTGACGAGGTCCGTGGTTCCACCCGCCGCCGAGCCCGGCAGCGGCACCGAGGCGCTGCTGGATCTGGCGCTGCCCGAAGGGAGCGCGCTGGCCTCCGTCGAGGTGCGGGACGGCAACCGCTGGCGCCGCATCGACGGCACGGGGGGAGACGGCGCGCACGCGGCCGAGACCTACCGGGCCGAGAGCGCCGCCCGGAACGTCACGCCGGCCGCCGAGCCGTTCGACGCCGACGCGACGGTCCGGCTCCGGCTCCTGCGCGGCGCCGGCAAGGGGCGCGCGCCCTTCACCGTGCGCACCCGCTTCGCCGTCATCCCCGCCACCGGCAACGGGCAGATGCGGATCCGGTTTCCAGCCGCCACCGAGCGGATGCCGCCGCCCGCCGACGTGACCCTCCGCCTGCGCGGCGCCGCCGACGTGGAGATCGCCGGCGTGCACACGGCCGCCGCCGGCGGCGAGGTGGTCGGCCACACGACCGCCCGCGCCGCCTGGGACGTCTCGTGGGCCCCGCGCGACGCGGCCTCGAACGCCGCGCCCCCCATCGAGACGCGGGCCGCGGTGGCCAAGCTCTCGCCCGACCAGACCGCGCTGGCGTTCCTGGCGCGCCGGCGAGCCTCGACGGCCACGGCGCTGCCCACCAACGTGCTCTTCCTGGTCGACCGCTCGCGCAGCGTCGGTTTGCCCGGCCTGTCCGCCGAGCGCGAGCTGGTGTGCGCCATGCTGGAGGCGCTGCCGCCCTCGACGCGCTTCAACGCGCTGTTCTTCGAGCGCGCCAGCGCGCCCCTGTTTCCCGTGTTGCGGCCGGCCACGCGCGAGGCGATCGAGGCCTTCGAGAACGAGATGGTGCCGGACCGGCTGCGCAACGGAACGGATCTGCCGGCGGCCCTGCGCGGCGCGTCCGCGCTGATCCAGCGCCAGCCCGACGCGTTCGGGCCCCAGACGCTGATCGTGCTGGTCACCGACGGCGCGCTGGGCGATGACGCCGACGGGACGGCGCTCGACCACGCGCTGGCGGCGCCGGCCGGCGTGGCGCTGACCGTGGCCGCGCTGAGCATCCGTGTCGCCGAGGACGAGCCGATCGGGCCGCGGCCGCGCGAGGCGCTGCGCGGTCTGGCCGCCGCCCGCGGCGGCGTGGCGCGCGAGCTGCGGGCCAACGAGATCCACGACGTCGTCCCGACCCTGCTCGCCGATCTGCAGCAGGGCGGTGACGTGGGCGGCCTGAAGCTGGTGGCGGACGGCAACGGCCGCAAGCTGGGCGCCACGCTGCCGCCCGGCGAAGCGCTGGCCGGCATCGTCCCCATCGCCGGGCCCCTGCCCCGCCAGGCCCGCTTCGAGGCGGTCGCGCACGGCCAGCACCTGTCGATCCCGACCGCCGCCCAGCGCATCGACGCCTTCTGGCTGCGCCCCTGGATCGCGCCCGGCAAACCGACCCCGCAGCTGCTGAGCGGCAGCTCGGTGGTGGCGCTGGTCGAGCCGGTCGCCCACCCCGCGCCCCCGGCCGAGACGGCCCCCAAGGGCTCGATGGACCGGCTGGTGGTGCGGAATGTCCTCTCGCTGGCGTACATGCCGCGCGCCCGCGCCTGCTACTTGAACCGCACCGGCGCGACGCCCGCCGACCGCGAGCTGACCGGGCGCGTGCGGCTGGCCATCGATCTGGTTCGCGGCGAGGTGGACCGCGCCACGGTCGTCACGTCCACGCTGAGCAGCCCGACCATCGAGGCCTGCCTGCGGGACAGCGCCTTCGCCATCGAGGTCCCGCGGGCCGCGCGCAGCGACGCGCCGGTCACCGCCGTCCTGAACATGGTCTTCCGCCCGCTCACGCCCGCCGACAAGAAGGGCGACGTGGATCTGGGCGCCGTCGGCAACGAGATCGACATGGTCATCGACGAGATGCGCCGGCGCGAGGCCACCGACGGCGGCGCCGTTCAGAACCGATAGCGCGCGCCGAGGCCCCCGCTGGGGAGCACGCGGATCTCCAGCAGGTGCGCCCCCGTTCGCAGCTCCGCTTGCGCCAACAGCGCGATATGCGTCGACAACGCGAGCTCCCCGGTGACCGCGACCCGCAGGCCGGCGCTGGCCGTCGGCAAGGCCGCGTCGTCGAATGCCCGCGTCGGCGCCGCGCGGAACACGCCCTCCACCCCGATCTGCCCCTCCAGCGCGCTGCCGGCCGCGGATTCGGCGTGCGCCACCAGGCTGCCGTCCACGGCATGCGCGAATCGCGATCCGCTGAATCCCAGCTCGTCGTCCGGGTAGTACTCGAGCTGGTAGCCGGCGCGGAGGCCCAGAAACAGCCGCGGCGGACCGGCCACCCGGAACACCAGCGCCGCGGTGAGCCAGTCG
>Ga0070679_100006961_pt1 | contig 10552 bp, 8 predicted proteins | sample KBSC63BmetaG_FD_65652 | JGI IMG/M metagenome (GOLD analysis project Ga0070679, IMG submission 65652) | Corn rhizosphere microbial communities from Kellogg Biological Station, Michigan, USA - KBS C6-3B metaG | ecosystem: Host-associated > Plants > Roots > Rhizosphere | place: USA: Michigan... | reverse complement strand
GATTGGTATGGAGGACGCGCTGAGCATTCTGCACTATGCGCGTCACCAGGTCGCTCCTGTGGCCTGGGCGCTCTTTTGCGAGAAATCCGCGTGGGATGAGTGGCTTTTCGCCTCCGCCGAGGATGGCGGCGCGCTGGACAAAGGTGGATTCCTGGGAAGCCTTGCCGAGAAGGGCCGTTGTGTGCTGATGGGTAGCCAGGCCGCGTCACACGAGTACGAGTAAGCAAGCCTGCCCTTGATGTTTGCACGCTGACGCGCAATGAAGCTGTGTCGCGTAGATGTGTATAGATTGGCTGTCGGTGAGCATGGCGCTTGACTGGCCGCCTGTGTTGCTCTGCTTTATTTTTGTTACAGGATTGGTATGGAACAAAGCACTTCATTTATCTGGAACCCGATTTTACGTCAACACCTGGTCAACGCACCGCGTCGTATGAATCGGCGTGAAGGGACGAGCGCGTGCCCGTTCTGTGAGGATATTACCAGTGGCAAGGTTAGCCCTGAGAGCCGCGTTTGGTTGCATCCCAACGACTTTCCGCCAGTGATGCCACCGACGGGTGAGGCGTACGTGGTGATCTATAGCCAGGACCACCATCGGCGCTTTACCCAGCTCAGCGTTGATGAGGTCTTCGAGGTCACAAAACTCTGGCGCGATCTCTACCGCGACCTGGCCGCGCGCTACGCCAGCGTGATGATCTTTGAGAATAGCGGCGAGGCGATCGGTCAGACGCAACATCACCCTCATGGTCAGGCCTATGGATTGGCAACGATTCCACCGACGCTGGAACGCGAACTAGAAACGGTGGTGCTGGAGGATGAGGCCGGTCGCGGCTGCCCGTTTTGCCGGCTGCAAAAAGAATTGAGCGAGAGCGGGCACGAGGTCGCGGCCACTCCCACCTGGCAGGCTTTTCTTCCGCAGTATGTGCGTTACCCCTACGAAACGCATCTCTACCCGCGCCGCCACATCGCGAATCTGGCCGAGATGCGCGACGACGAATTGCGCGATCTGGCCGCGTTGCTGCTGGATGTGATTAAAGGATACAACGAGCTTTACGATGGCGAGATGGCCCCGATGCCGTATCTGCTGGGCATCCATCAAATTGCTGATGAGCGTTTTCATTTGCATATCGAAATTCTAGCGATCGGGCGTGCGCCAGGAAAGCTTAAATATGCTGCGTCCTCTGAATCGTTATGGGGCCTGTGGCTCAACGACTCGATCCCGGTTGACAAAGCGCGAGAGTTGCGTGGGGCAATTGAGAAAGGCAAAGCCCATGAGTGAAATGGACGTGTTTCCTGAACCAGCTCGTCAGGCGCTCGCTGCCTTCGCCACAGCATTCCCGGAGCCGATTGCGTATCAAGGGCCATTGGGTGCGGCCTGGGCTCCTGGGCGGGTCAACTTGATCGGCGAACATACCGACTATAACGCCGGGTATGTGCTACCTCTGGCGGTCGATCGCGTGGTGGCTTTCGCCGGACGCGCTCGTGACGATCAACGGGTGCGCCTGTGGTCGCTGCACTTCAAGGAGTTTGCTGAATTCTCGTTGGAGGGTTTGCCGGAAAACTTTGAGCAGCAGCGCGAAACATTGCCGGGTTGGGCGCGTTATGCGCTGGGCGTGGCGGCTGAGTTGCGGCGCGCGGGGATTGTGTTGCGCGGCTTTGACGCGGCTTTGCAGGGCGACGTGCCGGTTGGCGGCGGCATGAGTTCATCGGCGGCGATCGGGGTAGCCAGTGCTCAGGCGTTCCAGTTTTTCGCGGGTGGGACGTTTACCATTGGCGAAAAGGATGCCACGTTGACACCTTTGCAGGTCGCGGAACTCTGCCAGCACGCCGAATGGGTCGCGTCTGGCCTGCGCTGTGGTATCCTTGATCAGGCCGCGTCGTGTCTTGGTCGGCCCGGCCAGGCGGTTTTATTGGATTGTCGCTCGCTGGCCTATCGCCACCTGCCCTTTGTCGCGCCAGGCATCGCGCTGGTCGTGATCGATACGGGCGTGCGGCGCGAACTGGCCACCTCAGCCTATAACGAACGCCGCCAGCAGTGCGAAGAGGCCACGCGCTTGCTAGCCGAGCAGATTACCCGCGCTGAGCCAGCCGCCGAACGTGATATCTCAACTTTGCGCGATATCTCGCCGGATGAATTCGCGCGTTATCAGGATAGCTTGCCCGATCTCTTGCGCAAACGCGCGGGCTATATCATCGCCGAGAATCAGCGCGTGCTGGAGACGGTTGCGCTCCTGGAAAAGCACGATCTGGAGGGCGTGGGCGAACTGCTCTGGCAAACGCATGCTGGTTTGCGTGACGAGTACGAGGTGAGTTGCTTCGAGTTGGATACGCTGGTTGAGCTGGCGCGTACGGTTCCGGGTGTGCTGGGTGCGCGTATGATGGGTGGCGGCTTCGGCGGCTGCACCGTCAATCTCGTGCGCGACGAGGCTGTTGAGACGCTGCGCCGGGTTGTCGAGGAGCAGTATCCCGCGCGCACTGGTTTGCAGGCCAGCATCGATATCTGCCGCGCCGCCGGCGGTCCCGGTTCGGCTGTGCTGGATCGTTAGGGGCGGCTCTGCACTATATTTCACACAGGAGGCTCTAGATGAAACTTTTTCTCTCAACAGATTTTGAGGGTACCAGCGGCATCGTGGCCTGGGAACAGATCATCGAGGGCAAAGCTGAATACGCTCAGGGGCGGTTGTTGTTGACCAACGAGGTTAACGCTGTGATCGCGGGCGCTCAGGAAGCCGGGGCGAGCGAATTTGTCGTCAACGATGCCCACAGCTTCATGCGCAACCTGCATCCACAAGACTTGCTGGGCGAGGCCACGCTCATCAGTGGCCAGCACAAGCCGCTCTATATGATGGAGGGCCTGGATAGCAGCTTTGACGGCGTGCTATTTGTGAGCTACCACGGCTCGATCGGCGCGGAGCGGGCGATTCTCTCGCACACGTATAATCCGCGCGCGATCTGGGAAGTGCGTCTGAATGGTGAGATTGTGGGTGAGTCGGGGATCAACGCGCTTGTTGCCGCGCATTACGGCGTGCCGATCATCTTTGTCAGCGGCGACGAAGTGACTGCGCGCGAAGTCGAGAGTATCGCGTCCCAGGCTGAGAAGATTGTGGTTAAAGAGTCGCTTGGGCGTTTCGCCGCCGCCAATCTGCATCCCAACCTTGCCTGTCGCCTCTTGCGCGAAGGGGCCAGCCGCGCCGTCCAGAACATCCAGACCATGCGCCCGCCCGTTTTAACCCGCCCCGTCTCGCTTGAAGTCACCTTTCTGGTTGCCGACATGGCTGAGATGTCCTGTCGCGTGCGCGGGGTCGAACGCATCGGTGCGCGCACCATCGCCATTCACGACGAAAATCTGCTGGATCTCTACCGGAGCTTTGTCGCGGTGATTCTCATAACGCGCGCCCTGGTGGACGCTCACTGATCTCGTCTTGCAGAATTGGAGCACAACGATGAAAATAGTTATTCCTGATGATTACCAGGACGCGGTGCGCAATCTCGCTTGTTTTAGCAAGCTCGACGGGCATCAGGTTGCGATCTATCGCGATACCGTCAAAGATCTTGAGACATTAGCAGCGCGCTTGCAAGACGCGGAGGCGCTGGTGCTCATCCGCGAACGCACCAGAATTACTGCCGAACTGCTGGAGCGTTTGCCGTATTTGAGATTGATCAGTCAGACGGGCAGAGGGATTACTCACATCGATCTTGTGGCCTGCACGCGGCAAGGTGTTGCGGTCGCGACTGGCAGTGGTTCCCCCCACGCGCCCGCTGAACTGACCTGGGGCTTGATCTTAGCTGCGATGCGTCATATTCCCCAGGAAGTCTCACGTTTGCGGACTGGCCATTGGCAAACCACGCTGGGATATGGCTTGTATGGCCGCACGTTGGGTATTCTAGGGTATGGCAAGATTGGCAAGGTGATCGCGCATTACGGACGCGCTTTCGGAATGCAGGTGCTGGCCTGGGGCCGCGCTGGCTCGCTGACCCGCGCCAGAGACGATGGTTTTGCTACCGCCAGTAGTCAGCGCGAGCTGTTCGAACGGGCGGATGTGCTCAGCGTGCATCTCAAACTGGTTGAGGAGACGCGCGGCATAGTTACCGCCGCTGACCTGGCGGCTATGAAGCCGTCCGCGCTCTTCGTGAATACCAGCCGGGCCGGGTTGGTTGAGCCGGGAGCGTTGGCAGCGGCTTTGCACGCGGGCCGTCCCGGTATGGCCGCACTCGATGTCTACGAGGATGAGCCAGCCCTGGATTATCCACTGCTCTCTCTGGAGAACATGGTCTGTACGCCGCACCTGGGCTATGTCGAGAAGGACAGCTACGAACTGTATTTCAGTACCGCGTTCGATCACGTGCTCGCGTTCGCTTCTGGCAACGCACTCACCGTGGCCAATCCCGACGTTTTGAGCCATCCGAAACACAAACGAAGCTAATCTGTTGGCCCGTCAGGCCAGTTTCAACCGAACATTTATGACATTGCCAGAAATTCCTGCCAGCCCTGTGAGATAGTTGTTTCGAAGTTGGCAGGATAGGCAAAATTGTACTTCTGAGCAAGCTGGCGTCCGAGATGGGCGACGACTTCGCGATTCTTTTCGATCGCGCGGCAAATCTCCTCACGTGCGCGCGTTGGCTGGCCGATCACTGCTCGCACCTCGTCGCCTATTGCTTCTTCCAGCGTACGCATAATGCTGGTCAGGGTATGGATGGTTCCCTGGCGCACATCCCCGCAATCCTTCCCGCTCACCTCGATATACCAGAGTCGCAACAGCAGGGCTTTCTCTACGTCGAGGCCGAAAGAAACCAGCATATCAAGCTTGCGATGCAGCACTTTGCGATGCTTATGCGTGTTGATCCAGAAAGAGGTAAGTAAGCGCTCAACCGCTGCTGCTTCTACCTCCGTCTGAATATCAACACGCTCGATGCGCTGATTGGCGGCGAGCAGTTGCGCGAAATCCTCTGCGCGGCAACCCAGGATCAGACGCGCCTCAGGGGTGAGCTTTTGCGTGGTACTCTGGACGAAGAAATCGATAATCTCACCATTGGCCAGCACCAGATGATGGAGCATGGCCTGTTCGCCGAAAGGCAAAAATTGCTGGCCGACGACGGGCGAATTGACGAAAATTTCAGCAAAGTTCGGTTTTTTCCAGCTTGCCAGAGCTTGTGGTGAGACCGCAACCCGGAAATCGATATCGCTAAAGACATCTCCGCCTCCGCGCGCCAGGCTGCCACCAATCCAGAGCGCGACCACTTCATCATGTTGCCAGAGGCGTGTGCTGATTTCCAGGATCGTCGCCCGCTGAGGTAAAGCGGGGAGGATATCCAATTGGAGCTCGTTCTGCATTGTTTCTTCCTTGTTTTTTGAAATCTGTACCATGCCATCATAGCACAAACACAACCGGTTTTATTGCGAGACAGCATTGGTTGCAGACAAAAGAGGGCGCAAGATTGATACATCTCACGCCCTCTTTTGCAAAGAACAATATGGCGCTATTCAGGCGTCACAACCGCTGCGAAGCCGCCCCACCATTTCATAAACTGCGTGCGTGAAAGCGTTTGGCGGTCCCAGAGCGAGCTATCGGCGAGATCGACGGTGTGCGCGTTGCCGCCAGTCACGACCACGATATGCCCTTCAGGATAGCGGTCAGGTGGCCAGTCGACGATCACCGGTTCGCCCGCGTTGGCATAGCTGAGAACCTGGTCGAGCGTCCAATTTTCGCCCCAATAGGTGTGAAAGCCAAACTGAGCCGCCGTTCTGGCTACATCGCTATCGTGCAGCAAACCGAGCTGAGGGGTGATCGCGCCGATGGCGTTCTCAACTTTGAGAACATCGGTAATGCGATAGTGATGGCCGTAGGCGTTGAAAACTTCGGTCATCGAGGCGGTAGAGCAAGCCGAGTAAGCCCACGTGTCGTACTCTGCCTGCGATGCGTACTCATTCTCATCGAGCTGTGAGAGGCGCGCCAGCGCCTTTGAGGCGTTGAGCGCGGGAGCCTGTTGCGCCACGATATTCAGTTCCGAGCCAGCAAGTTGCGCGAGATTAGTCGGGCTGAACGTCTGGATCGCATGCAGAGTGTTCCCGGCCAGCTCTCCCAGCGTGAAAAGTACAACCACGATGAGCGCAGTCAGCCCCAATGAGATCAACGCTGCCCGATCATGGCGCGCCTCTTTGAGCGTTTTCAGTGGATGCCTGGTTGCCGTGAATGCTTCAGGTGCAAGACGTGGCAGTTTACCTGTTTCCAGCACTTGCCAGGCGTTTTTCAGTTTTTCTCGTGTGTAGGATGTGGTCTGCTCTTCAGGCGTCTCTTCGACAATGACCATCTCTGTCAGACGCTTTTTCGCTGTTTGCAGAGCCGTGTGTAGCCGCTCGCTCTCAGCCGTCTGCTTAATCGCGCGCAGAGCGCCGGTGAACTGCTCGTTTTCGATGGTTGTTGCTTTGAGCACGCGAATGGCTCCGGTAACTGGCTCGCTCTCGACCGTTTTTGCTTTGATCGCGCGCAGAGCGCCGGTGAACTGCTCGCCCTCAACCGCCTTGTGTTTAAGCGCGCGCATGGCTCCAGTAATTTGCTCGTTCTCAACAAATTTTCTCTTCAAAGCGAGCAGGGGCAGGCATTGATAGCGCAACGTGAGGATGGCCGTGCGACAATGGTACTGCATGGGAAAGAAGAGGGCCAGCACCGTTTTCCGCAACTTTTGCCAGGAAGAGCCAGACAACATGGAGCAGGGCTTTCTAGTACCTTTGGTACGCAGTAAATCATTGTGATACTTTTTGGTGTGTCGAGTATACCGTACAAATCGCTGCGGGGGGAGAATCCGGTTGAGAAACAGCCAGATGGTACCAGATATGGGTTAAGATTTTGGAGGGCTATGTTACCTGTCTATTTATTGAAATTCTCTATTGCCTATGCGAGGTAATCATTTTTGCACTTTTCATCCTGCATGTATTTGTGGGATAATAAGTATACATTATCTCACCTCTTTCTCTATCAGTCAGACGTATTATAGACGATGTAGCGCGACTTTTTTCACCTGCGCAAGTATCATGACTGGAGGTGATTTCGTGATTCCTGGTTCCTTCGACTATGTCACAGCTCAGAGCGTGCCGGAGGCGATCGCTCTACTAGAGCAGCATGGTGACGACGCGAAAATCCTGGCTGGCGGGCATAGTCTGATCCCGCTTCTCCGCTATCGCCTGGCAAGTCCCTCAGTGTTGATCGACATCAACCACATTAGCGGCCTGGAGTATATTCAGGAGACCGATGGCACCCTGCACATCGGCGCGCTGACCCGCGAGGCAGAACTGGATGCCTCTCCACTCATTCGCAGCCGCTATCCCATCCTCTTTGAGACCGCGCGCAATATCGCCGACCCGGTGGTGCGCAACTGGGCGACGGTCGGCGGCAATATCGCGCACGCCGATCCCGCCAACGATCACCCCGCGACCATGCTGGCTCTTGGCGCTGTGGTTGTGGTAGAAGGCCTGGCTGGCCGACGCCTCATTCCTATCGACGAATTTTTCGGTGACACTTCGTTCGAGACTACGCTGCGAACAGGCGAGATTCTCGTCGAGATCCGCGTTCCCGCGCCCACCAGTAACAGCGGCGGCGCGTATTTCAAACTGGAACGCAAGGTTGGTGATTACGCCATCGCGGGCGTCGCGGTCTATGTGAGCCTGGATGCGACCGGGTTGGTCACGTACGCTGGGATTGGTTTGACCAACGTGGGACCGACCCCGATCGAGGCACGCGGCGCGGAACAGGTATTGCTCGGTCAGTCGCTCAACGAGCAAACGATCCGCCAGGCTGCTGACCAGGCCGCTGCAGCTTCACAACCCACAAGCGATACGCGCGGCCCGGCTGAATACAAACGCGCGATGGTGCATACACTCTGCACGCGCGCGCTTAAGAAGGCGCACGCACGTGCTCAAGGAGAGGTAGCATGAGCAAGCATACGATCCATGTCACGATTAACGGGACTGCCTACGAGGGGACAGTTGAGGCGCGCACGCTGCTGGTTCACTGGTTGCGCGACGATCTACGCCTGACCGGTACGCATATTGGCTGCGATACCAGCGCCTGCGGAGCCTGTACGATCCTCGTCGATGGCAAAGCGACGAAATCTTGCACGATGTTTGCCGTACAGGCCGATGGGCGTTCGCTGCAAACCGTCGAGGGTCTGGAACAGAATGGGCAGCTACATCCGCTGCAAGAGGCATTTCACGAAAAACATGCACTGCAATGCGGCTACTGCACGCCAGGCATGATGATGACCGGCCTGGCGTTGCTCCAGGGCAATCCCAATCCAACGGAAGAGGAAGTGCGCGTAGGGATCTCCGGCAATCTTTGCCGCTGCACTGGCTATGTCAATATCGTCAAGGCCATTCAGTCAGCAGGAGAGAAGATACGCGAGGCAGAGAAGAGTCCGGTGACTGCCGGAGAAGGCGGAGGAGAATAATGGTTGCTGAAACTCAACATGTTCATGGACTGGGTGAGGCATATAAACGCAAGGAAGATGCGCGTTTTATTCGCGGCCAGGGCAACTATGTCGATGATGTGCAGTTGCCGGGGATGCTCTATGGCGATATCGTGCGTAGCCCCTATGCGCACGCGCTCATCAAGAGTATCGATATCAGCAAGGCGTTGGAGGTGCCGGGCGTGCTGGCAGTTGTGACAGGTCGAGACCTGGACGCCGCTGGCCTGGCCTGGATGCCCACGCTCTCAGCCGATACCGAAGCAGTGCTGGCGCTCGATCGCGTCCACTATCAGATGCAGGAAGTGGCTTTTGTCGTGGCGACCAGCCGCTATGCCGCCGCCGATGGTGTGGAGGCCGTCGAGGTCGATTATGAGCCGCTGCCGGTGCTGATCGATGCGAAGAAGGCTCGCGATCCCGATGCGCCGCTTTTGCGACCCGACAAACAAGATCGCCAGCCAACCAACCATATCTATCACTGGGAGACGGGTGATCGCGCTGACACTGACGCGGCCTTTGCTGAAGCTGAGGCCAACGGCGTAGTGGTCAGCCAGGATATGTACGTGCCGCGTATTCACCCAGCTCCCATCGAAACGTGTGGCTGCGTCGCCGACTATCGAGCCGCGACGGGCAAGCTCACTGTCTGGATGACCTCGCAGGCCCCACACGCGCACCGTACACTGTTCGCCATCGTGGCTGGTTTGCCGGAGCATCGCATTCGCGTCATCTCGCCTGATATTGGCGGCGGTTTTGGCAACAAGGTTCCCATCTATCCCGGCTATGTCTGCGCGGTCGTGGCTTCGCTCAAGACCGGCCATCCCGTCAAATGGATTGAGGACCGCACCGAGAATCTGAGCAGCACAGGGTTTGGCCGTGATTACCATATCCACGCTGAGATTGCCAGCGACAAAGCGGGCAACGTCCAGGCTCTGCGCGTCAGTACCCTGGCCGATCACGGCGCGTTTGACGCGGCAGCTCAGCCAACAAAGTTTCCCGCCGGGCTGTTTCATATCTGCACCGGCTCTTACGATTTCAAGAACGCCTTTGTCGAAGTGGACGCGGTTCACACGAACAAGGCACCGGGCGGCATCGCCTATCGTTGCTCGTTCCGCGTCACCGAAGCCTCGTATCTGATCGAGCGCACCATGGATACGCTGGCGCACAATCTGGGCAAAGACCCGGCAGAGCTGCGCCTGCAAAACTTTATCCAGCCTGAAGCTTTCCCGTATCGTTCGGCGTTAAACTGGACCTATGATAGCGGCGATTACGAGGGGGCGCTCAGGCTGGCTATGCGCAACGTTGGTTACGAAGCATTGAGACGCGAACAGGCGGAGAAACGGGCGCGCGGCGAACTGATGGGCATTGGCATCTCCTCGTTCACCGAGATCGTCGGCGCGGGTCCTGGTAAGCATTTCGATATCGCGGGCATCCAGATGTTCGATAGCTGCGAGATTCGCGTTCATCCAACGGGCAAGATTCTGGCTCGCATCGGCGTGCAGACGCAGGGCCAGGGTCACGAGACGACCTTTGCCCAGATTATTGCCGCCGAGCTGGGTATGTCGCCCGATGATGTTGATGTGGAGCATGGCGATACCGATACCGCGCCTTACGGTCTGGGAACGTATGCCAGCCGTAGTACGCCGGTCAGCGGAGCCGCGACCGCGCTGGCGGCCCGCAAGGTGCGTGATAAAGCGAAGAAAATCGCGTCGTATCTACTGGAGGTTGGCGAAGAGGACCTGGAATGGGAACCTGGGCGTTTCTATGTCAAAGGTTCGCCCGACAAAGGCAAGACTATCCAGGAGCTGGCCTTCGCCGCTTACACTAACTGTCCGCCCTACCTGGAGCCGGGCCTGGAGGCAGTTAATTACTACGACCCGCCTAATCTGACTTATCCCTTTGGTAGCTACATCTGTATTGTGGACATTGATCGCGGCACCGGCCAGGTACACATTCGCCGCTTCATGGCAGTTGACGATTGTGGCACGATCATCAATCCCATGATCGTCGAGGGGCAGATTCACGGCGGCCTGACGCAAGGTCTGGCCCCGGCAATGTACGAGGAACTGGCCTACGACGAAAACGGCAATCTGCTCAGTGG
>Ga0070679_100006960_pt1 | contig 10554 bp, 9 predicted proteins | sample KBSC63BmetaG_FD_65652 | JGI IMG/M metagenome (GOLD analysis project Ga0070679, IMG submission 65652) | Corn rhizosphere microbial communities from Kellogg Biological Station, Michigan, USA - KBS C6-3B metaG | ecosystem: Host-associated > Plants > Roots > Rhizosphere | place: USA: Michigan... | reverse complement strand
CAGCAGGGCGACTTCTTCCTCGGCGCGGCGCTGGATCTCGGCGTGCCGCGCGTCGAGCTCCTCCGCCAGCCGGTCCGCGCGACGGCGCAAGGCCGCAAGCGATTCGACCTCGTGACCGTCAAGCTCGGCGCGGAATTCGCGGCTCCGTTCTCCGAGCGCCTCGAAGCGCGTGCCGGCGATGCCTTCCAGATGCTCCGCCTGCGCTTCGAAATGGGCCAGGGCCTCGTCGATGCGCGCGCGTAGCGAGGCGACCTGGCGTTCGCTCGCTTCCCCGAACTGGTTCAGGCGATTGAAGCCGGCGACGAGCTCCTCGAGCTGCGCCTGCGCGGTGTTGCCGGCGTGGCCGATCTGGCTGGCGACGTCGCGCGCCGAGTTGGAGATGACGGGCAGGTCGCCGCGCAGCCGGTCCATGTTGTCGAGCGCCGTCGTGCTGATCCGTCCGATCGTCTCGACCTGCGCGCCGTTGTCGCGGATCAGCTCCTGCAGGCGATCGGCGTGCTCGGAGATGCGCTCGCTGGCGACGCGGCCGAGCGATTCGAGGTCGCGGGACTGCGCGGCCATGAAGTCGCGCGCGAGGCTCAGCTCACGGTTGACGACCGCGAGACGCTGCTCGAGCCGGGCGCTTTCCCCGGACAGCAGCCGGGCAACGTTGCCGAAGCGGGAGGCCTCGCGGCGCGAATGGCGCAGCGCAAGGAGCCACAACGCGACGACCAGCAGGACCGGCACCGCCCACGATACGATCCATCCGCTCCACTGCTGGGGCGTCCCACCGGCAAGGATGTCGCCCTGGTTGGCCCAGCCGAAGAAACCCGTCCACCCGAGCACCGCCACAACGGCCGCGCTGGGAAGGAGCCAGTCGAGGCGGCGGTGTCTCGCTTCCTCATCTTCCTCCCAGGACTCCTCGATCGGCTGATCGAGAATGAGCATGTCCTCCGCCGCTGCCGGCTCGGCCGCGGCGCCCGTGACGACTTCGGGATCGGACCCGATCGCCACCAAATTATCCCTGCGTGACATGGGCGGGGGAATACCACACCTTCGAACGTGATAAACCCCGCCTTAACCGCTTTCCTCCACTGTGGTGGTGCATGGCATTTTCGAACGGGCATCTCGACGCGACGTTTGCGGCAGCGGCAGGGGAAGACGCCGAGCTGTTTGCCGAGCTGCGTGCCGTGTTCGCCGAGAGCCTGAACCGGCAGATCGACCTGCTGCGTCGCGCCCGTTGCGACGGCAACTGGGCGGTCGCCGCGATGCGCCTGAAGGGCCTGGGGGCGAGCTTTCATGCCCCCGACCTCGTCGATCTTGCCGACGAAGCGCTCGACAGCGCGCCGGGAGAGCCGGTGGTGATCCGCAAGCTCGAGCGTTTCGCGCTGGAATTCGGCGCCGCCTGACGGCCAAGCCGGCGTCTATCGGGCGACGCCTAGACACGTCGAGCGTTTTTCACGAAGACGAGCCTGTGCGGATAGCGCTCATTGCCATCGCGGACCGCGGGAGCGGGGACGGCGCCGAGCCGGCGATTGTCGCGGGCAAGTCCATCGCGCGCCACCAGCTCGATTTCGCCCTGGCCTTGCGCTGCGACAAGGTGCTCTGCGTGGGTCACGGCGCTTCGCCGGAAGCTATCGACCTGCGGCAGGCTGCCGAATCGCTCGGAGCGCAGTTCCAGGTGGTCCGGGGTGTGCGCGACCTGCCCGCGTCCGTCCGCGGCGACGATCAGCTGCTGGTGCTCGCCCATGGCCTGCTGCCGGAATCCCCGCGTGCGTTTGCCTTGCTGAAGGAGGGATACAGGGTGCTGGTGCTGCCGGCCGAAGCGGGCTGGGGGGCGGGCTTCGAGAGGCTCGACCTCACCTCCGCGTGGGGCGGGGCGATGGTCATCCCCGGACGTCTGGCCGACCATCTCGACCAGCTGCCGGAGGATGCCGAGCCGATCGCCGGCCTCCTGCGGATTGCGCGTCAGGCCGGGGTGCCGGAGCGCACGCTGCCGGAGAACGAACTGGCCGAGGGACGCTGGCAAATCGTCCGCACCGGCGAAGCGGCGCACGCCCAGGAACCGGCCTGGGTGCGGCGCCGCCTGCCATCGGGGGCGGCCAATCGCCCGACCGCCTGGGTCGCCCGATATGCCTTGCGCCGGTTCGGAACGAACTTGATCGGCCATTCCCGGGCCTTGCCCGTGCTCGCGGCTCTTGCGGGAATGCTGATCGTCGGATCGGTGGCCGCGGCGTGGTTCGGCTATGCCGCATGGGCGTTCATCGTCCTGGCGCTGGCCGCGCTGTCGAACGAGGCGGTCGCCGGCCTGGTTATCCTGCAAAGATCCATTTTCGACGAGACTTCAAAGCCATCACGCCTGAACTTCGTGCTTCGTGTGATGTGGGACCTGGCGCTGGTCGCAGCGGGCGCGCTGGCCATCGACGCGACCCGCGCCGAGCGGCTGTTCCCGCCGCTGGTTGCGGCAGGGCTGCTGCGCATCGCGCCTTGGTGGGACGAGGCCGACTGGCGAATGCTGCCGACCGATCGCGGCGTCATCGCAATTCTGTTGGCCCTGGCGGCAGCCTTTGGATTCGCCGAGGGCGCTTTCATGATACTGGCGTTGCTCTTGATCCTGCTGAGGCTGGCGCCCGAGGCAGGACAGCGAGGATAACGCCGGTTTAACCCTAATCGCTTAAGGCATGGCCGATGATGAGCGCGACCAGGACTGAGACGAGCCTCGAATCGGTCGAAACGCTGCTGCGCGACGAACTCGCGCAGGGCGATGCCATGATTTCAACGGCAACGCCGATCCTGCGCCATCTCCTGGTCAACGACGACCGCGCGCTGTTCAGCGATGAGGTCGTTGCCAGAGTGCGCGCCATGACGGCCGATGCCGCGAGGCAATTGCTGCATGCCGAGGCGCAGGCCGGGCAGATCGCCGATCGCGCCTCCTTCCTATCGGAGCGCGAAGACGGGCTTGTCGAAGCCCTGGTCGAGGAACCGGCCTTTCTCGCCCACGTCCACGCCCTTTCGCTCGAGGGCACCCTGGCGCTGCAACTGCAGGCACGGTGCAGCATCGATGGCGTGCTGACTCCCTTGCTGCAGGAGCTGGTGGCCTCGAGCGACGATTTCGTCGCCGGCTCGGCGATGGCGGTGATCGCGGCCCAGGCGCGGTTCATCCAGGACCACCGGCGGATGGCGATGCCGCTTCGCGAATTGCCCGGCGAGCTGTTCCACAAGGCCCTGCTGGTGTTGCGCTCGCACGGCGGCGCGAGGGACGAGTCCATCGTCGCCGCCGAACGCGCGCTGCGCGAAGGCTATGACGAGGCGCACGGCCGGCTCGGCCTGTTGACCCGGCTTGTCATGCGCTTGACCCGTCCGGCTCCGGGCGCGCTCGACCTCGGCAGCGCCGGCCTGGCGGTTTTCTCCACCGCCCTCGCGATGGCCACGGGGCAGGAGCGCGAGCTGACGGTCGTCTCGTTCTCCGAACGGCAACTCGTCCGCCTTGCCCTGGCGCTGCGCGCGGCCGGCCTCGATCAGCCGTCGGTCGAGGAGCAGCTGCTGGTGCTCCATCCTATTGTGGCGCTCCCGGCCGGATTCGACCAGCTGAGCGCCGAGCGGGCGGCGCTGCTGCTTGCCTCGTCCCCCCGGCACGAGGCCTGACGATGGCAGGGGCCGCGTTCCTCGCCACGGCCCGCACGGACGGGCGCGACTGGATGATCGAAGCCGACGAGCCGCTGGCGAGCCTGCAACTGCGCAGCGGCGGCGAGCTGCCGGGAATCGTCGCCACGCCCGCCTTGCTCGAGCTCGTCCGCAAGGCGCGCCGCTACGGGCTCAAGCTCGCTCGCATGATCGCGGCGCAGGACGACCACGAAAAGGTCACGGCGTGGGTCGAGATCGAGCCTGAAAAGAACGGCGAGGGCTGCACCATCGGCGTGGCGAACTGGCACGCCGAACCCCTGCCGCTCGAAGAGATTGCAGTCGCCGACGAGCGCCGCGCAGCGATCGAGCGCCACGTCGCCGAGCTCACCGCCCGTCTCGGGCCCGATCAGGAAGTCCTTTCGGTCGAATGCGGCAGCGCCGAGTTGCAGGCCGTCGCCGAGAGGCTTCACGAAGGGCATGGCCGGCACTGGCGAGATCTCGTCGAGGTCGAAGGCGACGGCCATGTGGTGACGAAGCACTGGCGCCAGCTCGACGGCGCGCGCGTGATCGTCCCCGGGTCGGCTCGCCACTGGAGGGCAAGGTTGTTGCCTCTCGGCCAGCCGGAGCCGGGCAAGGCCGGGTTCGATTTGCTCCTGGTCGCCGATGAACCGCCGGCACGGCCGGCAGAGGCGGCCGCGGGCGCGCGGGCCGTGGCGAACGCCGCGATCGGGCGCGACATTGCGCCCGTGTTGCGGCAGCCGATTGCCCGCATCATCGCCAACGCCGAGACCATCCGCACGCAGCTCGCCGGGCCCCTGGCCGAGGAATACAGCAATTACGCGGCCGACATTTCGACCGCCGGCGAGCACTTGCTGGCGTTGATCGACGATCTCGCCGATCTCGAAGTGGTCGAAGCCGACGACTTTTCCGCCGCGCCGGACAGGATCGACCTTGCCGACCTCGCCCGCCGGGCGGCCGGGATCCTCGGCGTGCGGGCGCGCGAGCGGGGCATCGAAATCGACGCGCCGAAGGTCGGGGAGAGCGTTCCCGCGATCGGCGAGTTCCGCCGCGTGCTGCAGATTCTCCTCAACCTGCTCGGCAACGCCGTTCGCTATTCGCCGGAAGGGTCGCAGGTCTGGCTCCGCGCCGAGGCCGAAGGCGGATCCGCGCGCATCACCGTGGCCGACCAGGGAGAGGGGCTGACCAGCGAGCAGCAGGCGAAAGCGTTCGACAAGTTCGAGCGTCTCGGCCGCAGCGGCGACGGGGGCTCGGGGCTTGGCCTCTACATTTCGCGCCGCCTGGCGCGTGCGATGGGCGGCGAACTGACGGTCGAAAGCGCGCCCGGGCAGGGCGCGCGCTTCACGCTCGAGCTTCCGACTTTCGAGGACCGGCGGCGCGAGCCGCGCTGACGGACGGCGTCAGCGCTTGTCCATCGGCACGTAATCGCGCTGCGTCGGCCCGGTATAGAGCTGGCGCGGGCGGCCGATGACCTGGCCCGGATCGGAAATCATCTCGTTCCACTGGGCGACCCAGCCGACGGTGCGGGCGAGCGCGAACAGGGCGGTGAACATCGTCGTCGGAAAACCGATCGCCGAGAGAATGATGCCCGAGTAGAAATCGACATTCGGGAACAGCTTCTTCTCGACGAAATAGTCGTCGTGGAGGGCCATTTCCTCGAGCCGCAGCGCCACCTCGAATACCGGGTCCGTGACCTTCAGCGCGTCGAACACCTCGCGCACGGTCTTCTGCATCACGGTCGCGCGCGGGTCGTAGTTCTTGTACACCCGGTGGCCGAAACCCATCAGCCGGAACGGATCGTTCTTGTCCTTGGCCCGCTCGATGTAGTGCGGGATGCGATCGGGCGTGCCGATCTCGTGCAGCATGTTGAGCGCCGCCTCGTTCGCTCCTCCGTGCGCCGGGCCCCACAGGCACGCGATCCCCGCGGCGATGCAGGCGAAAGGATTGGCGCCCGATGAGCCGGCGAGGCGCACGGTCGAGGTCGAGGCGTTCTGCTCGTGGTCGGCGTGAAGGATGAAGATCCGGTCCATCGCCTTCTCGACGGCGGGGATCACCTCGTATTCCTCGGCCGGCACGCCGAACGTCATGCGCAGGAAATTGCCCGTATAGGAGAGCGCGTTCATCGGCGACATGAAGGGCTGGCCGACGGTGTACTTGTAAGCCATCGCCGCGAGCGTCGGCATCTTGGCGATCAGGCGATGGCTGGCGATCTTGCGCTGCTGCGGATCGGATATGTCGGTGCTGTCATGGTAGAAGGCGGACAGCGCGCCCACCACGCCGCACATCACCGCCATCGGGTGCGCATCGCGGCGGAAGCCCTGGAAGAACTGGCGCAACTGGTCGTGCACCATCGTGTGGCGGCTGATCGTGTAAACGAAGGTATCGTATTCGTCCGCGCTGGGCAGCTCGCCGTTGAGAAGCAGGTAGGCGACTTCCATGAACGAGGAATGCTCGGCCAGCTGGCCGATCGGATAACCGCGATGGAGCAGGACGCCCTCTTCGCCGTCGATGAAGGTTAGAGCGCTTTCGCACGAGGCGGTGGACTTGTAGCCGGGATCGTAGGTGAACATCCCGGTCGTGCCGTAGAGCTTGCGGATGTCGACAACGTCGGGCCCGCAAGTGCCTTCCATGACAGGAAGATCGTATTCCTTGCCGCCTACTGCCAGCTTCGCCTGCTTGTCCGCCAAACTGCGTCTCCTCAAAGTTGGTCCCGCTGCGCCGATCCGTTAGGCCGATTCCGCCTGCGCGTCGATACGCGCGAGGCTCTCTTCCCGGCCGAGAAGCGCCAGAACGTCGAAAATGCCCGGGGATGTGGTCTGCCCCGTCAGGGCCGCCCTGAGCGGCTGCGCAAGCTTGCCGAGGCCCAGGCCGAGCTCCTCCGCGTAGGCCTTCAGGTTGGCCTCGAGGGAATGCGTTGTCCACTCCCGCTCAGCGCTGAGACGGGCGGAGATGAGAGAGAGCAGGGCCCTGGCATCGGCGTCGAGAAGCGCCGCCGCCTGGTCCGTCAGGGCAAGCGGGCGCGTCTTGAACAGGAAGCCTGCGCCATCCGCGAGCTCGTTGAGGTCGCGCGCGCGGGTCTTGAGCACCGGCATCGCTTCTGTGAGCAGGGCGACGTCGGCGCTCGCGCCGATCTTCGGCGCGATCAGCTCGGCGAGGCGCCTGTCGTCGGCCGCGCGGATGTAGTGGCCGTTCATGTTGAGCAGCTTCTTCATGTCGAACCGCGCCGGGCTCTTGCCGACGCCTTCGAGCGTGAAGGCGGCGATCGCTTCCTCGCGGGTGAATTCTTCCTGGTCGCCATGGCCCCAGCCAAGGCGCAGGAGATAGTTGAACAGGGCCTCGGGAAGGATCCCGAATTCGTCGCGATAGGCATCGACGCCGAGGGCCCCGTGGCGCTTCGACAGCTTGGCACCGTCCTGCCCGTGGATCAGCGGGATATGGGCATACGCCGGATCGGGCCAGCCGCCCTCGATCTCGTCCATCGCCCGGATGATCGGGAGCTGGCGGAAGGCGTTGTTGAGGTGATCGTCGCCGCGGATCACGTGGGTTACGCCCATGTCGTGATCGTCCACGACGACCGCGAGCATGTAGGTCGGCGTCCCGTCGGCGCGCAGCAGGACGTAGTCGTCGAGTTCGGCGTTCTGCACCGCGACGCGGCCCTGGACGCGATCGTCGATAACCGTTTCGCCCTCGTCGGGGGTCTTGAGCCGGATGACGAACGGCGCCCCGAGCGGAGCTTCCGACGGGTCCCGGTGGCGCCAGCGGCCGTCGTAGCGCAGCGGCTGCCTCGCGGCGCGTTGCGCCTCGCGCATGGCCTCGAGCTCTTCGGGCGTGGCGAAGCACTTGTAGGCGTGGCCCGCGGCAAGGAGCTTCTCGGCCACCTCGACGTGCCGCGAGCCGCGTTCCGACTGGAACACGGTCTCCTCGTCCCAGTCGAGGCCGAGCCAGTCGAGGCCGTCGAGAATCGCGTCGATGGCCGCCTGGGTGGAGCGCTTGCGGTCGGTGTCCTCGATCCTCAGCAGCGCCTTGCCGCCGGCATGGCGGGCAAACAGCCAGTTGAACAGCGCGGTGCGCGCGCCGCCAATGTGCAAAAAGCCGGTGGGCGAGGGTGCGAAGCGGGTCACTACCGTGCCGTCACTACCGCTTGCCATGCCGTTTTTCCGTTTCCTGTCCAATGACTTACGATGGCGACCCGTGTCCCACCCCTTGTCCCGCCGGGGGATGAACAGGGCGATGTTGCGTTGCAGCAGCCGCCTTGGCGAAACGCCGCGCGCTTGTCCAGCGCGGCCGACGCGCTGGGCGCGCCGGTCGACGGCTATGATGCGACCGTCAGCGGGCAAGGGCCGATAGCGCTCCTTCGGCCGGCATCAGCAGGGGACGCGCGCTTCCGGCCCGACACACATGCTGTCGATCGCGCCGCCTGTGCTGTGGCCCTGGCCGGCGTAGCGGGTGCGACTGCCGCCGGTTGCCGGGGCCGTCGGCGCGCGGGCGTCAGTGATAGCGGCGCAGCAGGCCGGCGAGCTTGCCTTGCACCTTGACCTCTTCGGGACGGTAGATCTGCGGGTCGTAGGAGGCGTTCGCAGGGTCGAGGCGGATCATTCCGTTTTCGCGCCGCAGGTACTTGAGCGTCGCTTCCTCGTCGCGCACGAGCGCGACGACGATCTCGCCATCCCGGGCCGTGTCCGTCCGCCGCACCAGCGCGAAATCGCCGTCGAGGATTCCGGCTTCGATCATCGAGTCGCCGGAAACCTCGAGCGCATAGTGCTCGCCTGCGCCGAGCAGGGCGGCAGGCACCGGCAGCGTGCGGTCGGTTTCAAGCGCTTCGATGGGCACGCCAGCGGCAATGCGGCCATGCAGGGGGATCTCGATGACGTCGTTGGCCGCGGCGGGCATGGCCCCGGATGGAACGGCGACGCGCGAAACCATGTCGTTGGCCGGAGCCGGGGCCCGCTTGCCGGAATTCACGTCCTCCGGCTGGCGCAGCACCTCGAGCGCGCGCGCGCGGTTGGGCAGGCGGCGGATGAAGCCGCGTTCCTCGAGCGCCGAGATCAACCGGTGCACGCCGGACTTGCTCTTGAGGTCGAGCGCATCCTTCATTTCCTCGAACGAGGGGGAAATCCCCGTCTCCTCCAGCTTGCGCTGGATGTAGAGGAGAAGTTCGTGCTGCTTGGCGGTCAACATCTGGCGCTCTCCACAATGTTCCACTATGGAACGAACGCGGAACAATTAGGCAACTTCCGGACGGCCGTCAAGCGACGCCACCATTTTCGAGCGAATAAGCTTTCACCCAGGCGCCCGCGTCCACGGCCGGCGAGCCGGCAGGACGCTCGACAAGCGCCACGGCGCGCGCGAGGGAGGCAAGGGCGCTGCTGTCCTGCTCGCCCAGGGCGACGAGCGAGCCGTCGTCGATCCGGGCGCGGATGAATTCGGCGCGGTTACCCGTCGGCGGCAGCGGGGTTGCAAGCGGCATGGTCACCGGCCGCGGCAACGGATCGCGCGCGCCGCCGAGCGCCCGAAGCAACGGCAGCAGGAACAGGAACGCGGTGACGAAGCTCGAGACCGGGTTGCCCGGCAGGCCGAGCACCCATTGCCGGCCGCGCCGCGCGACCATTAGCGGCTTGCCGGGGCGCATGGCGACGCGCCAGAAGTCGATCGCGGCGCCCCACTGCTCGAGCGCCGGGCGAACGAGGTCGTGATCGCCGACCGAGGCGCCGCCGCTGGCGACGATGACGTCCGCTTCCCGAGCATCTTCGAGGGCCGCAAGAATCGCCGCGAGGCGATCGGGTACGGGGCCCAGCCGTCGAACCGAGCGAACGCAAGGAGCGGCCATCGCGGCCAGCATGGCGCCGTTGCTCGCCGGGACCTGATGGGGGGCGCACTCGAGGGGATCGACAGCGAGCTCGTCGCCGCTGTCGAGCACGGCCAGCGTGGCGAGGCGATGGACTTCGAGCCCGGTGTGTCCCGCGGCGATCGCGAGCGCCAGCTGGGCGGGACCGATCCGCGTGCCGGCCGCCATGACCTCGTCACCGCTGCGAAAGTCGAAGCCGGCCCGGCGAATGTGGCGTGGGCTCGGCGCGCCTTCGCCGTTGAGCGTGACGTCCTCGCCGTTGCGGGATGCGTTTTCCTGGAGCAGCACCGCGCCATCACCTGCCGGCATCATCGCGCCGGTCGAGATCCGGATCGCTTCGCCGCGCGCAAGCGGGCGATCGAAGGGATGACCCGCGGCGCTCTCGCCGACCACGCGCCATGGCCCCGAGAGATCATCGGCCCGAACGGCATACCCGTCCATCGCCGAGAGGTCCGCCGCGGGCTGGGTGCGCCGGGCGTGCAAGGGTTCGCCAAGATAGCGGCCGATCGCGCTTTCGGCCGGGAGGCGCTCGACGCCGAGCGGCGAAACTTGGCCGAGCAGCCTCGCCTGCGCCTCTTCGAGGGGCAGGGGAGGAGGTGGCGTCATTCCGGAGCGCGCCAGCGGCCGCTCTTGCCGCCGGTCTTCTCGACGAGCCGCACGCCTTCGATGACCATCCCCTTGTCGAGCGCCTTGGCCATGTCGTAGATTGTCAGAAGCGCAACGCAAGCCGCTGTCATGGCTTCCATTTCCACCCCGGTCCTGCCGGTGAGGGACGCTGTTGCGGTGGCCCGGACGGCCTCGCTTTCGAAGCTGAAGTCGACGGCCACCGCGTCGAGCGAGAGCGGGTGGCAGAGCGGGATCAGCTCGGCGGTCTTCTTGGCGGCCATGATCCCCGCGATACGCGACGCTGCGATGACGTCGCCTTTGGGCCCGCTGCCTTCGCGAACCGCCGCGAGCGCCTCGGCCGACATCCGTATCCGCCCGGTCGCCGTGGCCGAGCGAGCGGTCTCGGCCTTGCCCCCCACGTCGACCATGCGGGCCGCGCCGTGCGCGTCGAGATGTGTCAGCCTGCCCATTGCCGCCTCATG
>Ga0070679_100006958_pt1 | contig 10555 bp, 11 predicted proteins | sample KBSC63BmetaG_FD_65652 | JGI IMG/M metagenome (GOLD analysis project Ga0070679, IMG submission 65652) | Corn rhizosphere microbial communities from Kellogg Biological Station, Michigan, USA - KBS C6-3B metaG | ecosystem: Host-associated > Plants > Roots > Rhizosphere | place: USA: Michigan... | reverse complement strand
ATAGCAGTCTGCGAGAGAGCGATTTTTGTCTGCCCCTGTTGTGAGCGCAAATGAAGCATATTGCCACAAAAGGCGTAAAGCTGCTCGAAAGAAAGTGGCACAATTTCTTTGCCCAGATCGCGTAATGTTCCCTCAAGGCGAGTGCGTTCGGTGCGATCAGGGATGGCTTCGAAGCACGCCATTGCGAAGCCATCACCCACATTCATAAACACATTAGTGTGATAAATGGGGACGCGCCTCGTATCGTAGGCGTGGAAAAAGCAGGCAGTATAGCCCATGCGGCGGCACCATTCATGCACCATCTGCTCATTGGTGCGCGGAGATTCCATTGCGAATGCGACCTTGTGCGCGCGATCCAGAACCATACTGCCAGTCCCTTCGAGGATCATCCCATCTTGTTCGTGTGGAGAAAGGTCGAGGACAGCGGGATTGCACGCGAGGCTTTTGAGCATGTCCACAAGCAACGCCGGCTGGCGTTCGGCGCGTCGGTTGGGTGTGAGCATAGGATAGAGTACAAGCGTATCTTGCAGATGGTGAGAGAACCAGTTATTGGGGAAAACTGCGTCAGGCGTTGACTGATCGCTCTTGCTTGCTAGCACTAACACGCGGATCTGATGGCTTTTCAGGATATTCACCATGTTGTGAAATTCCCCACGCGCCGCGTCCCGGATACGCATGGGTGAAGTGAGTTCTTCTGCTGGCTGTTGTTGAAAGGTATTGGTTTTTGCTGTCTGGTCATTAAAACCGAACTGTTCGGGCGCGACCATTATGACCGTATCGGTTAAGGGCGAGGATTGTTGTTTGCGCACACAGAGCTTCTGTTCTAGCTGCGACAATGCAGCAACGCGGCACCAGGCATCGGTGCCGCACGAGTTATTGCGCCTTCGATTATCTCATATCAGAGCTAAAATTGCATCTATCGGCATTAGCCCCCAGGCGCGAGAGTATGGGCTGGTGTGAGCAGCGCGCCCACCTGCGTTCGCAACTTCCCCATGTTGGCGAAACCGTAGTTGATTTCGCGAGCCTCGCCGGAGCGATCGAGGACGACCGTACTGGGGACGGTCAGAATGCGATAACGCCTGGTCAGTTCGGGCGAAGAGGGCGCGTCGATCTCGACCACCTCGATCTCCTCGCCAAGTAGCGCTTGTAGTTGACGGAGCGCGGGCTGCTGGAGGGTATGGCATTGCGTGCAATCGGCGCTGCTAAAGGCCAGTACGCGCACTCTGTTTGATGATGGAGCGGCGTTTTCGTCAGGCGTCTCCGTGAGAGGCTGAGCAGCCAGGGCAAGTCTACGCTGGCGAGCCACAAAGAGGCGTCCAGCCAGCACGATGATAACAACGATCAAGGCAACACTGGCGAGAATACCCAGACGGATGAGTGAAGCGGACATGGATGTTAGACTCCTCGCCAGTGAAAGCCGCCCTCGTAACGCACACGCGGAGTGATGCCCAGGCGACCGAGATGATAGTACATAAAGCAGCCCGCGCAAAAGCCTACGAACAGGTTGATGCCTGAGAGCGCGAAAACAATCAGATCGAGTATCCAGCCGAGAACGGTGGCATGGCTCAGAAAGAGAATCAGCGCCGAAGCGAACAGAAAGACGGTTCCCATACCCTGCGCGAAACGATGCGGCGCTGGATCATCCTCAACGACGTGCGGCTTCAGCAGATGCAGCGGCACCAGTACGTAGCGATAGAGCAGGCGATAGGGACCGATTTGCGGGACCAGCGCCGAAAGCGCAAGAATAATAGCTGTAATCAGAACAATGATTGGTTGGAAAAGCACAAAGGCCAGACCGGCCAGCACAAAAGTCGCGGCCTGCGAAAATTTGCCAAAATGTGCATCCATACGGGGCGTAACCTCCCCGGTTGCAGTTGCGGACATAGCAACGATCATCCCTTCTTCACATACGATACATGCTTCTCAGCCTGGCGTAGCTAAGAATAAACACGTCTGTGCGAACACAGAACACCAGCGAGCCAACCGTCGCTTATCCCAAGTATAGGCTATCAAATTGTAAGCGCGCAATGGAAAGAGGGCCAGGTGAGAAAACTGTTATGGATTGTGGCTAGAGCATTCTCTTAGAGAATAAAAGATCATTCCTATTATGCATCTAGATCGTCAAACAATGAAGCAGATTGCTGTTGCTCGCCCTGTTTGATGTGCTTCTTCGTACGCCGTTGACGCTCCTCGACCATCTTGCGAATGCTTGGCGCGGACGGCAAATCTTCAGGCAGAGGCGCGTGCATGGCCTCAATGGCTTTGCGCACTTGATCGCCCACAAAATAATGGGTTTGGGCCGCTTCCTCGTTGCCAAACACGTTATCGCGTAATAATTTTTCCTCCGTTTGGATATTTTTGAAGTCGATAGCTGAGAGTTCTGACCGAGTAATATTGTTGAGATATTCCTCATCTTCAGGAATATTCTTCATGGCCATGAGTTCGCCTTTCGTATGGCGATGTAAGCCAAGATACCCGGCGTCGATGAAGATTCCGAAGAACTCCGAATCGACGCCTGAGACGGAAGCTGCCTTGCCTAATGCTTTATAGCTCTCAGAGACTTTGAGGCGCATAGCCAAGCGTTCTTCTTGCTCTTTGAGCATCCGTTGCAACTCATTCTGGCGGGTGCTGATAGCAAAGTACACCTGTGCGGCGGCAATTGCTTCTTTGCGTGGATCGCCATTCTGTGCAATGAGGTAACACCCAAATCTACTCAAATTGAAGTCAGTTAGTTCGCGTTGGCTTCCTGAGCCGAGCGCGACCATCTTACCGGCGTCAGTAAAATGGTTTTCGACAGGAATACCACTTCCACTACACGCAGCGATTGCCTTCTCAATCACTGCCTGGAAGTTTTGCCATTTTCGACCATATCCCAGCAGCGGCATGAGTTCGCGCGCGCTCCAATACTCTTCCCCGTACATGTTGGTGTGTTTAATCGAATCAAAATCTGGTTTCTGTGTGTTCATCGATGATCCTCCCTTGCAACTATTCCACGTCTTTAGTAGATTGTGTATTTCTCCTGCAACTCTTTCACCAAGTCAAATTTTGCGGGAACCTCAACATTCTTGTAGATCTCTGCGAAGGTAAGCTGAATGTTCAGACACTTGAACTCTACGATCTGATCTGGCTTGTATGTTTGGTACAGCCATGTCTCATCTGACTGGCGACGATAAATCTCGACGAATTGATAGCGCGCGCTAACCAGGACGTATTCTTGTAACGAGGGGAGCGTTTGATATTCTTGAAATTTCTCGCTGCGGTCATCGTCTTGCGTAGAGGGTGAGAGAACCTCGATAATCAAGCGAGGAAAATGGAGCGCCTGGTCCTCCTTCTCATCACGATAATCGCAACTCACGGCGATATCTGGGAGTAAATAGTTCCCTCTGGTCGGAATAATCACTCTCACATCAGAGCTGTATGCCTGGCATGGTCCCTCTTGCATACGCTTGGTAAATTCATGCGAGATATTTCTGGTAATGCGCACATGATTCAGACTCGTGCCGCTCATCGCCACCGCGTAGCCGTCTCTATACTCGTATTTCGTTGAAGGATCACTCTCAAGCGCAAAATACTCTTCTACGCTCATCTTGCGGGGTTCGGGATGGATTGTCATACTGTTTTTCTCCTTGGCCACATAACAACTTCTCAATGCATCACAGTATACCATACTATTGCGCAAGCAACTCTGCGCGTTTGTCGCGTAAAAATTGCGCGATCTGGGACGGGTCTTGTTTCTCCAGGGCCATCTCTTTGAGTTGCGCCAGGACGCCGCCCCATGCTTCGCGGGCAGGTAGATAGCGGGTGTCGCGCCCGACGAGATCTTCGAAGATGTGGCGTTCCAGTTCGTGCCAGGTCGAGCGGTCGCGTCCGTCGAGATCGCTGTTTTCCGGCAGATAGTCGCGATCGTTGGTATTGTTGTCGATGCGCGTGTAGAGCGGCTGGAAGTGAGTGTTGATGATCTCTTCCATGTGAGGGATGTCGAGCGAACTGGCGTCGAAGGCCAGGGTGCCGATGAGCTGGACCTGGACAAGCGGGCGCACTGGATCATCCTGGTAGCGTGGCCCTTCGCGCTGGCAATAGGCCTCCAGGCGCGTGTACAGTTCGTTGGGGTCGTTCAGCCCATCGACGCGCACTTCGTGGCGCACGAAAGGACGGCGTTTACTTACCAGATGTTCTGCCCGGTGGCGTATGGGTTTGCTTCCGTCAATGACGTTTTCCACGTCCATCGCGGTATCGATCTCGACATAGTAGTAGCCGCGATCCTCCCAGGCAGCCTCTTCCGCACCACAGGTTTCGGTCGAGCCGGGATTATAGATCCAGTCGTCGCGCTCGAAGGGCTTGTGAACATGGCCAAGCGCGAGATAGTCGATGTATTTTTTCATCGGCTCGAACTGGCTCTGCGTGGGCAAACCGGCCAGGCGCGGCACAATGCCATCAATGCCGGTATGCATCATCAGCAAGCGATACTCGACGCCAGCAGCCTTTTCCTCTTCGTTGGCCTCCGTCAGCGCCTTCGTCAGACCTTCCATACTGCGAGCGGTGGACGCGCCCTGCCATTTCAGCCCGTAGACGCGCAACTTGCCGCCCAACAAATCGACGTACGCGCCCAACATCTTCTGTTCATTCCAGGGTTCCAGCACCGGCGCACCATCCAGCATACGCGGGTCGAGCAGGGTCAGGTGTTGAGTATAGCAGAGGAATTGCAGCCACGACATGCCCTCGCGATAATAGCTGCGGTCGTGGTTGCCCTCGATCGCAATCACCGGAATGTGCAGCTTCTTGAGCCTCTCCAGGCCATCCATCGCGTGCGTCAGGGTGCGTGCATCAATCGCGCGTTTATTGAACAGGTCGCCCGCGATGACCACAAAATCGACACGCTTTTCGATAGCCTCTTCCATAATATCCCAGAAGGCGCGGCTAAAATCGTTGAAACGTTCACGCACGCCGTATTGCTCATAGCCGAGATGGACGTCGGCGATATGGATAAACGATGCTTTCATGCCTCTTCCCTTCAAACAAACAGAGCGGTTATATTAGCCGCCAATGCCCAGGCCGGTCATCATTCCACGCGCGCCAGCGGCGGCGATAACCAGCGCGGCGATGCTCAAAATCAGGATCGCTCTGCGCCTGTCTTTACCGATATAGGTATAGGCGACCGGGATCGAGAAGACGACGATCGCGCCATAGACATAGTGCAGATAGTACAGGCCGGTTCCCCCGCCGGGCTTCAGCCCCATCAGGACCAATCCAACGCCCAGCAGCCCTTGAAGTAGCCCGACAATGGCCGTGACGATCAGGGCAATTTTCCAGGATTGCGCGATCCTCTCGATCGTCTTTCTCTTGCTCCGAAAATAGAGGATCAGGCCCCAGATACCGGTAATGGTGCTAGTCGCCAGCACGAGAATCATGTTGATATAGTGCAAATTGATAAGAACGTCTGTCATCTCTACTCCTAAACCGCGCCAAAGGCAAACGGCGTCTCTCGCAAATGTGTTCTTTTCCCGGAGGGAATTTGTGGAACTTTCTCTGGCATATCTTAGCCTCTTTAGCAAACTTTCACAAGGGGGAAACCAGGGTGGGAACTTTTGGTATGCCTGTTCCGTCAGTAGCTACAGGACAATGGTTCTTTAGAGTAATGGAGATAGTGCTGTAAGATTTTTCAATGAGGAGAAAAGCATGCAAAACGCGCGTCTTCCTTTGCGTAAGCGCCACTCTCTGGTGCTCGGCCTGGCAGTGTTGCTGCTGCTGCTGGCCGCCTGTGGCACGCGGGTGACGGGTACAACAAGCGGCAGCGGTGGTCCAACGACAGCAACTGCTACTTCAACAACGACGGCTCAGAATTGCGGCGCAGTCCATACAATGCACCTGCTGGTCGTGCCAGCCGACGAGAATAAAGCGCGTACCGTCGAGGACTGCTTCTGGCGAGCCTATCAACTTTGCCACCCTGCGTCCCTGACCTATGTGCAAAGCAGCGTGGATACCTCGAAGATTCGTACGTTTACGCTGAAAAGCCAGAGCAATCAGTGCATCATTAGCGATGCACTTCAGAATCAGGTCGCTCCGCGCGCGCCCCAACCAATCGGGAACTATACATGCGCCGGACTTACGCAGAAGAACGATGGCCTGTACTTCAACGCGTGCGGCAGCGATGGCGATATCGTCGTACCTGCTGGCAGCACAGAATAAGCGAGCGGATTGGTGGATGGTGCGCGTATCATCCACCAATCCATTTGCTCATTCTTCTCTGAGTACCTGGCGCATATATTCGCGCAGGCCCGGTGCGATCTCAGGCCGTTTGAGGCCATAGGCGATTGCGCTGGTCAGGTAGCCAAGCGGGTTGCCGGTATCGTAACGCACGCCGGTGAAACGCAAACCGTAACAGCGCCCTGCTGCTGCCTGCATTTGCAGCGCGTCGGTGACTTGAATCTCGCCGCCCGCTCCGGGTGGCGTTTGCTCAATCAGCTCAAAGATATCGGGGGTCATGATATAACGTCCATCGACGGCCAGATTGGATGGAGCTTCTTCGCGTTTCGGCTTCTCAACCAGGAAGTTGACCTTCACCGCGTCTCTATCCACATCCTCAACCGCCGCGACGCCGAACGCGGAAATCTGTTCCGGTGGGCAGGTGAAGAGCGAGAGGATTGAACCGCCATATTGCTCGTGCAACTCGATCATACGTGGTAAGCAGGGCGTTTCAGGAGCCACGAGATTATCTCCGAGCATCACCACAAATGGCTCGTCGCCCACGAGATCTTTCGCGCACAGGATGGCGTGCCCCAGGCCTAACGGCTGTGCCTGGCGCACCGCGATGTACGAAGCCATTTTTTCAATCCTGCGCAGTTCTTCCAGCTCGCGTTTCTTCCCTTTGCGCTCTAAGGTCGCCTCAAGCTCCGGGAAGGCGTCAAAATGATCCTCAATGGCACGTTTACTTCGGCTGGTGACAAAAATGATCTCTTCAATCCCGGCGGCCACCGCCTCTTCAACAATATATTGTAAGGTTGGTTTATCAACGAGCGGCAGTAATTCTTTCGGCACGACCTTGCTCGCTGGCAACACCCGTGTACCCAGGCCCGCGACCGGCATGACCGCTTTGCGAATTCGCATGTAACTTCCTCGGCTTTCACTCTGATTGTAAAGGTATTTTAGAGGATATTCACACCCTGGTCAAATCAACGTCTTTATTTTGCGGATTGACACCCATCTTATAGGATATATAACCTCAGCTTTTGCATTCCTCGGAAGGCTATGCTATCATATATAACTGGAACACAGCAACGAGAGGGTCGATGAACTCTTTTCATCACCTTTGAGAAAGCAGGGTATTAATGGACGATCTCAGTGTCTTTACGGGGAACGCAAACCGGCCACTTGCGGCTGCGATCTGTAAGCATTTGCGTATTCCCCTGGGTGACGCCGACGTTTTTCAATTTAGTAATGAGAATATCTTCGTCAAAATCAATGATAACGTGCGCGGGCGCGATGTCTTTGTGATTCAGCCAATGTCTAGCCCGGTCAACCGCTCGATTATGGAGCTGTTGATCATGATTGATGCACTTAAACGCGCCTCCGCCGCGCGCATTACCGCGGTAATCCCTTACTATGCCTATGGGCGTACTGATAAAAAAGATCAGCCACGTGTGCCGATCACGGCGCGCCTGGTCGCGGACTGCATTACGGTCGCGGGCGCACAGCGCGTACTGACGATGGATATGCACGCGGGCCAGATTCAGGGCTTTTTTAATATCCCTGTCGATGAACTGACCGCGCAAATTCTTCAGGCGCGCTATTTCGCCGAAATGGAGCTGGCTGATTTCACTGTCGTCTCCTGCGACGAGGGTTTTGCGAAAAAAGCGCGCAAGCTGGCCGATCGCCTTAACGCTCCCCTGGCGATTGTGGAGAAACGCCGCCTGGGCAATAACGGCATGACCGAAGCGATGGGTATTATTGGTAACGTTGAGGGGCGTCACGCGCTGATCGTCGATGATGAGATCGATACCGCCGGTTCGCTGACCCAGGCGGTGCGGGTTGTACGCGATCACGGTGCGCGCGATGTCTATTGTTGCGCAACGCACGGCGTACTGTCGGGACCAGCTATTGAGCGTCTGAAAGCTGCGCCGATCAAGGAGATCGTGATTACCGATTCAATCCCGTTGAATGAGCAGAAGCAGATGGAGAACCTGACCGTCCTCTCAATTGCTGAACTCTTCGCCGGCGCGATCAGCCGCATCCACGATGGCCGCTCGGTGACTGAACTCTTTCAATGAAAACGCAATTGCGTAGGCGAGCAGGGCGCGCGCAAGGAGACGCCCGTACTATGGACGGGGCTGGGTTATCATTCAAATATTCTCGCGTAAAATGAACAGGAATCGCATTCCATCTGTTGCATTTCACGCGAAAATCTCTGAATTGCTGCAATCCCCGTCCATAGTACGGGCGTCTCCTTGCCTGCGCCCTGCTCGCCACCGCTCTACATTTACAGCATGGGTATGCTCTAAACAGCTTTCTCGCTCTTTTTCGCGTCCAATCCCTCTTTAATCTCCGTCAGTTGGCGCGCGTGGACCTGATCGTGTTGAGGCAGGACATTGATAAACTGATAAAATTTCAGGTTGCCAAAAGCAGGATGGCGCGCTGGCCGTTCCCAGGTTTCAGGCGCGAGTGCGCTGAGATATTCGAAGATCTCTTCACGGCGCGCCGCCATGCCGGCCAGAACGGCCTCAAGCGAGGTTGCAGGCTCGGCCTCGCGTGTCAGGCGGGGCGCTTCCTGTGAGGTATCAACCAGCAGGGGATTCTCTTCGTCCTGAATCTGCTGCATCTGCTCCAGGGCCAGCCCATCTGCCACGTAGACATGCTGCGCGATCTCCAGTGCCGACCACTCGTCAGGCGTGGGTGCCTGGTTCAGTTCATCGTGGCTGAATTTGGCGAGCTGGCTCATCAGCTCGATGCGCGCGTTCACCATCTTCTGGCGGACTTTATCGAATGGGTTTTCGAGCGTCGCCATCGTCTCACCCCTCTTTCTTGACCAACTGGCCATAGAGTCGCTCCAACTCTTCCTGATTGTTGAAGTGGAGGACCAGCGTGCCTTTGCCTCTGGTGTTATATTTCAAATCGACCTTGAGGGTCAGCGCATCGCGAAACTGGTGCTCCAGATCGGCGATATCGGCTGAACGGCGTGCCACCGGTTCTGGCGTCTCAGCCAACACCTCTTCGGCGGCGGCCTCAGCCCGATCGGCAGCCTTGATGCGCGCGGCCAGCTCTTCGGCCTGGCGCACGTTCAGATGAAGGGTGATGATCTTGCCCATCGCCGCAATCTGATCCTCTTCGCGCACAATGCCGACCAGCGCGCGCGCGTGCCCTTCAGTAAAGTTCGGGTATTCGTGCGGATTAATCAGCGCTTCGCGTACTTTGGGCGCGAGCTGCAAGAGGCGCAAAGCGTTGGTGATAGTTGAACGATCTCTGCCTACCTGCTTCGCCACTTGCTCCTGCGTCAGTCCGAACTCAGAGACTAGCGCCTGATAGGCCAGCGCCTCTTCGATCGGGTTGAGATCCTCGCGTTGAATATTCTCGATCAGCGCGAGTTCCAGCATTTCCAGCGGCGTGACCTCTTTAATCACAACCGGCACTTCGCTCAAGCCGGCCAGGCGCGAGGCTCGCCAGCGTCGCTCACCCGCGATAATCTGATATTTGACCACGCTCTCATCCTGCGCGGCAGGGGTCGAACCGTTGCTGCCAAACCAATCATCCTGCGCGGGCGTTGACGGTGCGTGATCGGTGGGCAACTGATCCAGGCGCGTGACCACCAGCGGCTGCAGTAGCCCGTACTCTTTGATCGACTCGCTCAGCTCAAGCAAATGAGGATCGTCTTCGCGAAAGATCTTACGCGGCTGGCGCGGATTAGGAATAATCTGCTCAAGCGCAATCTTGAGAATATTACCCTCACTGACGCTGGTTGGTTGCTGAGAGGGAATGACCTCAGATGCCCCGGAGATGAGCGCATCAAGGCCGCGCCCCAGACCAAATTTCGGCTTAGCCACGAGCTATTACCTCCTCGGCCAGTGTACGATAGGAGACTGCGCCAGGGGATGAGGAATCGTAATCGAGGATCGACTGACCGAAGCTCGGAGCTTCGCTCAGGCGCACATTGCGGTTAATTACCGTCTGGAATACCTCGTTCGGGAAATGCTCGCGCACCTCGCGTACGATCTCGCCCGCCAGCCTGGTGCGCGGATCGTACATCGTCAGGACCACGCCAGCAATCGCCAGCTTGGGATTCAACTTATTCTTCACAATCTGGATTGTATTCAAAAGATGGGTCAGCCCTTCCAGGGCCAGATACTCGCATTGGATGGGAATAATCAGGCCATCGGCGGCCACCAGCGCGTTAATGGTCAACAGACCAAGCGACGGAGGACAATCGATAATAATGTAATCGCAACGATTGCGAATCGGCTCCAGAGACTGAAGCAAGCGATTCTCACGTGCTAATGCTCCGACCAGCTCGACCTCGGCTGCGGCCAGATCGACAGTACAGGGCGCAACCACGAGTTCGCGTCTGCTC
>Ga0070679_100006956_pt1 | contig 10555 bp, 7 predicted proteins | sample KBSC63BmetaG_FD_65652 | JGI IMG/M metagenome (GOLD analysis project Ga0070679, IMG submission 65652) | Corn rhizosphere microbial communities from Kellogg Biological Station, Michigan, USA - KBS C6-3B metaG | ecosystem: Host-associated > Plants > Roots > Rhizosphere | place: USA: Michigan... | reverse complement strand
ACGCTCGCGAACCAACATGCCGAGCAGCACGGCGCGCGGCGTATCGCTGCCCATGATCCACGCCGACGACGCACGCCGGCGCAGAGCGTCATAGACCAGACCTGCGATGGCGGCACGGTCGCCCGAGCCCGCGAAACGATGCGACAGCCCCCAATCCTTGATCGTGTCCACGGCGGGCCGCCGCCGCGCTTCGATATCGGCGGCGATCTCGATCGCGGCCGCGAGACGGGCTCCAGGTGTCATTGAACAATCCGATCGATAAATGGCGTCACGGCAGGCCGAGCAGGATGCGGACCATGAAGATCAGCCACATGATCGTCAGCACGAGAACGCCGATGCCAAAAAACCCGCCTCGTGCACGCAGGTTGTTGCTCGTAACATGAACGGCCGCCTGAGCGATCCGCGACAGCACAAAAATCCACGACAGCGCGACGAAAAGCACGTCAGCATGCTTGGTCACCAGCGCAAGGATCGTGAGCACGTAGAACAGAACCGGCACTTCGAACTGGTTCTGAAAGGAATAGCCGAATTGCATGACGCGCGGCGGCCAGTTCGGCTCACGCAACGAGACGTCCGCCGGTTTGACCGCACCACGCACCAGCAACGGTCCACGCATTCCAGCCAGGCCGAAACCGATCGCAAGCGTCAGCAAAACCTGGACAAACAACGGCGCGAGGATCATCGCAATCGACATGGGGGGGCCTCTGAAAGGGGTTATGTCAGTGGCGCAGGCCGACCCGCACCCCGTTCTATATAGGGTCTAAGTATTGCGGATCAGCCACCAAGGGAAGGCCTTTACGCTAAAACGCCCCGACTTGCGTTTGACAATGCGCCGCCGCGGCCACATGGATGAGGGGCGATTCCGCGCCCGTCCCTTCCCGATAAAGCCGGTAGCCCACCCAACGGTTGATGAAAAACGCTGCCGGCACCCGGGAAGCGGAGGTTGCCCAGCGCCAAGCCGACAGGCCGCACGGGCTCGGATACCTACCTTTTCTCGACGGTTTGCGCGCGATCTCGATCCTCGCCGTGGTTGGATTCCATGTCGGCGTGCCGGGGTTTTCCGGGGGCTTCGTCGGCGTGGATGTCTTCTTCGTGATCTCCGGCTTTCTGATTTGCAATCAGATCAAAAGCGGGCTGGAGGCCGGGCGGTTCTCGCTGGCGGCATTCTACGGGCGACGCGGAATACGTATCCTGCCGGCTTTCCTCACAATGCTGCTGGCGGTCTATGTGGCGGCGCCGTTCATCCTGCCATCGCCCACCGTCTATCGCGATTTTGCGCTTGCCGCCGTCACCGCTCCATTGATGGTCTCGAACATTCTGTTCTACCGGCGGCAGGGCTATTTCGACATCGCGGCCGACGAGAAGCCGCTGTTGCACACCTGGACGCTGTCGGTCGAAGAACAATTCTACTTCGTCGTTCCCGTGTTGCTGATGCTGACCTACCGGTTCGGCGGAAAGCGCTTCGGCCGGGCCGCGTTGGCCCTGGCGATTGCCATTGGCGCTGCGTCGTTGATCGGTGCGATCCTTAAAACAACGGCAACCGACAAGAACCCGGCATTCTATCTGTTGCACTTCCGCGCTTGGGAATTCGTCGCCGGCGCCCTCATCACAGGCCCCGCCATCGACGCGATACGCCGTGCGCCGCGCGCCGTCATAGAAACAATGGCGATGACGGGACTGGTGGCTATCGTCGCCGCCATCACGTTGCTCGACAGCAGGATGCCTTATCCCTCATGGCGCGCGATCGTGCCTGTGGCTGGCGCCGCCACGATGATCCTGGCCGGCGCCGCGCGTCAGGATGTTGTCGCCGTTCGCCTGCTGTCGTCGCGAGGTTTGGTCGCCATCGGTCTCGTCTCTTACGGCTGGTACCTCTGGCACTGGCCAATCTTGTCGTTCCTTCGGGTCCTGCGACTAGGCCAGACAGCGCTCGTGCCCGATTTACTTGGCGGCGCTGGGTTGGGTCTCGCGCTCGCGTGGCTGTCGTACCGCTATGTGGAGTTGCCGATCCGCCAGCACTTCCGCCCGAGTTCGGGGCAAACGAAGCTTGCCAACCGCATCGCCGTGGTGGCGGTCAGTTCGTGCTTCATCGCAGCCGCAATCGGTGGCTCCAGCGCCTGGCTCGGGTACACGGTGACCGGACAACGCATCGCAATGCGCTACGGCACACAGGGACACGGCGTGCTGACATCGGATTGTCAGATTTCGACCGGCACGGCCTTGCCCGATCACTGCTTGCTTGGCCGTTACGGCGTTTTGATTGGGGACTCAAGCGCGGGCGCAATGGCCGGAAGCTTCGCCCGATACTTCGATGCCTCGCATGTGCGGCTGGACGTCCTGGCGCGCGGCGGCTGCAACATCCTCATGTATGCCCCCGAGGAACGCCGCCGGCATCCCATTCAGGGTTGCAGCAATCTCAACGGACCGCTCGAACGCATTCTTGCGGCCGGAACCCCACCGGAATTTGTCATTTTCCAATCGGCCTGGGCGGATCGCGGCCAACTCACCGCCGTTCACGTTGCCGCTTTATTCGCGCAGTTCGATCCAACGCGGACGAAAATCTTGATGATCGGCCCGGTGCCGATCTTCCCGGCCATGAGCCTCGATTGCGTGGTTCTGAACGACAAGTTCGGGCGCAATCGCGACGATTGCATCATGCCGCGCGCCGAGACGGACCGTCACCAAGGCCCGGTCATCGCGGTGTTGAAGGCCGCGGTTGCGACGTTCCCGAACGCCCGCTTTGTCGAGCCGAGCGCACTGTTCTGCGACGCCTCGATGTGCCGACCCTTCAAGGGCGACAAGGTGTTCTACCGCGACCAGGTCCATGTCGTGCCGCAAGGCGCCGACACCATCATTGAAGGCTTTACCGACGACTTCCGACGGCTGACCGCCGGACGCTAAACACCGCTACACCCGGCTCGGATAGTTCGGGCTCTCGCGCGTGATCGTCACATCGTGGACGTGGCTCTCGCGCAGTCCCGCCGACGAGATACGGATGAACTGCGCCTTGGCGTGAAACTCGTCGATGGTTGCGGCGCCGACGTAACCCATCGCCGCGCGAAGTCCGCCCGCCAGCTGGTGCAGCACGCTGGCAACCGGCCCCTTGTAGGGCACCTGGCCTTCAATTCCCTCCGGCACGAGCTTGAGACTGTCCTTGATATCCTGCTGGAAGTAACGGTCGGCCGAACCCCGCGCCATCGCTCCCACCGAGCCCATGCCGCGATAGCTCTTATAAGACCGGCCTTGGTAGAGGTACGCCTCGCCCGGCGTCTCGTCGGTCCCGGCAAGCAGCGAGCCGACCATCGCCACGTCGGCGCCGGCCGCCAACGCCTTCGCCAGGTCGCCCGAATATTTGATGCCGCCGTCGGCAATCACGGGGGTCTTGGACTTTTTCGCGGCTTCCACCGCGTCCATGATGGCGGTGAGCTGCGGCACGCCGACGCCCGCAACCATCCGCGTGGTGCAGATCGAGCCCGGTCCGATGCCGACCTTGATGGAATCGGCACCGGCGTCGATCAACGCCTGCGCTCCGTCCGCAGTCGCAACGTTGCCGGCGACCACTTGCACGGCGTTCGATGCCCGCTTGATGCGGGTCACGGCGTCGAGCACGTGCCGCGAGTGACCATGAGCGGTGTCGACCACAACCATGTCGACGCCGGCCTCCAGGAGCTTTTCCGTGCGGTCAAACCCCTTGTCGCCGACCGTCGTCGCCGCAGCCACCCGCAAGCGACCCTGTTCGTCCTTGCATGCGTTCGGATTGGCGACCGCTTTCTCGATGTCCTTGACGGTGATGAGACCGACGCAGCGATACTGCGCATCGACCACCAACAGCTTCTCGATACGATGCTGATGCAGAAGCCGCTTGGCTTCATCTTGATCGACGCCCTCGCGAACGGTGATGAGCTTGTCTTTGGTCATCAGCTCGGCGACCTTCTGCCGCGTATCCGTGGCAAAACGCACGTCGCGGTTGGTGAGGATGCCGACCAGCTTGCCCGCGATGAGGCTGCCCTGCCCGTTGCCGCCGCCCTCGACCACCGGAATGCCGGAGATATTATGTTCCTTCATCAGCGCCAGCGCATCGGCCAACGTCTGCTCGGGATGGATGGTGAGCGGGTTCACCACCATGCCGGATTCGAACTTTTTGACCTGGCGTACCTGGGCTGCCTGAAGATGCGGCTCGAAATTGCGGTGGATGACACCGATGCCACCGGCCTGCGCCATCGCAATGGCCATCTGATATTCGGTCACCGTATCCATCGCCGAAGCGATGATCGGGATGTTGAGCGTGATGCCTCGCGTGATATGGGTGCGGATGTCGACGTCGGATGGCAGCACATCCGACGGGCCGGGCTTGAGCAGCACGTCGTCAAAAGTGAACGCTTCGGGCGGAAACGAATTGTTGATGACAGCCATTACCAACTCCAGCGCGCCCCTGACGTGGGCTCATGCGGTCCCAGATAGGGAAAATCGGAGGATTTGCGAGGACGGTGATCCTCGCCCGACTCGGGTTCCGCTTTTAGGTTGGCGATGGTGGTTAGCACCGAAGACGCCACTTTCATAGGAAATTCGGCACCAATTGACCTCCCATCCACCGTCCCCAGTATGATGGCCACACACCCGGCACCGAGTCCCGCATGACGCACAGCCGTCTCGTCCCCATGATCGTGGCCGTCGCGCTGTTCATGGACAACATGGACTCGACGGTGATCGCCACCTCGCTGCCCGCAATTGCCGCCGATATCGGCACAAACCCCCTGACGCTCAAGCTGGCGGTCACGTCCTATCTGTTGTCGCTCGCCGTCTTCATTCCCATGAGCGGCTGGACCGCCGACCGGTTCGGCGCCCGCACCGTATTCCGTGCCGCCATCGGGGTGTTCGTACTGGGGTCGATCGGCTGCGCCCTGTCGGGGTCGATTTCCCAACTCGTCCTCGCCCGGATCGTGCAGGGCATGGGGGGCGCCATGATGACCCCGGTCGGGCGCCTGGTGCTGGTCCGGACGGTCGACCGCCGGGAGTTGGTCAATGCCATGACCTGGGTGTCGATCCCCGCCATGGTCGGCCCCCTGATGGGGCCCCCGCTCGGCGGCTTCATCACCACCTACGCCTCCTGGCACTGGATTTTTCTCATCAACGTGCCCATCGGACTCATCGGCATCGTGCTGGTGACGCGCTACATCGAAAATATTCGCTCCGAGTCGCGAGAGGGATTCGACGCGGTCGGCATGGCGCTGTCCGGGGTTGCTGTCGCCGGTCTGACCTTCGGACTGTCGGTGGCGGGGATCGACCTCGTGCCGTGGCCCATCGTAACGGCGATCATCGGCTGCGGCGCCGTCGCATTGACACTCTATATCGCCTATGCGCGGCGCGTTCAGTCGCCGATCCTCGATTTCACGCTGCTCCGTCTGCCGACCTTCCGCGCCAGCCTGTTTGGCGGCTTCCTGTTCCGTATCGGCGTCGGCGCCCTGCCGTTCTTGCTGCCGCTGCTGCTTCAGGTCGGCTTCAAGCTCTCGCCGTTCCAGTCCGGTCTGATTACGTTCACTTCGACGATGGGCGCGCTGTTCATGAAGGCGGCCGCCGTGACGGTGCTGAAGCGGTTTGGTTTCCGAACCGTGCTGACGATCAATGCGGTTTTGAGTTCACTGTTCATCGCGGCCTGTGGGCTGTTTTCGTTCAACATGCCGTTCGCCGCCATGATCGCCATCCTGCTGGTCGGCGGCTTCTTCCGCTCATTGCAGTTCACCTCGATCAACGCACTCGCTTATGCCGAAGTGCCGACGGCGCGCATGAGCCGGGCCACGACGCTCGCCGCGGTCGGCCAGCAGGTTTCGCTCGCGACCGGTGTCGCCATCGGCGCGTTTACGGTTGAGACCGTGGTGCGATGGAACGGCCAGGCGGCGATTACCGCGGCAGATTTTCCCCTGGGCTTCCTGCTCGTCGGACTCATCGCCGCCTGCTCCACTTTCATTTTTGCCCGAATGCCCGCGAACGCCGGCGCTGAAATGGCCAACCGGATCCCCGCGGCGACGAGAAACTCCGATCCGCGGATGGGATAAGGCAATTCGCCACAGGATCGCCACGTCCGCGCAGTCTACAACGCTGGCGGGGTGTGGCGGACGGCCGTAAAATCGCGGCCGGGCCGGTTTGAAAATGCCTCGGCCCCAGAAAATGCAAAACATGCGTGCGCCCGCCTTTCGCAGTATCAGCTATCAGGCCGCCCTCTTCGCGACCGCGCTGCTGACGCTCACGCCAATGCCGGGTCGTGCGCAGGCGCCCTCCACCGCTCCGCCGCCTCCGGATGAAGCCCGCTGCACGGGCCAAGCCGCCGTCAGCCCGGACGCGCAGGCCGCCGCATGCACAAACCTGCTCGACAGCGGGCGCTACACCACGCAGAACCGCGCGATCCTGCATTCCAATCGTGGGATCGCCTACGCGAAGGCTGGCGACTACGGCCGCGCAATTGCCGATTTCAATGAGGCCATCCGTATCAACCCGAACCATCTGCGGGCGTACATCAACCGTGGCAACGCGCAGCTCGCCACGCGCGACTTCGAGGGCGCCATCGCGAGCTTCGATCAGGCGATCCGCCTCGATCCCAAAAGCCTGATGGGCTACATGGGACGCGCCACGGCCTACGACCGCAACGGCGACACCGATCGCGCCGTCGCCGACTACGGACAAGCGCTGAAGTCCGATCCCAATCTCGCTGCGGCCTACTTCAACCGCGGCCTCGCCTATCGCCGCCTGGGCGATTTCGACCGCGCCATCGCGGATTACGATCAGGCGATCCGCATCAACCCGAAAGACGTTTCCGCCTACAACAACCGCGGCATCGCGCAGGCCGACAAAGGCGACCGCGATCGCGCCATGGCCGACTACGATCAAGCGATCAAGCTCGATCCGAATTATGCGCTGGCCTACCTCAATCGCGGACTGCTCTGGCAGGGCAAAGACGACGATCGCGCCGTTGCCGACTTCGACAAGGCCATCGCGCTGGCTCCGGAAAGCGCGGCCGCCTACAACAACCGCGGCGCCATTTGGAACAGCAGGGGCGAGTTCGATCGCGCGCTGGCCGATTTCGACAAAGCCATTCAACAAGATTCCCGCAATCCGAATTTCTACGACAACCGCGGCAACGTCTGGCGCAACAAAGGCCGGTTCGACCGCGCTGTCGAGGATTACGACAAGGCCATCGCGCTGGCCCCGAACTTCGCGTTGGCCTTTTTCAACCGATCGCAGGCCCATTATCTGGCCGGCCGCTTCAGCCAAGCGCTCGCAGACGCCGACAAGGCCGCGGCACTCAACGGCAATTCGGCGGCGGCATTCAGTTTGCGCGGGCTGATCCGGGAGAAACTGGGGGCTCGCGACGACGCGATCGCGGATTTGCGGCAAGCGGCCGCCCTCGATCCGACCTTCCAGCAGCCGACGGACGCGCTGCGGCGGCTCGGTGCCGCCGTGCACTAACGCGGGCGCGCGCCCCCGCGAAAACCCGTCGCCAGAACATAAAGCTCCGCCGAGTCGGCCCGGCTCGCGGCCGGCTTCACGTGTTTGACCGAAGCAAAATCCCGCTTGAGAGCGGAGAGCAGCGCCGCTTCGGTTCCGCCTTGGATCACCTTGGCGAGAAACGTACCGCCGTCGTTGAGCACCTCTCCGGCAAACTCGGCCGCGGCCTCGACCAGCGCCATGATCTTGAGATGGTCCGTGGGACGATGCCCGGTGGCATTGGCCGCCATGTCTGAAAGCACCACGTCGGCAGGCCCGCCGAGCATGGTCTTGAGCCGATCCGGCGCATCGGCGTCGAGAAAATCGATCTTGGCAAAATCAACGCCGGCGACGGCATCCATGTCGAGAATGTCGATGGCAACGACACGTCCACGCGCGCCGACCCGTTTCATGGCGACCTGACTCCAGCCGCCAGGGGCCGCGCCAAGATCGACCACGCGCGAGCCGGGCTTAAAAACATGATGCTTGTCGTCGATTTCAGCCAGCTTGAAGGCCGCGCGCGAGCGGAAACCCTCGCGTCGGGCGCGCGCCACGTAAGGATCGTTGAGTTGGCGCTCGAGCCAGCGTTTGGACGAGACCGACTTGCGCTTGTCCTTGACCCGAACCTTCAGCCGGCGTTCGTCGCGATCGGACGTCATGACAATCGCCTTAACATCTTTCACGACCAATCGAGAAAGAAACGGCGCGAGAGTTGTCCGCGCTCATGAAACCGCCTCGCCCCACACGCCGTCTTCGCGCATCATTTGCACCAGCATTCCTTCACGCAAACCACGGTCGGCGACACGCAAACGCTCGCAAGGAAACGCCCGCCGAATCGCCTCCAGGATGGCACAGCCGGCCAGCACCAGATCGGCGCGCTCGGCGCCGATGCACGGATTTGCGACGCGGCCTTCATAGCTCATCGCGAGCAGCCGCTCGACCACCTCATCGACCTGCCCGCCGCTCATCCAGCATCCGTCAACCCGCCTGCGCTCGTAGCGCGGCAAGTCGAGGTAGACGCCGGCGATGGTGGTCACGGTCCCGGACGTGCCGAGCATATGGAGGCCATCGGTGCCGCCATGGGCGGCGGCAAAACTGTCAATGTGTCCGGCGACCTCGGCGATCATGGCTTCAAACAATTCGCGCCCAACCGTGACGCCGCCGTATCGTTCCGCGAGCGTTACCACACCAACCGGAATCGACATCCACGCGTTGATATCGGGGTGCGGCGGCCCATGCTGCATCGGCGCGCAACGGCCGAGCCGCACCAGTTCCGACGACCCACCACCGATATCGAACAGGATGACGCCTTCGGCCAGCGGATCGACCAGCGGAGTGCAGCCCGTGGCGGCCAGCCTGGCTTCGGTCTCGCGGTCAACGATCTCCAGGTCGATTCCGACCTCGTTTCGGATGCGATCAAGAAACTCAAGACCATTGGTCGCGGCGCGGCAGGCCTCGGTCGCGATGAGCCGGGCGCGGGTGACACCCCGGTTGCGCATCTTGGCACGGCAGACACGCAGCGCCTCCACCGCGCGAAGGATCGCGGCCTCGCTGAGCCGACCGGAGCCGGTCAGGCCCTCGCCGAGCCGGATGATTCGCGAAAAGGCATCGACCACCCGGAAACTGTCACGCGTGGCACGCGCCACCAAGAGCCGGCAGTTGTTGGTGCCGAGATCGAGCGCGGCATAGGTCGGCCCGGACACGTCCTGACCACCGGCGACCGCACCACCATCCTGCTGGCGGTCTTGGCGCTCATGACGCGGATGCCGAAACGGCGACCGCCGACCCCGCCGGGGGAACCTGGACTCCCGGTCCGGCGCAGGACCGAGGCCGGCCGCCCGGACCTCGTCTTCCATCGAAAGCCTTTCCCCACGCCGAAGCCTCAAGGCCCCAGCCCGGCTCGACGGCGCGGCGGTCATTGGTCACTTCACCAGAAAGTGTAGAGAGCGGCAGCGCGGCGCGCAACTCTGGACGGCCCCCGGCACATGACCGAAACGGCTTCCGCGCTTGTGAAACAGGGATTGCTTCGATATCTGGGTGAAAGAGCCGAATTCTCTTTATTATCGGGCTGGCACAGGCCGCCGCTCGGGCTGGCAACAGCCAGACCGAGGCGGCTAAGCATGGCCTCGACAGACTCCAGAAGGCAATTCCGGACACCATGAATATTCAGAGTCCCACCGTCGCCCACTCCGCCCACGCCATCGGTCAGCGGGTTCTCCGCAAGGAGGACGGCCAACTGCTGCGCGGGCAAGGCCGCTACACCGACGACATCGACCTGCCGCGCCAAGCCTATGCCTTCATCGTGCGGAGCAATATCGCGCACGGCTATATCCGGTCGATCGGCACCGAAGCCGCCCGGACCATGCCCGGCGTGCTAGGCATCTACACCGGCGCGGACATGGCGCAGTACGGCACCCTCCAATCGGCGCTGCCGTTCAAAAGCCGCGACGGCTCCGACATGAAGAAGCCGGGGCGGCCCGTGCTGCCGTCCGACAAGGTGCGGTTCGTGGGCGATCCGATCGCCTGCGTGGTGGCCGAGACGCTGGCCCAGGCCAAAGACGCCGCCGAAGCCATCGAAGTCGAAATCGAAACCCTTCCGGCCGTCACCACCCTTGAGCAGGCGGTCGCCGCCGGCGCTCCTGCGATTTTCGAGGACGTGCCGGGCAACGTGTGCCTCGATTTTCATTACGGCGACACTGAAAAGGTCGAAGCCGCTTTCGCCGCCGCAGCCCACAAGGTCAAGCTCAAGCTCATCAACAGCCGTCTGGTGGTCAACGCCATCGAGCCACGCGCGGCAATCGGCAGCTACGACGCGGCGAGCGGTCACTTCACCATCCATGGCGTCAGCCAAGGCGTGATGGGAATGAAGGCCGGCCTGGTGGCCGCGATGAAGACCACGCCCGACAAGATGCGCGTCGTGACCGGCAACGTCGGCGGCTCATTCGGCATGAAGGCCGCCGTCTATCCGGAGTACGTCTGCATTCTGCACGCCGCCAAGATGCTCGGACGTCCCGTCAAATGGACCGATGAACGGTCATCGAGCTTCCTCTCCGACAACCATGGCCGCGATCACGAGCAG
>Ga0070679_100006954_pt1 | contig 10556 bp, 7 predicted proteins | sample KBSC63BmetaG_FD_65652 | JGI IMG/M metagenome (GOLD analysis project Ga0070679, IMG submission 65652) | Corn rhizosphere microbial communities from Kellogg Biological Station, Michigan, USA - KBS C6-3B metaG | ecosystem: Host-associated > Plants > Roots > Rhizosphere | place: USA: Michigan... | reverse complement strand
GTAGGCCAGGCTAGTAGGCCAGGCTAGTAGGCCAGATCAGTAGGCCAGGCCAGTCAATCCTGCTGCACTGCAGCATTGATTAGGGCCCCGCGGGATCCGCGTCTGCAGGCGCGGTCGCGCCGCGGCCTGGTCCGGCGCCCCGACCGTCCCGCATGCAGCGAAACGCGGTCGGCCGGGCGCGCAAACCCCCCGCCGGCAGCCTGATTTGACGGAATAGCCAACTCGAGCAAGGAATGCAGTGGCCGCGATCTGAGACCGTACGTGGAATCGCCTCTTTCCCACTGCCGCACTTGCAAGGCATGGCCGAGCTCCGCAACAGATCTGGCACGACCTCGAGTCCCTGGAGCTCGCCGGAGCCCTATGTCCAGCTGGTGCGCTCATTGTTGCCGCGCGCGGCGAGCATTTCGCTGTTCGATGCGCGCGGCGGGCTGTGCTGGTCGAGCGAGACCCTCACGGGCCCAGATCTCGCCGGCTTCGTTTCCGAGTTCCTTGCCCGCCCCCTGGGCGATCCGGACAGCCCTGGGGAGATGCGCATGCTCGGCGACGAGCAGCCGGCTTACCTGTGCTGGCTGCGCGATGATGCGCGCAAGGCGATTGCGATTCTCGCGGTGGTCTGCCGTCGCGGCGGCGACCAGGAGGGCGAGGCCCGCACCTTCTCCTTCTCGCAGTCGCTCCTGCGGCCCGCGCTCGAGTGCCTGCGGCGGGATCTGCTCTCGCACACGCACATCGAGTATCTCAAGGCGACGCTCGCCGCGATGAACGGCAACCAGGGCACTTCGACCGTCGAGCCCGCCGCCACCGGCCTGTACACCCGGCCCGGGTTCGAGCAGCGGATGCGGGCGGTGATGGAGGCGGCGTCGGGTTCGGAAAGCTGGACCGCCCTGTACATCGACGCAGACCAGCTGCACATGATCAACGACAGCTTCGGCATGCACGTCGGCGATTCGGTCCTTGCGCGCGTCGGCGAGCTGATCCGCTCACAGCTGCCGGCAGAGGCCTTTGGCGCGCGCATCTCCGGCGACCGCTTCGCGGCGCTGCTGCCCATGCGGCTGGAGGAAGCGGAGCGGTTCGCGGAGTCACTGCGTGAGCACGTGGAGCGTCTGGCTCCCACAAACGGCGACGCACGGCTGCATATCTCGATCAGCGTCGGCGTCGCTCCGGTCGATGCGCGCGGCGGAGAGCTGATGCATTGCCTGGCCGCGGCCGAATCGGCCTGCAAGGCGGCCAAGGACCGGGGCCGCAACCGCGTGGAGGTCTACCAGAGCAACGATGCGAGCCTCGTCAGGCGCTTCGCGGACATCAACATCGCCGGCCAGCTGCGCGCTGCGATCGACGCGGGCCACCTGCGGCTGGAAGCGCAGCTGATCGCGCCGTTTGCCAGCGCGGTGGGGGCCCGGCCCCATTTCGAGCTGCTGCTGCGAATGCTGGACGAGGACGGCCACACGGTGACCTTCGACAGGCTCCTGTCCGCCGCCAACCGCTACCAGCTCATGCCGGTCATCGACCGCTGGGTCGTCGATAACGCGATCGCACTCCTGAAGGCGAAATCGGCCGAGCTCGCCGGCCGCGGCATCGCTTTCGCGATCAATTTCTCCGGCCAGTCGCTCAACGACGACGAGTTCTCCGATTTTCTCATCGACCAGATCCGCAGTAGCGGGCTCGAGCCGCAGCTGCTGTGCTTCGAGCTGACCGAAAATGCGACCATGACCAACATCGAGCGTGCCGGGCGCCTCATGCGGCGCCTGCGCGAGCTGGGATGCGGCGTGGCGCTCGATGACTTCGGCACCGGCCTGTCGTCCCTGTCCTTTCTCCGGCAGCTGCCCGTGACGATGCTCAAGATCGACGGCAGCTTCGTGCGCGACGTGCTGGTGGACGAGCGTGCGGCGTCGATGGTGCGCTCGATCGCCCAGCTCGCCCGATCCATGTCGATGGTGACTGTCGCCGAGTACGTCGAGACCCGCGAGGTCTGCGCACGCGTGGCGATGCTCGGCGTCGATTACGGGCAAGGCTTTGCAATCGGCCGGCCGACGCCGCTGGCGGACCTGCTCGTCGGACTGCCGCCCCGACCGATGGCCCAGGGCGCCAGGCGGCCCGCGGGGCGGGCCCCGAGCGCCGTGGGCGAAGGTCCACCCCGGTGAGTCCCTGCGTCCCCGCGGTGGCCGGCATTCGGCGGGCGAATTCTTGACCACGCGGGGACGGCTGTAGTATCCGTCTCCAGCAGCGGAACGCCGCCGGCGCTTTCTGCTGCGTGTACGGCAAGCCGGGTTGCGTGCACTGCCGATCCAGACCGGGGGGTTTGAGGGCATGTCGATGTCGATGCGATCGCGCACGCTGATCGCTCTCGTTGCGGGAGCAGTGCTCGGGTTTTCTGCCGCGGTGACCGGCGGCGTACTGGCGGACAAGTCGAAGGACGACGCGCACGCCGCGGATGCGGCCACGCAGCTGCCCATCGAGGAAGCGCGCCAGTTCGCCGAAGTCTACGAGCGCATCAAGCACGAGTACGTAGACGAGGTGGACGATCGCGCACTCATGGAGAAGGCGATCCGCGGCATGGTGGCTGCGTTGGATCCGCATTCGGCTTACCTCGACAGCGATGAGTTCGAGGAGATCCGGCTGAGCACGATGGGCTCCTACCCGGGCGTGGGGATCGAAGTTGCCGCCGAGGAATCCGGCGTCAAGATCCTGCGTCCGATCGACGGTTCCCCCGCGCAGAAGGCCGGGCTGCAGCCGGGCGACATGATCGTCAAGATCGACGGCGAGGACATCGGAGCGGACCTGGCGGGAGCGATCGCGAAGATGCGCGGCGTCGCCGGCAGTATGGTCAGGCTGACGGTCCGGCGCCCCCCTTCGGGAGATCTGGTCGAATACTCGCTCAGGCGCGCCAAGGTCGAGGTGCACAGCGTCGCCCAGCGGACGCTGGAGCCGGGCTATGGCTACGTCCGCATCACCACGTTCAGCGAGACCACCGCGCAGGACCTGGGCCGCGCGGTAGCGGAGCTTCAGCGCGACAATCCTCAGGGCATCAAGGGGCTGGTGCTCGACCTGCGAAACAATCCGGGCGGTGTGCTCGAGGCCGGGGTGGCCGTGGCCGACGCGTTCCTGGATTCCGGCGTCATCCTGACCGCCGATGGACGAACGCCCGATGCGCGCTTTCGCATGGAGGCGACGCCCGGGGACCTGATCGCCGGCGCGGGACTGGTGGTGTTGGTGAACGGCGGGACCGCGTCGGCATCGGAAATCGTCGCCGGGGCGCTCCGGGATCACGACCGTGCGCTGGTCATCGGCCACAAGACCTATGGCAAAGGCTCGGTGCAAACCGTGATGCCGCTGACCCACGGGGGGGCGGTCAAGCTGACGACGTCGCGCTACTTCACCCCCTCCGGCGGCTCGATCCACGGCAAGGGCATCATCCCGGACATCGTTCCAGCGTGGAGCGCGGAGCCCCCCGTCGAGCTCGCGGTCAAGTCGCCCCTGTCCCTGGAAGCGCGCGACAGGGAAATCCGCCTCGGCGTGGAGACGCTCAAGGCACAGCGCCGGGCGACCCCGCAGCGCGTAGCCTACAGCCCGGTGAGCTCGTTCGTACCCTGACCGGATCCGCTTCCGGACCCTGATCTCGCGGAGACTTCGCCGACGTGCTGTCGTGGCTGCTCGATTTCGTGTTGCATCTCGACCGCCACCTGGTCGAGCTGCTGGCCCAGTACCACCTGTGGATCTATCCACTGCTGTTCGTGGTCATCTTTGCGGAGACGGGGCTCGTCGTCACACCCTTTCTCCCCGGCGATTCGCTGCTGTTCGCGCTCGGCGCGCTCGCTGCAGTCGATTCAACCGGCACGCTCAGTGCGCCGCTCCTGAACGGGCTGCTGGGCGCGGCTGCGGTGCTGGGCAATACGGCCAACTACGCGGTGGGACGCAGGATCGGGCCACCTGCCTTCAGCGGCCGCTACCGCTTGCTCAATGTCCGGCACCTGCATCGCACCGAGGACTTCTTCCGCCGCTTCGGCGGTCTCGCGATCGCACTGTCGCGCTTCATGCCCATCGTGCGCACCTTCGCGCCGTTCGTGGCAGGTGTCGGGCGCATGCCGTACGCCCGGTTCCAGGCGTTCAACATCCTGGGCGGGCTGTCGTGGGTCACGCTGTTCGTGTGGGGCGGGTATGTCTTCGGCAACATCCCGCTGGTGAAACAGAATTTCGGCCTGGTGACCGTTTTCATCGTGATCGCATCGCTGGTGCCGCTCGGCATCGCCGCGTTGCGGCGCCGGACCGCGACGCCGTAGGTGCGTGCCGGTACGGCGGTTCGGTCGAGGCCAGTGCCCACGGATGGCACAATGGGGCATGGCTGAGAAGTATCGCGGCTACGCGCATCGCATCGACATAGAATGTGACCTCTCCAGGGTCTGGCGCTCGCTGGTGGATCCGGCGATCCTCGTGCGCTGGTGCTCCCCCGGGGCGCAGATACGCCCGGAGCCGGGCGGTGTCTTCCGCGCGTGCGTCGATCGCGTCACCGAGCTCGAGGCCCACATCGATGTGTTCCAGCCTGCGCGCCGCATGCGCCTGATCTACATGCCCTGTCGCACGCTGCCGCCGTCAGACAGCGTCATCGTGGATGATTTCATCCTCGAGGCCGACCCCTGCGGGACGATCGTACGATTGCTCGGCTCCGGCTATCCCGCGATTCCGGAGTGGGATGTACCGTACCTGCGGCTGCGAACCGCCTGGCAACAGGCCCTGACGCGTCTGAAGGTCTGCGCGCAGCCCGCCGCCGAGCGGCTGCAGCGGGGGGAGCCATGATCGGATTCATCCTGCGGGCGCTGATGACGGCCATTGGATTGTGGATCGCCACCCGATGGGTGACCGGGATCCGCATCGACGATGCCGCAACACTCATCGCCGCGGGAGTGCTCCTCGGGGTCGTGAACGCGATCGTGCGCCCGATAGCGATCGTGCTGACCTTCCCGATCACGATCGTCACCCTCGGTCTGTTCCTGCTCGTGGTCAATACCGCCATGGTGGCGCTGGTGGCGGCGATGCTGCCCGGATTCCACATCTGGGGCGGATTCTGGTCGGCATTCCTCACCGCGGTGATCGTGTGGATCACCGGCTGGCTGGGCTCGTGGCTGATCGGCTCACGGGGCAAGATCGACGTCTACGTGCGCCGTCCCTAGTTAATTGGAAAAAGTCGCCTGCGGCGCTTTTTCGGACGGCAGCTGCGTTTCCGGCCGCAAAAGGCGTGGCTTTTGCGGCCTGCGCCACACGGACCGTGCAAGTCCGGCAGGCCGGTGACGGTCAGGTTTCATGGGCGGCAATGGCAGGCTCGCGGGCGGCCGACGTCGCCGTCCGGAACAGCCATACGGCCAGGCACACGAGAATGAGGATGCCGAGCCACTGCGAGAAGTGCAGCCGGGGCGGCAGTGCGAGGATGTCCGGCCGCCCGTAGACGACAATCGGGATCGCCATCAGGATGCCCATGAGCGCCTCGCCCGTGATCATTCCCGCGGAGAACAGCAGGCCCTTGCGGCTCAGCCGCTCGATGTCCTGTGCCCTCAGCTGCGCGCCGCCGGGCATTCGCGCGCGCAACGAACGTTCCGCGAACCAGGCCAGCAGGCCGCCGAGGAAGATCGGCATGGTCACGTCCAGGGGCAGGTAGATGCCGACAGCCGCAGCGAGCACGGGCACGCGGAAGGTCGACTTCCTGGCGGCGAGCACCTCATCGAGCACGATGATGCCGATGCCGATCCCCGCGCCAATCCAGACCATCGTCCAGGGCAGCTCGCCGCCGAACAGGCCCTTCGCCACCGAGGCCATCAGGGTCGCCTGCGGCGCCAGCAGCGGGTTGGGATGCGCGGGACTGGGAACGCCGATGCCGTAGGCCCGGGCGAGCAGGTTCAGGACGGGGGCCATGACGAGCGCGCACGCTGCCGCCCCGATCGCGAGCATCACCTGCTGCTTCCAGGGAGTGGCTCCCACGATGTAGCCGGCCTTCAGATCCTGGAGGTTGTCGCCGGCAATGCAGGCGGCGCAGCACACGACAGCTCCGATCATGATCGCGGCGACCGGCCCGAGCGCGGCGTCCTTTCCCATCAGGAGCAGCAGCACCACCGCGGCGAACAGGATCGTGGCGATGGTGATCCCGGACACCGGGTTGTTGGAGGAGCCGACCAGCCCCGCCATGTACGCCGACACGGAGCAGAACAGGAATCCCGCGATGATCATGATGAGGGTCATCGGCACGCTGACGATGACGCTGCCCACGATCGACTGGTAGAGGATCCACAGCGGCACGGTGAACAGCACGATGCCGATCAGGATCCAGTTCATCGGCAGGTCCTGCTCGGTCGCGGGCACCTGGTGGGCGCCGCCGGCGCGCCTGACGCTCAGGCCGCTGCGCACGCCCGACAGGAGCGATGAGCGCAGCTTGACCAGCGTCCAGATGCCTCCGACCAGCATCGCTCCCACTCCGAGATAGCGGATGTGGACCGACCAGAGCACGCTGGCCGCATCGGCCGCCCTGAGACCGGCGACCTCGTGCGCGAGGCCCGGGTTGTGGCCGAGGAAGAACGCGCCATAGAGCGGGATGATGATGTTCCACGAGATGACGCTGCCGGCGACGATCACGATGCCGACGTTGAGGCCGAGCAGATATCCCACGCCGAGCAGCGCCGGGGACAGGTTGGTGCCCAGGTAAACGATGCTCTTGCCCGCATAGGCGGAGAAGTAGGCCGTGTCTGGAATCAGCCGCAGGCCGCTTGCGGCGGCCAGCTTGGTGAGCCCGCCGGCGATGGCCGAGTTGGCGAGAACCTTCACTCCCCGCGACGGATTCTCCCCGGCCTTGAGCACCTCCGCGGCCGCCTTGCCCTCCGGGAAGGCGAGCTGCTGGTCGACGATCAGCGAGCGCCGCAGGGGCACCGAGAACAACACGCCGAGCAGGCCGCCCAGGCCCGAGATCGCGAACACCCACCAGTAGTTGAAATCCTTCCAGAAACCGATGATGACGAGCGCGGGGATCGTGAAAATCACGCCGGAGGCGAGCGACGTCCCCGACGAGCCGCCGGTCTGCACGATGTTGTTCTCGAGAATGCCGCCACCCCCGAGCGCGCGCAGGACCGCCATCGACACGACCGCCGAGGGAATCGCCGATGCAATGGTCATGCCCGCGAACAGGCCGAGATAGGAGTTCGCGGCAGCCAGGACCACGGCGAGCACGACCGCGAGCACGATGGCCCTGGCGGTCAGTTGCGGAACGGGGCGGGATGGTGCGGTCATCGCCAGTCCTCGGGCAGGTTGGATCAAGTGGCCCCCCGCGTCAGTCGGACAGCCCCCCGGGCAGTTTGTGTGCCCTGCAGCAATGGGCGTGGGTACTGTAGCTGCGACGCGCCGGTACGTACACCGCTTCGCGTTAGAGGGTACACTTCGGCGCGGAAGGAATACTCAACGCATGGCGTGCGTAACGCCGGGCCATGAGGCCGCACAGGGTCAATCCGCGCGATCGAATGCCTGTCATGGAAGGAGCCTGCGCCAGGGCCGGTCACGGCCACTCCCGTCAAATCCATCGTTCGGTACTCACGTTCGCCGTACTGGCCTTGCTCGCCCTGAGCCCGGACGCACGCGCCGACCCGAAACGCTTCGATCTGCCCGCCGGCGATGCCGGGGTGATGCTCAACCGGTTCGCGCAGCAGTCGGACATCCAGGTGCTGTTCGACTTCGGCCAGCTGGCCGGTGAGCGCACCCGCGCGGTCAAGGGAAATCTGGAGCCAATCGATGCCCTGCGTGAGATGCTGCGCGGTCTGCCGGTCCAGTGGACATTCGTCAATGCCAACACGGTGGCGCTGACAGTTCGCCAGGGAAATGGTGCGCAGACCGACCGCGCCGCCCCTGGAGTCCGGCACGGCCCGGACCGCTTCGCGATTCCGCTGCCATCGGCCGCGCCCGCACGATTCATGCCGCTGGACCAGGTGCTGGTCGCCGCCCGCAGCGAGCAGCATGAGACGCCCCCCACAGGCGCTCCCGTCATCCGTCTCGACCGCCGCGACATCGAGTATTCGGGAGTTGCCACGACGCAGGAGCTGATCGACACGTTGCCGCAGGTGTTCGGCGGCGGGCCGAGCGAGGACACCCAGATCGGCCGGGAAGCACCGACCAATGCGTCACGCGGCTCGGGTATCAACCTGCGCGGGCTGGACGCGGGCGCAACGCTGGTGCTGATCGACGGCGAGCGCACTGCGTCCAGCGGCACGACCGGGGTGTTCTCCGACGTGTCCGGGATTCCGCTGAGCGCGATCGATCACATCGACATTCTGCCGGATGGCACCTCCGCCCGCTTCGGCGCCGACGCCATCGGCGGCGTCGTCAACTTCGTACTGCGCAGCCAGTTCACCGGAGCGGAAACCCAGCTGCGTGTTGCAGGCCTGGGCTCCCCTGCCGAGCAGCGGGTCAGCCAGTTGCTGGGCCGCTCGTGGAATACGGTGACCGCGATGGCCGGACTCGAGCTCGAGCATCGTGACGCCTTGCCGGCGCGCGACCGGCGCCAGGCCACCAGCAATCTCGTGCCGCTGGGCGGCGACCGCTTCGATCTTCCCTATGGCTATCCCGGTACCCTCAGGGTTGGAGCGCAGACCTGGGCGATTCCAGCGAGCGCCGCGACGGGGTCCCTGCGGACATCGGATCTCGTGCCCGGCACCGTCAACCTGTATGACCGCTGGACCGCAGCGGATGTGTTGCCGGAGCGCGAGCGCTGGAGCGCATTCGGGACCCTGCGCGGGACGATCGGCACGCGCGTCGACTGGTCCGCCGACGCCCTGCTTACCCGCCGCACCACTTCGCAAACACCGGTGGCCGGTTTCCCGTTGCAGCTGCAGGTCCCGGATACCAACCCGTTCTACCTCAATCCCGCGGGCGCAACGGCGCCGATCACCGTGCTCACCGGCTCGCAGGCCTATTTCGGTGCGCCGCGCGCGCACGCGCAAGCGGACACCGGGACCCTGGGGCTCGGCGCAACGCTGGTGCTGCCGCGCGGTTGGGCTGTCAGCGGGCGGGCCGCCTACACGTTCGAAAACGACCAGGAGGAGCAGGCGGGCCTGTTCGACCCCGCAGGCCTTGCGGTTGCGCTGGCGGACCCGGACCCCGCCACGGCGCTGGATCCTTTCAGGGATGCCGCGGGAAACAACCCGCAGACGCTGCAAGCGATCGCACGCACCGGCTCGTTCAGCTCCAGGTCCAATCTGCGGATCGCAAGCCTCGGCGGCGAAGGCGATCTGTTCGGGATGCCGGCAGGACCGGCAAGGCTGCGGCTGGGGACCGAGTACCGCGACCAGCTGTTCGGCACCCGGGCGGTGTCCATGAGCGTGCCGGTGCCCTCGGCGCAGGCTTTGGAACCGCAGCGGGAGCGCCTGCATCGCGGCGCAGCCGCCGAGTTCCTGGAGCTGGATCTGCCGCTCGCCGGTCCCGGGCACTCCCTGGCACTGCTGCAGCAGCTCGATGTCTCGCTGGGCGCGCGGAGCGTGCAGTACAGCGATATCGGACATGCAGCCGTTGCGAACGCCGCGCTGGCCTGGTCCCCGGCTGCGGGTGTCACCTTGCGCGGCACTTGGTCCGGATCGTTCCGCCCGCCCGTCCTTCCGGATCTCACCGCCAACAGTTTCAGCGAGCTCATCACACTGCCGGATGCGCACTCTCCTTCGGGCGCGACCACGGTCCTGCTCGCCGCCGGTACCAACCCCGGCCTGCGTGCGGAGCGGGCTCACACGTGGACTCTTGGCGCAATGCTGAATCCGGCATCCCTCGCCGGCGCATCCCTCGCACTGACCTACTTCGATACGGTGTATCTGGGTCGTATCGACAGCGTCCAGCTTGAGCCGGACGTGCTGAATCAACCCGATCTCAGTTGGCTGGTTGCGCGCGACTTCACCACCGCGGAGCGCAACGCGCTGTGCGCACAGACGCAGTTCTCCGGAGCCGCGTCCGACTGCGTCGGCGCACGAATCGGCGCCATCATCGACAACCGCTTGCGCAACCTCGAACAGCTGCAGACTCGCGGCATCGATGCGATCGGCCGCTACGCTTTCCCCGTCGCCAGCGGAAATCTCGAGCTCGGACTGAGTGGGACGTACCTGCTGGACTACTCGCAGCAGAAGACACCCGGCACTCCTCCCCAGAGCCTGTTGAACACCCAGAACAGCCCCTTGAACCTGCGCCTGCGCGCGTCCCTTTCGTGGCAGCGCTCCGCATTCGGCGCGTCGGGATACATCAATTTCCAGAATGGCTATCGCGACATCGCCAGCCAGCCCAACCGCAGTGTGCGCTCCTGGACGACATTCGACGTCCAGCTGCGCTATGCCCTTGGCACCGCGCGCGCCGGCAGGCCTTCGGGCACCGAGATCGCCATCAGCGCCCAGAACCTGTTCAACACGACACCCCCCTTTCTCAACAATCCGCTCGGGGTCGGGTACGACCAGGAAAACGCGGATCTCACTGGCCGCGTCGTCTCGCTCGACCTCCGCGAGCGCTGGTGAGTCCCGGGGCGCCGCGCGAGTTGACGACGGCGGTGAGCGAGTTGACGACGG
>Ga0070679_100006948_pt1 | contig 10559 bp, 10 predicted proteins | sample KBSC63BmetaG_FD_65652 | JGI IMG/M metagenome (GOLD analysis project Ga0070679, IMG submission 65652) | Corn rhizosphere microbial communities from Kellogg Biological Station, Michigan, USA - KBS C6-3B metaG | ecosystem: Host-associated > Plants > Roots > Rhizosphere | place: USA: Michigan... | reverse complement strand
AACCTGGCGGGTCAGCTGCTCGCGCGTATGCGCAGGAGCGGTCGGTTGTCGGTGCCCGTCGTTGCCTACGTCACTGACGCCGGCGCGCACCCGTATTGGGTCGCCGCCGGCGCTGACCTGCATCTAGCCCCCCTGGCCCTCACAGCCCAACGCTTAGCCGCGTTCGGCGCGCAGCCCGTCGGTGTCGTAGACCCGTTAGTTCCTGAACCCGTTCATCTCGGCCGGGACGAGGCGCGGGCCCTTCTAGGACTCCCCTCGGTCGGGCGCGTTGTCCTGGTCAATGGTGGCAGTTGGGGTGTCGGGGCAGTCGTGGATGCGGCGAGATGTGCGGGCGCCTGCGGCGCTGAGACCTACGTGCTTTGCGGTAACGCCGAGCGACTCGCTCGAGCCGTACGCACGTTGCCACATTGCTCGGCTGTCGGTTGGACAGCTGACGTCGCGACGTGGATCGCTGCCGCCGACGTGGTTGTCGACAGTGCCGGCGGCACCACCTGCTGGGAGGCCCTGGCAGCAGAGCGGCCGGTCATCCTCCATCGGCCATTGGCGGGCCATGGCCGACTCAACGCCGCGGCCCTTGAGCAGGCGGGGCTCGCCAGAGTGACGTGGTCACCGTCCCAGCTGGCGTCCGCCATCGCGCTTGCACAGGTCAGAGTCGCCCGCGCACCGAGCCACGGCAGGGACGCCGCTGAGTTCGTCCTAACTGCGGCGTAACAGTGATTGGCCGAGCGCTTGCCGCCTAATCCGATGGAACGCCAACGTCGGGCAGACAACGGGTGCACGGCGGTGTCATCTCGGTCCGCGGCGAGGAAGGGGCGCGACGCGAAGTCCTCGGACCGCCAGTTGCTCAGCCATCAGCGGTAGCGCGGCGGCCGTTCGCTTCCACGTGTCGGGAGTGCTCGCCGTGTCCGAGTCGTGCAGCAAGACGGTTCCGCCGTCGAGGCGACCGCGCAGCACCGCGCGGACGATCGTGTCCACTGTTGCGTCCGCGCGCCAATCCTTGCCCCACGCCGACCACAGCAACGGGCGCAGCCCGTGTCGACGGGCCGCGAAAAGGCCCGCAGTGGTCATGACGCCGTACGGTGGACGCCACCACACTGGCGCAACACCCGTAGCCGTGGCAACGGCCTCGGCGGCCTGTTGAAGGTCGCCGCTGGTAGCAAGCGGGGACCGCGCCAGCAAGTAGCGATGCGACCAACCGTGCAGCCCGACCGCGTGCCCGCGGCTGACGACCTCACGCGCGACCTCCGGAAATCGCGCGACTGCCGACCCGAGCATGAAGAACGTCGCCTGCCAACGCTCTCGTTCCAGCGCGTCCAACACGGCCACGGTTCCGTCCGGATGCGGACCGTCGTCGAACGTGATGGCTGTGGTGCCGGCAGCCATCGGTGACTCCAGCATCGGCAGGAGCCGCCGCACGGGCCTGAGCCAGGTCGCGGCCGGCAGTATGTGGATGCCGGCGCAGACGCCGGCCGCGGTGATCCCTCTCCTCATCCCGTCGGTTGCGGCGGCACCCGCTCGCCGGCGGCCGTGAGCGGAAGTTTCCGCACATCGCAACAGCGGACGCAGGCCGCAGTGCCAAGACACACCCGGCACCGCACCAACACAGAGCGCACACTCACGACGCCGGTGCCCAGGCAGGCCAAGCACCGGTAGCTCCCCATACAGGCCAGGCACTCACTCGGCACGACAGGACTCCGCTGGCGACTGATCGAACGTGGCTGCCAGGGTAGTCGCCGACTAGGCGTTGCCCGATCCAACGGACAGCAAACAGCGAGTACGCCATTCGGCGCATGCACGTTCAGGTCCCACGCGTAGCCCACCGTCGGGTTGACGAAGCGGACATGCGTGATCGAGGGCTAGGCAGCGGTACCCGGTGCCAGTCCCGACCCTCATCTGTCGTTCGTACAACGCGCCGGAGGTCAACGCCCATCCGGCGACGGTGCGAGATCGCTGACATCGACGATTCTGTTGCGGCGGTCACGTCGCCCGCGACGCGACCACCAGTCGGCGGTGAAGGCCGCCGCGACGCCGACGGCGGCTGCGAGCATGCCGCCGGCGATGTCGAGCGGGTAATGGATGCCGTCGTAGACACGAGCGAAGCCGATCCACAGGGCGAGTACTGCGAGCGCTATGCCCCAGGGGCGGGAGATGAACACGGCGACGGCAGCCGCGACGCCGAACGCGGCTGTGGCGTGGTCGGACGGGAAGGACTGCCCCGGTGCGTGGGCGATCAGCTGGTGCACGTGGTGGGTCTGGAACGGCCGTTTCTCCGCGTGTAGCGCGGCTTCGACGAGGCCGATCAGGAAGGTGAGCAAAAGGGCCGCACCGGTCAGGACAAGGGGCCGGAGATCCCGGCGCAGGAGTCGACGCAGGCACGGGATGGCCGCGGCGAGGAACACCAGGAAGATGAGGTAGCGAGCGGCGGCTTTCATGACCCCGTCGAGCGTTGAGTTACCGGTCAGGCTGTTGATGGCGTGGAACAACCCGTAGTTCATGATCCGGAGTTCCGCGACGTCGCACGCGCGGCCGCGTTCTCGCGGGGTCTCGCCACCGAGCCACCCTCCACCGCAGCGGCCGGGATGGTTCGGCGAGAGGCGAGCCGCTGTTGGTTCGGCCAGCGAACGTCGCTGGCCCAGCCGACCAGTTCGAACCAGCGAATCAGCCGTGCGGAGCTGTCGATCTGTCCGCGGCCTACTCCGTGGCGGGCGCAGGTCGGGTCGGCGTGATGGAGGTTGTGCCAGCTTTCGCCCATGCTGAGAACGGCGAGTGGCCAGAAGTTGGTGGAGCGGTCACGGCTGCGAAACGGGCGGCTGCCGATGACGTGGCAGACGGAGTTGATCGCGAAGGTGACGTGGTGCAGCAAGAAGATCCGCACCGCTGACGCCCACAGCAACGCCGCAGCGGCCGTCGACCACGATCCGGTCACGGCAAGGGCGATTGCCGGCGGAGCGAGTACCGACAGGGCGACCCATAGCGGGAACAGTCGGTGAACCAAGGCGATATCAGGGTCAGCGAGCAGGTCCGGAGCGTATGCCGCCTTCACCGCCTGCTCGCGACGGAACAACCATCCGGTGTGCGCCCACCAGAGCCCGCGGGTGAGCGCCGCCGGGCCGCTGCCGAAGTGCCAGGGCGAATGCGGATCGTCGGGGCCGTCGGAATGCTGGTGATGCTTGCGATGGTCGGCGACCCAGCGGATAGGGCCGCCCTGAATCGCCATTGCGCCTGAGACGGCCAAGGCGACCTTGAGCCAACGCTTCGGCCGAAAGGAACCGTGCGTCAGCATCCGGTGGTACCCGATCGTGATGCCATGCGCAGTGACCAGGTAGAAGGCGACGCCGAGAAGGAAGGTCAACAGACTCATCGACCGGCCGAGGGCTGAGAGCACGACGGCTGCGACCACGGCGACAAGCGGCACCCAGATGAACGCATGGAAGGCGACGTGCTCCCACCACGACCGGTACTCGAACGCGTCTCGCGGCGTCGATGCAGCGGCAGTCGTCACGGCGTGCTCCAGAAGTCGGCGGCCCGGACTCTACCCGCGCCGGCTGAGAATCGATTTCCCCGCCAGCGTGGCGGGACACCGCTCTTGACGAACTCTTGAACGCACATCGCGCGATGGCGATGGTGTCGATCTCGCCGAGGGAGTGGCTCGGCACCGTCGTGGAACCGGTCTGCAGCGGGAATGACGCGACGGAGGACTCCCCGGGCCGCGCGGCAGGACTGGCCGCGTGGACCTCTACCGCGGTCATCCTGTTGTCCGTTGGGCGACGTCGATGACGGCGTGCAGTTGACGCGTAATCATCGGCCCGCTCGGGGCTCCCGGCGGGAGTTCGACGGCGAACGCAGTTGGCCCGAAGAGGTGGTCTTCGTAACCGACTGCGCTGCCGGGGTAATCAGGTAGACCGTTCAGCGGCATGCCGGTGTCGGCCGCGTATCGCTGTTCCGACTGACGGGGGCCCTGTGAACTGTCGACGACATCCAGGGCTTGGTGATACCAAATGCCCAAGCTCGGTCGCAACTTCTGGAGCAGGGTGGCAGCTAGTCTCGTCTCCGGTTCGGACAGCGCTCTCGGCCCGGCGTACTGTCGGCCGCGGCGGGGGCCGAGTGGACGCCAGCGGTAGGGAAAGTTCCGGTTGAGGTCGACGCCGCGGGCGTTGCCCCGGATGGCGGATGACAAGCCGTCGGGGTTGAGGTCGGGGACGATCCATAGGTCGAGCTCGGCCGGGATGGCGACGGAGGCAAGAGCGCGTGCGATCGCGATGCCAGCAGGCTCGTTACCGTGGATACACCCGACGACGAGCACTCGGCGAGGACTGTCAGGGTCGCCGATCTGCTCGGCAACGATAGGCCGGTGCTTCACCGAGTATCCGAGGACTAGGCGGTGGCGGACGAGCGGGTCATCGACTGCTCGGGGGTGCGATGTGGGGTGTGCTGCACCGGCCAACCTGCGCGTCGAATTCGCCGGTGAACTGATGGCCGCGCGGGTGCACGCGACGGCCGCGACGATGACGGCGGCGACTGTGACGGCGAAGCAACGGCTCCAGGACTTGCTTTCGTGCACGACGCCGCTCCTTCAACCGCAGCGTGACTCGGTCAGCGGCGCTGCTCGGATCATTGGTTCCTCGGCGTCAGTCCCGTAAAGACGCCGGTGGCAGCCATCGCCGCCCAGATCGCCGCTCGAAAGTGCACGAGAATTCGTGTGCTGTAGTGGTTCGGGTTGCGCCACACGTTGATGCCGTCGAGCATCGCCTCGCACAGCGGCGCGGCCGGGCACGCGATCCGTGGCAGCGGAACATGGCAGTGGTCGACGTAGGTCGCGGTGGATAGGCAGTTCAGCGGATCGAACTGGGCGGTGAATGATGCTGCGCATGATCAGCACGCGGGCCCCCGTGGCGGTGACGCGCGCCACAGTCTCGTTCGTCCCGCTAGCAGCTGGTAGGCACGGGTGTCGGTGCCGTAGTAGGCATGGTTCGGGTCCGTGACCGCGAAACGCATTTGCGCGGCGAGGGACAGCGCGAACAACGCACCCAATGCGAAGGGAGCCAGCCACTTTCTTTGCCGCGAGAACCGGGTCACGATGAGAAGGAGCAACGGAAACACGAGGTAGAACTGCTCCTCGACGGCTAACGACCAGAAGTGAAGGAAGGGACTCTTCGCAACTCCGGTCGCGAAGTAGTCGTTCTGCTCCGCGAGGAACCGCCAGTTTGCGTCGTAGAGCAGTGCGCGTAAAAATCGCCGAACCGTATCCGCCCGAAGAGTTCGGCCTCGTGGAACAAGACGTTAGTGATCAGGAACCCGGATAGGACGAAGAAGCTGTCCACACCAATGAAGCCACCCGCCAAGCCAGGCAGCCCGGCATGGAACAGCACAACGAGGTAGACGGCGACCGCGCGGACGCCGTCAAGGCTCGCCCGGCGCTCCATCGGTCGAGTCTCCCCTCAGGCTGCTGGCCGAACCCGCAAATCTCAATGCGCGGCAGCGGATCCGTGCGTCGGCCATTAGCAACTACATCCTGTAATAGTGTCCGCTCTGTGAGCTCGACCGAGGTCCGCCGCCGGGTCGGCTACCCCTCGACTGCGCGACGCAGGGGTGGGCGGTTGTAGCCGACCGTGAGCATCGACGTCACCGTGGTCGTCCCGGTCTGGAATCCGGGCCGCGTCATCGATCGATGCATCGCCTCGCTTCTCGGCCAGAGCTGGCCGGCCGACCGGCTGGAGCTTCTGTTCGTCGACGATGGCGCCACTGACGCGACGCCGGATCGGCTCGACGCGATGGCGGGTGACCATCCCCAGGTCCGCGTCATCCACCAGGCGAACTCAGGCTGGCCCGGCAAGCCCCGAAACGTCGGCACCGACGCCGCCCGGGGCGACTACGTCTTCTACGTGGATCAGGACGACTGCCTCGGCCCCGACACGATCGAGCGCATGCTCGAGCTAGGTCGTCCCAACGGCGCGGATGTCATTCTCGGCAAAGTTGTCAGCAACTTCCGAGGCGTCCCCCACAAAGTCTTCGCTGCCACCCGCGGTCGTTGCACCCTGCGCGACGCACCGCTGATAGACAGCCTCACTCCGCACAAGATGTTCCGGCGCTCCTTTCTCGCCGACAACGGCATCAGGTTTCCGGAAGGCCGCCGACGGCTGGAGGATCAGCTGTTCATGGTGCGGTCCTATTTCGCCGCCGGAGTCGTCAGCATCGTCGGCGACTATCCCTGCTACTTCTACCTACGCCGACCGGATTACCAGAACGCGGGCTCCGCCCAGATCGACCCGGTCGGCTACTACGACAACTTGCGAGAAGTCCTCGCCGTCATCATCCAGAACACGCCGTCCGGCGAGTTCCGTAACCACCTGTTACGCCGGTTCTACCGAGTGGAGATGCTGGGACGGCTCTCCGAACCGAAGCTGCTGGACTACGACGAGCCTTTCCGGCGACGGGTATTCGATGAGGTACGACGACTCGCGCGAGAACTCCCGCCGCCCGTCGCCAATGGGCTGCCCGGCGTTGATCGCGCCCGCGCACAGCTGGTCGAGCACGACGACCTCCCGGCGCTCGTCGGGCTCGCCGCGGCGTGCTCGACGGTCAAAGCCGCCAGCACTCTCCGTGACCTGACACGCTCGGGTCTGACCTGGTCACTCGAAGTGCAGACCGAGCTTGTCAGCGGTGAAGACCGACAGCCCCTACGCGTCGCTGTCACGCCGAGCTTGGACCAGATGCTGATGACCGCAACCGAACCCGGGCTTGCGGTGTCAGTGTCACAAGAAGACCTGGACGCGGCCGAGGCAGAGGTTGTCCTCTCGGACCGAGACGGCCACACGGAATGGCCGGCCCCGCACACATTGCGAGCCTCGGTAGCAAGGGAAAAGGACGGCGGCCGCCTTACCTTCTCCGGGTCCGCGACGCTGGACGTGTCCCGGCTTGCCGGCGGCGCTGCGCTGCCCCGCGGGAGCTGGGACGTATGGGTCCGGATCCGCGCGTTCGGTCTGGTCAAGCGCGTGCGCGTCGGCGCTGTCCGCAGGGTCCTGCCCCCATCCGACGCGTTGGGACCTGTGGTGACTTCCTCCGGGTTGCTCGTTCTCGCCTATTTCACCGATCAATACGGCAACCTGTCATTCGACATCGGTGAGCGCCGCAAGCCGTTCAGTCTCGTGCTGCGCGATCGTCCTGTGCTCGTATCGCGACCGGCGGGGCCGACGATCGAGCTGCGCGTTCCGGTGCCTCTGGTCGGCCCCGCCGGGGCCGGTCCGTCCTGGACGTTGATGTTCGGTAACGGACATCGAGTGGTGGCATGCGGCCGGCTGGATCTAGCGCAGGCCGACGACGGCACTACCGTTGCCCGGGTCCGGCTTCCGGAGCTGCGCCGATCACGCGACCGCGGTCGCTGGCTGGCACTGTGCACTCATCCGGCGGCCCCGCCCACCGTGATCGGCGGCTGGAGCACGACCCGGGGCGGGATCGTCGTCGCAACGGCTGACGCGGATCGCGATCGCGCCGGGAACGCGCGAGAGAGCGCGCGAGAACGAGCCGACCGGCGGCGGTTGAGACGCCGACGGTTGCGACGGCTCTTCAAGCGGCCCCGATTAACTCTCCCGGCCCGCTCTCCGAGAAGTTAGCCTCGCCAGCAATGGAGCGATTCGCCACCATGTCCCACCGTCGTAAGTGCTGGACGCTGTACGCGATGGTTGCCCTGCCACTGCTGGTGTGGTGGCTCGCCTACTTCCCCGGGTTGATCAGCCCAGACTCGGTCGGCTACACCGTTCAGGCGCTGCGCGAGCGATTCACGGCGGACTACTCCGTCACCTATACGGCGTTCCTGTGGGTCTCGCTGAAGGTGACCGGCGGGATGGCGCTGCTCATCCTGGTCCAGGTGCTGGCGCTCGCCGGGGGGCTGACCTATGCGGGCACCGGCGTGCGGCAACTCGGCGCGCGGTGGCGCTGGATCGCCGTCGCCGTTTGCGGGCTGGCGGTCTCCCCGATGGTGGGTGCCTTTGGCTCCTACCTCTCGAAGGATGTTGCCTTCGTCATTGCGCAACTCTTTGCGCTGGGCGCTCTTGCCCGCGTCGTCGCGTCCCGAACGGTGACGCGAACCTCGGGCGTGACGATGTTCACCGCCTTCTTGTTCATGTGCCTGTTCCGTAACAACGGTGCTCCCATGGTGCTGCTGGCAGCTGGGCTCGCGGCGATCGGCCTGCGCCGCATTGGCGTGCGGGTCCTGGTCGCCGCGGGTGCGGCGATCGCCATGTGGGCGGTGTTGAGCTTCGCGATCTTCCCTGCTGCGGGCGTCCACCGCGCACGGTCGAGCCTGGTCCTTGGCACGACGTACGCCGATGTCGCCTTCGCCTATCAACGGTTCCCGACCACGTTCACGGCCAGCGACCTCGCACTGATGTCGTCGGTGTCGCCGTTGTCGCACTGGAAGAACAGCACGAATTGCTACACCTCTGACCAGCTCGACCAAAGTCATGCGTGGGATCTGACAGAGAGCGAGAAGCGCTCCTCGCAGCTGTTCCATCTGTGGCTGCAGGTGCTGCGTCGTACGCCGCAGGCGGTGGTGGATGCCCGGATCTGTCGTGGCGCCATCGCATGGATGGTCTTCCCGCCACATTCGAAGACGACGTCCTTGGTGCCCACGCCGTTCCCTGACTCCACGTATTTCGGACATGCGGCGGAGCTCGGCGCATCCGGTCGCGATGCACTTCGGGCCCGTCCTGTGCTGCGCGCCTTCACCCACGTAGCGACCTTCTTCGAGAAGATCACGTTGTCGCGCAACTTCGAGTTCGTCTTGTGGCGCGGAGCAACCTGGGCGTGGATCGCCTACGCGGTGGCGACCGTCACTGTTCGACGCCGCCGATGGCGCTGTGGCGAGGCGCTGGCTGTCGTGTCTCTCATCGTCGGGAACCAGGTCGTCGTGCTCCTGAACAATCCCAACCAGCTCGCGCGCTACATGTATGGCTGTGTGCTGATGGGCGTGTTGCTGCTGCCGTTGCTCAGCGTTCGCGGCCACCGATCGTCTCAGCTCGCGGAGGAGATGCCGCACGAGCGTCGCAACCTGGCACCGGCGACGGATGCGCTAGAGCCGTCGCTCCACGGCCCGGACGACGCGACGTAGCTGCGAGCGCCACCGCGGCCGTGGTCGCTGGGCGCTGGTGGCCGCCCGTAGGGATTTGCCAGCCGGCCACGGCTCCGCCACCGGGGTGGGGAACTCACGCTTGGCGGTGCCCCGCAACTCCGCCAGCGACGCGACGCCGGGCGGCAAGCCTTTTCCTGCGGCCCGGTTGTTGCGCAGCTCGGCCCAGACCGGCGAATCGAGGACGAGTTGCGGATCGGCCGAGTCGGTCCGCTCCAGGATGTGTGCCGGGACAGTCTGCGGGTCAGGAGTGCCGAACTCGGCCACTATCTCGTCGTAGCGCTCGTGCAGGGTCCGGTTCTGCGGATCCACCCCCAGTACCAGCAACAGCCCCGTAGGTGCGGTGTCAAGCGCCACCAGGAGCAAGTCGGGGCGATATCGCTCGAGAACCGTCGCCACCTTGAACACGTCACCTGCCCAGAACTTGGTCTGCCGCTCGCGACTCGCCTCCTCCGGCAAGCGCGGCAACATGTCGTCGAACACGACGACGCTGGTCGGGCCGCAAAACCGTTCTACGTTCATGAAGTCGCGCAGCGCCTGCTCGAACACGTGCAGTCCGTCGATGAAGCCGAGGTCGATGGTGCCGCCGCCGAACCAGGTGAGCGGATCGGGCCGAGCAAAGAAGTCGTCGCTAGTCGCCTTCACCAACTGCAGATCGCACGCCAACTCCACGGTCACACGAAATGCTGGGTCGACACCGATGGAACGGGCGGACGATAACGCCATGCTGCGTCCGTCGTTGACGCCGATCTCGAGATAGCTACGCGGTTGGGTCGCGACATGCAACCCTCGCAGGAACTCATGCCGATTCATCGCCACCCCCGGTGCCGTCCACGACCTCAGAGTGCTCCGCCCCGATGGTGACGGGGCTCATGGTCGCGTAGATCACGACTGTCGGCGCGCCGAAGCAGCGCACCGCCTGACGCTGCAGTCACCCCAGACATGGCGCCAGGTGGCATAGCCGCCGCCGGTCACTAAACGCCAGCCGAGAAGTCAGCGCCACGCATCCTATGGCCGCGACAGCGCTTGGCGCGCGAAGCGCTACCGATGAGGAGCCGGCGGCGTCTAACCACAGATGCATCACCGCGTAGTAGACGCCGTACACCGCATCCTGACGTGTCAGCAGGCGTCCCAGCCCTGGCCACGAGCGCGCCGCCGCCGACCAGGTCGCAGTCTCGTCCGTCGACAACGACGCATGGCCGAGCACCGGCAACACCAGCACGGCCGCCACAGCCGGCGGCAGGAGCATCGTCAGGCGTTCGCCGAGGCCAGGCTGCCCCGTCGCCGCGTCGGTTGCGCGGCCGGGGCTCCGGTACCGCCGGCGCAACGACACCAGGTGAAACTACATGATGTAGTAAGTCGTCTGATCGGCCTCACCTGCGCGGTGGGCCCAGGGGGCGGCGCTGCCGCGGGGGCCGTGCATCGGCGTCAGTGG
>Ga0070679_100006943_pt1 | contig 10561 bp, 8 predicted proteins | sample KBSC63BmetaG_FD_65652 | JGI IMG/M metagenome (GOLD analysis project Ga0070679, IMG submission 65652) | Corn rhizosphere microbial communities from Kellogg Biological Station, Michigan, USA - KBS C6-3B metaG | ecosystem: Host-associated > Plants > Roots > Rhizosphere | place: USA: Michigan... | reverse complement strand
TCAGCTTCTGGCGCTACACGGCCTGGTCCCTGCTCGCCATGGCTCCGATGAACGTGGTGCTCGTGCTGGGCGCCGAGCTCTTCTACACCGCGGCCATCCGCGGCACCGTCCCGTGGCCTCTCGGCGCCGGCGCGATCGCAGCCGCCCTCCTGCTGGTGGGGCTGGCGGTGGCGGGGCGCCGCGCCTTCGCCCGGTCGTGACGCCATGGAAGCCCTGGTGCTCCGCGTGCAGCGCCTCGTGGACCGGTGGAGCCGCTGGCTCCGCCTCTCCCCGGCGGCCGCGTCGCCCGTCGCCCGCCGCTTCCTGATCATCCAGATCGACGGCCTCTCGCGTGCCGCGCTCGACCAGGCGCTGGCCGGCGGAACCCTGCGTCACCTCGGGCGCCTGCTCGCCGCCGGTCGCCTCGTGCGCCGCGACCTGTCGGTGGGGCTGCCGTCGTCCACGCCCGCGTTCCAGGCCGCGATCATGTATGGCGGGCGGCCGGACATCCCGGCCTTCCACTTCCTCGACAAGCGTACCGGTCGCGAGCTGCACTTCCCGCACCGCGGGGTGGCCGACTTCGTGGAGGAGCGCCACGCCGCGGGCCGTCCCGGCATCCTGGAGGGCGGCTCCTGCTACGGGTGCGTGTTCACCGGCGGCGCGGAGGACGACCTGTGGACGTTCGCGCGCCTCGGGCGTCTCGCCCGTGCGGGCCGCGGGGTGCGGCGGGCCCTGCTCTCCTCGCTGGTGCTGGGCTGGGTCGCGATCAAGTGCGTGGCCCTCACCGCGGGGACGCTGGCTCGCTTCGTGGGGCGCACCGTGCTGTCGGTGGCCTCCGGGCGACCCGAGATCCGCTGGTCGGTGGAGGCCCTGATGCTCGACATCGGCGTCTCCATCTGGGCCCGGCAGCTCTTCACGCTGCTGGTCTCGGCCGACCTCTACCGGGGGGCGCCGGCCATCTACGTCAACTTCATCGACTACGACGTGTTCGCCCACGCCTACGGCCCGCGCGATCGCCTCGCGTTCCGTGCGCTGCGCCGGGTGGACCGCTCGATCCAGCAGCTCGCCCGCATCGTGCGGCGCCTGCCCGAGCTTGGGTACGACCTCTACGTGCTGTCGGATCACGGGCAGGTCGCGACGAGTGCCTTCCAGGCCAGCCCCCGCGAGCCCTCGCTCGAGGAGGTGGTGCGCGAGGCGCTCGGGGGTCCGGCCCCCGCCCTGCGCGTGATCGCGGCGGGGCCCAATGCGCTCGTCTACTTCACCGATCGCCCGGAGCCCCTTCTCGCCGCCGAGATCGAGACCCGGCATCCGCGGGCCCTCGCCCACCTCTCGCGGCATCCGCGCATCGGCCTGGTGCTGGCCCGCGGCGCGCGCGGGCCCGAGTGCTGGTACCGCGGCCACCGCGTCCCCCTCGGCGCCCGTCCCGATCCCGCCGTGCGCGACCCTTTCGCGCGGCGTCCGGATCGCGAGCTGGTGGTGGCCGGCCTGTCCGATCTGATGGCGATGCCGAGCGCGGGCGACATCGTGCTCTACGGCACCGGCGCGCCCGGGCGCTCGGTGAGCTTCATCCCCGAGCGCGGGGCCCACGCGGGCCCCTCCGAACAGGAGATGCACACCTTCATCTTCCATCCCCCGGGAGTCCGGCTGCCCGAGGCCGCGCTCACCCATCCCCGACAGCTCTACCCCCACTTCCGCGCGTACCGCAGCTCGGCGACGGAAGCCGGACACGAGGCGCGGCCGACGGAGCCCGCGGCATGCCTCGCCCGCTGAGCCGCGGCGGCCTCTCCCTCCGCGCGTACCTCGTCGGGCTGGCGGGGGCGGCGATGCTGCCGGTGGCGCTGCTCGCGATCTGGCTGTCGGCGACCGTGGTGCGGGATCAGCGCGCGGCCCCCCGCGGCCGGATGCAGGAGACCGCGCAGGCTCTCGCCGCCGCGGTCGACCGCGATCTGTACGACAGCGTCCACACCCTGGAGGCGGTCGCCGCCTCGTCGGCGCTCGAGCGGCCGGATCCGGACGCGTTGCGGAACGACCTCGTGCGCCTGGTGGCGGGCCAGCGCGGCTGGCGCGCGGTGACGCTGGAGACTCCGGAGGGCCGGGCGGTGACCGGGACCGAGCGGCCCCCGGCCCCCGTCGCGCCGCCGCACCCCGAGCGCATCCGCGAGGTGCTCGATCGGGGCGCTCCGGTGGTGGCGCACGATCCGGACGCGGCTCCGGACGCGTTCGTGGTGCGAGTGCCGGTGATCCGCGACGGGATCCCGCGCTTCGTGCTGAGCGCCACCGTCTCCGCCGACGCGGTGACCACCGGCCTCATCGGGCACGGGCTGCCGCCCGACTGGTCGACCTCGCTGGTGGACGCCCGCGGCGATGTGCTCGCCAGCCTGCCCGCCGCCCCCAGCCTGGCCCGGCGCCCGCGCTTTCCGTTCGTGGCCGGCGCGGCCGCGGCGGGCTGGGGCGGGCGGGCGGACATGCCGGAGGGGCCGGTCTACTTCGCCTATGCCCGCCCGGGGCTCACCGACTGGCACGTGGTGCTGGCCGCGCCGGTGGCGACGCTCGACGCGCCGTGGCGGCGCACGCTCGCCACGCTCGCGGGCGCGGGCGCGGCGGCGCTGCTGGTCGCGGTGGGCCTGGCCGCGCTGGTGGCGCGGCCGATCCTGCGCTCGTTCGGGGCGCTGGCCTGGGCGACCGCGGAGCTGCGGCAGGGCCGGCGGCCCGACCGGATCGGCCCGCAGGTCACCGACCTCGCGCTGGTCTCGGACGACCTGTCGGCCGCCGCGGAGGCCCTCCAGAGCGCGGAGCGCGCGGAGCGCGACGGGCTGGCCCGGCTCTCCGCCCTGGTGAACCAGCCCACCGCGGGCATCGCCCAGATCGATCCGGACGGCCGGTTCGTGCTGGTCAACCGTCGCTACTGCGAGCTGGTGGGCCGCGCGCCGGAGCAGGTCGTGGGCCACCCGCTCGGAGAGGTTCTCCATCCCGACGAGCGGGCCCGCTACCTGGACCTGGTGCACGCGCTGACCGAGGAGGATCCGGAGCGGACCAGCGAGACCCGCTACCGGAGCCCCGCCGGCGCCGACCGCTGGGTGGACACGAGCTGCTCGCTGGTGCTCCCGGAGAGACCGGGCACCGCGGCCCACGGAGCGGTGAGCATCGTCGCCCTCGACGCGGTCGGGCGCCGGGCCGCCCAGGAGGCCGCGCGGGCGGGAGAGTCGCGCTTCCGCGCGGTGGCCGACGCGGCGCCGATGCTGGTGTGGCTGGCCGCGCCCGACACGCGCCGCACGTGGTTCAACTCGCGCTGGCTCGCGTTCGTGGGTCAGCGCCTCGAGGACGAGACGGGCGGGGGCTGGCTGCGGCACGTGCACCCGGAGGACCGCGGCGGCTGCGCCGAGACCATCGCGCAGGCCTTCGCGGCGCGCCGCCGCTTCGGGGTCGAGTACCGCCTGCGGCGGCACGACGAGACCGACCGCTGGGTGCGCGACGACGGCGTCCCCCTGCACGATCCCGACGGCACCTTCACCGGCTACGTCGGCGCCTGCCAGGACGTCACCGCCCAGCGCGCGACGGAGCGGGAGCGCGACGATCTGCTCGCGCGGGAGCAGACCGTGCGGCAGGAGGCGGAAGCGGCGAGCCAGGCCAAGGACGAGTTCCTGGCCGCCCTCTCGCACGAGCTGCGCGCGCCGCTGAACGCGGTGCGGATCTGGGCCGGCCTGCTCCGGAGCGGCCTCCACGATCCGCAGAGCCTCGCCCGCGCCGCCGACACCATCGATCGGAACGCGGTGCTGCAGACCCGGCTCGTCGAGGAGCTGCTCGACGAGGCCCGGATCGTGTCGGGGCGGCTCGGACTGGTGCGAGAGCGCGTGGCGCTGGGGCCGGTGGTGGACGCCGCGCTCGAGACCGCCCAGCCGCCCGCGCTCAACAAGGGCGTGGCCCTGATCCGGCGCGTGGACGCGGACGGAGTGGTGGTGCTCGGCGACGCGGTGCGGCTGCAGCAGGTGGTGTGGAACCTGCTCGCCAACGCGGTGCGCTTCACGCCCGCGGGCGGGCGCGTCGAGGTCTCGCTGGGCCGGCGGGGCGATCGGGCGGTGCTGACGGTGGCGGACTCCGGCCGGGGAATCACGGCCGAGCTGCTCCCGCACGTCTTCGATCGCTTCCGGCAGGGCGAGAGCGGGACGACGCGCTCGCACGGCGGGCTCGGCCTCGGGCTCTCCATCGCCCGCCAGCTGGTCGAGCTGCACGGCGGGACCATCGAGGCCGCGAGCCCCGGCACGGGGTCGGGGGCCGCGTTCACCGTGAGCCTGCCTCTGGCCGGCGCGGGTCCCCCCCCGCTCCGGGCCGCCGGCCCCGACGGGGAAACGGCCCGCCGGCCGACTGCCGCCGCGAGTGGGCGGGCGGAGCGGGCGCTCGAGCACGTGCACGTCCTGATCGTGGACGACGACGCGGAGGCCCGCGACGTGATGGCCCTGGGGCTGGGGCAGCAGGGAGCCACCGTGACCACCGCCCCGTCGGTGGCCGAGGCCCTGGCCGCGGTGCAGCGCGACTGGCCCGACGTGATGCTGGGCGATCTCGGCATGCCGGGGGAGGACGGCTACGACCTCATCCGGAAGGTCCGGCGGCTCGGGGCGACCCAGGGCCGACATATCCCTGCGATCGCGGTGACCGGGTATGCGGCGGACGAGGACCGCCGCCGTGCGATCGAAGCGGGGTACGAGATGCACGTCGCCAAGCCGGTCCCGTTGGCCGTGGTGGCCCCCCTGATCCAGAGCCTCATCACGCCGCACGACTCCCGCTTTACCGGGTAAACCGTTCCGGCCCGGCGCGCCCGCCCGCACGCGCCGCGCGCCAGCGAGCGAAGTTGTCCCGTCTTCTCCACGGGCACAGAAGTTGCTGTTTTCGGTTCCGGGAGGGCACCGACATGGCGGCGGGAAACGTGAAGGTCGAGGAAGTCACGATGGTCAGCTACGCCGACGGGAGCACCGACGTGCAGGCGCCGTGGCCCCTGTCCTGGAGCGCGGTCTGGGTGGGCACTCTCGCCGCCGTCGCGCTCGTCCTGATCCTGGGCCTGGTCGGCATCGCGATCGGGGCGCACCGGGTCGGCCACCCCCTGGGCACGTGGCACGACATGAGCTTCCTCGCGCTCATCTGGAGCGTGCTCGCGGCGTTCCTCTCGTTCGTGGCGGGCGGCTGGGCCGCGGCCAAGGTCGGCGGTCTGCGTCGCTCCGAGACCGCGATGCTGCACGGCGCGATCGCCTGGCTGGTGGCGGTGCCGATCCTCCTGCTCCTGAGCGCGCTCGGGGCCTCCGCCTACTTCGGGACGTGGTACGGCGGGCTCGCCGGCACCCCGGCGTGGGTGACCCCGGTGGCCGCCGCCACGCAGGACCCGGCCGCGGCGATCGCGGCCCGGAACGCGGCGGTGGCGGCCGTGACCGCCCTGCTCCTTGGCCTGGTCGGCGGCGTGATTGGCGGCTGGATGGCCTCGGGCGAGCCGATGACGTTCACCTACTACCGGACGCGGCCCGTCCGCTCCGGCACGGGAGGCTGGTGACATGGTGCTGATCCTGCTCTGGCTGCTCGGAGTTCCGCTGGGCCTGATCCTGATCCTGTTCCTGCTGGGCGTCGGGCACTAGCCCGTCGCCGACGAAAGGGCGCGGCCATGGACGAGCTGGTGGGCGAGCTCGTGAGACTCGGCTTCCTTCTCACGCTGTGGGGTATCGGAATCTGGGTGGGTGGCGCCGCGGTGACGGCGTGGGTCGCCTGGGAGAAGGGCCGGGATCCGGCCGCGTGGTTCGTCATGGGATTCTTCCTGTCCCCGCTGGTGGCGCTGATCGCGCTGAGCGCGGTGCCCGCGCGGCACCTCGCGCGCGTCCGGGCCTCACAGCGGGACCGACGGCTCGGTCGGCCCCGCCGGATCGACCCGTCGCGGGGGGCGGCGGGACGGTTGGCCACCGCCGCCCGGCTCGTGGGCACGGTGCGTGAGCACAAGGCCAACGCGTAGCGAAGGGTCCGTGTGGGCGGTGCTGCTGGCGGGCGGGGAAGGCAGCCGCCTGCGCCCGCTGCTCCGGCACGCGCTAGGCGAGGAGCGGCCCCCCCAGTACGTGCCGCTGCTCGGGCCGCGCAGCCTGCTGCGCGAGACCCTGGAGCGGACCGCGCTTCGCATCCCCTCGGCGCGCACGGTGGTGATGACGGTGCGGGCGCACGTCCCGTACGTCGGGGAGGAGTTCACCGGCGTGTCGGATCCGCCCTACGTGCTGGTGCAGCCGTGCGACCGCGGCACCGCGCCCGCCATCCTGCACGCCGCGCGCTGGATCGCGCGGCGTGACCCGGAGGCGATGCTGGCGGTCTTTCCCTGTGACCACTTCGTGCTCGGCGCGGCCACCTTCATGGCCCACGTGCTCGACGTGGTCCGCGCGAGCGTCTCGAGTCCCGAGCGTGTCGCCCTGCTCGGTGCGGCGCCGCCGTCGGGCAGCGATCACGGCTGGATCGAGGCCGGCGCGCCGATCGACGCCGCCCCCGCGCTGCTCTCCCCCGCGCTGCTCTCCCCCGCGCTGCTCTCCCCCGCGCTGCTCTCCGAGGTCCGGGAGATCGGGGTCGGGCCGCCCGACCGGGGCGAGCTCGCGCCGTCGCTCGCCGGCCGGTGGAACACCGGCGTCGCGGTCGGCTCCGCGGACGCGTTCGTTGCGCTCGGCGCCCGCGTCCTGCCGGTGGCCAGCGCCCTCCTCGACCGGGCGCACGAGCGCGGGGAGCCCGAGGCCTCCGCGCTCCGCGAGGCCTATGCATCCATGGACGCGGCCTCCCTGGAGGAGATGGCGGCCGCGGAGCCCGGGAACCTCGCGGTGTCGAGCCTGCCGCGGCTGACCTGGTGCGATCTGGGCCACCCCGATGGCCTGCTCGCGGTGCTCGCGCGCATGCGGGTGCGGCCGGCGTGGGCCGACGCGGTCGACTCCGCCGCCGTTTCCGTCTAGGATCGTCGCGATGCCCGCTCTGTGGACCGGCAGCATCAGCTTCGGCCTCGTGACGATCCCGGTATCGCTCGTGACCGCGGAGACGCGCGAGGAGCTCGACTTCACGCTGCTGGACCGGCGCGACGACTCCCCGATCGGCTACCAGAAGATCAACAAGCACACCGGCAAGCCGGTGCCCAACGATCAGATCGTGCGCGGCTTCGAGTACACCGACGGCCGCTACGTGGTGCTGAGCGACGCGGACCTCAAGCGCGCGAGCCCGGAGCGAACCCAGCGCATCGACGTGCTGGCGTTCGTCGAGGCGGGCGAGATCTCTCCGCTGTACTTCGATCGGCCCTACTATCTCGAGCCGGCGAAGGGCGGGGAGCGGGGCTACGCCCTGTTCCGGGAGGCGCTCCGGCGGACGGGCCGGGTGGCGATCGCGTCGGTGGTGGTGAAGACGCGCCAGCACCTGGCATCGGTGGTGGTGCACGACGACGTCCTGGTCCTCGACCTGCTGCGCTACGCGGCGGAGATCAAGGAGCCCTCGCGCCTCAAGGTGCCGGCCACCGGGCTCAAGGGTATCTCCGAGCGGGAAATCAAGATGGCGGAGCGGCTCATCGACGAGATGACCGACACCTGGAAGCCCGAGCGGTACCACGACGAGTACAAGGACGAGCTCCTGGCCTTCATCAAGAAGCGCGGGCGCGCCGGTCAGCTCGAGGCGGCGCCGGAGGACGAGGAGGAGAAGCCGGCGCGGAAGGCGCGCGCGGAGGTCATCGACATCGCGGACCTGCTGCAGAAGAGCCTGGCCGCCAAGGGGAGCCGGCGCGGTCGCGGCAAGTCCGCCGACGACGGCAAGCCGGACGCCCGCGGCAAGTCCGAAGAGCGGCGGAGGCCCCGGCGCCGCCAGACCGCCTGAGCGTGAGCCTCACCCTCTACCGGCGGAAGCGCGACTTCACCGCCACGCCCGAGCCCCGGGGTCGGACCCGCCGATCCGACGCGCGCCTCTCCTTCGTGATCCAGCGGCACGAGGCCACTCGCCTGCACTACGATTTCCGCCTGGAGCTCGACGGGGTGCTGAAGAGCTGGGCGGTGCCGAAGGAGCCGAAGCCGGTGGTGGGCGACAAGCGCCTCGCGGTCCACGTCGAGGACCACCCGATCGAGTACGGGCGCTTTCACGGCCAGATCCCGGAGGGACACTACGGGGCCGGCCGGGTGCAGATCTGGGACCGCGGCTGGTGGGAGCCGATGGAGGACCCGCGTGCGGGCTATCGCAAGGGCTCGCTCAAGTTCCGGCTGCACGGCCGGCGGCTGCGCGGCGGCTGGGCCCTGGTGCGGATGCGACCGCGCGGCGACGATCCGCGCGGCGCGGGTCGCAAGGAGAACTGGCTCCTGATCAAGGAGCGCGACCGCGAGTCGCGCGACGTGGAGCCGTCCCCGCGCCGGCGGACCGCCGCGAGATCGGCCCGCCCGCGCGCTCGATGACCCTGCCGGCCTGGGTCTCGCCTCAGCTCGCCACCCTGGTCGCGGCCGCCCCGGTCGGCGACGATTGGCTGCACGAGGTGAAGCTCGACGGCTACCGCATCCTGGCCCGCATCGAGCGCGGCCGCGCGCGGCTACTCACGCGCAACCGCCAGAACTGGACCGACCGCTTCCCCGCGGTGGCGGAGGCGGCGGGCGCGCTCCCGGTGAAGGAGGCGTTCCTCGACGGCGAGATCGTGGCCTTCGACCGCGGCGGCGTCTCGTCGTTCCAGGCTCTCCAGGAAGGGGCGGAGGGCTGGAGCCTCGCCTACGTGGCCTTCGACCTGCTGTTCCTCGACGGCCAGGATCTGAGAAGCCGGCCGCTGCTCGAGCGCAAGAGGGCGCTGGCCCGGCTGCTCCGCGGCCGGCGCGGTCGCGTGCGCTACTCGGAGCACGTGGTGGGATCGGGGCCGAAGGCCCACCAGCGCGCCTGCCGCGAGAAGCTCGAGGGCATCGTCTCCAAGCGCGCGAGCGCGCCGTACACCGCCGGCCGCGGGCCGGACTGGGTCAAGGTCAAGTGCGTGGCGCGCCAGGAGTTCGTCATCGGCGGCTACACCGATCCGGAGGGCGCGCGCGCGGAGCTGGGCTCGCTGCTGCTGGGCGTGCACGACCGCGCGGGCCGGCTGCTCTACGCGGGACGGGTGGGCACCGGGTTCACCCAGGCGACGCTCGCCGATCTCGGCAAGCGGTTGCGTCGGCTCGCGCGGCGGACCTCACCCTTTTCCCCCGAGGGCCCGCGGCCGGGGGCGCGCGCCGCGCACTGGGTCGAGCCGGTGCTGGTGGGCGAGGTGGCGTTCACCGAGTGGACGCGCGACGGCCTGTTGCGTCACCCGGCCTTCGAGGGGCTCCGGGAGGACAAGCCCGCGGCCCAGGTGGTGCGCGAGGGACCGCGCGCGTCACCCGCCCGCCGCATCGCGGGTGGCAGCGGCGCGGAGGTCGCGGTGGCGGGCGTGCATCTGACGCACCCCGACCGCGTGCTCTACCGCGAGCAGGCCATCACCAAGCTCGGGCTGGCGCGCTACTACGAGGCGGTGGCCGATCACATCGTGCCGCACGTCGCCGACCGCCCGCTCAGCCTGGTGCGCTGTCCCGAGGGCGAGGGGGGCCAGTGCTTCTACCAGAAGCACGCGGGCCCGGGCCTGCCCACGGCGGTGAAGCGCGTGCGGATCCGCGAGCGGGGCGGCGCGACCGCCGCCTACCCGTACGTCACCGACCTGCCGGGCCTGGTGGCACTGGCCCAGATCGGGGTGCTCGAGCTCCATCCCTGGAACGCGCGGGTCGACCGGATCGAGCGGCCGGATCGGCTCGTGCTCGACCTGGATCCGGCGCCCGGGGTGGCGTGGGAGCGGGTGGTGGAGGCGGCGCACGCGATTCGCGAGATGCTCGGCGAGCTCGACCTCGTCTCGTTCGTGAAGACCACCGGCGGCAAGGGACTCCACGTGGTGGCGCCCAGCCGGCCCACGGACTGGGAGACTCTCCGTGCCGTGGGGGAAGCCATCGGCGCCGCCCTCGTGCGGGGCGCGCCCGACCGCTACACCGTCAACCCGCTGAAGGCGGCCCGCCGCGGCCGGATCTTCGTGGACTTCCTCCGCAACACCCGCGGCGCCACCGCGGTGGCGGCCTACTCGCCGCGGGCCCGTCCGGACGCGCCGGTGTCGACCCCGCTCGGCTGGCGCGAGCTCGACGGCGACGCCCGGCCGGGCGACTTCACGGTGACCACGGTGCCGCGGCGGCTCGCCAGGCTCCGCCAGGACCCGTGGGCCGACTTCTTCTCGGTGGATCAGGCCATCACGGCTCGGACGGCCAGGGCGCTGGCCCCACCGGCCGCGCCGCGACGATCTCCTCCACCGCGTGGCCGTGCACGGTCCCGTCCTGCGCGCAGCTGATCACGTGGTCGTCGCCCTTGAGGATCTGCCAGTCGACGAAGGCCTCGCGTAGCTCGCCCGCTCGGTAGTACTCCACGATCTCTCCCTTCTCCTCGTGCACCAGCCGGTCGGTGAAGACCAGGTGCGCGTGATGGCCGCCGGGTCGGGTCACCGCGCGGAGGCGCGCGAACAGCGCGGCGCGCCGGTCGCGCGAGACGTAGTGGAGGCTTCCGCAGGAGTAGATCAGGTCGAAGGGCCCGG
>Ga0070679_100006941_pt1 | contig 10562 bp, 13 predicted proteins | sample KBSC63BmetaG_FD_65652 | JGI IMG/M metagenome (GOLD analysis project Ga0070679, IMG submission 65652) | Corn rhizosphere microbial communities from Kellogg Biological Station, Michigan, USA - KBS C6-3B metaG | ecosystem: Host-associated > Plants > Roots > Rhizosphere | place: USA: Michigan... | reverse complement strand
CGCCTCCGACCTCATGGAGGCGATCAACCGCGGCGAGGTCTATCGCTACGTCACCAAGCCGTGGTCGCCCGAGGAGCTCAAGATCGTCATCGCCCACGCGCTCGAGCACTACCAGCTCGGCCGCGACAACGCCGAGCTCATCGCCGAGCTCAAGCGCAAGAACGCGGAGCTCAAGGCGATGGCCACGCGCGTCGCCGACGCCTTTCTGAAGCGGCTCGACAAGTCGGGCGGCGCGGTGCCCGACGGGCAGCTGGCCATGCGCGACATCCTCGCCGCGGCGGCCTACCCGACGGTGAAGACGGCAGCCAAGGCGATCGTGCAGGCGCTGACGCGCGCGCGCGACCGGCTGCGCGATCGCGAGAACGCCGGCGCCAGTGTCGGCGGCGCCGAGATCGACTACTTCGACGTCGTCACGCGCGACTGCCTGGCCGAAGCGCGCCGCATCTTGAGCGTCGTCGACGAGATCGACGAGATCGCCTCCTGATCCGAAGCGGCGCGCCAATCGTACGGCTCGTATGCAGCGCATCATCGAGAACCTGACGCGCCAGCACAAGGAGCTCGTCCGCACCGCCACCGAGATGTTCGGCTGGCTCGACGCCGGCAAGCTGCGCGCGCGCGGCGCCGGCGACGTGCACCGCGCGCTGTCGTCGCTGAGCGGGATCTTGAAGGTGCACCTGGCGATGGAGGATCGCTCGCTCTATCCGCACCTCGTCAACCACCGCGACCTACAGCTGCGCACGTTGGCGCTGCGCTTCCTCGACGAGCGCGCGCGGCTGCGCGATCGCTACGAGGAGTACAAGACGCGCTGGGCATCGGCGGCGGCGATCGAGGCGGGGGCCGAGCGGTTCATCGACGAGACGCGGCAGGTGCTCGGCATGATGTGGAACCGGATGAAGATGGAAGACGACGTTCTGCATCCCGAGATCGTGCGCGTCTTCGCCGCCGCCTGACCCGCCACGGACAGACGCAGGACCGCCGCTAGCGTTGCTTGCCGACCCACCGCGCCGTCCCCGCGATCTGATCGATCCGCTCCTCCAGCTCGTACAGCCCCTTCGGCGCCGACGTGTCGCCGTAGTAGTGACGGATGGTCTTCTTCCGCGCGCCGTCGTCGAAGCTGACGATCGCGGACGGATTGTCGGTGACGTCGTACCGTTCGTACTTGTCTTGCAGCGCGAAGAAGCCGGCGCGCGCGAACGCCTTGGCGAGCTCGGACATCGCCGTCGCCGGCAGCTTCGCCGTCGCCTTGCCGGTGGTCTTGACGAAGCGCTCCCCTTCCCAGCGCACCGTGCCGTCGCGCAGGACGGTCACCTTGTAGATGGGGCAGCGGCCGTAGCAGGCGGTGCGCTCGAGCGTGACCATGACCGGCGACGCGCCGGCGGCGCTCGGCACGCTGGAGTCGGCGCGCGCGAGGGTCGGCGCGATCACGGCGAGCGCGAGACAAGCGGCGAGGAAAATGCGCATGCCCTATGGTACGCGCGGATCGCGCAAGGCTGCCCGCCCGCCCAGCTCCGACAGCGCCACCGCGCCGAGCCCGATGAAGGTGACGACGCCGATGGCGTGCGTCACCAGCGCGAACGCGGCGGCGCGCGCCGGCTCGGCGCCGAGCGCCGTCAGCGTCCACGTGGCCGCCGCGTGAAACACGCCCACCGACGAGGGCGCCGACGGGATGGCGATGGCGAACAGGATCGCCGCCACCAGCACCAGCGTCGTCCCCGCCGGCAGCCCGCCCAGGCCGAACGCGTGCAGCGCCGCGCCGTAGGTCGCCGCCAGCGTCAGCGGAATCGCCACCGTCGACAGCGACGCCTCGACCAGGCGCCGCCGCGAGCCGAGCGCCGACAGCCCGTCGGCAAAGCCGCCGATGACGGTGCCGAGCCAGCGATGGTGCTCGTGCGCCCACGCCGCCGCGCGCTCGCGCCGCCGGTAGAAGACGACGAGCAGCGCCACCAAGAGCGCCGCCAGCGCCGAGCCGATGGCGGTGAACACGTGCATCGTGCGCGTGTCCGCCGCCGCCAGCCCGAGGGCGATCGACGGCACGCAGGTGACCACGAGCAGCGCCAGCAGATCGAGGACGCGGCCGAGCACCAGCGCCCCCGTCACCGTCGACGCGCGCACGTCGTCGGCGCGCACCAGCGCCACCACGCGCGCGGCCTCCGACAGCCGCGCCGGCAGGATGTTCTGCATCATCATGCCGACGGTGACCGACTGCCAGGCCGCGTGCCAGCGCGGCTCGCCGCCGTCGCGCCGCCGCACCAGCGACTGGGTCTGGAACGAGCGCAGGATCAGCGTCGAGACGTTGAGCACGGTGAACGCGAGCAGCCACACCGGCCGCACGCCGCGGAGCGCGCCGCGCAGCTCCGACAGGTGCACGCGCGGCTCGATGGCGAGCCCGCCGTGCCAGCGCACGTGCCAGAAGGCGAACAAGAGGCCCGCGCCGCTGAAGACGATGCCGAGCGCGGTCAACGCGAGCACGCGCCTGCTCATGCGCGTGCTACCTTTTGCGCATGGCGATCACCACGACGCCCGACGGCGTCAAGCTCTACTACGAGCGCCACGGCGACGCCGGCGAGCCGATGCTCCTCATCATGGGGCTCGGCAGCCCGCTCGAGTTCTGGGAGTTCCAAACGCCCGTCTTCGCGCGCTCGCATCGCGTCTGCGTCTACGACAACCGCGGCGTCGGGCGCAGCGACAAGCCGGCCGGTCCATACGACGTGCGCACGCTGGCGCGGGACGCCGCCGTGGTGATGGACGCGTGCGGCTTTGGGCGCGCGCACGTCGTCGGGTTGAGCATGGGCGGAATGATCGCGCAGGAGCTGGCCATTCGCCACTCCGATCGCGTGGGCGCGCTCGTCCTGGCGGCCACGTACGCCAAGCCCGACGACGACGTGAAGACCACGGTGTCGACGGGCGGCTTCGATCCCAAGACCATCGAGCCGAAGCAGCTCTTCAAGATGTTCATGTCGATGGTGCTGTCGCCCGAGTTCATCGCGCGCGAGCGCGAGTGGCTGCGCGCCTCGCGCGATCGGGCGCTGGCGATGATCAGCATCGAAGGCTTCATGGCGCAGATGGCCGCGGTGATGGCGCACGACGCGTCGGCCGAGCTGCATCGCATCGGCGCGCCGACGCTGGTCATGAAGCCGGCGGCCGACATGCTGATTCCGCCGAAGTCGTCCGATTTCCTGGCGCAGGCGATCGCCGGCGCACAGCTCGCCACATTCGACCACGGCTCGCACGGCTTCAACGTCGAGCAGGCCGACAAGTTCAACCGCGCCGTGCTCGACTTCGTGGCGCGCCATCCGCTCGACGACGCCGCCCGCTTCTAGCGAAAAAGAGGTAAGCTGATCCGGGGGACCGGGCATCCAACCCTGCGGAGGAGATCCATGGCGGAGCGCAACCTGTCCGACGGTCCGAAGCTGCCGACCGCCTTCGCCGACACCTACATCGCGCCAAAGTCGGCGCCGCCGTCGCCGCCCTCCTTGGCTACGCGCACGACGGTGACGCCGGCCTCCGCCGCCACCGCCGCCGCTGCCGCTGCCGCCGCCGCCGCCGGCGTGCGCTCGACGGTGCTGCCGCGCGTCGAGCACGGAGCCGGCGCGCCCCGCCTCGTCCTCGAAGGCAAGCCGCGCTATCAGCCGGTGCGCCATCTCGGCTCCGGCGGCCAGGCCGAGGTGACGCTGGCGCGGGACCACGACATCGACCGCGCCGTCGCCGTCAAGCGCCTGCTGCCCGACCGCTCCGACGACGCCGCCGTCCTGCGCTTCGCCGAAGAGATCCGCACCGTCGGACAGCTCGAGCATCCCAACATCGTCCCCATCCACGACGTCGGCGTCGACGAGAAGGGGCAGTACTTCTTCATCATGAAGTACGTCGAGGGCGAGACGCTCGAGTCGATCATCGCCAAGCTGCGCGGCGGCGACGAGGCGTACGTGCGCCGCTACACGCCCGAGCATCGCCTGCAGATCTGCAACGAGATCTTGCGCGGCGTCGAGCACGCGCACGAGCTCGGCATCCTGCACCGCGATCTCAAGCCGGCCAACATCATGGTCGGCTCGCTCGGCGAGGTCGTGATCATGGACTGGGGCCTCGCCAAGCGCGTCGGCGAGCCCGAGGCGGCGGCGCGCGACGCGGCCGCGGCGCCGCACGACGAGCGGGCGCGCATGTTCGAGACGCAGGCGGGCGCGCTCATCGGCACGCCGGCGTACATGGCGCCCGAGCAGGCGGCCGGGCAGCTCGACGCCATCGACGCGCGCAGCGACGTCTATAGCCTCGCGCTCATGTTCTACGAGTTCCTGTCGCTCAAGCATCCGCGCAGCCACTGCACCAGCGTCGCCGAGATGGTGGCGGCGACCATCGACGAGCCGATCGAGTTCACGACGCTGGTCGCGGACTTCAGCCGCGCCGGCGCGCCGGCGGCGCTGGCGCACTTCGTGCGGCACGGGCTCGAGCGCGATCCGGCGAAGCGTTATCCGTCGGTGACGGCGATGCGCGAGCGGCTCGAGCGGGTGCGCGACGGCCGCGCGCCCATCCAGTGTCACGTCACCCTCACGCAGCGCGCGCTCGACGCCGCCGCGCGCAGCGCCAACCGTCATCCGTTCATCCTCGGCGGCATCCTCGCCGCCATGGCCGTCGGCATCGTCGGCGGCGCCGCCGCGCTCGTCCTCGCGCTCGTGCGCTAGGAACAGAACAAACAACCGAGAGATCAAGAGCTCAGGGAGACAAACACCCACAAATTTTTGGGTTGTTGTCCCTGATCTCGTGATCTCTCGGTTGTTTTCAGCTGGCGTGCTTGTGTTTGCGGCGGGAGGAGCGGTGCGCGCGGTGCGCGGCGTGCTGGCGCTTCTTGGAGTGGCCGCCGCCTTTGACCTCGGCGAGCGGATGCGACGGCGCGAGGTCGGCCAGCGTCTCCGGATGCTTCTTGCCGCGCGCCTTGGTCGCGTCGACGCTCTTGCGCAGCGCCTCGAGCAGATCGACCACCTGCGCGCCGCCCTCCGCCGCCGGCAGCGCCGGCGCTTCGACGACCTCGCCGCCCTCGATCTTCTTCTCGATCACCTTCTTCACCTTGGACGAGTACTCGTCCTTGTAGCGCTCCGGCTCCCAGTCGATGGTCATCGACTCGACGAGCTGCTCGGCGACCTCGAGCTGCTTGCGATCGACGTGCGCCGCCTTGCCGTGCGGCACGCCCGGGACCTCCTTGGCGTCGACGATCTCGGCGTCGAAGTACATCGTCTCGAGCACCAGGTGATCCTCGAGCACCCGCACCAGCGCCAGGTGCGACCGCGTTCGCAGAAGCACGCGCGCCACCGCTACGCGCTCGCTCTTGGCCAGCGTCTGGTGGAGCAGCGCGTACGCCTTGGGCGAGCCATCGGGCGAGATGTAATAGGCGCGGTCGTAGTAGATGGGATCGACGTCGGCGAGCGCGACGAAGTTCTCGATGGCGACGGTGGCGTAGTCCTCTTCGGGCAAGAGCGCGTCGAGCTCCTCGTCGGACACCTCGACGTATTTGCCCTTCTCGAACTCGTAGCCCTTGGCCACCTCGTCCCACGGCACCTCTTTTTCGTCCTTGGGACACCAGCGGATGTGGCGCAGCCGCGTACCGCACGTCTTGTGGATCTGGTGAAACGAGATCTGCTTGCCCGAGGTCGACGCCGTCGCCTTGTAGAGCTTGACGGGGATGTTGACGAGACCAAAGCTGATCGCACCAGACCACATCGCGCGCGGCATCGAGTCCTCCAACGAGAGTCCTCTCGATTACCGTGCTATAAGTAGACCAACCATGCGCCGCTCGCTGTTCAAGTCGAAGATCCATCGCGCCCGCGTCACGCAGGCGGACGTCGACTACGAGGGCTCCGTGACGATCGACGCCAACCTCATGGAGGCGGCCGACATCCTGCCCTACGAGCGCGTGCATGTCTGGGACGTGACGCGTGGTACGCGCCTCGAGACCTACGCCATCCGCGGCGAGGCCGGCTCGGGCGTCATCTGCATCAACGGCGCAGCGGCGCACCTCGTCCATCCCGGCGATCTCGTCATCATCGCGACGTTCGCCGACGTCGAGGAGCCGGAGACGCGGCACTGGAAGCCGCGCGTCGTGCTCGTCGACGAGAACAACCGCGTCAAGCAGGTGGGCGTCGACGAAGTGCCCGGCCCGAAGCGGCGCGCCTGATGGCAGAGGCCGTGATACGCCCGCAGTTCAAGACGTTCATCGGCGTCGATCTCGGCGGCGGCAAGGGCAAGAACACGGCGGTGGCGCGGCTCGAGCTCGTCGACGCCGACGGCAGCGCCGCGGTCGAAGTCCGTGATTACGGCACCGGCAAGGAAGCGCCCTGGTACGACGATCGGCTGATCGCCTACCTGCGCGAGCACCCCGACGCCGTCGTCGCCGTCGACGCGCCGCTGACGCTGCCGAGCTGCGTGCGCTGCGCGCTGCCGGCGTGTCCCGGCATCGACGCCTGCGACGTGCCGGCGATCGGCTGGTTCCGCGAGCGCGAGAACGGCGCCCGCGTCGCCGGCAAGAAGCCCAAGTACACGCCGTACACGCAGCGCGCGTCGGAAGTGCTGCTGCACGAGGATCACCACATCCTGCCGCGCGAGACGCTCGGCCAGGGCATGGGCCCCTTGACGGCGCGCGCCGCCTATCTGACGCGCGCGCTGGCGTCGACGCATCGGCTCAACGAGAACCTCATCGAGGTCTACCCGAAGGCGACGCTGACGCAGCTCTTCGCCGCGCGCACCGCGGGGCGCTACAAGCGCTCGGGCGACTCGCCGGAGACGCGCCTGTCGATCTTGAACTCGCTGACGGATCTGCGCTTCGCGCCCGGCGCGTGGCGGCAGCACGGCCTCGACAACGACCACAAGTTCGACGCCGTCATCTGCGCGTACACGGCGTACCTGTGGAGCCGCGGCGCCTGCCTCGAGCCGCGCGACGCCGTCGTGCGCGACGACGGCTGGATCTGGTTCCCCGAAAAAGCGACGCCGTAGCGATCAGTAGAGCGCGGCGGCCACGAGCGCGCCGGCGAGCGTGGCGGTGAAGTTGACGAGGTCGTTGCCGAAGCCGACGATGCCGCTGCGGCGCTCGGCGTCGGCGCCGCAGTGGTGGCGCGGCGACTCGCAGGCGCGCGCGCAGCCGCGGCAGAAGAAGCTCTCCTGCACGGTGGCGCCGGCGAGCGAGTCGACGAGCGAGCCGACGGTGCCGGCGACCACGGCGATCCACAGGACGCGCAACGGCCGGCCGCTGGCGGACGCGGCGGCGAGCCCGACGACGAAGGCGCCGGCGACGGTGGCAGCGAGCCCGAGCGCGCTGACCGCGCCGGAGCTGCCGCGCGGCACGCGGCGCAACGTCACGATCGAGCGCGGCTCGCCGGGCGAGAGGATGCCGAGCTCCGTCGCCCAGGTGTCGCCGTTGGCCGTCGCCAGCGCGCCGACGAAGGCGTAGAGCCAGCGCGCGTCGGGCGCGACCAGCATGAGCAGCGCCGCGACCGCGGCGACGCCGCCGTTGGCCAGCACCTGCCCGGCGTCGCGCGTGTCGCCCTTGGAGAATTCGCGCTTCGTCCGCGCCTTGAACGCCGCGCCCACGCGCCCGAGCAGCGTCGAGGTCACGAAGAACACGCCGAGCGCGCCAAACCACCACGCCCCGCCGCCGACGAAGATGACCGCCCCCACCGCCGCCGCCGCCAACGCCCCCGACGACGACAGCGCCCGCCGCCGATACGCCAGCCCCGCGATGGCGCTCGACAAAACAAAGCCGACGACCACGCGCCCGATCACGCGCGCAAGATACCACCAGAACAAACGACCGAGAGATCAAGAGATCAGGGACAAAAACCCAAAACTGGTTTTTGTTTTTCCCTGAGCTCGCGATCTCTCGGTTGTTTTTCTGTTTCCGTCAGGCGGCGGTGCGCTTGACGGGGATGGTGCGGACGCGGCCGAGCTCGGCGACGCCGCGCTCGCGGAGGAAGTCGAGGAAGGCGATGGCGGCGGGGAGCTCGACGGCGGGGATGAGATCGATGAGCTCCTTGGCCTGACGGCGCAGGATCTCGCCCGGCCCCTCGCCGCCCGACGCCGGCCGCTCGAGCTGCACGTTCTCCTCGACGGGCGGCTTGGGCGCGCCCCACGGCGGCGCCTCCTTCGGCGCCAGCTGCTCCTTCTCGAGCCACTTGTGGATCGCCCAGTGGAGCAGCTCCGCGCGATACGAGAACCAGCGCTCGCGCTCCGTCGGGTAATTGAGCAGGACGTCCTTGAAGCGGCGGAACGCGCCCTTGCCGTCGATGGCGATGACCAGCCGCTCGCGCAGCGGCTCGTCGGTCACGCCGGCGACGAAGCGCTCCATCCACTTGTACTGCTCGCGGCTCGCGGCCGGCTCGATGCGCACGTAGGCTTCACCGCCGGCCTGGACCTTGCCGCGCTGCTCGGCGTAGTCGATGGCCCCCTCGGTCACCGTCACGACCTCGCCGGTCCGCGTGTCGAGGAAGCTCTCGGTGTCGGGCGAGTTGCGCTCGAACGCCGTCTCGAGGTCGGTCCAGTTGATCGGGATGACGCGCATGGTGGGCCCTTCTCCGTTTGACGCGAGAACTCTCAACTTTACGATACGACGCGAGAGCGTCGCTTTCAAGGCGAAATACGCTTGACACTTCGCGGCATTCGGCTAAATTTTCCGCTCTTCTGGAGGCTTGGGACCATGGCTCGCGTCACCGTCGAAGATTGTCTGGAAAAAGTCGGCAACCGCTTTGCGCTGGTGATTCTCGCCGCCGAACGCGCCCGCCAGTTGTCCAAAGGCGCGCGTCCGCTCGTGCGCTGCGACAACAAGCCGGCGGTCACCGCGCTGCGCGAGATCGCCGACGGCCGCGTCAAGTTCACCGAGGACGTGACCGAGATGGTCGACCAGCACCTCAAAGAGACGCGCGCCCGCGGCATCGTCGACGACGCCAACAAGCGTCAGAACCAACAGAAGTAATTCCCTCGCCTCCGCTACAATCGTCGGGCGTGCAGCCCGCCATCCTCCTTTGGGAGCTTGCGCACCGTCAGCGCTCCGGCGTGACGCTGGCCGAGGTGCGTGGTCTGCGCGCATCGCCGGTGCGCGTCGAGCTCTTCCGCGGCTGGGTGCACGCCATCGACTGGTTCCCGCTCAAGTGGACGCTCGGCGCGCCGCCGTCGGCGGGCGAGGATCAGCTGCGGGTCCTGCTCAAGCGCGACGACGTCGACTGGCGCTTCGACGAAAAGCTGCCGCTGCTCAAGCGCGGCGCGGTGCCGCCGTTCCATCCGGCGGCGGTCATCCGCAACGTCGTCGCCGCCGACGCCGAGGCGTTTCGCGCGCGCGTGGCCGGCGGCGCGCGGCTGCAGCTGGTCACGCAGCCGCACCAAAGCTGCATCGGGCTCGACGAGCGCGCGCTCGTGGCCATGCTCGCCGCGCCGCGCACGCTCGACGAGCTCGAGCGCGTGCAGCCGGCGCCGCCGGGGCGCGCCGCGCGGCTGTGCGCCTTCCTCGACGCCGTGGGCGCGCTCTCCGTCGAGAGCGAGCTGAGCCTGGCGTCGGCGTACGCGCTCCTCGAGCTGGCCGACGGCGCCAACGCCGACGAGGTCAAGCGCGCCTATCGGCGGCTGGCGCGCGCGCTCCATCCCGACGTGCACCCGAACGCCTCGCCCGAGGAGCTGCGCGACCTCGAGCGCCGCTTCGCCGCCGTCAGCGCCGCCTACCGCCGATTGGTATGACGGTGTAAGATCTCCGGCGCCGTGAAGCTACTCTGCTTCCACGTCGCTGGGCAGGACTTCGGCGTCCCGATCGGCGCGGTCAAGGAGACCATCCCGGAGCGCCCGCTGACGCGGCTGTTCCTGGTGCCGCCGTTCGTCGCCGGGCTCATCAACCTGCGCGGCGAGGTGGTGGCGGTGCTCGACCTGGCGACGCTGCTCGGGCTCGACCGCGCCGTCGAGGGCGGGCGGCGCGCGCCGAAGAACATCGTCATCCTGCGCGCCAGCCTGCTCTCGGGCGTCCGCGATCCGCGCCACGCCGCCAATCGCCCCGCCGCCGGCCTCTTCGTCGACGGGCTCGACGGCGTGCGCGACATCGCCGACGCCGAGGTGCGCCCGCCGCCGGCGACGCTCGCCGCCGAGCCGGCCGGCTACCTCGACGGCGTCGCCGCCGCGCCGCGCGACGACGGCCCGCCGAAGCCGCTCCTCGTCCTCGCTCCCGAACGCGTCCTCGGCTCGCCGCACCTTACGCCCTACCGACGGGAGATCCACTGATGGAATGGCCGAAGCTCAGCATCAAATGGAAGATCTTCCACTGGTGCATCTCGCTCGCGATCGGGATCCTCGCCTTCAACTACTGGTACACGAACAAGCTGGTGCAGCGCTCGGCGGGCCACGCGGGCAACGAGCTGCAGGGGACGTTCTCGCGCTACCAGATGTTCGAGCGCGCCATCGCCAACGGCATGGCCGCCGCCACCGACGTGTGGGCCAGCTCGCCGCAGCTCAAGGCCGCGCTCGCCGCCGGCAACGACGAGGCCGCGGGGCCGGTCGTGCAGCAGGTCGAGCGCTCGCTGGCGCAGACCATCCATCCCGACTTCATCCTC
>Ga0070679_100006940_pt1 | contig 10562 bp, 7 predicted proteins | sample KBSC63BmetaG_FD_65652 | JGI IMG/M metagenome (GOLD analysis project Ga0070679, IMG submission 65652) | Corn rhizosphere microbial communities from Kellogg Biological Station, Michigan, USA - KBS C6-3B metaG | ecosystem: Host-associated > Plants > Roots > Rhizosphere | place: USA: Michigan... | reverse complement strand
CACACCGCCGCGTACAAGCACGTTCCCATGATGGAGACGAACTGCTTCCAGGCGGTGACGAATAACATTTTTGGTACATACAATGTAGCGCTGGTGGCTCGGCAATTCGAGGTAAAGGATTTTGTCATGATCTCCACCGACAAAGCCGTAAAGCCAACCAACATCATGGGAGTCACCAAACGCATAGCCGAGCTGATCGTTCTGGGGCTTCAGCACCAGCGCACGCGGTTTGTGGCGGTCCGGTTCGGCAACGTTCTCGGAAGCAATGGCAGTGTACTCCCCACCTTCGAAGAGCAGATCCGGCACGGCGGACCGGTTACGGTCACTCATCCGGAGGCCAGGCGGTACTTCATGCTGATTCCTGAGGCGGTGCAGCTGGTCCTGCAGGCATCCACGATGGGACGCGGCGGAGAAATTTTCATCCTCGACATGGGTGAAGACGTAAAGATTGACGACCTCGCGAGAAACGTGATCCAGCTTGCGGGCCTTGAACCCGGCAAAGATATTCAGATCGTTTACACCGGTTTGCGTCCGGGCGAGAAGCTCACGGAAGAGTTGCGCCTCCAGGCAGAAGACCTGGCGGCGACAACACACGAAAAGATCCAGGTGCTGCAAAGCGGCAAGGTGGACTTTCTCCAGGTGCGCGGCTGGCTCGACGAGCTCTCAACTGTTGTGGATTCCAGAAACGTGTACGGCCTGATCAAAACCTTAATCTCCGCAGTTCCTGAATACTCTCCCAGTCAGGAAATCCTGACTCTCTGTGACGTGGACCGTCACGATTCCATCTCACGTTACCGCCGCGGTCGCGCTAGCCTGGCCGCTCAGTTCAGCGACGCTGCCGCCTAGTCTGACTCAAGGCAAACCAAGCTCGTGTCATTGTGCGAAGCCCGCGCTTTGACGATCCAGATTCCATAAAGGAGCAGAATTGACAACTGAAGGGGTAGTTAAATCAGCAGTTGAGCAGCAGGAAAAGGCGGCGCCACTCCAGTTCCTCGACTTGAGGCAGCAGTTTGAACAGATTCGGAACGAGGTGATGGACGCGGTGACACGCGTCATGGAGAGCCAGCGTTTTGTGCTGGGGCCCGAGGTGGAGCTACTGGAAAAAGAAATATCCGATTACCTGGGCTGTCGTTTTGCGGTAGCTTGCGCATCCGGAACGGACGCGCTGATTCTGACGCTCATGGCAGCCGGGGTCGGGACAGGCGATGAAGTCATCACAACGCCATTCACCTTTGTCGCCACTGCGAGTGCTATCGTGCGTGCCGGAGCGACGCCTGTTTTCGCCGACATTGATCCCGTGACTTACAACATCGACGCGGAAAGTGTGTCTCGCGCCATCACCTCCAGGACGCGGGCCATTATCCCCGTTCACCTGTTCGGTCTTCCTGCAGAAATGGGGGCGATCATGGATGTGGCCCGGCAGAACGGAATTACTGTGATTGAAGACGCAGCGCAAGCGATTGGCGCCGTATATCAGGGCAGAAAAGCGGGGACAATCGGCGCGATGGGCTGCTTCAGCTTTTTCCCTTCCAAAAATCTCGGCGCAGCCGGCGATGGTGGCATGATCACTACCAACGACCCAAAGCACGCGGATCGCCTGCGTCTGCTACGTGTCCACGGAAGCCGCCACAAGTATCAATACGAAATTCTCGGCACCAATAGCCGCCTGGACGCTTTGCAGGCGGCGATTCTGAGAGTCAAGCTGCGCCATCTGGAAGACTGGACGGAACAACGGCGCCGCAATGCGGAGAATTATCGCAGGTTGCTTGCAAGCTCCGTGGCGGGAAGCCACCTGATGTTACCCGCCGAACCGAAAGGAACACGCCACGTCTACAACCAGTTCACCGTCCGCTGCACCGAGCGCAACTCGTTGCGTGACCACCTGCATGGTAAGGGAGTGCCAACTGAAATCTACTATCCCTGTCCTCTGCACCTCCAGCCGGCATTCGCGTATCTCGGTTATGCTGAGGGCAGCTTGCCCCATGCAGAAGCCGCTGCGCGAGAAGTGTTTTCTCTCCCGGGCTATCCAGAGCTTACCGCAGATCAGCAGTTCATGATCGTGAGTGCCCTCGCGCAATTCTTCAACGAAATTTCTGCAAGTACGAGAAAAGGAGAAATGATCCATGGGTAGACCGAACATTGCCGTTATCGGTTGTGGTTATTGGGGTAAGAATGTGGTGCGGGCATTTCATAAGCTGGGTGCTCTACGTTACGTGTGTGACGTGCGCACGCAGGTGCTCGATGCCGCTCGTGAAAAATATGGCGTGCAAACGAGCCGCAACATTACGGAGGTCCTGGCAGACCCGGAAGTGGAGGGCGTCGCAATCGCCGCGCCGGCCGTTCACCATTATCATCTGGTCAGGCAGGCTCTCGAAGCCGGCAAGCACGTTCTGGTCGAGAAACCGTTAGCGCTGCGCCTGGAAGAAGGACGGCATCTGGCCGAAATTGCTGACGCGCGAGAGCGCGTACTGATGGTCGGACATATCCTCCAATATCATCCCGCAATTCTTAAACTGAAGGAGCTGATTTCAGCGGGAGAGCTGGGGAGAATCAAATATATCTATTCTTCGCGACTCAATCTTGGCAAGCTGCGGGCGGAGGAAAATATCCTGTGGAGCTTTGCTCCGCATGACATTTCTGCTGTCCTGTACCTTCTGGAAGAAATGCCAATACGCGTATCCAGCCAGGGCGGCACTTATGTGGACTCTCGCGTGGCGGACACGACTTTGAGCACCTGCCAATTTTCGAGTGGCGTGAACGTTCATATTTTTGTGAGCTGGTTGCATCCTTTCAAGGAGCAGAAGCTGACGATTGTCGGGGGCAGGAAGATGGCTGTCTTTGATGACGTCGAACCAGAACGAAAACTGGTTCTGTACTCGCATCGCATCGACTGGGTCGACCGCATGCCGGTCGCCTTCAAGGATGGGGGGCAGCTCGTGCCCATTCCAAAAGACGAGCCACTGGAGCGTGAGTGCGAGCACTTCCTGGAGTGCATCCGTGAAGGGCGTAGACCGCGCACGGACGCCACCAGCGCGCTGCAGGTACTGGAAGTGCTGGATGCATGCGAGCGTTCATTGCGTAACGGCGGCAGTCCCGTAGAACTCAACGGCATGCAACCTCCTTATTCCGCGCACGCCAGCGCGGTAGTCGATCCGACCTGCGTGATCGGGCGTGACACAAAGGTCTGGCATTTCTCGCACATCATGGATGGCGCGAAAGTCGGGGCGCGCTGTAATATCGGCCAGAATGTAGTGATCAGCCCGGGCGTGAAGATCGGCGATAACGTAAAGATCCAGAACAATGTTTCCGTGTACACCGGAGTGGAGTTGGAAGACGATGTATTCTGCGGTCCTTCCATGGTTTTCACCAATGTCATCAATCCACGCAGCCACATCAATCGCAAGCATGAGTACCGTCGCACCCTGGTGAAACGCGGCGCTTCGATTGGCGCAAACGCAACCGTGGTTTGCGGCGTGACTCTCGGGGAATATTGCTTCGTTGCCGCGGGCGCCGTGGTAACAAGAGACGTACCTGCTTACGCTCTGGTGATGGGAGTCCCGGCGGTGCAGGTGGGATGGATGTGCTATTGCGGACAACGGCTTTCCGGTTCAAGCTCACAACTCGCTTGCGCCGAGTGCGGTCGCCTTTATGCCATCGACAATAATTGTTGCCGTGAGTTACGCGGGGCGGCTCCTGATCTACAAGACGCGGTAGTCGCTTCACCGCTTGCCGCTTAAACCTGCCATATCACTGGAAAACATTCGATTCAGGATGCATATGCCGGAGCGTTTCCTACCCTTCCATAAACCTTGCATTGGGCCAGAGGAATTTGAAGCTGTATCCAAGGTCCTTGAGTCCGGATGGCTCACCACCGGGCCTGCGGCACAGCAGTTCGAACATGACTTCGCCATCTATATTGGTTGCAAGCATGCCCTGGCGACCAATTCCTGCACAGCGGCCCTTCAGTTAGGACTTGATGCTGTAGGAATCTGTCCCGGGCAGGAAGTCCTGGTGCCGACCTATACATTCGCGGCCACCGCCGCGGTTGTCGCTCACATGGGGGCTCGTCCGGTGCTTTGCGATTCTGTTGCCGACGGCTTCAATCTCGATCCTTGCGACCTTGAAACACGCATTACGCCAAAGACAAAGGCCATTTTGGCAGTCCATATGGGTGGAGAACCATGCGATTTATCGAGCATTCATAACGTCGCGGCTCGGCATCGCCTTCATGTGATTGAGGACGCTGCGCATGCGCTCCCGGCGTCTTATAACGGCGAGCGCATTGGATTCAACTCCGAGGTGGCAGCATACAGTTTCTACGCGACCAAAACCATCACAACCGGCGAAGGAGGCATGTTTGTAACAAACAATGATTCCTACGCACGGCGAGCATCACTGATGCGATTGCATGGAATAAGCGGTGATGCGTGGAAGCGCTATTCGAGAGAAGGAACATGGCATTATGATGTGCTTGAGGCCGGGTTCAAGATGAACTTGCCTGACCTGCTTGCGGCTGTTGGACTGGCACAGTTGCGCAAGGCAGATCAATTTCATCGCCGCCGTCAGGAAATAGCTTCCAGGTACCTCAGACTTCTCTCCGCAATGGACGAACTGGAAATGCCTCCGGTTGCAGAAGGCCATTCGTGGCATTTGTTCGTCGTCCGGCTTCGCACTGAGCTTCTCAGCAGGACGCGGCAAGACTTCATTGAGGATCTCAAGCAGGCCGGTATCGGGACCAGCGTGCATTTTATTCCTCTCCACCTGCACTCTTACTACCGCCGCCGGTATGGCTACAAAAAGGGAGATTTTCCTAACGCTGAAAGCGCTTATGAGCGGGCGATTTCTCTCCCCATCTATCCTGATATGAGAGACACCGATGTGGAACATGTCGTAAGCACGATTAAGCACACTATTCACGTAAATCGTGCGCGCGTATACGTGAGCAATATGGCCTCATGATGCAACCGCCTCATTCAGCGTTCCAGCAGCAGCCTTCGCCCTGGTGCAATTCCAGGAGGAAGCGTCTCCTGGACATTGTGGTTGCAACTTTTGCACTCGTCGGAAGCGCCCCATTCATGCTTTTGATCGCCCTTGCCATTCGGGCCACTTCGCCCGGTCCGGTGTTTTTCCGGCAATGGCGATCCGGGCTGAAGGGACATCCATTCCAACTTCTCAAATTTCGTACTATGCAGGTAGCGGCAGAGCAGTCTGGCCCACGGGTTACGCGTGCAGGAGATGCCCGAATGACGCGTGTAGGTAGATGGTTACGAAAGTGGAAGGCTGATGAGCTACCACAATTGCTTAACGTGCTTCGTGGAGAGATGTCGATTGTGGGGCCGCGCCCTGACCTCGATGAATTCTGGCGGGAAGCCAGCGAAGCTGAACGTCAAGTCATTGCATTGAAACCTGGCCTGACCGGCGCTGCTACCCTTTCCTTCTGCAATGAAGAGGAGTACCTCGCACACGTCCCCCAATCAGAGCTCGTCGGATTCTATGTCCGTTCTCTCCTGCCACGCAAAGCTCGCCTGGATTGCGATTATGCAGCCGAGGCCACTTTCTTGAGTGACTGCCGGGTTGTTTTCAAAACAATCGCAGGGATGTTTTCTCTTTCGAAAGTCCGTCATGGCCGGGAGACTTACCACCATTCGCACAATCAGTAGCCGCCCCGAACAGCGAACGCATCGATCCCCCAGCTGTTTCAAGGCAGGTGACAAGGGCAGGATGAGGATTCTGTTTATTACTCCATATTTTCCGCCTGAGATAGGCGCTCCGCAGACACGTATCTACGAACAAGCGGTGCGGCTGCGGAACGAAGGGCACATGGTTGCTGTCCTTACCACTTTCCCCAATTATCCAACCGGGATCGTGCCAAAGGAGTGGAAACACCTCATGTTCTGGGCAGGTAGCGATCAGGGCGTGCGAGTGCACCGCTTTTGGACCTATGCAGCACCGAATTCGGGTTTTTTCAGGCGCATCTTGAGCCAACTCTCCTTCGCGTTGCTGGCCGGCATCGCGGCATTTAGGCTGCCATCCGCGGATGTGATCATTGTCGAGTCTCCGCCCTTATTCAACGGCATCGCGGCCAACCTCGCGAGCTGGGTGAAGCAAGCCCCTTATGTGTTTCACATTTCGGATCTTTGGCCCGAAACAGCGATACAACTCGGAGTACTCAAAAACCCGATTCTCATCTGGCTTTCCAAGCGCCTCGAACTGCTGTCTTATCGGCGAGCAGCAATGGTCGTGGCGGTTACCGAGGGAATCCGCCGGTCCATTTCAGAAATCGTCGGTCCGGAAAAAGTGGTCATGCTTCCGAATGCCGTGGATACGGACTTCTTCCAACCGCACGTTGATGGGCTCGAGCTGAGGAAAACTCTTGGGATTTGCGAGAAGAAGTTCTTGGTATTGTATGCTGGCACTCTCGGACTTGGCCAGCAACTGGATGTGACACTCGAAGCGGCAGCACTTTTCCAGAACGAAGGCAACGACGTGCATTTTGTCTTGGCTGGCGACGGAGCAGAAAAGAAAGCGCTACAGCGCAAAGCCATCGAGATGAAGCTCTCGAACGTGAGCTTCGTAGCTCCATACCCTAAAACCTGCATGCCACAGCTGTTGAAAGCGGCTGACTGTGTTCTGGTGTCCCTGAGGGATGCGCCGATTTTCCATGCAGCGCTGCCCACCAAGCTCTTTGAAGCCATGGCTTGTGCACGCCCGGTGGTGCTGGCTGCTGCTGGCGAGGCCGAAGCACTCGTAAGGGAGTCAGCAGCCGGATGCTGCGCGCGGCCAGGTAACGCCAAAAGCATTCACGACGCGATACGCAAAGTCCAGCTACACCCAGCAGAAGCCGAGCAGATGGGGAGACGAGCACGGCAATATATGCTCGTAAATTTCAGCCGCGAGCGACGCGTCAAAGACTTACTAACGCTGCTCCAGCGAGTCGTGCCGGAGGAACCAACGCCTCCCGGTACGTCTCCAGCTGAAAGCAGAGCCACAATCGTCTGAGCATATGAAGATCGCTACAGTCCTGGGCGCAAGGCCACAGTTCATTAAAGCCGCCGCCGTGTCACGAGCATTAAGCTTCAGTGCGGGCATGGAGGAAATCATTATCCACACAGGTCAGCACTACGATAACAACATGTCTGAAGTGTTCTTCCAGGAACTTGAGATCCCAAAACCGGCATACAATTTGGGAATTGGATCAGGTTTCCATGGACTTCAGAGCGGGCGGATGCTTGAGGCGATCGAGAGGGTGCTCCTGGAAGAAGTTCCCGACTGGGTATTGGTATACGGCGATACGAACTCAACTCTTGCGGGTGTCCTCGCCGCAGTAAAGCTACAGATTCCGGTAGCGCACGTCGAAGCTGGCCTGCGGTCCTTTGATCGCCGAATGCCCGAGGAGATCAATCGTGTGTTGGCTGACCACGCATCTGACTTGCTGTTTGCGCCAACTGAGACCGCGCTCGAGAATCTTCGTCGGGAGGGTCTCCCTGGCTCGTCCATTTATCTAGTGGGTGACGTGATGTACGATGCAGCCATCTATTACGGATCCAAAGCAAAGGTGCATAGCGAGGTGCTGCGCAAGCTGAGCCTGACGAGTAAAGAATACCTTCTTGCAACGCTTCACCGGGCGGAAAACACTGACGACCCTGAATGCTTGCGTTCCATCGTGGGCGGGCTGGCCCAGATCGCAAGTGAAGTGCCGGTTGTGCTGCCGATCCACCCGCGAACGCGCAGGATTCTTAACGATAGAAACATCCTTCTGGGAATATCGAGCAGCATCCGCCTGATCGATCCAGTGGGATACCTGGACATGATGATGTTGGAAAAAAATGCCAGACTGATTGCTACGGATTCTGGCGGTGTCCAAAAAGAGGCATACTTCCACGGCGTGCCTTGTGTAACCTTTCGCGAAAGCACCGAGTGGGTTGAGCTCATCGAGCTTGGTTGGAACCGCCTGGCTCCGCCGGTGAGCCCTGCGGCTGTGATTTCCGGATTGCGCGATGCTCTTGAGAGTACCCCGCGGTCCACACAGACCCCATACGGGGACGGACATGCTGCTGAGAAAATCGGTCAGATTCTTCTGCAAAAGGGGCGAACCGACGTCCACCGCATGGCAGAGCCCGATATGATCGCGCCGGTTGGTCCTTCACATTAAAAAAACAGCATTCGACGCAGCTGCGTGGATAGCAACAAATGATAATCGCGTTAGAGTTCGACCCGACCCAATCATGCGAACACCGGCGTAGGCTACAGTACGCATTCCAAGTATTCTGCGCCGTCTATGGGCATGAGCCTATTTTGGAGAGCACGAGCTTACACAGCGCACAATTGCGGATCACCTATACCACCGATCTTCCGGTGCCTCATAGTCCTAAAGTCCTTCGACTTTACAATGGATATCGACCTCGTCCTCTAACTACCCCGGCACCGCGGCCTCGATGCTTCACTCGGGATGGAAGGAACACGGTACTGTTCTATCCGCCAGAGAACTCGGCAGAGATAGATTGGCTGGCAGAAATATTCGAATGGATCTCTTGTGCTGACGAATACAGTGTAACCGCAAGAGACTCTGTTGGCCGTATTCCTTTCGAGAAGAGCATCTTTGCGCGCTACCAACTTGAGGAGCGGACACCCTATGCGGCATTAGCCATGTGGTTTCTCCAGCAGGCAATTTGCAGGCTAGTTCCAGCCGCTGGGGAGAGGCCTCGCTCTCCGGACATAGATTTGACGCATGCAATTGTTTGCTCTCATGATGTGGATTTCATTCCGTTGGGGTATTTGTCGACGCTTGCGAGACTGGCAAAGAACGCATTGATCAGCTTGAAACGTTCTCCCAGCGGTGCACTTGGAATCGCGGCGCGCGCGGTAAGGTTCGCCTTGGGTGGAGTCAATCCGTTGCGCAACATCGAACAGCTCGCGTTTTGGGAGCACGTCTGCGGAATCACTTCATCGTTTAACTTCATCGTGCGGCACGTCCATCGAAGGGATGCCAATTACCAAATTGAAAGCCAGTCAGTGATGGGCCTCGCCGAACGACTTCAGTCGCTGGGAATGGCGGTCGACGTGCACGGCTCGTATACCAGTCTGGATACAGAGAACGGACTGGCCGGGGAATTCGAGATATTGCGCAAATTTGGATTTCCCGCTCTTGGCAGCAGGCAGCATTGGCTTAGATTCAGCTTAGACACGCTTGTGCCAGCCCTGGAAAGGGCGGGGGCGCTCTTCGACAGTTCGCTGGGCTGGCAAAGTCACATTGGATTCAGAGCCGGCGCGTGTTTCCCATTTCCGCCGTATAACTTCGCCAAGGAACGGCCGGCCAAGTTCCTCGAACTCCCGCTCGCGGTCATGGATCAGGCGTTATCACCGAGAGAAGCAGAGGCCTTTAGTGAAGTCGCGACACTGCTTTCGACCAGCCGCATGTTTGGCTGGGGCGGCATTTCATTGCTGTGGCATCCCGCAGCTTTCGGAGGTGGACAACTGCCGATTGGTATTGGCCGCACATTTTGTGACCTTGTTGCCGCCCGCTCCGAGTGGAAAGATACCTGGCTCTCAGCTAAGGATGTCCTCCGGAGAGTACACCAAAGATACATAGATGTGGGCCTCATGGATAGAGGCTGGGGAAGAAGTCTCATCAATGCTGACACAACCGGTCAAAGCTGTGACGAACCTCGAGGCAGAGGCACGCTTCACGCCGCGATATCTTGAAGCGAGCCAATATCGGCTCTGGGATGCGCTCGTAGACATATCGCCTCAAGGCTCAGTTTTTTGTCGCCAATGGTGGTTGAATGCCGTGGGAAATGTTCGCGTGCTAGGGTGCTTTTCAGGAAATGAGCTGATCGCAGGTATTCCGCTGTACTTTGAAAGACACTTTGGGATCCCGGTCTGCACCATGCCGAAGCTGACACAGAATTGGGGCGTAGTCATGCGGCCGCTGGAAGGAAAACCCGTCGTCGCAGCAGCACGCGAAACAAAAATCCTGCGAACCATTGCGGCGCAGCTCTCCGCGTACAAGCTCTTTTTTCAGGCGTTTCACCCCAACCTTTCGAATTGGCTGCCGTTCTACTGGTCAGGATTTCGGCAGACTACTCGTTTCACCTATGTGCTTGATCACCTCACTGATGTCAGCCGATTGTGGCGTGGCGTGTCCGAGAGCGCTCGCCGACAAATAACGAAAGCACGAAAAGCGGATCTCAGAGTTGTGCCGTGCGAAATTGAAGAGGTGTATAGGTGTGAATGTTCGAGCTACCGGCGTCAAGGGAAAATGCCGCCACATAGCGAATCACTGCTCAACGCCATATATGCGGCCGCAAAGGAGAACGACAGCGGGGCTTGCTTTGCGGTGGTGGACCGGGACGGAAGTGTGCATTCGGCATGGTTGCTGGTGTGGGATGCGAATCGAGCATATAACCTCGTCGGGGGGGCCGACACGCAACTACGTAACAGCGGAGCCAATGTTCTAGGCACGTGGGACGCAATTCAGTTCGCGGCACAACGGAGCTGTGCGTTCGACTTTGCCGGTTCCGTCGTTGAGAGCATAGAACGTTTCAACCGCAATTTTGGAGCCA
>Ga0070679_100006933_pt1 | contig 10571 bp, 12 predicted proteins | sample KBSC63BmetaG_FD_65652 | JGI IMG/M metagenome (GOLD analysis project Ga0070679, IMG submission 65652) | Corn rhizosphere microbial communities from Kellogg Biological Station, Michigan, USA - KBS C6-3B metaG | ecosystem: Host-associated > Plants > Roots > Rhizosphere | place: USA: Michigan... | reverse complement strand
CCACGAGCTCGCGTGCGACTACATCGCCGGCTGCGACGGCTCGCACGGCGTCAGCCGGCAGAGCGTTCCGGCCGCCGCGCTCTCGACCTACGAGCGCGTCTATCCGTTCGGCTGGCTCGGCGTGCTCTCCGAAACCCCGCCGGTCTCGCACGAGCTCATCTACTCCAACCACGAGCGCGGCTTCGCCCTCTGCAGCATGCGCTCGCCGACGCGCAGCCGCTACTACGTGCAGTGCGCGCTCGACGACCACGCCGAGCGCTGGAGCGACGACGCGTTCTGGGCCGAGCTGCGGCGGCGACTCGACGACGAGGCTGCGGCGCGGCTCGTCACCGGCCCGTCGATCGAGAAGAGCATCGCGCCGCTGCGCAGCTTCGTCGCCGAGCCGATGCGCTTCGGGCGCCTGTTCCTCGCCGGCGATGCGGCGCACATCGTGCCGCCGACCGGCGCCAAGGGGCTCAACCTCGCCGCCGGCGACGTGGGCCTGCTCGCGCGGGCGCTCGCCGAGCACTACGTCGAGCAGAGCGACGCCGCGATCGACAGCTATTCGGCGCGCTGCCTGCGTCGCGTCTGGCGCGCCGAGCGCTTCTCGTGGTGGTTCACCTCGCTCATGCACAAGTTCCCCGACACGGGCGCGTTCGGCCAGAAAATCCAGGTCGCCGAGCTCGACTATCTCGTCCACTCGGCCGCGGCGTCGACGGCGCTCGCCGAGAACTACGTCGGCCTGCCGCTTTGACGCTCGACCCACAACCCGAGGAGGAACGATGAGCATTTCCAGCAGACGCACCTTCGTCGCCGCCGGGGCGGCCCTCGCCGCGATCGCATTGCCGCGGCTCGTGCACGGACAGGCCGCAGCGGGCGGAAAGAACCGCGCCATCTTCCAGGTCAGCGACAACGACCCGGCGCGCTGGAACCTGGTCCTCAGCAACATCGGCAACCTGCGCGAAGGCGTCGGCGCCGAAGGCGCGGAGATCGAGCTGGTCGCCTACGGTCCCGGGCTCTTGATGCTCAAGGCCGACTCGCCGGTGAAGCAGCGGATCGCCGAGGCTCTCAAGCACGGCGTCAGGATCAACGCCTGCCAGAACACGATGAACGCGATGAAGCTCGGCCCCGCCGACATGGCGCCCGAGATCGGCTACGTGCCCTCGGGCGTGGTCGAGGTGATGAAGAAGCAGCAGCAGGGCTGGGCCTACATCCGCTCCTGAGCGGGGCCCGCGCCGGCGCCTCGAGCGCGCGCCCGCGCTCCTGCCTTCAGGAGCGCGCGACGGCGAGCCAGCGCTCGAGCAGCTCGCGCTTTTCGAGCAGCTCCGCGCTCGGCCCGGCGTGGACGATCGTGCCGCGGTCGAGCACGATCGCGTCGTGCGTCATCGGCAGGATCAGGCGCGGGTTCTGCTCGACCAGGATCGCCGACATGCCTTCCTCGACCACCAGCTTCTCGATCGAGCGCAGCAGCTCCTGGACGATGATCGGCGCCAGGCCCTCGAGCGGCTCGTCGAGCAGCAGCAGCTTCGGGTTGACGACCAGCGCGCGCGCCACCGCGAGCATCTGCTGCTCGCCGCCCGAGAGCTGGTTGCCGAGGTTCGCCTTGCGCTCGGCGAGGCGCGGGAACATCGCGTAGACGCGCTCTGCCGTCCACGGCCCCGGCCGCGCGACCGCGCCCAGGTTCTCGTCGACGGTCAGCGACTTGAAGATGTTGCGCTCCTGCGGCACCCAGCCGATGCCCGCGGCGGCACGCTGGTGCGGCCTGAGCGGCGTGATGTCGCGGCCGGCGAGCGCGATCGTGCCGCCGTGACGACGCGTCACGCCGACCAGCGTGTCGAGCAAGGTCGTCTTGCCGGTGCCGTTGCGGCCGAGCAGCGCGAGCGACCGGCCGGCCTCGAGGGCGAAGTCGATGCCCTGGACGACGACGGCCTCGCCGTAGCCGGCCGAGAGCTGCGCGACGCGCAGCAGCTCAGCCATGCGCCTGCTCGCCGAGATACACCGCCTTGACGCGCGGATCGTGGGCGATCGTCTCGACGTCGCCTTCGGCGAACACCGCGCCGTTGACGAGCACGGTCACCGTGCGCGCGAAGTTGAAGACCAGGTCCATGTCGTGCTCGATGAGCACGATCGAGACGTCGGCCGGCAAGGCGCTGATCGTCTCGAAGATCTCCTGCCGCTCGCCTTCGGGAACGCCGGCGACCGGCTCGTCCAGCAGGAGCACGCGCGGCGCGCAGGCGAGCGCCATCGCGATCTCGAGGAGGCGCCGCTTGCCGTAGGCGAGCGAATGCACCGGCTGGTCCATCACCTCGGCGAGGCGAAAGCGCTCGAGCAGCGTCTCGCAGCGCGGCGCGAGCTCGCGGTCCGCACCGAGCGGCTGCCACCAGCGCGCGCTCGTCCCCCGTCGCACCGACACCGCGAGCGCGAGCGAGCTGAGCGGCGTCATCGTCCGGAACAGCTGCGTGATCTGGAACGTGCGCACCACGCCGCGCCGCACGCGCAGGTGCGGCGCGAGTGTCGTGATGTCGCGGCCGTCGAGGCGGATCGTCCCCGAGGTCGGCTCGAGCACGCCGGTGAGCAGGTTGATGAGCGTCGTCTTGCCGGCGCCGTTCGGGCCGATCAGCGCGTGACGCGCGCCGCGCTCGATCGCCAGCGAGACGTCGTCGGTCGCCGCCAGCGCGCCGAAGCGCTTGACGAGCGCGCGCGTCTCGAGAACCGGCGTCATGCGGCGCGGCGCCGGCGCGCCCACGTCCAGGGCCGCACGAAGCGGTCGCGTCCGACCATGACGAGCACCACGAGGAAGAGGCCGAGCCAGAAGTTCCAGTACTGCGGCGTCCAGGCCGAGACGAGGTCGTGCAGCAGCTTGAAGACGATCGCGCCGAAGATGCCGCCATACAGATACCCGGTGCCGCCGACGACGAGCACGAGCAGCACCTCGGCGCTGCGGTGGAAGTCGAACACGTCGAGCGAGGCGAAGCCGGTCGTCTGCGCGAGCAGCCCGCCGGCGGCGCCGGCGATCGCGGCCGAGAGCGTGTAGACCGCGACCAGCCGCAGCGACACGGCGACGCCGATGCTCGACGCGCGCAATCGGTTGTCGCGCAGCGCCTCCAGCGACGCTCCGAACGGCGAGCGGACGATCCGCCGGCAGGCGAGCAGCGCCAGCGCGAGGACGACCAGCGAGTACGCGCACGCGGTGCGCCCGGCGAGATCGAACGCGAAGCCGGGCAGCGACGTGAAGGGAATCGTGAGCGGCCCCATGACGACGCCCTGCAGCCCGTCGGCGCCGCCGGTCAGCCAGTCGAGCTTGTTGGCGAGCTCGTAGAGGATCGAGGCGACGCCGAGCGTCACCATGAGTCGCGTCAGGTCGGTGCCGCGCAGGATGAGCACGCTCGTCGCCAGCCCGAGCGCCGCGCTCGCCGCGATCGCGACCGCGAGGCCGATCAGCGGGTCGGGCAGCACGTCCTTGGCGAACAGGGCCGCCGCGTAGGCGCCGAAGCCGAAGAACGCCGCGTGGCCGAGCGAGACGATCCCCGCGTAGCCGAGGATGAGGTCGAGCGACACGGCGAAGAGCGCCACGATCGCGATCTCGTTGACCAGCAGCGACTGCCCCGGCACCAGCAGCCAGACCAGCGGCAGCGCTGCGAAGAGCGCGAGCTCCCACCAGCGCCAGCGTGCGCGTCGTGCAAGCGACTCCGCCGCCGGCGAGGGCCCGGCCGGCGGCACGGCGGATGCGGCGGCGGTGGTCGCCGTCATCGCGTGGCCGTGCGCGCGAAGAGGCCCTGCGGACGCCAGAGCAGGATCGCGATCATCAGCGTGTAGACGATGAAGGCGCCGAGCTTGGGGATGTAGTACTTGCCGGCGACGTCGGCGATGCCGAGCAGCAGCGCCGCCAGCAGCGGCCCCGTGATCGTCGTCGTGCCGCCGACCGAGACGACGATCAGGAAATAGATCATGAATTTCAGCGGGAAGGTCGGATCGAGCCCGAGCACCTCGGCGCCGAGCGCGCCGCCCAGGCCGGCGAGGCCCGAGCCGACCGCGAAGGTGGCGAGGAAGATGCGGTCGACGTCGAGCCCGAGCCCGGCCGCGGTGCGCGGGTCGTCGACCGCGGCGCGCAGCCGGCTGCCGAAGCGCGTGCGCGAGAGCACCCACTGCAGAAGGACGGTGAGCAGCGCGCAGACGACGACGATGAAGAGCCGGTACTTGCCGATGCCGACCGCCTCGATCGGCAGCCGTCCCTGCAGCCACTCCGGCAGGCGGATGTTCTGCTGCATCGAGCCGACGAAGTAGTCGACCGCCGTCACCGCGATGAACACCAGGCCGATCGAGAACAGCACCTGGTCGAGGTGCGGCCGCGCGTACATCGGCCGGTAGAGCGTGCGTTCGAGGACCGCGCCGACGAGCGCCGTGACGAAGAAGGCGATCACGAGGCAGGCGACGAATGGCACGTCGGCGCGGTTCATCAGCAGCACCGTGACGTAGCCGCCCGCCATCGCGAACGCGCCGTGCGCCAGGTTGATGAAGTTCATCAGGCCGAGCGTGACCGCGAGGCCGACGGCGAGGATGAAGAGCAGCATGCCGTAGGCGATGCCGTCGAAGAGCAGGGTCAGCATGAGATGGATGCCGCGCCGCGCGCGGCGGCCGCATTCTCGATCATGCCGGCCGTGCGCCCGGGCGCGGGGCGCCGCAACTCAGGGGTTGCGGTGCAGGAAGCGCGGCGCGGTGAGCCAACCGAGCAGGCTGCGCAAGACGGGCACGGTGCGCGTGGGTGCGGCGACGGGAGGCCGCACCGGCACCGCGCGCACGGGCACAGCGGCCGGCGGCCGCGCTGCCGGCTCGGTCGGCGCGGGCGCAACGCGCGCCGCCGGAGCGGTGTCGCCGGCGCCGACGGAAGCACGAGCGGCTTCGGCCGACGGCGCGCGAACGACGCTGGCATTGCCGCGCAGCTCGGGACGCCGCACCGTGCGCAGGACCGGATCGAGCCAGGCGACGATCGACTTCCACTGCGCGGTGTCGGCCCCCGCCTGCGCTTCCGGCAAATCGAACACCGTCAGGCCCTGCTCGACGCAGCGCACGTACGACTGCGTCTCGCGCAGCACGCCGACGAAGGGCAGCCGGATCGCGCGCGCCCAGCTCGCGAGCACGTCGGCGCCCTTGGTGCGCGCGTCGACGCGCATGCCTATTGCCGCCACCTTGCAGCGGCCACTGGCGACGCGAGGCAGCGCCGCGAGCTCGGCGTAGCAATCGGCCGCCGACTCGCGGTCGAAGACCGAGTTGCACACAGGCATCAGGATGACGTCGGCGAAGGCGACGACGCGCGCCAGATCGAAGCCGCGCAGCCCGCCGGGCGTGTCGAGGATGACGTGGCGAACGCCGGCCGGCGGCCGCAGCACGCGCCGCGGGTCGACCGCCCAGCCGACGATCGGCGCGCTCCTCGGCAGATCCCGCAAGGCTCGCGAGCGCAGCCAGGACTGCGTCGACTGCTGCCGATCGACGTCACCGAGCATGACCGGCACGCCCAGATTGGCGAAGTGCGCGGCCAGGTGCGTGGCGAGCGTGCTCTTGCCGCTTCCACCCTTGCGATTGACGACGGCGATGACGGACATACGGGCCGGGCGAGCCGATCCTCCGGGACAATGGGCCGCGCCGCAATGTAGCGGCAGGCGGACGGCGCGGGAAGGAAGCGGCTGTTGTTTTCTCGATTGGAACAGCACCGGTGCGCGTCCAAACGCACGAAGTGCGCCGCGAACACCGGCCTGCACGGGCGATGAGGCGGTGCCGGTGAGCGTGCGGAAAGGCCTGTTCGACGCCGGCGACGGCGTCCTGCGCTGCGCCTGGTGCCGGCCGAGCGCGCTCTATCGCGACTATCACGACGGCGAGTGGGGCTTTGCGGTCGACGACGACACGCGTCTGTTCGAGAAGCTCTGCCTCGAGGGCTTCCAGGCCGGACTCAGCTGGCTCACGATCCTGCAAAAGCGCGAGGCGTTCCGGCGCGCCTTCGCCGGCTTCGAGCCGGCCCGGGTCGCGCGCTTCGGCGCGGCCGACATCGAGCGGCTGCTCGCCGACGCGTCGATCGTTCGCCATCGGGGCAAGATCGAATCGGCGATCGGCAACGCGCGACGCGCGCTCGCGCTGGCAGACGAGTTCGGCTCGTTGGCCGCCTATGTCTGGCGCTTCGAGCCCGCGCCGCGCTCGCGCCCGAAACGCGTCACGCTCGCCAGCCTGCGCGCTCGCGGCGTTGCCGACGAGGCCGTGGCGCTTTCCCAGGATCTGAAGCGGCGCGGCTGGACCTTCGTCGGCCCGACCACGGTGCACGCCTTCATGCAGGCGATGGGCCTCGTCAACGACCACCTCGAGGGCTGCGACGCCCGCCCGCGGGCCGCCGCGGCTCGCGCAGCGCGCGTGCCGGGCGCGCCGCTTGCATGATCGGGCGGCGGCGCGTCACGCGCCGGCAGGAGGAGCCATGACGAGCGAGACCGACGCCGCCGAGAACCCTCGCTCCGAAGCAGCCGTCGACGTCGCCGACCCGGCGGCCGTGCGCCGCTGGACCGAGGCGCTCGGCACCACCGACGAGGCGCTGATGAAGGCCGTGCAGGTCGTCGGCACGCGCATCGACCGCATCAAGGAGTACCTCGGCTCGGGCGGCATGGCCGGCGACCAGGAAGACGGCTGAGCGGCAGCTCGCGCGACGCTCGCGCTGCGCCGGCAGCCGTGCCATCCTTCGCCTCCGCAACCGTACAGCGAGGAGACCCGATGGACTCTGTCGTTCACTTCGAGATGCCTTACGACGACGCCGGCCGCGTCGCCTCCTTCTACAAGTCCGCGTTCGGCTGGAACACCGAGCAGATGGGGCCCGACATGGGCCACTACGTGCTGGCGACGACGACCGCCACCGGCGAGCGCGGTCCGACGACGCCGGGCGCGATCAACGGCGGCTTCTTCCAGCGCAGCGCCGACATGCCGGGGCAGCATCCCTCGGTCGTGATCTCGGTCGAGGACATCCAGGCGTCGATGCAGAAGGTGCGCCAGGCGGGCGGCACCGTGCTCGGCGAGCCGATGGAGATCCCGGGCGTCGGCAAGTACGTCGCCTTCACCGACCCGGAAGGAAACCGCGTCAGCATGCTGCAGCCGTCGCCGCGGCAAGCCTGACCGGCGGGCGGCGGCGCCGCGGCGCCGCGGCGCCGCGGCGGGAGTTCCGATTGCCCGCGGGGAGCCATGGCTTCCCGACCAGGCGACGTCCGGATCGGCATCTCGGGCTGGCGCTACGAGCCCTGGCGCGGCATCTTCTACCCGACAGGGCTGCCGCAGCGCAGCGAGCTCGCGTTCGCCTCGCGCATGCTGCCGACGATCGAGCTCAACGGCTCGTTCTATTCGCTGCAGCGCCCCGAGTCGTATGCCGCCTGGCACGGCGAGACGCCGCCCGGCTTCGTGTTCGCGATCAAGGGATCGCGCTACATCACGCACATGCTCAAGCTGCGCAACGCCGACGCGGCGCTCGCCAACTTCTTCGCCTCCGGCCTGCTTCGGCTGCACGAGAAGCTCGGGCCGATCCTCTGGCAGTTTCCACCGCAGCTCGGCTTCGACGCCGAGCGCTTCGACGCGTTCTTCTCCGCCCTGCCGCGCGACACCGCGCAGGCCCTCGCGCTCGCCGAGCGCCACGACGAGCGCCTTGCCGGACGCGCGTGGCTCGCGATCGACCGCGCGCGTCCGCTCCGCCACGCGGTCGAGATCCGCCATCCGAGCTTCGTCGATCCAGCGTTCATCGCCTTGCTGCGCCGCCATCGCATTGCGCTGGTCGTCGCCGACACCGCCGGCCGCTGGCCGTTGCTCGAGGACCTGACGGCCGACTTCGTCTATGTCCGCCTGCACGGCGACAAGGAGCTCTACGCCAGCGGCTACGACGACGACGCGCTCGACCGCTGGGCGGCGCGGATCGCCGCCTGGCGCGATGGCCGGCAGGCGGAGGGCGCGCGGCTCGCCTCGGCGGCACCAGGGCGGTCGCGCGCCCGGCGCGACGTCTATTGCTACTTCGACAACGACGTCAAGGTGCACGCGCCGTACGACGCGGCGCACCTGGCCGCGCGCCTCGGCGTTGCGACGGGGCTCGCCGCAGGCCAGCGCTTCGTGCCGCCGCCCGGCCTGCCGCCGCCCCGCGCGCGCTCGCCCGACTTCGGCCGCGATCGCGTCGGCTAGGGCCCGGCAGCCCGCCTAGCCGCCCGACGCGGCTCCGCCGAGCGATGCGACGCTGACGTGCGGCAGCGTGTCGGCGAAATCGCTCTCGTGAACCTCGCGCATGAGGAGCGTTCCCGGGACGCGCTCGGCCTCCGGAAACTTCTTCGCCTCTTCTTCGCTGAGCGCGTACATCGTCCGGCACATGCGACCCGACTTGGGATCGCGGAACCGCCAGCGCCAGCATTCGACGAGCTTCATGGTCGACCTTCACGAGCCTGATGGCAGCCTAACGGCGTGCAGCCGCGCGCGTTGACGCGCAACAGCGCTCGTTTTGCGAACGAACGTAGTCTTTCGTAAAGCCGATCTGCAAACGGCGGAAAGCGCTTCGACTCGGGCTAGCCTCGCTGCGTCGATGCGGCGATCGCGTGCTGCACACGCGCGCCTTTCAGGTTGCCTGCGCCGCCGTGCAGCGGTCGGCTCCATGGAGACACGAGTGTCCTTGCATCGTCTGGCGATCGCGGTCGCGTTCGCAGCGTCGATGGCTTCCGTCTGGCCGGCAGCGCACGCCGTGCCCGATGCCCGCCCGGCGATCGACGGCGTCGACGTCGAGCAGGTCGCCGCGCTCGGCGCCGGCGTGCCGCTTCGCTTCACCGTCTACGGCACGCCGGCGAGCGCGGTGGCGTTGCAGATCGAAGGCGGCCGGCACGTGCTCGAGATGCGCGAGAGCGAGCCCGGCATCTACGAAGGCAGCTACGTCATCGAAAGCGGCGACGCGATCGGGCCGGCGAGCCGCGTCACGGCGACGTTGCAGCGCGGCGGCCAGCTCGTCGTCGGCGATCTCGACGAGCCGCTGCTGCTCGCCGAAGCGCCGCTGCCGTGGGCCGACGCCGCGCAGCGCGCGTCGCTGCCGGACGCCCCGCGCGGGGCGGTCCCTGCGCCGACCACGGCGCGCGCGGCGCCGCCGCCCGGGGCGGCGCGCCGCGACGTCCCTTCGCCGGTCGCGCCACCGCGCCCGCTGTCCGAGCCCGCGACGCAGTTTCCGATCGTCGTCGCGCGCGCTCCCGAGCGGCCGAGCTGCGCCGACTGTGCCTTCGTCGAAGCGGTGCGCGAGGTCGACACGTCGCCCGCCCGCGACGGCGGCGCCGCGGGTGCGTTCGCCCGCGCCGTGCTCGGCGACGAGCTCGGCGAGGCGCACACGCGTCGCATGCTGCGGCTGGTCGACGCCATCCGCGGCGCGGTCGAGGGCCGGCCCGCGCGCCGCGGGCTGCCTGACAGCAGGGCACCGCAAGCGCGCTACGAGGTGGTCCTGCGCAATGCCGATGGCAGCCGCGAGGTGCGCCGCTACGACCAGCCGCCGCCGTTCGCGCCCGGCGCCACCGTTCGCCTCGGTGACGAACGGGAGCGCGCGGCGGCGCGCCCGTTCTGAACGCGGGCCGCTCTCGCGCCCGCAGCCGAGCGTCCGCATGTCCGCCAGCGCCGCCCTGCGCTCGCCCGCGTTGCCGGGCGCGCGTCTCGCGCGCGCGCTGCCGGCGCTGGTCGAGCTCGCGCTCGTGCTGGCGGCGATCGCGTGGCTCTGGCCCCTGTTCGGCCGCCTCGCGCCGCTCGAGAACGGCCGCGACCAGCGCTTTCTCGACCGCGGCATCGCCGTCGTCGGCCTGCCCGAGCCGGTGCTCGACGAGACCTGCGCCGCCGTCGCCGCCCTCGCCGCGCCCGATCTCGCCGCCGCCCTCTGCGGCACGCGCAAGCGAACGCGTGCGCGCGACGACGCGGCCGCGCTGCCGGCGCCGCTCGCGCGCGCTCTCGCGCGCACCACGCAGGCGCTCGTCCGCCCGCTCGCGGCCGCCGACGAACGCGTGCGCTCGCTCTCCCATGCGGCCGGCGCTGACGACGATGCGCTGCGCGTGCGCGCCGACGCCGTGGCGGCGATCGAATCCGACATCGCGCCCTTCGTCGCGCGCTTCCAGCTCGCGAACGACGGCAGCGGCGGGCCGCTGCCGCTTCGCTGCGCCGCGCGCTGGGCCGAGGCTTCGTGGGCCCGGCGCACGCATGAAGCGGACGCGGCGAGCGCAAACGCGTCGCAGGCGACGGGAAGCGCGGCGCAGGCGAGCGCCAACGCCGTCCTCCTGCTCGCCGCGGCGCTCGATGGCCGGCGCGCCACCGCCACGCTCGCGGCCGAGGCAGCGTTGCCGTCGGCGCCGGCCGCCCGCGGCGCTCGCTGTCCGGGCGCGGCCGAGGCGCTCGCCACGACTGCCGCCTTGATGGCCGACGCGCGCCAGTCGCTCGACAACGCGCGCAAGAACGAGGCGATGCGCGCGCTCGCGCGCTCGGCGGGAACCGAGTGGTCGGCGGCGCTCGTGCTCGGCTTTGCCTTCGTCGTCTGGAGCCGGCGCGTCGCGCGCCCCGGCCTCGGCGTCGGCGCGGCGCTC
>Ga0070679_100006932_pt1 | contig 10571 bp, 13 predicted proteins | sample KBSC63BmetaG_FD_65652 | JGI IMG/M metagenome (GOLD analysis project Ga0070679, IMG submission 65652) | Corn rhizosphere microbial communities from Kellogg Biological Station, Michigan, USA - KBS C6-3B metaG | ecosystem: Host-associated > Plants > Roots > Rhizosphere | place: USA: Michigan... | reverse complement strand
GCCCAGATCAGGTGGCCGTCGGCGTGCACGTATAGCCGAGCATGTCGGCGAAGGCGCGGTTGATGACGACCGCGCGCGGCCGCTCGCCTTCGATGCCGCCGGGCGCGCCGAGGTCGGCCACGGTCATCGCCACCGGTGCGTGCGTGAACGCGACCGCGCTGAGGGCGCGCACGTCGAGATCGCGAGACTCGGTTGCTTGCTCGCGTTCGGGTGACAACGCGCGCAGCCGCAACGCGAACTCGCGGCAGGCGTCGGCGAGCTGGCGGGCACGGGTGGAGTCACCCATCGCCCGGCCGGAGCGAAGGTCGAGCCGCTCGAGCAGCTCCGCGGCGTACTCCTGTGTGTACGCCGTCGCGACCACCAGTCGCAGCAGGCGCGCGCGCAGCGCCTGTGAGTCGGACAGCACGGCGCTGAGGTGTTCGGTCCCGACCATGCGGGCGATGCTTGCGTGCGCAAGGTCGGCCCGCCAGAGGACCAATGGCCCTGACAGATCAGGGCCGCGCGGACATTACGGCGCGAACTGCGCGTTCCGTCGGGCTGCCGGCCGCGATCTCTGCAGCGGCGGCCCGGACAGCCGCTGCGGCGGCCGCGTCCTCCGGCGCCGCGACGTCGAGCTCCCATCGACCCACCTGCGCCGCGATCGCGGGCGCGTCGGGTTTGATCCCTGCAGCGGCGAAGACCCGGCAGTCATAGGTGCGGCACGTCCGCGGCCGATGCGCATAGATCGAGCAGCGTCCGTCGACGAACATCGGGCAGTGCCCGTTGTCGTCGTAGCCCATCAACACGTGCCCCGGCGGGAAACCGGGCGCGGCGAACAGCACCTCGTCGGGGATGTGCGCGAGCGCGTCGGTCTCGTCCGGCGCAACGTGCACGAACTGGCTGGAGGTGCAGCACGCCGTGCACTCGCCGCAGGGCACGACTGCGTCGCGCTCGCCGCGGATGGCTGCCTGCGTCTCGGCCAGCCATTCGGCGAACGCGACCATGGTGATGTCGAGCTGGACTGATCAGCCGTAGACGAGCCTGGTCACCCAGTCCGCGACCAACGCCGGCTTGTCCTCGCCCTCGATCTCCACCGTGATGGTGCGAACGACCTGGAGGTTGTTCGCGTCCTTGAGGTCGACGCTGGCGAGCACCGACGATGCGCGGATCTTCGAGCCGACCTTGACCGGGTTGATGAAGCGCACCTTGTCGAAGCCGTAGTTGACGCCCATGAGGATGCCGTCGAAGCGCTCCGGCGGCTGCTTGATCGAGCCGGACAGATGCGTCAGCAGCGAGAGCGTCAGGAACCCGTGCGCAATCGGCACCTTCCACGGCGACAGCTGCGCGCACTGCTCCGGGTCGACGTGGATGAACTGGTGGTCCTCCGTCACGTCGGCGAAGGCGTTGATGCGGTCCTGCGTGACCTCCATCCAGTCACCGGTGCCCTCGTTCTCACCGACGGCGGACTTGTAGAGCTCGTACGCGGCCTCGGCCTTGCTCATCGATCGATCCTCCCGGTCATTCGCGTCTGCCGGACAGGATCTCATCCGCGTCCGGCGGCGAACTCGGAGACCACCGCGGGGATGGCGTGCGCGCACAGCACGTCGACGTCGACCAGCTGGTGCCCGTCCCAGGCGACGTACTGCGCCATGTCCGCAGCGCGCCCGCCGAGACCGGAGTCGCAGTACTGCGGCAGCTGCCGGTAGTCGGTGACCGTGGTCGCCAGCCAGACCGGCACGCCGAGCTGGGCGCCGCCGGTGATCTGCTGCCACATCGGCGCCGACGAGTAGACGCCGGCGATGACACCGTGCTGCTGCAACGTGCGGATCGCTGCGTTGATGACGGCGACGTTCGTCGCGCCGCTCGTCGTCCAGTGGTTCAGGATCTCGACGTCGAGCCACAGCACCGGCACTGCGACATGCGCCCGCTGGACGCGCGCGAGACCGTCGAGCGCCACCCTCTTCCCGTAGGCGACCGGGTCACCGGAGCGGGGCGCGTCGATGTTGAGGTACGCCGCGAAGCCGGTGCGCGTCTGCGCCCACTGAAGCTCTCGGGCGAAGCAGGCGTTGTCGGTGAAGGGCTTGCCGCCGTTGACACCGACGACGACGAAGCCGGGCTGAACGACCGGCATGCCGAGCGGCCCACATTGCGGCCACGACACGTCCACGCCCCAGCTGGTCGACAGCCGCGTCGCGGTGCGAACGCCCGACGCGGCGTGCTTGGGCGTGATCGGCTTCGGCGCGGCGGTCGCCGCGGGCGCCTGCACCGTCGCCGGGAGGGCAGCCGTTGCGGGCTGCGCCGGCGGTGGCGGAGCGGCCTGCGACGGGGTTCGCGGTTCCTGTACGACGACGACCGCGATCGCCACGACGATCACGATGACGATCGCCGCGGCCAGCAGCCGCACCTTCGCGCGCACCGGCTCAGCGCTCCAGCTGGGTGAGGACCTGCGGCAGCTCGTCCAAGAGCTCCCGGGCCAGATAGCCGAGCCGGCCGACGCGCGCCGACAGGCGCTCGCCGGCTTCGGCGTGCACGTGCGCGCCCCACACCGCGGCCTGCTCGGGGCTCGCACCGCGGGCGGCGAGACCGGCGATGGCACCGGTGAGCACGTCGCCGCTCCCGGACGTGCCGAGGCCACTGTCGCCGCTCTGGTCGACCCACAACCGGCCGTCCGGCGTCGCGATCACCGACTGCATCGTCACCGTCGCGCCGATGCGCTCGGCGACGCAGCAGGCGGCTTCCTCGTCGTTGTCGGGGACGTCACCGTCGAGGAGGTACTCCGCCTCCTTCAGGTTCGGCGTCGCGATCACCTGCTTGCCGAGCCGGGACCGCGCGTCGTCGTCGAACGCGCCGCAGGTCAGCGCGAGCGCGTCGAGAACCACGACCGTGTCATCACCGATGCGGGCCAGCACACCAGTGACCAACGAGCGCGCCTGCTCTGGGTCACGCATGCCGGGTCCGAGCACGACGGCCCGGGCCGACTCGAGCAGGGGCACACAATGCTCGACCGCGTCCGCGCCGAGCGCGCCGTCGCCCGTCGTCGGCAGGCCGGTCACGGCCGACTCCGGCACTGCGACGGCAAGTCCGGCGGCCGTCGCCTCGGCCGTCGCCAGGGTCAATCGGCCGGCGCCCACCCGCAACGCCGCGATCCCCGCGAGCAGTACGGCCCCGGGAGTGTCCGTGGCGCCGCCGATGACGACGACCGTTCCACGCGCGCGCTTGCCGGCGCCGTCCTCGACGTCGGGCAGCGGCCAGTCGCGCAGCAGCTGACTGCTGACGACCTGCCGACCTGTCATTGGCCCGTCACTCATGCGCCGTCACGGTGGCGTCGTCGTCCTCTTCCACCGGCGTCGCGTCGTTGAACACGTCCAACCGCATCTGGTCGCCGTCGCGGGTGTAGACGGTGAGGCCGCAGTTGACGACCTGCCTCGACAGTCCGACGGCTTCGTCCGTCGTGAGGTGCTCGAGGACGTAGCGGGTCAGCAGGATCGGCACGTCGTGGCTGACGACGAGCAGGCGCTCACCGGCGTAGTCCGTCCTCATGTCACGCAGCGACTCGCGAATCCGCTGCGCGACGTCCGCCCACGACTCCCCGCCGGGCGGCCGGTACCAGAACTTGCCGAGGTAGCTGCGACGCTCGGCCTCTTCCGGGAACTGCGTGCGGATCCCGTACGACGTGAGCCGGTCGAGCACGCCTTGCTCGCGGTCGCGCAACCGCTCGTCGGCCGCGCGGGGGAGGTGCTCGAGTCCCGCGGTGGCGAGGATGTGGTCGACGGTCTGCTGCGCGCGGACGTACGACGAGGCGAGCACCGCGGTCGGCTGCTCGTCGGCGGACACGTCGGCGAGCCGCTTGCCCAGTGCACGTGCCTGGCGTACGCCGAGCTCGGACAGCTCGACCGAGGGGTCGTTCACGTTGAGGTCGAGGCGGTCGGCCCGGTCGGCGTACGCGCGCTCGTTGGCGACGTTGCCGAGGCTCTCGCCGTGCCGGACGAGCATCAGCGTGGAGGGCCAGGACGTCACGGGAAAAGCCTCCCCCAGAGGCTGACGATCATGCGCGGGAGGTGGCCGCGCAGATCGCCGTCACGGCGTCGAGCAGCCGGCGCAGCCCGTTCTCGGCGACGGATAGCCGGGCGGCTCCAGCAGGTCCGTCGGCGGCCGGGGGTTCAGGACGAGCGGAGGTGCCGGCGGCTGGTTGAAGTCGAAGTCCGCCAGCAGGTCGCCGAGGATCGGATTCGTCTCCCGAACGTCGGGCCGCGGGTCCGGCCGACCGTCGGTCCTCGGGTCCAGGGCCTGGCCGCGAAGCCACCGTTCCTCGATGAACCTCACGTAGGCGTCCGGCGACAGCACTTGATGGTCGATGAGGCCGCGCTTGGCGTAGGGGCTGATGACCAGGCCGGGGACTCGGAAGCCGAAGCCACTTTGATCGACGTGTGGGGGCTGCACGTGGTCGTAGAAGCCGCCCCAGTCGTCCCAGGTGAGGAAGATGGCCGTCGATGCCCAGTCGGGGCTGCGCATGACCGCGTTGACCAGTCCGGTGACGTAGGCCTGTCCGTCGCTGATTCGCGCCGGTGGGTGCTCGCTGTTCAGCTGCGACGGGACCACCCACGAGACGGCCGGCAGGGTCCCCTTCTTCGCGGCGGTGAAGAAGTTGCCGACAGACGTGACGTCCTGCTCCTGCTTGTCCAGCTTGACGGTGTCGAAGCTGGGCAGTGGGTTCCAGATGCTGGGGGTGTGCGGACTCTGTTGAATCGGTGAGCACTTGATCGCACCCGCCCGCCGGCAGTCGGGCTCGGCGCCTTTCTGGATGTAGTAGCGCCAGGAGACGCCGTAGCGGTGCAGGAGATAGGTGAGGTCGGTCCAGGCGAAGATCGGGTTCGCCGGTCCGCCCTTGGGGTTCAGCCACGACTGGTAGTTGTCGACCGCCGTCTGGCAGCTGCTGGGGGAGTGGGTCTTGCAGAACGCCGACCACTCCGACAGGTCGTAGAGGTGGTCCGGCAGGCTCCACGACAGCGACGGCGCGAACATGTGGTCCTGCAGGACGAACGACTTGGCATAGGCCCAGTAGTTCGGGATCTCCCGCCGGTCGTGGTAGCCCATCACCGTCTCGGCAGCGTTGAACGCGCACACCGGGTTCTGCAGATCACTGCCGCACTGGTGCCGCGCGGACACAGCGGTCTGCAGGAAGCCGTCCATGCGGCCGTGGTCGGTGTCACCCGCGAACGCGGCACTGTCGTGCGGCCCGCCGCCGTCGACGTCCTGGCGGTCGTGGAAGGAGCGCACGCACGGCCTCGACGTGGCGGTTGTCGCGCAGAGGTCAGGGCCGCCGTTCGCCGTCGGGATGCCGTCGGCGCCGGGGAAGGTCCCGAAGTAGGAATCGAAGGAGCGGTTCTCCTGGACGATGATGACGACGTGCTTGATCTTGTCCAAGCCGCTGTCCGCGACGCCCGCCGCGAGCCCGGCGTGGACCTTGCTCGCGTGTCCCGCGCTGCAGCCTGCGACGACGAGGGGCAGGGCGAGACAAGCGGCGGCGCGGCGGAAAGGCATCAAATATCTGTGTACCTCAGCGACGGGCGACTGTGACGCAGCAGTCCGGCGGCGCGCCGTCGAGCGCGGCCGAGACGCCCGTGCTGCCGAGGCCGGTCAGGATGCCGTCGATGAGCGCGTCGTTGAGCCCGCAGACCAGCGCGGGTGCGACGTCGACGATCGCGTGGAACGGGCAGTTGCGCAGCCGCACGCACTTGCCTTCGCGCTGCGGCTCGTAGCCGAGCTCGTGCAGCGTCTGGGTAGCGGCGTCGAGGCTGCGGTCCGCCGACATCCGCCGCGCCGGACGACGTAGCCGGCCGAGCTCCTCACCCTCCTCGCGGGCGACGTCGAGCGCGCGCTCGGCAGCCGGCCCCGGGCCGGACTCGGCGACAGCGCGGGCGAGCACGCGCGCGGCGACGTCGTAGCGACGCGGCGGCACCGACACGTCGAACTCGACCGGCACCGCGCGATAGCGCTTCGCCGGCCGACCGGCCCCCGGGCCGGACCGGCCGGGCGGCCGGGCGTAGTCGACCTCGAGCAAACCGCGCTCGGCGAGCAGGTCCAGGTGGAACGCCGCCAGGCTCTTGCTGACACCGGCCGCCGCAGCGACCTCCTCGCGGGTCATCGGGTGCCGGCCGGCCCGGACCGCGTCGTAGATGCCGCGCCGGGTCGGCTCGGTGAGCAGCTGAACCGACTCCCACTGCGTGTCGTCGGTGCTCATGGTTGACATCCTCGCCGCGAGACTCTAAAACTAATCAACGTTGTTGTTAGTACGCCTGTGGGGCGCGCCTGTCAAGCGTCCCGCTCCGAGGAGGGGCAGATGCGACGCTTCACTTTCCGGCCGCCGCTCACGCTGAGCGGCCGCAAGTACAAAGGCCTGCGCGGCTGGGCCGGCAAGCCGTTCCACCCACCGCTCACCGACGTGCCGGTGACGGCGTACCTGTTCGCGGCCGTCTTCGACGTGCTGTCGGTCGCGCTGCACTCGTCGCACGCGCAGGTGGCACGCGAGCTGTACGTCGCGGGCACATGGGTGCTGCTCGGCGGCGCGGCGGTCAGCCTGCTCGCGGCGCTCACCGGCTGGGCCGACTGGCACCGGTCGAGCGAGCCCGGCACGCAGGCGCGCCGCACGATCAACGCGCACGCGATCACGATGATCACGGTGACGGTCATCGTGCTCGTCGACCTGATCGTGCGCGGGCTCGGCCAGCCGGACCGTGGCAGCACAGCGGTCGGGCTGATGGTGCTCAGCGTGATCGCCGCTGTGTTGGTCAGCATCGGCGCGACGCTCGGTGGCAGCCTCGTCTACGACTACGGCTTCAACGTCGAGACCGCCGGCGACCACCCGGTGTGGCACAAGAACGAGGTCGACGTTCTCCCCGGCCAGAAGTAGCGGCGCGTCGACGTGACCACCGCTTTCGTCCTCTCCGGTGGCGGCAGCCTCGGCGCCGTCCAGGCCGGCATGATGCTCGCGCTCGCCGAGCGCGCGATCGTGCCCGACCTGTTGGTCGGGACGTCGGTGGGCGCGTTGAACGCGGCGTACCTCGCGGGCGACCCGAGCCACAACGGCGCGCGACGGCTCGCCGAGCTGTGGTGCTCGCTACGACGTAGCGACGTGTTCCCGTTGCGTCCTGCGTCGGCGGTGCGCGCGCTGGCCGGCCGGCACGACCACCTGCTGGACGACGCGCCGCTGCGTCGCCTGGTCGCGGCGCACGTGCCATACGCGCGGCTCGAGCAGGCGCCGTGGCCGGTCGCCGTCGTCACGACCGAGGTGACGACGGGACTCGAGGTCGTGCTTGCGGAGGGCGACACGGTCGACGCGGTCATGGCGAGTGCGTCGCTGCCCGGCGTGTTCCCGCCGGTGGAGGTCGGGGAGCACGTGCTGACCGACGGCGGGGTCGTCAACCACACGCCGATCACCGCTGCGCTCGAGCTCGGTGCAGATCGCGTCGTGGTGCTGCCGACCGGCTACGCATGCGCGCTCGCGGAGCCGCCGCGGTCGGCGCTCGGCATGGTCGTGCACGCGTTCACACTTGCCACGCAGCGTCGGCTGATCGACGACGTACGCCGGCTGCAGGGGTCCGTCGACCTTCAAGTCGTGCCGCCGCTGTGCCCGGTCACGGTCTCACCGGTCGACTTCTCCGCCAGCCCTGAACTGATCGAGCGCGCGCGCCGTGCAACACGACGATGGCTCGACAGCGACCGCGACGTCGACCAGGCGCGCGACCTCCAGCTGCACCGTCACGGCCCCGCGGTGCCGCAGCAGTCCGTACTCACCGCTTCATGAACCGCAACAGATGACAGGAGGCCAGTCATGGCCTGTGCACCGATAGAGCTCGCTCCCGAGAGCCTCGCCGTCGCGATCGACCGCGCGCACTGCTGGGCCGACCACACCCTCGCCGCGCCCGGTCGGGCCGCGCTCGACGGCGTGTGGTGGCTGTCAACGCATCTCGCGACGGCCGACCGCGTGCTGCACCCCGCGGCACGTCGCGCGCTGCAGGGCGCCGGCGCGATCGTCGACGAGCAGCGTCGCCGGGCGCGCGCGATCACGCAGCAGCTGTGGGCGGTCGAGCACGCGCTGTCCGGCGACGGCCGGATCCGGTCGCTGACCACAGCGGACCTGAGCCGGCTCGCCGAGGAGGTCCGCAACTACGCCGTGGCCGAGAACCGGCTGGTCGAGATGCTCGAGCACCTGCTGCCCGCCGACGAGCTCGCCGCGCTGCACCGCCGCTACGCCAAGGGCGTCCGGCGCGCGCCGACCCGCCCGCACCCCGTGCTGGCGCAGTCGCGGGCGCTCGCGGCAGCGACCTTCCGGGTGGAGGGTGTCGTGGACCGCGCCCGCGACGTGCTGGACGGGCGCAGCCGGCCCCGCCGGCTCGCCGGCTGACCGCGTGGCTGGTCCCTTCTCGCTATCGATTCTTTATTGCAAAGAGGTTGCAACAAGCCTGTCCGTCTGCCTAGGGTGGCTTGCGTGAGCGTCCTCACGCCTGCCTCAGCAGTGGCCATGACTTCGCCGTCGCGGTGGAACCGCGTCCGCAAGTCGCTGACCCGCGGCGAGTGGCTGTCGCTGGCCGGCATCGCGTTCGTCGTGATTGCGCTGCACGTCGTCGGCTGGTTCACTCTCGCCGCGATCGTCGCGCCGCACCACTACGCCGTCGGCAACGGCCAGATCTTCGGGCTCGGGTTCGGGCTCACGGCCTACACGCTCGGCATGCGGCACGCGTTCGACGCCGACCACATCGCCGCGATCGACAACACGACGCGAAAGCTCATGGCAGAGGGCAAGCGACCGGTGTCGGTCGGCTTCTGGTTCTCCCTCGGCCACTCGTCGGTCGTCTTCATCCTGTGTCTGCTGCTGTCGTTCGGCGTGCGCTCGCTCGCGGGTCAGGTGTCCAACGAGCAGTCGAGCCTGCACACCGTGACGGGCCTGGTCGGCACCAGCGTCTCCGGTGCCTTCCTCTACGTCATCGGCATCCTCAACCTGGTCGTCCTCGTCGGGATCATGAAGGTCTTCCGCGCCATGCGCCGCGGTGAGTACGACGAGAAGACGCTCGAAGACCACCTGAACAACCGCGGCTTCATGAACCGCTGGCTCGGCGGCCTGACGAAGTCGGTGACCAAGAGCTGGCACATCTACCCGATCGGCCTGCTGTTCGGCCTCGGCTTCGACACCGCGACCGAGGTCGGCCTGCTCGTCATCGCGGGCGGCGCGGCGGCGTTCGCGTTGCCGTGGTACGCCATCCTCACGCTGCCCGTGCTGTTCGCGGCGGGGATGAGCCTGCTCGACTCGATCGACGGCTGCTTCATGAACTTCGCCTATGGCTGGGCGTTCTCCCGGCCGGTACGCAAGGTCTACTACAACATCACCATCACGGCGCTGTCGGTCGCGGTCGCGCTCATCATCGGCACGGTCGAGCTGGTGTCGATCCTCACCGACAAGCTCTCCATCACATCCGGTCCGCTCGCCTGGGTCGGCGGGCTCGACCTCAACAACGTCGGCTTCTTCATCGTCGGCCTGTTCGTGCTCACCTGGGTCGTCGCGCTCGCCGTCTGGCGGTTCGCGAAGATCGAGGACAAGTGGGCGGCCGGCCTGTCCGCCGACCCGCTGCTGACCGACTAGACCGACTAGGCGGGGCGGCCCATGAAGGCCGCGAGGCGCGTCGCCGCCGATGCGTCGTCCGGTGCGCCCACCTCCGGGCCGATTGCGTCGCCGCGGTACTCCGGCTGCAGGGTTTTTCGGGCCCGCTCCAACGTCGCCTCGGCTTCGTCGTCGGTGAACGGCACCGGTGCGCCGATGGCCGTTGCCAGGTCCCAGCCGTGCGTCGTGTACTCCATCAACGTCACGTTGAAAGCGATCGCGGCCGGGATCTCGCCGCTGGTCAGCCGGACCGTGCGTTCCATGCCGTGCGCGCGCCAGCCGGCGACGACCCCGTCGGCGCTCTGCCGGAACTGCTCGGCGTAGTCGTCCGTGAGCTTGTAGACGGCGGGGTCGCCGTCGTACGCGCCCCCGTTCGCGGCCTCGTCGAACACCCGGGCCCACCCGACCATGTGCTCGACGAGGGCTCGGACGTCCCAGTCCGAACACGGTGTCGGCCGGTCCAGCTGGTCGGGGGCGACACCTTCGACGAGGTCGGCGGCCTTGGTCATCACGCCCGCGAGCAGGTCGAGGTCGTCCATGTCCGCGATGCTAGGACCTCGGTGCCGGCGCACCTCCCTGTCGTGTCGCGCTCTGCTGTGCGAACCTGCGCCGGTGAACCGGATCGACATCGAGACGAAGCTGCACCGCGGTCGCGTCGACGCGCTCGAGACCATCGCGGCCATGGACCCGGACGAGTTGCGGGCGCCGCGCACGCGCAGCGAGCACGACGAGAGCTCCTGGTGGTCCTACGCCGACCACTTCGTGCACACGACGCTGATCGAGCAGGACTTCAACGCGATGATCCGCCGCCATCTGCGCGGTGAGCAGGGCATGAACCGCGACCTCGTCGACGAGTCCGGTGGGTCGCTGCGGCCGTTGAAGGACGTGATGGCGTTCGTGCACCGCCACACCGAGCGCTGGAAGGTCGAGCAGCAGG
>Ga0070679_100006925_pt1 | contig 10574 bp, 7 predicted proteins | sample KBSC63BmetaG_FD_65652 | JGI IMG/M metagenome (GOLD analysis project Ga0070679, IMG submission 65652) | Corn rhizosphere microbial communities from Kellogg Biological Station, Michigan, USA - KBS C6-3B metaG | ecosystem: Host-associated > Plants > Roots > Rhizosphere | place: USA: Michigan... | reverse complement strand
GGACCGCGTCGCGCACCAGCCGGTACGTGGTCACGCCGAGGTAGATCTCGTTCTCGGGCGCCGCCTGTTCCAGCCGCGCCGTGACGTTGACCGCGTCGCCGGTGGCGAGCTTCTGATCGGCGGTCGGGTCGTCGGTGGCGACGACCTCGCCCGTGTTGACGCCGGTGCGGTTCGCGAGCACGACGCCGTAGCGCTGCGAGAGATCCTCGTTGACGCTGCGCAGCGCTGCCTGCATGCCGGCGGCGGCGCGCACTGCGCGCAGCGCATCGTCCTCGTGCGGCAGCGGCAGGCCGAAGACGGCCATGATCGCGTCGCCGATGTACTTCTCGATCTTGCCGCCGTGCTTCGTGATCTGGGCGGCCATGGTCGTGAAGTAGCGCTCCTTGACCTCGTGCATCGCTTCCGGGTCGAGGCGTTCGCCAAGTGCGGTCGAGCCCTTCAGGTCACAGAAGATGAGCGTGACGGTGCGCCGCACTTCGCGCGCGGGAAGCGGCGGCGTCGCCGCGGCGAGCGGCGTGCCGCAATAGCCGCACAAGCGGAACTTCGGAGGGTTCTCCTCGTTGCACTTGGGGCAGATGACCACGGCAGGAGTTTAGGAGAGGCGTCCGACGCCGGCGCAGCCGCCCGGCCCGGGGATGCCCGGCAACGGCCGACCGCGCCGTCGGTCGATCCCCGTGCCGACGCCGCCGCGGGGTCCTACACGCGTCTGTCCCGCAGTCTTGCTGCCTCGGGCCGGCGACGCGCCTACGCTGAGCTCGTCACTGGATACCGCGATTGGACATGGACAAGCACCTGGTCGCATTGGTGTGGGGCCTCCCGGCCTCCTTCGCACTGCCCTCGATTGCCGCCTGCCGGCGCGCGCTGGCTTGCGTGCGACAGACGACCGTCCGGCCCGCGCTTGCGCGCTCGGTCCAGGCCCGCTAGCCACCTGCGGCGCGGTTCGGCGCCGGCGCAGCGCCTGCCGGCGGTTGCGCGAGGTTGCGCCGGAACAGGCTGAACAGACGTTCCCAGTGCCGCTCGGCCGAAGGCTTGTGGTAGATGCCCGCGCGCAGCGGAAACGCGAATCCGTGCTCCGCGCCCGGATACCACTCCAGCCGGTGCCGCGTTCCCGCGGCGGCGAGGGCTGCCTCGAGCTCGGCCACTGTCGCGGGCGGCGCCCACTTGTCGGTTTCGGCGCATGCGAAGTACGCCTCGCAGCGCACCTTGTCGAGCATGCGGTGCGCCGAATCGGCCGCGGCGGTGACGAGGTTGGCGCCATAGATCGAGGCGATGCAGCGCAGCCGATCGGCAAACGCGGCCGCTGCCCAGATCACGAACGGGCCGCTCATGCAGTAGCCGACGGCGCCGATCCGCGCCGCGTCCGCCGCGGGCTCGCCGTCGACGAAGTGCAGCATCGCCGCCGTGTCGCGCTCGACGGTGCCTCGGTCGAGCGCATGCATGTAGGTGAACATCTCGGCGAACCCCGCCTCCGTCCGCTCGCGCAGCCAGTAGTCGCTGCTTCTGCGGTAGTAGAGGTTCGGCAGGACGACGAAGTAGCCGACCGTCGCGATGCGGCGCGCCATGTCGTGCAGCTCCTCGCGCTTGCCGGGTGCGTCCATGTAGAAGAGGACGACCGGGAACGGGCCGCCTTCCTCGGGGTGGACGACGAACGTGTTCATCGCTCCGTCGCCGGTGGCGATGTCGAGCTCGCGTTCGATCATGTCGATGCTCCTGCTGGTGCGGTGGCCGGCGGGGTCCAGCGATCGCATGCTGTCACGGGAACGCGCGTTCCCCACAGGTCGATGGCGAGCGAAGCCGCCGTCGCCAGCGAGCGCAGGTCGTGGCCGCGCACGTACGCCAGGGCGATGCACCGGCCGGCGGCGTCGCTCCATCCTGCCGACGCGAGCTCGCCGACCGCCGTGTCGCCGACGAGGACGGTCTCGCCGCCCCACGCGTACGCGTTCGCGTCGTCGACGACGATCGTGACCAGCGTCCGCTCCGGGCTTCGCGCCCGCAAGCGCTGCAGCGCGGCCTTGCCGATGAAGTCGTCGTGCTTGTAGAGCCTGACCGCGAACATCGCGCCAGCGTCGATCGGCGAGTCGTCGGGACCGATCTCCGCGCCCCACGCGCGCCGAGCCGCCTCGATCCGCAACGCGTCGAGCGCGTAGTAGCCGGCGTCGGCCAGGCCGGTGCCGGCGATGCCGAGGCCTGCGCTCGCCTCGTGCAGCGCCAGGTAGACGTGGCGGGCCATCTCGACCGGCACGTAGAGCTCGAATCCGGGCCCGCCGACGTAGCTCATGCGGGCCGCCCGCACGCGCGCGAAGCCGAGGTCGATCTCGCGCGTGGTCGCGAACTTGAGCTGCTCCGGGCCGAGCTCGTCGTAGGTCGCCGGCGCGCCGACACGGCCGAGCAGCGTGCGCGCGTTCGGCCCCATCAGCGACAGCACGCTCGTCATGCCGCTCACGTCCGTGGCGCTCGCGTTCTCGCCGGCGCGCGTGTGGCGCGCGATCCAGTCGAGGTCGCGCGGCGTCTGCGCCGAGCCGGTGACGAGCAGGAAGCGATCGACCGCGAGGCGCGTCACGGTGACGTCGCTCTCGTATCCGCCCCGCTCGTTGAGCATCGGCGTGTAGACCATGCGGCCCGGCGCGACGTCCATCTCGTTCGCGCACAGCCGCTGCAGCAGCCGGAGTGCATCGCTCCCTTGCACGAGGATCTTCCCGAACGAGGTCTGGTCGTAGAGCGCGACCGCGTGCCGCGTCGCGCGCTGCTCGCGCACGACATCGGCGAGCCAGCCGGGCTTGCCGAGCGTCTGCGGGTACGCAGGCGAGGCGCCCTTGTTCTCGACGCGGAAGTAGTTCGCCCGTTCCCATCCGTTCTTCGCGCCGAACACCGCGCCCCTGGCGGCGAGCAGGTCGTAGAGCGGGCTCGTGCGCAGCGGGCGCGCGGTCTCAAGCTCCTGGCGCGGCCAGCGCATCGCGTAGTGCAGGCCGAGCGTCTCGCCGGTGCGCTCGGCGAGCGCCTTCTTGTTGGCCCACTGCGGGCCGAAGCGGCGCAGGTCGACGTCGGCCAGGTCGCTCTCGGCGCCGCCGGCGACGATCCACTCGGCGAGCAGCCGGCCGGCGCCGCCGGAGTTGGCGATTCCCGCCGAGTTGAAGCCAGCGGCGACGAAGAAGTTGCGCAGCTCGGGCGCCTCGCCGAGCAGGAAGTTGCCGTCGGGCGTGAAGCTCTCGGGGCCGTTCAGCAACATCTTGACGCGCGCGGTCTCGAGGCACGGCGTGCGATGCAGCGCTGCGCGCATCAGCGGTTCGAACTGCTCCCAATCCTCGTCGAGGAGCTGGAACTGGAACGTCGCCGGAATGGGATCGACGCGCCACGGCTTGGCCTTCGGCTCGAAGCCGCCCATGAGGAGCCCGCCGACCTCTTCCTTGTAGTAGATGAAGCCGTCGGGATCGCGCAGCACCGGCAGCATCGGGTGCACGCCGTTGATGCGGTCGGTGACGATGTAGAAGTGCTCGGCCGACCAGAGCGGCACGCTCACACCGGCGAGCGCGCCGAGCTGGCGCGCCCACTGACCCGCGCAGTTGACGACAACCTCGCACGCGATGGCCGTCTCTTCGCCTGCGTGGCGGACGCGCAGCCCGGTCACGCCTGGCCCTGAAGCCGTGCGCTCGCTGCCGACCGCCACGACCTCGGCGTCCTCGACGAACCGCACGCCGCGGTTGCGCGCGCCCTTGGCGAGCGACATCGTCAGGTCGGCGGGATTGGCCTTGCCGTCGCCCGGGATCCAGATCGCGCCCGCGAGGTCGTCGCTGCGCAGCGGCGGGAAGAGCCGAGCGGCTTCGCTCGCGTCGATTTCCTCGCACTCGACGCCGAAGCTGCGCGCGAGCGCGAGCTGCTTCCTGAGCACCATCATCCGCTCGCGCGTCTGCGCGACGTTGACGCTGCCGCATTGCTTCCAGCCGGTCGCCAGGCCGGTCTCCGCCTCGAGCGTCCGGTAGAGCTCGATGCCGTACTTGCTCATGCGCGTCATCGTGCGGTTCGGGCGCATCTGGCCGATCAGGCCGGCGGCGTGCCACGTCGTTCCGCAGGTGAGCTTGCCCTGCTCGAGCACGAGCACGTCCTTCTCGCCGAGCAGCGCCAGGTGGTAGGCGGTCGAGCAGCCGGCGATGCCGCCACCGACGACGACGATCCGGGCTTGCGTCGGCAGCGTCATGCCGCGCGCTCTCGAGTCACGCCAGGCGCAGCGCCATGACGCCGGCGACGATCGCGCCGGTGCCGACCGCGCGCTGCAGGCGGAAGCGCTCCTTCAGCAACACGACGCCGATCAGCGCGGCGAACAGCACCGAGGTCTCGCGCAGCGCCGCGACCGAGGCGACCGGCGCGCGCGTCATCGCCCAGAGCGCGATGCCGTAGGCGCCGAGCGACGCGCACGAGCCGAGCAGCGCGATCGGCCAGCGCACGCGCATGTAGGCGAGCACGGGCCCGAGCGCAGCGCGCCGCTGCCAGACGACGATCGCGAAGTACGGCAAGCCGTCGACCAGCGAGAGCAGGGCGATGTACTGCAGCGCGTTGCCCGATGCGCGCACGCCGATGCCGTCGACGATCGTGTAGCTGGCGATGATCGCGGCGTTGGCGAGCGCGTAGCCGAGCGCGTGGCGGCGCGAGCCGGTGCCGAGCGCCGAGCGGGTCAGGCCGATCGCGAGCACGCCGCCGCTGATCGCAGCGACGCCCAACCAGACGCCGAGCGGCACGTGCTCGCCGATCAGGCGGCCGCTCGCCAGCGCCACCAGCAAGGGAGCGGTGCCGCGCATGAGCGGGTATGCGAACCCGAGCTCGCCGTGCTTGTAGGCGCCGACCAGCGTCACGTAGTAGCCGATGTGGATGACCGCCGACGCCGCCAGCCAGGGCAGTGCCTCGCGGCGCGGCAGGCCGACCCACAGCACGAGCGCGGCGCCGATCGCGCAGCCGATGAGGTGGATCAGTGCGGTGTCGAGCGCCTGGTCCGCACCGGACTTGATGAGGGCGTTCCAGGAAGCATGGAGCAGGGCGCCGAACAGCACCGCCGCGACGATCGGCCAGCTGAGCGCGACGCTGATCACGCCATCGCGCACGCAGCGGCGCGATCGAGGAAGTGCGAAAGCGGCGGCGTCGCCAGGCCCGGCTGCTTGGCGAGGTCGTCCCAGCGCCGCAGCATCACCGCGTCGGCGGCGCCGGGCCGGGCCAGGAAGGCGGCCGCGCCGGCGGCGTCGAGCACGCCGCCTTGCAGCGCCAGGCTCCTCTTCGAGTCCTCCGAGAGCCGCTCGTGATAGGCGACGTCGGCGTGGCAGAGATAGCGCTTCGCGTCGACGTGCAGCTTGATCGCGTCGAGCACGCTTTCGGGGAAGAGGCCGCGCAGGAACGGCAGCGCGAAGTACTGGTGCGTGTCGTCGATCCCGCGCAGGGTCGGCGTCTCGCCTTGCTCGTTCAGGAGATGGCCGAGGTCGTGCAGCAGGCAGGCAGTGACGAGCGTGTCGCCCGCGCCGTGCTGCTCGGCGAGGTGCGCTGTCTGCAGGGCGTGCTCGAGCTGCGTCACCGGCTCGCCGCTGTACTGCGCCGCGCCGTGGCGGTTGAACAGCTGCTCGACGTCGACCAGCGTCAGCATGGCGTCAGCGCGTCGCCGGCGTGCGCGAGGTCTCGTCGACCGGCGTCAGCGTCGCGAACTGCGACTGGCGGATGCGCGTCGCCGTCAGCGCTCCGGCCGATTCGAGGATCGGGTAGGCGACGCCGCAGATGTGCGAGTTGATCCGCTTCAAGTCGCTGATCAGGTCGAGGTGCAGCGAGCTCGTCTCGATGCTCTGCGCGGTGTTCTCGCGCAGCCGGGCGATGTGATTGGCGGCGTACTCGTGCTCGAGATCGCGGAAGTGCGCCTTTTCCTCGAGCAGCCGCTTGGCGTCGCGCACGTGCCCGTCGAGGAAGACGCTCATCGCCAGGCGCAGGTTCGCGAGCAGCCGCTCGTGCAGGTGCACGATCTCGGCCATCCCGGCCTCCGAGAAGCTGCGGCCCTTCTTGACCTTCTTGTCCTCGATGTCCTGCAGCACGCGCTCGATGATGTCGCCGATCTGCTCCATGTTGATCGTGAAGGAGACGATGTCGGTCCAGCGGCGGCTCTCCTCCTTCGAGAGCGCCTCGCCAGAAATCTGCGTCAGGTAGAACTTGATCGCCGTGTAGAGCTCGTCGACGTTGTCGTCGAGCTTGCGCAGGTCCTCCGAGAGGCGCAGGTCGTTGTTGCGGATCACGGGCACGATGCCGCGCAGCATCGTCTCGACGATGTCGGCCTGGTGCAGCGCCTCGCGCGCGGCGCACGAGATCGCCAGCGAGGGCATCGAGAGGGCGAGCGGATCGAGGTGGCGCGGCCGCTGCGACGCCGCGTTCGGCACCGGCTCGGGCAGCCAGCGGTCGACCGTGCGGCCGACCAGGCCGGTGAAGCCGATGAAGAGCGCCGCCAGGGCGATGTTGAAGAACAGGTGGAACAGGACGACTTGCTGGTGCACCGAGGTCACGAGCTGCTGCAGCAGCACCCGCGATTCGGGCAGCAGGAAGATGAACAGCGCGGCGCCTGCGAGCTTGAACAGGAAGTTGCCGAGCGGCAGCCGGCGCACCTGCGGGCTCGCGTTGGCCGTCGACAGGATCGCGAGGATGCCGCTGCCGACGTTGGCGCCGAGCACCAACCCGAGCGCGACCGACACCGGGATCAGCGCCGAGGCGGCGAGGGTGGCGATCAGCAGCACGATCGCCAGGCTCGAGTACGACAGCACCGTGATCGCTGCGCCGACGACGATGTCGAGCATGACGTCGCTCGGCAGCGAGACGAGCAGCGCACGCAGCGCCGGCGACTCGGTGATCGGCCGCGTCGAGGCGACGATCAGCTGCAGCGCGAGCGTGATCAGTCCGAGGCCGATCAGGACACGGCCGACGGCGCCGAAGCCGCTGTTCTGGCGCGAGATGAAGACGACCACGCCGACGAAGATGAGCAGCGGCGAGAGCCAGGAGAGGTCGAACGAGAAGACGACCGCCATCACGCTCGTGCCGACGTCGGCGCCGAGCATCACCGCGAGCGCCGCGCTCGTCGTCACCAGGTTCTTGCCGACGAACGACGCGACGATCAGGCAGGTCGCGGTGCTCGACTGGACGATGCTCGTCACGCCCAGACCGGCGACCACCGCGCGGAAGCGGTTGACGAAGCTTGCCGCCAGCACGCGGCGCAGGTTCTCGCCGAACACGCGCAGCATGCCGGTGCGCACGATGTGCGTGCCCCAGACGAGCAGGGCGATCGCGGCGAGGAGATTGAGGAGCGAGAGCATCGAGAGCCGGAGACCTCAGTTCCAGGGCAGCGAGTAGGTCTTGACGTTGGTGAAGCTCTTCATCGCCTCCTGCACGCCTTCCTTGTAGCCGAGCCCCGAATCCTTGATGCCGCCGAACGGCGTCAGCTCGAGCCGCCAGCCCGGCACCTCGCGCACGTTGACGGTGCCGACGTCGAGCTCGGCGACGAAGCGGGCGATGTGGTCGAGGCGGTTGGTGCACACGGACGACGACAGACCGAACGCCGTGCCGTTGGCGATCCGGATCGCCTCGTCGATGTCGGCGAAGGTGAGGATCGGCGAGACCGGCCCGAAGGTCTCCTCGCGCACCAGCGCCATCTCCGGGCGGACGCGGTCGAGCACGGTCGGCGAGTAGAGAGCGCCTTCGCGCCGGTTGCCGGCGAGCAGGCGCGCGCCTTGCGCGACGGCCTCGTCGACGCGCGACTCGAAGAGCCGCGCCGCGGCCTCGTCGATCACCGTGCCCATCTCGACCTCGGGATCGCCGGGGTCGCCGTAGCGCCAGCGCCGGGTCTTCTCGACCACCAGCTCGGTGAACGCTCCTGCGGCCTTCTCGTGCACGAGCATCCGCTTGACCGCGGTGCAGCGCTGGCCCGAGTTCTTGTACGAGCCCTGGACCGCGAGGCTCGAGGCCTCTTCGAGATCGGCATCGTCCATGACGATGATCGGATCGTTGCCGCCGAGCTCGAGCACGATGCGGCGGTAGCCCGCCTTGGCGGCGATCGCCTTGCCGATCGCGACGCCGCCGGTGAACGTGACGAGCTCGACGTCGGCGTTGCCGATCAGCTCGTCGGCGATCTCGCGCGGATCGCCCGTGACGATCGAGAGCATCTCCGGCGGCAGGCCCGCCTCGTACATCAGGTCGGCGAACAGCAGCGCCGACAGCGGCACCTTCTCCGAGGGCTTCAGCACCATGCGGTTGTTCGTCGCCACGGCGGGAACGACCTTGTGCGCCACCTGGTTCATCGGATGGTTGAACGGAGTGATCGCGCTGATGACGCCGAGCAGCGGCGCGCGCTGCGTGTAGACGCGCCTGCGGCGGCCGTTCGGCGTCAGGTCGGCGCTGAAGATCTGGCCGTCGTCTTTCAGGCACTCGTTGGCGCCGAAGGAGAGCACGTCGGCGACGCGGCCCGCCTCGTAGGTCGCATCCTTCAGGCAGAGCCCCGATTCGGCGCTGATCAGGGCAGCGATCGCGGCGCCGCGCTCGCGCACGAGCGCGGCGGCACGATCGAGGATGCTCGCGCGCTCGAAGCGCGACAGGCGCGCCCGGTAGGCGCGCGCGATCGCGAAGGCGCGGCGGACCTCGTCGACGGTCGCCTTCGGCACGCTGCCGACGCGCTTGCCGGTGTACGGATCGAGGACCTCGATCGAGCGCGCGCCGGCGCGCCCGGCGCCGACCCGCTCGCCCGCGATCCGCATCGCCTCGTCGCGAGGCTCGAACTCAGTCGACATGGTTCAGCGCCAGGTCGAACGCGTCGAAGTTGCGCCAACGTCGCGCGGCATCGACATTTTTCAGCTTCCGGTTCGCGAGCAGCGGAACCCGCTGCTCGGAGACGCCGCCGTGCGATCGCAGCGGCGCGTCGAGCGCCGAGAGGTCGTGGCGCGACGCCGCCGTGCCGAGCACGGTCGAGCGCTCGGCGACGACGACGAGATCGCCGATGCGGTCGGCAGGCAGCTCGAAGAACGCCGCGGCGTCGCTGCGCGAGCGCACCGATTCGATGCCGCGCAGGCCGCCGAGTCGCGCCGCGATCGCCGCCGAGTCGCAGCCTTCGGGCAGGTAGACCGTCGCGAACGAGCCGAGCGCGCCGTGGTGGACGACGTACGGGTCGGTGATGGGCAGGATGACGCGAGCGGCGCTTCGGCCGAGCCAGTCGTCGACGACGTCCTGCAGGTAGATCACGTCGGGTTGCGAATCCATCCGCGTCTTCGCGTTCATGCCGTGGTCAGCCGTGAGGACGATCGCGCAGTCGAGTGCGTCGAGCTTGCCGAGATAGCCGTCCATCATGCGGTAGAACGCATCGGCGCCGTCGGTGCCCGGGGCGTGCTTGTGCTGCACGTAGTCGGTCGTCGAGAGATACATCACGTCCGGGCGGCGCTCGTGCGACATCAGCTCGACGCCCGCCGCGAACACGAACTCCGAGAGCTCGGCGCTGTAGACCGAGGGCACCGGCATGCCGACGCGCTCGACCACCTCGTCGATGCCATTCTCCTCCTCGGTCGCCTCGTCGGCCTTCTCGGCCGAGAAGCAGATGCCCTTGAGACGATGGCCGAGGAGCTTGCGCAGCTTGTCCTTGGCCGTGACGACCGCGACCGACTGCCCGGCGTTGGCGAGCTCGGCGAGGATCGTCGGCGCGCGCAGCCACTTCGGGTCGTTCATCATCACCTCGGTGCCGGTGGAGACGTCGAAGAAGTAGTTGCCGCAGATGCCGTGCACCGCAGGCGGCACGCCGGTGACGATCGAGAGGTTGTTGGGGTTGGTGAAGCTCGGGATGACGCAGTCGGCGACGAGCGCCGTCCCGCTCGCGAGGACTTCCTTCATCCACGGCACGTGGCCGTGCGCGACCGCCTGGGCGATGTAGTCGGGCTCGCAGCCGTCGACGCAGACGACGACCGTGGGCTGGTGAGCCAGCGCGTAGCTGCGCCCGTTGACGGTGATCATCGCGCGGCCTCCTGGGCGTCGCTGCCGGCGCGCGCAGGCGCGGGACGTTGGTGGTTCTTGATCGTGCGCTCCTTGCTTTCCATGACGTGGTCGAACATCGCCTTGCCGGCAGCCTCGGCGTCGCCGGAAGCGATCGCCTTGACGATCTGCCGGTGCTCGCCGGCCGAGATCGGCATCAGCCAGCCGTCGGCGAGGTTGAGCCGCCGAAACAGGCTCAGCTCCTTGATGAGCTTCCTGTAGATCGCCGTCAGCTTGCCGTTGCCCGCGAGCTCGACCAGACGATCGTGGAAGCGAAGGTTCAGCAGGTGGTAGCGCGGCGCATCCTTCGCCTTCACCGCCTGCTCCATCTGCTCGACGAGCGCCCGGATCTCCTTCAGCGCAGCGGCGCTGATCGAGACCGCCAGGCGGCGGCCGACGTGCTGGTCCATCGCGGCGCGCAGGTCGAAGATCTCGATCGCCTCCTGCACCGGCAGGTCGCGCACGAAGACGCCACGGTTCTTCTCGGTGCGCACGAGCCCCGACTCGTCGAGCATGCGGAACGCTTCGCGCAGGGGGCCGCGCGAGACGCCGAGACGCGCCGC
>Ga0070679_100006918_pt1 | contig 10580 bp, 4 predicted proteins | sample KBSC63BmetaG_FD_65652 | JGI IMG/M metagenome (GOLD analysis project Ga0070679, IMG submission 65652) | Corn rhizosphere microbial communities from Kellogg Biological Station, Michigan, USA - KBS C6-3B metaG | ecosystem: Host-associated > Plants > Roots > Rhizosphere | place: USA: Michigan... | reverse complement strand
CGACTCGCCGTAAAACACCACGTCTCCGGCCGTCGACAGTGATGCGGTCCCCTGCATCGTCTCGGGCGTTACCGTCTGCCAGCGCACCGTGCCCGCAGCGGCGTCGATCGCCGTGAAGGTGCCGTGTGTCGGACCCGCGGGAGCGTGAAATCCACCCTGCCACTTGCTCCGAACGTGGAACGGCGCGGGCTGTAGCGTGAACTTGATCGGCTGCACCTGGCCGGCCACGTACAACATCCCGGTGCGCGGCGAGTACGAGAGCGGCGTCCAATTGCTGCCACCGCCCATGCCCGGCATGATCAACGTGCCGGCTGCTGTCGGCGCCGCGAACGTGTTCTCGTGCGGCACGAATTCATCGGTGCGGCGAATGCGCGCGCCCGTCCGTCGGTCGAGAATGTAGATCCATCCCACCTTGCCCGCTTCGGCGACCGCGGGCACCCGTTGGCCGTTCACCATCACATCCAACAACAGCGTGGGACTCGTCGCGTCGTAGTCCCACATGTCGTGCGGCACTTCCTGGTAGTACCAGCGCAGCTTGCCGGTATGGACATCCAGCGCGACCACCGACGTCGTGTAGAGGTTGTCGCCGGGCCGCACGCTCCCGTCCATGTTAGGCGCGGGGTTGCCGACGCCGAAGTAGATGAGGCCGAGCGCCGGGTCGTACGACGGCGTGTTCCAGACGCCGCCTCCGCCTAACTGCCAGGCGTTCGCGTAGCGGGCACTGTCCCGGTGCTCGCCCGCGATGTCGCGCGGCAGCGGGTCGCCGTCGGGCGTGGTGCGCGACCAGTGTCCCCACCAGCCGCCGTCCTGCGGCGACGGAATCGTGTAGAACCGCCACACGCGCGCGCCGGTCTCGGCGTTGTACGCGTCGACGTGGCCGCGAATGCCGAACTCGCTGCCCGCGATGCCGACGATGATCAGACTGTCGACGGCGAGCGGCGCGCTCGTCATGCTGTAGCTGCTGTCGGGATCGGCGGTCGTCGCATCCCACACGAGCTGCCCGCTGCGACTGTCCAGCGCCAACAGGTGGTCATCGAGCGTCGAGACGTAGACGAGATCGTGGTACAGCGCCACGCCGCGGTTCTTGGCGCCGCAACACGTGGCCACGTCGGGCGTTTTGTTGTCGAAGCGCCAGAGCTCTCGGCCCGTGCGTGCGTCCACAGCCATCACGACGCCGAGGGGCGCGGTGTAGTAGAGCACGCCGTTGGACTCGAGCGGCGTGCTTTCCTGTCCGGCGATCGGCCGGTCGACCTGGTGCGCCCACGCGAGCGTGAGCGTGTGCACGTTGCCGGTGTTGATCTGCGACAACGGCGAATAGCGCGAGTTCGAGTAGTCGCGTCCGTTAGTCAGCCACGCGCCGGCGTCCGCCGATGCGTGCAGGAGCATCGCGTCGGTCACGGCGGCAGGCGGCGCGCCGATGGGCGCGGGTGTCCGCGTGCTGCCTGTCGGTGCGCTGCCGCCGGAGCCCGAGGCTGCGGCCGGCGTCGGGTTAGGCGAGACGAAGGTGCCGCGGCCGCCGTCGATCGCCACGCGCGGCTCGCCGCACATCATGTCGCGAGACGCGGCGCCGGCCAGCACCGGCCCGTACGACTCGGCGCGCGTCCTGGTGGGCCGCGTGAGCGGCGGCAGGCGCGGCACGGTGTCGGGCCGCAGATCGTAGAGCACGATCGAGCGGCCGATGCGCGCCGCGGGCGTGTGGGTGCGGAGCCAGGTGAAGCACGACACGTAGTCGCCCTGCAGGTAGGTCTGGCTCACGGCTACCCATCCGGACGCAGGCGCCGATCCGCCTAACCGAACGGTGTCGGCGAGATGCACGGCCCCCACCGGCGTCGACCCGAAGTAGAAGAGCGTGACCGCGCGCACGTGCCGCGCCTGCAGCGTGTCCGCGAGGCGGTCGAGGTCCTGTCCCCAATCGAGATTGCTGTCGACGAGAATGTGCTCGGGGTGCCGGCCGGCGAGCGCGTTGAAATCGGCAAGAAATTCCGGGTAGGCGAAGGCCGCCTGCGCGACTTCCCATATAATGAGTGCGCCCAACGCGCCGCGCACGAGCGGCCGCACGGGGACGCGCTCCCAGAGTGACACCACCGCTCCCGCCGCCGGGATCGCGAGCAACGGATACATCGTGAGCACGTGGCGGACGCCGATGTCGATGTGCGAGATCATCGCCACCACCATCACGCCGACCGCCGAACACAGCAACGCGAGGGCGCGCCAATCGTGGCGCTGCGGAGACGAGAACAGCCACGCGATGCCCAACGCAGCGAGCGAGAGGAACGCCAGCGGCGTCTTCACCGCGAGCGCGATCCACAAGTACCACCACCAGCCCTGCGTGCCGACGTGGCCGAACAGGTACGACGTGTGCCCCTCGCGATTGTGCGCCGCGAGCGCGCGAAGTCCGGTGAGCAGCTCCGGCGCCGGCAGCGGCAGCCGTCCACCGAGCGCGAGCCGCGTGTGGAAGCGATAGACCGCCCACACCAGGACACCGACGAGCACCGCCGCCGCCACCGCCATGCGCGCCGGCTCACGGAGGTCGCCTAACGCAATGCGGCGCGGCGCGCCGGTGTCGCGCGGAGCGGGAATCGCCCACCAGGCACACACGATGAGCGCTGCCGCCACGGCGAAGAACGGCAGACTCGAGAACTTGGTGGCAATGGTCGCGGCGCCGGCTACGGCGAACACGATCGTTCGCGCGGTGTCCGGCCGCTCGAGCCATCGCGTGAACGTCCACAAGGCGGCCAGGAGCGTCGCGGTGAGCGGCAGATCGTTCGTCGCGAAGCCGGCGTGCGCGAGCAGTTGCGGCGTGGTCGAGACCAGGAGCAGTGCGACGACGGCCGCGGCATCGCCGTACAGCGAGCGCGTCCATCCCCACGTCACGCCGAGCAGCAACAGGAAAAACGGCAGGACGCCGAGTCGCGCGAGCAGCAACGTGCGTGCATACGGCCCGCTGTCTAACAGAATCGTGTTGCCTTCGGTCCACATCGTGGGCTGCCCGTGCGACGTTGCGCCGAAGAGCCGCGGCCCGAGCGCGATCGCGACGCGCGCCAGCGGCGGATGCTGCGGGTCGTAGTCGTAGCGTCCCTGGGCGAACCACTGCATGCCCGCCGCGAGGTGCGCCGGCTCATCCCACGTTTGTCCGAATCGCGCCGCGGCCTTGACCACGACTAACGACGCAATGATGGCGATGAGGATCGCGACGACCCCGAGTCGCCGGGCAGTGCTTGCATGCGGCGGCGCGCCGGCGTCCGAAGCGACGGGCTCGGTCAACACGCTCGACACGAAGAGATGCCTGGAAGGATTGGGTACGGTACGAAGGAGGACGACCCGGGCGCCATGCGTGTAATGCGGGTCAACGTGCGAACACCTCGACTACCGGTGTGATGCGCACGTTGCCTTCCTCGAGAGCCAACCGCCGCTCGCCGATCACGCGATCTTCGGCCAGCAGCTCGGGCGGCTTGGGTGCGTCGTAGGTGAGCGTCGTGGGCGCGTCGGAGAGCAACGCGTGCCTGAGCGCGTCGGCGTCAGGGGCGATCATCACGATGTCGAGGTCGCGCGCCGAGAGGTGGCGGCGCACGGCGTCGTTCACGGCGTCGGCATCGAGACCGCGCAGGTGCTCGCGCATGTCGGTGGTGAAATCGCCGGTGCCATGCCAGCGCGCGTCCAGCGCGTAGCCCAGGCGGTGATCCTGCGTCGCGGTGAGCAGCGGCAGGCTCTTGATCAGGTAGTCGCGCGTCGACACGAACTGGGCTTCGGTCAGGCCGCTCGTCACGAGGTGGTCGAGCTCGTGCAAGGCGATGCGCAGCGTCATGACCGCCGCGTCGGGCGGTACGGGCCGGATCCAGATCTCGAACAACTGGTGGTGGCGTGGCCGGTTGGCGTCGGGGAAGAACTGGAACATGCCGCCGGGAAACGCCTCGATGTACGCGTAGTCGCCGTAGTTGAGGCCGCGGATCTCGCGGATGCGCTGATACAGGTGCGACACCGACGACCGGTGCTCGCCTAACCACGTGCGCGCGAGCCAGAGCGCGGCGAAGTCCGGGTGCGCGCGCGTCACGGCGATGGGGTGGCCGAAGGAGATGGCGATCGCCCGCGTGTCCTTCTGGATGATCTCGACGCGCAGACCGGGGCGCCGCGCGACCGCGGCCGCTGGGGCCGGCGGTCGCTCGCCTGCGGGGAGCGTCGCCACCGCCGTGCGGACGCGAGCGAGCAGCGCCGGCGGTACGTCGCCCGCTGCGCCGATCGTGAGGCCGGCCTGCACATAGTGCTGCGCAATGAACGCCTGCACGTCAGCCATCGTGATCGCGGCGATGCCGGCCTCCGTGCCTGACACCGGGTGCGCCACGCGCGTGCCGGCGAACACGTTCCACTGCAGCCGCTCCTTGCCCAACTCTTCTTCGTTGTTCGAGCGCAGGTCCTGCGTGAGCGCGTTCCGTTGGGCATCGCGCAGACGGGCGAAGTCCTCTTCACGCAGACCGGGCTCGGTGAGCAGCGGCAGCACGAGGTCGGCGAACGGACGCCACGTCTCACGGTGCACGCGCGCCGTGAAGGTGGTCACCTCCTTGTCCACCTGCGCACTGAACGTCGCCGCCATGGGGAACAACGCCGTCCGCACATCCTCGGCGCGCCGTTCGCGTGAGCCGCCTTCGGCGATCATCGACGCCGCGAGCGCGGCCAGACCTTCCTGTCCTTCGGGATCGTGCGCCGATCCGACGGGGAACACGAGCTTGATGTCGAGCGATGGATGCGGCGTGGCCTGCGTGAGGATGTCCAACGGGCGGCGCTTGGCGTGGGCCGCCGCGCGCTCGATCGATGGCGGGTTCGCGATGGCGTCCGGCATGCTGTCGTGCGACAACGTGGTCGTCACGAGCGCGGCATCGGTGAACACCGTGCGGGCGGCGTCGCGCACCTCGCGCGGCGTGACCACCGAGTACGTCGCGAACAAATCCTCGAGCGTCTGCGTGGTTCGATCGTAGTGGACGAAACGCGCCAATGTCGCGGCGATGGTTTCGGTATCGTCCAGCTCGCGCACGAAGCCATAGCGTTGATGCGCCTTCGCGTCGGCCAGTCGTTTTGCCGTCACCTGCACATCGCGCGCGGTCCGCACCGTATCGAGAATGGCGTCGCGCACCGGTACGACGTCGTCACGGCTCTTGACGCGGGCGGCAATGATGATGAGTCCCGGGTCGACGTTGCCCGGGTTATACGCGAACAGCGTGTCGACCACCTGCTCGTCGTCCACGAGACGGCGGTAGAGCGCGGACGTGCGGCCGAACCAGAGGTCGACCATCAGGTCGGTGGCGGCGAACGCGCGGTCGGTTGCGCCGAACGCGGGCGCGCGGAACGACGTCGTGACCCATGGCAGCGTGGGCGTCTCCCACGGGACGTGCGCGTACACGGGACCCGACGGGGCCGGGTCGCGTGGGACGTCGGCGCGATGGCTGCCGCGGCGCCAGTCGCCCCAGTAGCGCTCGACTAACGGAAGCACGTCGCCCGCCGACACGTCGCCGGCCACGAGCAGCGTGGTGTACTCGGGCCGGTACCAGCGATCGAAGAACAGCCGCGAGTAGTCGAACTGGTTGGGCATGTCCTCGATGTCGGGCAGGAAGCCCATGGTGGTGTGCTTGTACGTGTGCGTCGTGTACGCGTGGTCGCGCATCACCTCGAACAGCTTCTCGGTGGGATCGGCGCTGTTCTTGTTGTACTCGCCTAACACGGCCCGCGCTTCGGTCTTGAAGTCTTCCTCGCGATAGCGCAGCCGCTGAAACCGGTCGCCTTCGATCTCGAGCACGCGCGCCAGGTCGTCGCGCGAGAACGTGGTGTGATAGTTGGTGTAGTCGTCGGTGGTGTACGCGTTGGAGCGAGCCCCGGCGCGCGTGAGCACTTCCTGATAGCGCGCGGGCGGATACGCGTCGGTCCCGCGAAACATCATGTGCTCGAAGAAATGCGCGAATCCCGTTTTCCCGGGCTCCATTTCGTTGCGCGAGCCGGCCTGCACCGGAATCTGCAGCGACACGACATCCGGCAATCCCGTTGGGACGACGATCACGCGCAGGTCGTTCGGGAGGGTATGCTCGGAGATCGGGAAGGTCAGTAGCTTGTTCGGCATGTGCGTACGATAAGTGGAGACTGGAGCAGGTGGGAGGCGCATGAGCTCCTGATGGTGGGTCACCTCGACGCGTATCGAGCCAGTGCATGGTGGGCGTGCTCGGCGTGTGGTCTCCACGACAGAGGTTGAAAAGATAACTAAAGGGAAACTGTCAGGTCTTCACGACAAAAGGCTTTAAAGGATAACAAGAGCGAAACTGGGGATAACGAAAGTGATCGTTCTGCGAGGGGGGACGCACGTTGCCTAACGGATATAAAATGGTTTTTGTTAAGAAAAAAGAGGCTATCTTCCCATAGCGCTATCGCCCTTCCCCCCGCGCAGAACGATCACTTTCGTTATCCTCAGTTTCCCTTTTGTTATCCTTTAGAGCCTCTCGTCGTGCGGACCTGCAGTCTCCCCTTTGTTATCCTTCGGCGCTTTCGAGAGGAGACCCGCCACCGGCTTTCGCTCGACTGACCTTCGCCTGAAACCGCTCGCACCTTGTGTGTCCGACGGCGTTTGGCTATTTCCTCCGCGTATGTTCACGATCGATCTGACTGGCCGGCGCGCACTGGTCGCGGGCGTCGCCGACGATGCGGGCTACGGTTTCGCAATCGCGAAGGCGCTCATCGAGTGCGGCGCGACGGTGGTGATCGGTACGTGGCCGCCGGCACTCAACATCTTCAACAACCTCCTCGAGCGCGGCAAGATGGATGCGTCGCGCCGCTTGTCGGACGGTGCGATGATGGAGTTTGAGCGGATCTACCCGCTCGATGCCGCGTTCGACACGATGGCCGACGTGCCCGAGGACATTCGCACCAACAAGCGGTACGCGAACGCCGGCGATTTCACCATCAGTGGGTTGGCCGAGCGCCTGGTATCGGATTTCGGCGAGCAGCCGCTCGACATCGTCGTCCACTCGCTGGCTAACGGGCCGGAAGTGAAGAAGCCGTTGATGGACACGAGCCGGTCCGGGTATCTCACGGCGTTGGGCGTGAGCGCGTACTCCCTGGTGTCGTTCGTGCAGCACTTCGGTCCGCTACTCCGGCCGCGCGCGTCGTTGTTGTCGCTCACGTACATGGCGAGCGAGCGTGTGATTCCCGGATACGGCGGCGGGATGTCGTCGGCGAAGGCGGCGCTCGAGAGCGACACGCGCGTGCTGGCGTACGAGGCGGGGCGCAAGTTCGGCGCGCGCGTGAACTGCATCTCGGCGGGCCCGCTGGCGTCGCGCGCAGCGAGCGCCATCGGGATCATCGAGAAAATGGTGGAGTACGCGTCGGCGAACTCGCCGCTCACCGAGCCGCTCCATCCGTCGGAAGTCGGCGCGGCGGCCGCGTTCTTGTCGAGCACGCACGCGAGCGGGATCACCGGATCGGTGGTGTACGTGGACAAGGGCTACCACGCCATGGGGATGGCCACGCAGGCGGCCGCGCCCGGCGCCTAACGAAAGCCGGCCTCAGCCCGCCGCGCGCGCGGCCACCTCGCGCACGAAGTCGGCCATGTCTTCGCGCGTCGTCCGGAAGCCGATGGGACAGATGCGCAGCGACAGCGCGCCGCGGATGCGCGTGCTCGAGATGAAGAACCGGCCCCCTGCGTTCACGGCCTCGTTGATGCGCTCGTTGAGCGCGTCGAGCGCCGCCGGGTCGTCCACGCCCGGGGGGTGCACGCGAAAACACAGAATGCCTAACGTCGCCGGTGCGAGCACTTCCATGGCCGGCTCGCGCCGCACGAGCGCTTCGGCGTGCGCGGCCAACGAGAGGCTGTACCCGATGGCGTCGCGCAGCACGTCGGTGCCGAAGTAGCTGACGCTGAGCCACACCTTGAGCGCGCGCGCATAGCGGGTGAGCTGCTCGCCGTAGTCGGCGAAGTTGATCTGGTCGCCGTCGCTCTCCGCGTCCTTGAGGTAGTCGGGGTAGATCTGGAACGCGGCCTTGAGTCGCCTGGGCTCGCGGGCCATGAGGCATCCGCACTCGAACGGGACGTAGAGCCATTTGTGGGGATCGAGCGTCACCGAGTCGGCGCGCTCGATGCCCGCGAGCGCGCGACGTCCATCATCGGAGAGAACAGAGAAGCCGCCATAGGCGGCGTCGACGTGGAGCCAGATGCCCTCGCGCGCCGCGAAGTCGGCCAGCGGTCCGAGTGGATCGACGGCGCCGGTGTTGGTGGTACCCGCGTTGGCGACGATCATGAGCGGCACCAAGCCCTGCGCGCGGTCGCGGGCGATGGCATCGGCCAGCGAATCGAGCGGGAGCCGGAAGGCCGCATCGGGGGGCAGCAGTCTCACGTTAGGCCTGGCGATGCCGGCGATCCAGGCGGCGCGGATGGCCGAGGAGTGCGTCTGGTCGGACGCGTACACGGTGAGCCGTGCGATGCGCGACGGGTCGTCGCCGACGGCGGCGTGCCGGGCGGCGATCATCGCGGTGAGGTTCGCCGCCGAGCCGCCGGTAGTGAGCAGGCCTCCGCTTCCGTGAGGCATTCCGAGCCACGCGCGGAACCAGTCGAGGACGACGACCTCGATCTGGTTGGGCCCCGCCGCGACCGGCCACACGCCGGCGAAGAAGTTGTAGCCCGTGGCGAGCCAGTCGCCTAACGAGGCCGGGAACGCCGGGCAGCTCGGGACGTATGCGATGAACCCCGGGTGCGGCTCGCGCGCCGCGTGCGCGAACACGTGCTCGCGCAGAAAAGCGAGCAGCGTGTCGATGTCCGCCCCGCGCTCCGGCGGCGGCGCCGCAATGAGCCGCTCCGTGGCGCGCCGCGGCAGCGTGTCCAGCACGCGCTGCGTGCGCAGCGACGACAAATGCTCGGCCACCGTATCGGTGACGCGGTAGCCAAGTCGGCGCATGGTATCGAGGTCGAGGTCCAGCGGGGAGCGAGGATACGCTCCGATGCGTGCGTCTGGCATTGTGTGTGACTGTGATCGGCGGGAGAACGTGGGTTCGCTGGCCCGGCACGTGCCGGCGACACTACCTTATACGCGATACAACCTGTCGGTTCCAGTCATGACCTCGCCCGTCCCACTGCCCGTCGAGGTGTCGCCGGCCGATCCCGGGGCCCAGGTGCCGATGCCGATCCGCACGTTGTCGTTCACGCGCGGACTCTGGCGGATCGCATCCGCGGGCGCCTCGGCTGGAAACCGGGTGGCGTTGTTGCGCGACGGCGGCGAGGCGTTCGAGGCGATGCTGTCCGCGATCGCGGAGGCGCGCGACAGCGTGGCGCTCGAGTGCTACCTGGTGACCGCCGACGCAGTGGGCAACCGGTTCGCCGATGCGCTCGTCGCGGCCGCGGCGCGGGGCGTGCGGGTGCGCGTGGTGTCCGATTGGGTGGGGAGCCGCGGCGCGGGACGCGCCTACTGGAAGAAGCTGCGCGACGCGGACGTGCACGCGCGCATCTTCAACCCGCCGGGCTTTCGTCCCTGGTTAGGCATGATACCGCGCGACCACCGGAAGCTGTTGGTCGTCGACGACGCGGTCGGCATCACGGGAGGCTTCGGGCTGAGCGAAGCCTGGTCGGGCGGCATGCGGCGGCGTCGCACCGCCCCGTGGCGCGACACGGCCGTGCGCATCGAAGGACCGGCGGCAGTCGACATGTCGCGCGCGTTCCAGGTCATGTGGCGGCGCGCGAACTTCGAGCAGAGGCCGCGGCGCTGGCGTCGACGGCAGCTGGTGCGTCCCGCGCGCGGCGCCGACACCGATCCGCAGACCGCGCAGGCCGCGGTGGTGGGCATCGTCGAGGGCGAGCCGTGGCGCCTGCGGGTCGCACGCGCGCTGCAACTGCAGGCGGCGTCGGCCGAAAAGTTCATCTGGATCGCAAGCGCGTATTTCTATCCATCGGCCGCCGAGCTCGAGGCGTTAGCGGGCGCCGCGCAGGACGGCGTGGACGTGCGGCTCCTGGTACCGAGCAAGTACGATCATCCGTGGGTGCGGCGTCTGACGCGCCGCGTGTACCACCGCTTGTTGCGCAACGGCGTCCGCATCTGGGAGTGGAACGGCGTCATGATGCACGCCAAGACGAGCGTCGTGGACGGCCACTGGGTGCGCGTGGGCTCCACCGACTTCAACCCGCTCGGTATCGCGATCAACTACGAGCTCGATGCGATCATCGAGGATGCAGCGTTAGGCGAAGCCGCCGTCGAGATGTACCTGGCCGATCTGGCGTCATCCACCGAAATCCGGTGGCGGGGCCGGGCTGAGTGAGGGTGGTCCGCTTCTAGTAGACCGCCTCTGAGTTAGGGATAGCAGGAGATGGCCGCGGTAGAGGTGTCAGTGCTGAGCGTCTTCGCCCGGTGAGAGTCGCGCGCCCAGGGGAAAGAAGAGGAAAACGCAACGGCTCAAAAGGATAAGAAAAGTGAAACAAGGGATAACGAAAGTGATCGTTCTGCGCGGAGGGAAGTGCGTTGCCGAACGGATGGGGGAGGTGTTTTTTGTTAACAAACACAAGACCTGACCAACCATTGGCGACCGTACTCCCCTCCGCGTCGAACGATCACTTTCGTTATCCC
>Ga0070679_100006915_pt1 | contig 10581 bp, 8 predicted proteins | sample KBSC63BmetaG_FD_65652 | JGI IMG/M metagenome (GOLD analysis project Ga0070679, IMG submission 65652) | Corn rhizosphere microbial communities from Kellogg Biological Station, Michigan, USA - KBS C6-3B metaG | ecosystem: Host-associated > Plants > Roots > Rhizosphere | place: USA: Michigan... | reverse complement strand
GGGCCGCACACGACGCCGCAGTCGCCGGGCGAGGATCCGCGCGGGGCGCTCGAGGCGCGCATGCACGAGGCGCATTTCCCGCTGCTGTCGGCCAACATCGTCGAGGCGCGCAGCGGCAAGCCGTTCACGCGGCCGTGGACCATCGTGACCGTCGACGGCGTCAAGGTCGGCATCGTCGGCGGCACCGCCGAGGACACGCCGCGCACGACCAACTCGCGCAACCTCGTGGGCCTCAAGGTGCTGCCGCTCGCGCCCGCGGTCGGCGACGCCGCGCGCGCCGCGCGCAAGGCCGGCGCCACTGTCGTGATCGCGGTGGTGCACGCCGGCGGCAACTGCTCGCACAACGTCGACCACACCGATCGCGAGCCGGGCAACATCGAAGGCTGCGAGGTCGACGCCGAGAGCTTCCGCCTGGCGCACGCGCTCGCCGCGCGCACCGACGGCGGGCGCGTCGACGCCATCTTCGGCGGCCACACGCACCAGGGCGTCAACGTCGTCGTCGACGGCATTCCGATCCTGCAGGCCTACGACAACGTGCGCGCCTTCTCCAAGCTCGAGCTCGAGGTCGACGAGCACGGACGGCCGACGGGACACTTCGTGGCGCACGCGCCCGAGCGGGTGCGCGCCGATGCGCCGGCCGACGGCGCCGTGGCGGCGGCGGTGGCGCAGGATCTCGCCGAGGTCGAGAAGCTCAAGTCGCGCAAGGTCGGCGTCACGCTGCCGGCGGTGTTCCGCCGCGCGTATCGCGCCGAGTCGCCGCTCGGCAACCTCGTCGCCGACGAGATCCGCGAGGCCACGCACGCCGACGTCGGGCTCACCAACGGTGGCGGGCTGCGCGCCGATCTGCCGGCGGGCGAGCTGACCTACGGCGCGCTCTTCGAGGCGCTGCCCTTCGACAACCGGCTGGCGACGATGAAGCTGTCGGCCGCCGCGCTCAAGGCGCTGCTCGCGCGCAATTTCGCGCACGATAAGGGCATCCTCTCGGTGTCGGGGATCCACGCGCGCGCGCGTTGCGACGCCGGCAAGCTGTCGATCGAGCTCGCGCACCTCGACGGCAAGCCGATCGCCGACGACGCCACGCTCGTCATCGGCACCACCGACTTTCTGGCCAACGGCGGCGACGACTTCGGCCCGACGATCGCGGGCGCGCCGCCGAGCTTCCTCGAGTCGGAGCCGCTGCGCGACGTGGTCGCCGCGGCGCTCGGGCGCGGCGCGCTGCACGGCGCCAAGGAGCTGAAGTCGGAGACCTGGTTCGACCCGGCGCGTCGCCGCATCGACCTGCCGATGCCCAAGCCCGTGGTCTGCCGCAAGTAGCGCCCGGGTCGGGAAGGGCGCCGGGGACCCTCTCGTAGCAAGAGCGGGAGGGTCTAGCGATGGATCGATATGGGCGGTTTTCGCTCGGCGCGGCGCTCGCGCTCGGGCTGGTGGCAGCGACGGTGGTCGGCTCGCGCGCGCTGGTGCGCGTCAAGTCGGAGGATCAGACGATCGCGGTGACCGGATCGGCCAAGCGCAGCATCCGCAGCGATCTGGTGATCTGGACGGCCACGGTCTCGTACAAGGGCGACACCATGCAGACCGCGTACAAGGCGCTGGCCGCGGCGACGCCGAAGGTGGTGGCCTATCTGAAGAACAAGGGGATCAAGCCCAACGAGATCGTGGTCGACTCGATCGACACCAAGGCGATCCACGCGCACGACAAGGAAGGGCGCGAGCTCGAGGAGACGATCACCGGCTACACCATGTCGCAGGCGGTCGAGGTGCGCTCGGGCGACGTCGACAAGGTGACCGAGGTGTCGCGCGCGGCGACCGAGCTCATCAACCAGGGCATCATGATCGACTCGGGCGCGCCGGAGTATCACTACACGCGCCTCGGCGAGCTGAAGATCCAGATGCTGCACGAGGCGGCCAAGGACACGCGCGTCCGCGCGCAGCAGATCGCGGACGCGACGGGCGCCAAGCTCGGGCCGCTGCGCTCGGCGCGCATGGGCGTCATGCAGATCAACCCGGCCGATTCGACGGAGACCTCGTCGGAGGGGAACAACGACACCTCGTCGCTCGACAAAGACGTCATCGCGGTGGTCACCTCCAACTTCCAGCTCGAATGAGCGGCGCCGCCCGCATCAACGCGGCGGCGTCAGCATGAACGGGTAGCTCACCATCGAGGTCTGCGCCGACGACGGGAACTCCCAGCGGCGCACGGCCTCGGCGATGCACGCTTCGACATCGCGCTCGCGCAACGACGTCTCGGTCACCGCCGAGCCGAGCACGCGGCCGGTGTTGGCGATGGTGAACGAGGTGACCACGCGCCCTTCGAGCTCCGGCCTGGTGGCGAGGCCGCGCTCGTAGCAGTAGCGCACCTCGTTCTTGTGCTGCCGGATCACGCGGCGGATGATCTCCTTGTCGAGGCAGCCCTCGCCGGCGCTGCCGCAATGCACGTTGACGTTGCCGGGTACGACGTCGGGCGCCTTGGCGCGATGCTCGAGGTCGCCGAGCGGCGCCGATTTCGCGTAGGCCTTGGCGGCGTCGCGGCAGGCGGCGCCGCGGCAGAAGCCGATGCCGCCGATGGGGCCGACGCCGATGGTGTGGTCGCCGTCGCCGCCGCCGCCAGGGCCGTGGCCCATCTCGTCGAGACCGCCGGGGCTGTAGGCGTCGCCGACCATCGTGCCTTGCAGGCCGAGGAGCAGGTCGGGCGCGTCGTCGCCGAGCGCGCTGCCGCGGCCGAAGATCGAGCCGACGTGGGTGCCTTCGCTGGCGGCGAGCATGGGCAGGATGCCGGCGTTGCGCACCTGTCGCTGCGCTTCGGCGATCGCCTTTTCGCGCGAGACCGGGCCGGGCAGCGCGATCTTGCCGACGCGCGCCGTCGCCGTCGCTTTGCCGAGGCGGCCCGCCTGGCCGCGCGCCGCCTTGCCCGTCGCCGCGGTGTCGCTCGGCGGGCCGAGCATGGGCGGGGGTGGCGGCACCTCCGGCGGCACGATGCGGAACTGCGCGAAGGTCTTGCCGGCCATCGGGTCGAGCGCGAGCGACTCGGGCGACGGCGGGATCGCGTAGATCAAGAACAGGAACGCCGAGGCGACGAGCGCGACGCCGCCGAGGTAGACCTCGCGCGTCCAATCGATCGCCGGCGCCATCGGCTGGCGGCGCGGTGCGGGCACGTTGGCGACGAAGAACGTGGCGCCGCCCGCTTTGACGCACGCGCGTGCGCCGGCGGCGAGCTTGTGCGCGCGCGGATCGAGCGTCACGGTCGCGCCGTCGAGCGTGAGCGTCGCCGTCATGCCAGAGGCGACGCCGAGCACGAAGTCGCCGGCTTCGTCGACGCGCACGAGCGGATGACAGCGCGACGGCACGTCGTCGCCGGTGATGGCGAACGATGCGCGCGGATCGGGACCAATGGTATACGCGCGCGCCGGCGCGAACCTTCCCTGCGACAGCGTGCGCGCGATCGCCCAGGTACCGAACGCCAGACACGCAGCGACGACGACATCGACGGCGCGCCCGAGCGCCACGCCGCCATAGGCGCACAAGAACGCCACGCCGGCGACGGCGAGCGCGGCCGTGCCCGCGCCGGCGAGCCAGCGCCGTCGCACCTCGGCGCTGTCGGCGCCGTCGTCGCGCACGATGTGGGCGACGTCGACGATGGCGCCGTCGAACTGCGCCACGACCTCGATCGCTTCGGAGCCTTCGACTTCGATCGTGTCCATGCTCGAATCGACAACGGGCGGATCGCAAAAGTTCCGTGCGCGACATTTCGCGCGAGCCTGCGGTGAGCACGCGCGCGCGTGCGCGTGCGCGTACTACGCGTACTAGAAGCTCACGCGCTTGCGCACGACCGGGATCGTCTGCACCGATCCGTCCTTGCGCTTCACTGTGAGCGTGACGATGCTGCCTTCGGGCCCGCGGATCATCTGGATGGAGCCGACGAAGCCGAGCGGCTCGACGTCCTGGCCGTCGATCGCGAGGATGAGATCGCCGGCGACGAGGCCGGCGTCGCTGGCGCCGCCGCCGGGCGCGACGTTGACGACGAGCATCCCCTCGGGGCTGCCTCGCAGCGTGGCGGCGATGCCGACGAACTCGGTCGACGGATCTTCGCCGGCGGGCGTCTTGGCGAGATCGATGGTGAGCGGCCCCAGCGCGCCTTCTTTCGGCACGTCGAGCGCGCCGAGGATGCGCCCGTTGTGTCCCGCCGCCTGCACGTTGATCGACTGCCGCCCGGCGGGAACGCCCTCGATGGCGAATGCGCCGTCGGCGTCGCTCGTGGCGTCGGTGGAGATGCCGATCGGATCGTCGATGGCGTTGCCCTCGAACGCGACGATGGCGCCGGCGATGGGCGCGCCGCCCACGCGCTCGACGACGCGCCCGAAGATCCGGCTGCCGCGTGCGAGCTGGAAGTCGGCCTCGGCGCCGCCGTCGCCCACATCGACGCTGCGATCGAGCGCGCGCGAAAATCCACGCGCCGCCGCCGACACCATGTACGTGCCCGCAGGCAGCGGCAGCACGTAGCGACCGTCGGGCGCGACCACCGTCGCGCGCTCTTCGGGCCCACGCCCGAAGACGCCCTCGCGCGGCCAGGCGACGATGGTGAACGCGGTGATCGGCTTGCCCGCGCCGTCGGTGACGGTGCCGCGCAGCATCGTCGTCGTGGCGCCGAGCTTGAGCTCGACGTCGGCGGTGCCGGCCTTGACGCCGCGCACCATCACGCCGCCGCTTGCATGCGTAGTGGCGCGCAGGTCGTACGTCCCGTCGACGAGCCCGTCGAGCGTGAAGCGCCCGTCGATGCCGCTCAGCGTCTGCGCGCCAGCCGACTCCTCGCCGACGTCGCGCGGCGGCGGGAACGCCTCGACGAGCGCGCCGTCGACCGGCTGCCCGCGCGCGTCGACCACGTGGCCGCCGATGCGCTTGCGCTCCGGCTCGGCACCGGCGGCGAGATGCAGCACGAGCTGCCCGCTCGTCTGCGCCTGAAAGCTCACCCGCGCACGCGCGCTCGTGTAGCCGGTATGGCGCGCCTCGACGAGGCTCCACGGCTGTACGCTCAGCTGCGCGTGCCCCTTGGCGTCGGTGAGCGTCGGACTGGCGTCGGCCGGCCCGCGCCGCTCGTCGAAGCTGCGCACCTCCGCGCCCGCTACCGGCCTCGACTTGTCGTCGGTGACGAGCACCGTCAGATCGAGCGACGGCGTCAGGTAGATCGTGATGTCGTCGAGGCGCACGCCGGCACGCGCCCACAGCGTGATCGGCGAGTGGCCGAGCTCCGGCTCGAACGATGCGAACCCGCGCGCGCTCGCCGACGTCAGCTCGTAGGCGCCCGGCGCCGTCGCGCGTACCGAGAAGCGCCCGGCCGCGTCGGCCTCCGTCGACACCGCGGCGCCTTCGTGCAGGAACGTGAGCGACGCGCCCGCGATCGGCTTGCCGTCCTCCGTCGACAGGACGCGCCCGCCGAATTCGCCCGCGGCCACCGTCGCGTCGGCCCGCACCGTCGCCGTCGGCAGGCGCAGCGGTGGGGCAGGGCGCGCCTTGCCCGCCGCCGCCGCCGCCGAAGCGCCGCCGAGGTCCCCGTTCGTCTTTGCAGGAGCGTGCGCGCCGCCGGGCGCGCCATGTCGCAGGAAGAGCACGAGCGCGGCGACGATCGCGACGACCACGATCGCGATCGCCGCGCGCCGCATCTTACTGGTAGAGGAAGATCACTTCGACGCGGTTGTTGAGCGCGCGCCCCGCCGAGGTGCGGTTGTCGCTCACCGGCTCGTCGCTGCCGTTGCCGCTCACCACCATGCGCTTGGCTTCGACCCCGCGCCCGACGAGCGCCGAGTAGACCGCCGTCGCCTGCGCCTGCGAGCGCGCCAACAGCGCATCCCGCCGCCCGCGGTTGTCGGTGAAGCCGACCACGAGCGCGTTGTAGCTGGGGTACTTCTTCATGATGCTCGCGATCTGATCGAGCTCGCCTTCGTGCCCCGGCTGGATCACCGTCGAGTTGCGCGCGAACAGCCCGCGGATCGGCACCGCCGCGCGCTGCACGTCGCCGCGCCGCTCGAGGCGCACCTGCGCGCCCGGGATGCCCGCCAGATCCTTGGCCAGCGCCTCGTTGCGCGCCTGCGACGCCGTCGACGACGCGGTCTGCTCGTAGGTCGGCTTGGCCGTCTGCGTGGCGCGGTTCGCCTGATCGCGCGCCGCGTCCGCGTTCTGCGACGCCATCTGGAAGTCCTTGGCGTCGAGCTGCGCCCGCGCGCGCGCCAGCGTGTCCGAGGCCGCCTGGTACTCGACCTTGGCGTACTCCTGCGCGTTGACCTGCTCGGCGCCCTTGAGCGCCAGCTCGGCGGCGGCGATTTTGTCGCGCGCCTGCCCCGCGGCCTCGCGCGTCGCCATCTCCTGCTTCATCTTCTCTTGCTGCATCGCCGCCTGCGACGACGTCTCCTTGAGCTTCTGCAGGAGCGCGATCTGCTCCTGGGTGGCGACGAGATCCTTGTTCACGCGGCTGTACTCGTCCTCGACGACGCGCAGATCGGCCTGCGCCTTGTCGGCGCGCGCCTTGGACTGGTCGTACTCGACGAGCGCCAGCGCCGTCTTGAGCTTGATCGAGCCCATGAGCGAATCGCGCCGCGACAGATCGAGATCGTTCGACTGCCACTCCTCGTTGGCTTTGCTGAACAGCCGCTCCGACTCGGCCACCAGATCCGGCGCCCGTCGCTGCGCCACCTGATAATTCGGCGACTGCTTGAGCTTCTCGAACGACTCGAGCTCGTTCGGCTTGGGCGGCGTGGCGCAGCCGCCGACGAGGAGCATCGCCAGCAATAGTCTCTTCGCGCTCATTTGGACGTCATCTCCAGCGCCTTCTTGGTCGACTGCGCATCGAGCAGCGCCTTTTTGGTCTTGTCGATCTTCGCGTGTGTGGCGCGCACCGCCGCTTCGCGATCGTTGGCGTACGCCGTCATCTTGGCCGCCGTGATCTTCTGGCGGATCAGCTCGGCCTGCGCGATGCAGCGATCGACCACCTCGCGCACCTTTTTGTACTCTTCCTTCGAATACTGCTGCCAGGCCTCGTCGAGCCACGACTTGAGCAGCGTGATCTCGTCGGTGACCAGGTGGCGGTCATCGAGCCGCTCGAGATCCGTCGCCGCCGCGCGCTGCGACTCGATCTGACGCTTCAGATCCTCCGCTTCCTGGCTCGCGAACGCATGCCCGGCGCACAGGAGGACCAGTGCCAGCACTCCATTGCGGATGGGTTTCATGATACGAGAGCATCCGTCGATGAGCGCTCCTCGTCAAGCCTTCGCCACCGCGGTCAGCGTCGGCCGCTTGCACATCGTGGCCATCGCCGCGCTCGGCTGCTTCACGTTCGGCTGGCTGTTCACGGGACACTACCCGTGGGCGGTGAGCATCTTGTGCGCGCTCGATTGGTTCCTCGTGAACCTGTTGAACCGCGTCGTCGACCTGAAGGAAGACATCGACAACGGCATCACCGGCACCGACTTCGTCGCGCGCCATCGCAGCCGGATCCTCTACGTCGGCTTTCTCCTGCTCGGCTTCTCGCTCGTCGCGGCGGTTCCGTTCGCGCCCTACGTGCTGCCGTTCCGCATCGCCTATCACCTGCTCGGCTTCGCCTACAACTGGCGCCTCTTTGGCGGGCGGCGCATCAAGCAGCTCTACTTCTGGAAGAACTGCGCGTCGGCAATGGGCTTCATGCTCACCGTCTTCTGCTATCCGCTCGCCTGGGCGCGCGGGCAGCTGTGGTACGGCATCGGCTGGTCGACGGTGCTGGCGACGGCCGCCTACTTCTTCCTGTTCGAGCTCTCCTACGAGGTCATCTACGATCTGCGCGACGCGCCCGGCGACGCGCGCGCCGACGTGCGCACCTATCCCGTCGTTCACGGCGAGCGCGCCGCCGCCAAGATCATCGACGGGCTGTGCATCGCGTCGCTCGTCATCCTCGCCGGCGCCTACGCCGCGCACGTGGTGCCGTGGCGCATCGCCATCCTCGGCGTCGGTCCGCTCTTACAGATCTTCCTCTATAAGCGCTTCATGAAGCGCGGCATCACCTCGCGCGACTGCATCAACGTCACCTGGCTCGGCGCCGCGCTGCTCCTCGCCTATCACGGCTGGGTGCTCGCCGGCCTGCCGGGGGTGATCTGATGCTCGGCCTCGAGCTGGCGTGCGCCGCCATCGTCGCCGTCTACGCGATCGCGCGCCGCGAGGCGATCCCGGCGCTCGTCTGCCTCGCCGTCGCCGGCTTCGTCGGCGAGGACTCGGTGATCCGCGCCTACGGCTTCTACTACTACAGCCCGCGCTGGCACCTGTTCCTCGATCGCGTGCCGCTCATGATCGTCGTGATCTGGCCGATCGTGATCCACTCGGCCTGGTCGCTGGCGCGCCGGCTGGCGCCGCGGGCGTCGGCGCCGCTCCTCGGCGCGCTCCTCGTGCTCGCCGACGCATCATTAATAGAGCCCATCGCGGTCCACGCTGGTCTGTGGACCTGGACCGAGCCGGGCCTGTTCACCGTGCCGCCCATCGGCATCATCGGTTGGGCCTACTTCGCCGGCGCCGCCATGGCCTGCCTCGAGCGCGAACGGCCGATCGCCGCCGTCGTGATTGCGCCGCTCGTCACCCACGCGCTGCTCGTCGCCTCGTGGTGGACGGCGTTCAAGTGGGTGTCGCGCGCGCTGCCGGCGGCGCCGTTCGTGGTCGCCGCCTGGCTCGTCCTCGGCGCCCTTGCCGTCGCTGCCGTGCGGGCCCGCCCCGGCCGCACGAATTCCGGAATTCGGAAGGAGCTGCTACTTCGTGGACCCGGAGCCGCCTTCTTTTTCGTCTTACTTAGTCTGTATGGCCGAAACTCACCAGCTCTGTGCGCCTGGTCGCTCGCCTTCGTCCCGCCCTACCTTGCGCTTTTGCTCGGGTAATCGTCGCCAAGGTAGAATAAAATCGTGCGCCGCCCGTTGATGACTACTTCCTCATGAGGCTACGTGTGCTTTGCGCGACGCTCGCTTTCGCCTGCGCTCCATCCGCGTGGGCGCAGCCCGAACGCGCGCCGCTCGTTCTCCCCGAAACCGTCACGCTCGACGACGCTCTGAAGATCTTCCGTCAGCGCGGGCTCGATCTGTTGATCGCCGACGCCGCCGTGACCAGCGCCGAGGGCGACGAGAAGATCGCCGGCGCGGTGCCGAACCCGAACTGGTCGCTGTTCGGCAGCTACACGTTCACCTTCAACTCGGGCCCCACCAACGGCAACGCCGCGCTGCAGACGCCGTGGGGCGTGTCGGCCGGCCTCGGTGATTCGAACGCGCTCGAAGATTCGCTCTCGGGCAAGCGCTGGCTGCGGCTCAAGGTCGCGCGCGCCGCGCTCGCCGCCGCGCGCCTCAACCGCGACGACGCCAAGCGCACGCTCGAGCTCGGCGTCAAGACCGCATACATCCAGGCGGTGCTCGCGCGCGACAACCTCGACTTCGCCCTGCAGGTGCAGACCGGCGCCAACCAGATCTTCCAGCTCAACCAGACGCGCTACAACGCCGGCGCCATCAGCGAAGCCGACCTGGCGAAGGTCGAGACCATGAAGCTCGAGGCCGACCAGTCGGTCGACGCCACCGTCGAGGCGCTGCGCGCGGCCAAGGTGCAGCTGGCGTTCCTGCTCGGCGTGCGCGGCAGCGTGCCCGACTACAAGGTCGATCAGGACCTGCCGAAGTTCTACGTGCCGCCGGCGCTCGGCAACGCCACCACCGACTCGCTCGTCGCCAACGCCGTCGAGCACCGGCCCGATCTGAGGGCTGCAGGCCTGCAGAACGATCGCGCGCGCGCGCAGGTGGCGCTCGCCAAGCGCAACCGCTTTCCCGACTTGAGCCTCAACCTCCAGTACTCGCAGCAAGCGGGCACCACCGCCGACGCGGCGCAGCCACCGACGCTGTCGCTCGGCATCGCCGGCACCTTGCCGCTCTTCTACTTCCAGCAGGGCGAGATCAAGAAGGCCGAGGCCGACAGGCGCATGCAAGAGCTGCAGCGCGCCAAGGTCGAGGCGCAGCTCGTCTCCGACGTCGAGGCGGCGCACAACGCCTTCGTCTCGTCGCGCAAGCTCGTCGAGCGCATGGAGGGGCGCCTCCTCGAGCGCGTCAAGCGCGCGCGCGATCTCGTGTCGCTGCAATACCAGAAGGGCGCCGCGTCGCTGCTCGAGTACCTCGACGCGCAGCGCACCTTCATTGCCAACAACGTCGAGTACCTCCAAGATCTGGCCAGCTACTGGACCGCCGTATATCAGCTCGAAGCGGCGATCGGGATGGATTTACGATGAAGCTCCGACTCGCTCTGTTGCTCGCCGCTGCCGCCGGATGCGGTGGTCACGCGTCGAACGCGGCGCAGCCGACCCCGCCCGCCGGCGAGGCGTGGCTGACGCCGCAACAGGTGAAGAACGCCAACCTCGTGGTCGCGCCGGCGACGGATCAAGACGTCGGCGGCGCGGTGACCGCGAGCGGCAAGGTCACCTACGACGACCTGCGCGTCGCGCACCAGTTCTCGCCGGTCACCGGCCGCGTCGTGAAGATCGAGGCGCAGCCGGGCCAGATCGTGAAGAAGGGCCAGCCGCTCGTGGTGATCGAGTCGCCCGACGTCGGCACC
>Ga0070679_100006914_pt1 | contig 10583 bp, 5 predicted proteins | sample KBSC63BmetaG_FD_65652 | JGI IMG/M metagenome (GOLD analysis project Ga0070679, IMG submission 65652) | Corn rhizosphere microbial communities from Kellogg Biological Station, Michigan, USA - KBS C6-3B metaG | ecosystem: Host-associated > Plants > Roots > Rhizosphere | place: USA: Michigan... | reverse complement strand
ACATGCTGAAATGGGTACGAGTAAGCGGCCTCTTGTTGTTCTTTGTCTGCCCCCTGTCGTTCGCACAGAAGGGAGCGTGGCGTCAGGCCACAGCTGCGGAACTGGCTGCGGCGCTTCCATCGCGCGCCTCGGTTGAGAATGAGCGTATCGAGACCGAGATGCGTACGGCCTCAGGCATCATCGATGGCCACAAACGAGTGATCGCGGGAACAGTCCTCATCACGGCGGGCTATTCAGCGGAAGGCAAGTATTCGCATTACCTGCTCGTGCAAGCGCGATTGAATCTCGGAGGGATCGTGCTGAAGCCTGGGCAGTATGTCATGGGCTGGACCCGGGATGAGCGCGCAGACGTGCTCAAAGCCCATCTAAACGAAGCGGCAACCGGCCGGCTGATCGGCACTATCGTCGCCAAAAGAATCACCGACTCGAATCGAGTTGAGAGTCTGCGGATCTGGCCGCCTGATGAGAAATCCATCATGCAGATCGGTCGATTTAGCATTCCCTATAAAGTGATGGAGCAGTAGCCGACAGTGTGGCTCGCCCCCACGTGGGGCGATGCGGCTATAACAGCATCTCCAACTTTTGATCGATCTCACAACGAAGTCTGTCGCCGTATACTTGCTGCCATGCTTCAGTCATTGTGCTCCGCGTTGCTTGTTTGCGGGCTAGCAGGAGCTTTTCCCGATGTGGCGTTCGCGCAGGTCGCGCCGGGTATGCCGCCGACGTCTGTACCCCCGGCAGCGACTGGAACAGGCGGAGAGGCCACCGGCCCTCCCCGGCCGGGCCAGTTCGACAGCCAGCATCGGCCCATCACAGCCGGAGGCTTCGTCGCCAGCGGCCCAGTCGTATTTGAAGATGTGTCTGAGAAGGCAGGGCTGCAGCACTGGACCCACAAGATGGGTACGTCGCAGAAAAAGTACATCATCGAGACCAACGGTTCCGGGATCGGCCTGATTGACTACGATAACGATGGCTGGCTCGATATTTACATCGTTAACGGCTCGACCTTCGACGCACTGGATGGCAAAGAGCCTTCGCCGCACGCCGGGCTTTTTCATAACAATCATGATGGTACTTTTACCGATGTCGCCGCCAAAGCCGGTGTGACGAACGATCGCTGGGGAGTGGGCGTTGCGATTGCCGACTATGACAACGATGGCTGGCCCGATATCTACGTGACAAATTGGGGCAAGAACCGGCTCTTTCACAATAATCACGACGGTACGTTTACTGATGTTGCGGAGAAAGCCGGCGTCACGCTGGGTAATTGGTCAACCGGCGCGACCTGGGGAGACTACGACGGTGACGGCCAACTGGACCTGTTTGTGCCCGGATACGTTCATTTCGAACGTAACAACTTGCCTTCGAGCGGACCGAACGGAGTGCCGGATACGTTTTGCAGCTTCCGCGGAGTTGCGGTTAATTGCGGTCCCCGCGGCCTGAAGGGCGAACCGGATCACCTGTTTCATAACAATGGTGACGGAACGTTTACCGATGTGAGCGAAAAGGCGGGTGTCGCGGACAAGCCTGGCTATTACGGCCTCAGTTCCCTCTTTGTCGATGTGAACAACGACGGCAAGTTGGACCTGCTGGTAGCTGATGACTCAACGCCAAACTACCTGTACCTGAACAAGGGCGATGGCACCTTCGAAGACGTAAGCTATGCATCCGGCTACGCCCTGAACGAAGCGGGCCGCGAAACTGCGTCCATGGGTATCGCCGCTGGGGATTACACAAATAACGGCAAGCTCGACATCTTTAACACCACGTTTTCCGATGACTACAAGCCGCTGTATCGCAACGAGGGAGAAGGGAATTTCACGGACATCAGCTACCAGGCAGGCATTGCGGAGATCAGCGTTCCATTTCTCGGTTGGGGCGACGCCTTTCTGGATTACGACAATGACGGATGGAAGGACCTGATGATGGCCGACGGTCACGTCTACCCGCAGGCTGATCAGTATCCCTGGGGAACCAGCTGGGCTCAGCGCCCCATGCTCTTTCACAACCTCAAGGGTGGCAAGTTCGAGGCCGTTCCGGCGGTCGAAGGCACCGGGTTGGCGCGTGTCGTGTCGGGCCGAGGACTCGCCGCGGGAGATCTGTTTAACGACGGCAAGATCGATGTGGTCATCAACGCGATGGATGGACGCCCTCTTCTACTGCGGAACGTGTTCGCGAAGAACCATTGGCTGGGGCTGAAACTGGTCGGTGGGCCTAAGAGTCCGCGCGACGCTGTGGGTGCGGCTGTCTACGTGACCGAAGGCGGAACAAAGCAACGGCAGGACGTGGCTTCGGGCGGCAGCTATGCTTCCACGAGCGACCCGCGCCTGCACTTCGGGCTCGGCGATGCTCAGTCCGTCAGCGACATTGAGGTTCATTGGCCAAGCGGGAAGCTGGAGCAATTTAGTGTTCCCGGAGTCGACCGGATCGTGACGATCACGGAGGGCACGGGTGTGTCGGGCGTCGCAAAACCTGGAGCTCAGACTTCCGCAAACCGTTAGCCATCTGTTCGTGAAGCATCCCTCCACCTTTCGGTGGAGTTTCGGTTGATTCCAAAGCACGATGCTCACCTGTCCCCGAACTCTATAGAATGGTCGCGCCATGCTTCCCAAGACATTCTGGAGTCGCATCCCGAGGCTTTTCAGCGCGCTCCTGATCGTCGGTATTTGCCTGCTCGGTTTCTCCATCTGGCATATCCGGCCGGCCCAGGCAGCCGATGACCCCGGCAGCCAGGCGAAGGCTTACTCGCGCGGCGTTGCTGAGCACTATAGCTACCATTTCGGCGCGGACCAGCCTTTTCTTCCTTCGAACGCCACAACCGATACCGGTCAGTTCATTGACGCGAAGAAGTTTCTCTCTGCGAAGTATTGCAGCCACTGCCATCAGGGCGCGTATGAACAGTGGCGTCAGACTGCTCACGCCAACGCATTCCGTGCTCCTTGGTACCTCAAAAACGCGAATATGCTTCGGGATACCAAGGGAATCGAGTACACCCGGCATTGCGAGGGATGTCACAATCCTATCGCGCTGGTATCGGGAGCTCTGACCAAAGGATCTCCGGTCGATCGGCACTTCGACGATGACGGAGTGACTTGCTCCGTCTGCCATTCGATTCAGAAGGTGGATAGCCGCGGCACGGGAAGCTACGTCATCGCGCAACCTGCAGCGCTGGTCGACGCCAATGACAAACCCATCTACGGCGAGGTACCCGATCAGGAGATACTCACCCATCTGGACCGCCACTCAAAAGCCGTGATGAAGGATTTTTACAAAACGAGTGATTTCTGCGGGGTGTGCCATAAGGCGGCTCTGCCGAAGATGCTCAATGACTACAAGTGGCAGCGCGCCATCTTCCTCTCAGACGAGTGGCAGCAGACGTCCTTCGCCAAGCAGTCGCCGCTGCCGTTCTACGTGAAGCCCACAGTCTCCACCTGCCAGACCTGCCACATGGCTCCGGAAGAGGTCCACTCCAAGGAGTACGGAGCCAAGCAAGGGAAGCTGGCTTCGCATCGCTGGTTAGGCGCGAACACGGTCCTCTCTAAGTATTACGGGTACGATGCGCAGCTCGAGAAGACGATTGCGTTCTTGAGGAATTCCGTCCTCAATGTCGACATCTTTGCGATTCAGCGGAGTGACGGCAAGCTGATGGCTCCTGTGGGTACCGTGCCAATTGAGATTGCGCCCGGTGACGACCTGATCGTATCCGTCGTCATCCAGAACAAAGGCACCGGCCACAACCTGATTCCGGAGCAGCGAGACTTCTATGAGAGCTGGGTAGAGTTCGATGCGCGGGACGCAGCCGGTCACCCTCTGCTGCACTCGGGTGCGCTCCGGCCGGATGGAGAACTGGACCCGAATGCACACAGCTTCACGAACCGCTTGGTGAACTCAACAGGACTACTTAACGATCATCATCAGGTCTGGGATACTCGAATCGTCGCATTCAACAACACGGTGGCTTCCGGACGCTCGCAGGTTGTCCGTTACGAATTCAAAGTGCCTGCATCTGCGCGTGGCCCGATCACGATGACCGCGAAAGTGAATTATCGCCGGTTCAATCAGCAGTTCATCGATTTCGGATTGGGTAAGCACTACGAAATGCCCGTCGTCGAGATGGCGGCGCGCGAGCGTACCTTCGTGTTGGGAACCAGTCCTGCCGAACCCGCTAAGCCCGAGGACAATCCGGACTGGATGCGCTGGAACAATTACGGCATTGGGCTGCTGGATGCGCAGCAGTATGCAGACAGTGCCCAAGCCTTCGAGCACGTGGCGGAGTTACGGCCGGATTACGCGGATGCGTACACCAATATCGCGATCGCCGACTTCTCATGGCAGCGTTACCAGGACTCCCGTGTGAACCTGGAGCATGCTCTCAGTCTCGCTCCTGAAAACGCACGTGCCCTTTACTACATGGCTCTTGTGGATCGTGTTCAGGGGCGGTTGGACGATGCCGTGGCAGCATTGCGCAAGGTCGTGGCACAATTCCCGCGCTCTCGGGACGCCCATCGCGAGCTGGGTTTCTCCTTCTTTCAGCAGCATAATTACGACGACGCTCGTGGCGAATACGAAATCGTGCAGTCGATAGACCCCGACGACTTGGCTGCTCACTATATTCTCTCGATCGTTTATCGGCGCCTCGGTCTTAAGGAGCAGTCCGCCCGTGAAGCCGCAGCATTCGCCGATCAAAAAGATGACCCCACGGCGAATACCTATGCCTTGGATTATCTGCGCACTCATCCTGAAATCACGGCGGAAAGCGTGCCATGGCATGTCCATCGTCAGGCAGCGATCGACGCGAAGACCGTATCGGCAGCCTCGATCAAGTGACTCTATGCTGGACCGTGCTGACCGGCCCGTTGGTCCCTCCATGCATCGGGAGCTCGTTGCCCTGTCCGGGTCGTAAACTATAGCTTGAAATCGGTGAGGATCCGGCTTTGAAGCTCCAACGGCTGTTGGCTCTTGCTGCAGGTATTGGATTGATACTGGCGACTGCGGAATGCATGTGCCAGGCTTCGCCCGCACGGGAGAGCCGTCGATCGCATGCGCTCGCACTCGAACAACAGGAGCGACTGCCAGAGGCTGAAGCTGCCTGGCAGGAGATCGCAACGGCGAATCCCGGAGATGGCGAAGCGTTCGCGCACCTCGGGTTGCTGAGAGCCCGCCAGGAGCATTTTCCGCAGGCGATTGTCGCCTATCGCAAAGCGGTGGCTCTGAACGCCAAGCTGCCCGGATTGCGTCTCAACCTGGGCCTCGCATATTTCAAGAGTGGCGACATGCCTTCAGCTATCGCGACCCTGGAGCCTCTGCTTCGTTCTGCTCCGCCGGAATCGGCGGAAGCCAGCCGGCTGACAACACTGATCGGTCTGGCGCACTACGGTGCAGGTCAATATCCCGCTGCCATTCCGTATCTAAAGACGGCAACAAAGGCGGACCCGCAGAACCAGCAGTTTCTGCTCTACCTCGCACAAAGCTGTCTATGGTCCAAACAGTACCCATGTGTGCTCGATACCTATCGGGAGATACTCTCCTTAAATGCTGAGTCGCCCGAAGCAGACATGCTGGCAGGCGAAGCGTACGACGAGATGAAGGACGAGGCGAATGCGCTCCGTCAATTCGAAGCCGCGGTGCAGGCCGGTCCGAACACGCCGGACGCACATTTCGGCTACGGCTACCTGCTGTGGCGTTCCCTCAAATTTGATGAAGCAGAGAAGGAGTTCCGTTCCGAACTCAAGGTCAATCCGGACCATCCGCTTGCGCTCACATACCTCGGCGACATTCAGATGCGGTCCAGTCACCTGGACGAGGCGGCGCCTCTGCTTCAGCATGCGGTTCACCTTCAGCCCACGATTGCGTTGGCTCACTTGGACCTCGGCATCATCTTTGCGGGTCAGGGACGCAATGAGGATGCCGTGCGCGAGTTGAAAGAAGCCGCAAAGCTGAGCCCGGGGGATCCCAAAGTTCACTGGCAACTCGGCAAGCTGTATCAGTCTACTGGCCATGCCGCCGAAGCCAAGGTTGAGCTCGACAAGACTCGGATGCTGAAGGAATCAGCCGATCAGTCGCTGGTGCGGCAGTTACACCAGGATCAGGGCGCGGCTCCGACAACTGCTACGGTTAAATGAGGCCTGGCAAGGCAACTGCTACTTGTTGGCTCCAGGCCGGCGCTAGCAACCCGTGAATGGGTAGACCGAGACGCCCGGGCTAACAACGAAAGCCCCAGGCGCTCTATGCGGAGGGTTTCGCAGAGGGCGCGGCTGGGGCTCACGTTTGAGGTTTACTGCGGAATCAGCTCAGGATGATCTTGCGGGCATCCCCGTCAGGATCATTGACCATGCGGCATTCATTGTCGAAAACCATGGTCTTGTTGGTGTCGGGATCGGCGGGCTCCCATGCTACGCCCGGCACGCTGGGCTTGCCTGTGTGGGCAAATTCAGCCCACGCGCCCGCCATCTTCTTCGCGAGCGCCTGCGCCTCGGGCGTATTGCCGGTGCCCTGCTCGCAGCGCTTGGTGTTGTCGAAGCAGAACTGAAGCTCTGCGGTGTGCCATGCGCCCGGCAGGCCGTCGAGTATGGGGGTCTGCCAGGTGAAGTAATAGGCGTACGCAGGAGCGGCCTTGAGATCGTGCTTCAGCTTCGACATCTTGACGACGTTGTTGCGCATGGACAGGCCATTGAGTCCGCCGGCGCCGCCGCACATGTAGGAGAGGGTCTGGATGGCCTTCTTGGGATAGGACTTTTTGAGGGTTGCGATGATCTGGGTGGCTTTCTCGTCACCGTAAGCGCGGGCAAGCCCGGCGTGCCACTGCTCTTCGGTGGGTTTGGATGACATGCGGTTGCCCTCCTCGGAGACTGAGCCGACTAACATCGGCACGTTCTTCGAGATTTCGGGTGCGGCGTCAAAGAAGGAGCGCATGTTGATGTTCTTGGCGTCGATAGAGGGACCCCAGCCGGCCCGCGGAGTTCCGGGAGCCCCAGGACCTGGGGGCCGAGGCCCGCCAGGATTGACCTTGGCGACCGCGGCGTTAGCGGCGGCGTTCAGTTTGGCCCACTCCATCTTCTGCAGGGCCTGGATGTCGTTGGCTGCGAGACCGAGGTCCTTCATCAACTGCCGTGCGACCTCCGTCTGCTGCTCCTTGGTGGGGATGTTGCCGCCGCCGCCCGACTGCGCCGAAGCACGGTGGATGAGGCCATTTGCGGCCGGCATGCCCATCAGGGTTGTGACCTTAGAGCCGCCGCCCGACTGGCCATAGATCATGACGCGGTCGGGGTCGCCGCCGAAGTTGGCGATGTTCTCCTGGACCCACTTGAGTGCGGCGACGAGGTCGGTCATGCCGACGTTGACCGAGTCCTCATAGGCTGAGCCGCCGATGACGGAGGCATCGAGGAAGCCGAGGACGTTGAGGCGGTGGTTAACGGAGACCTGCACGATGTCGTGGTGGCGGGCCATCTGCGCGCCCTCGTGCGAGGGAAGCTCATAGGAAGAGCCGAAGGTGAAGCCGCCGCCATGGATGTAGAACATGACGGGGCGCTTGCCGGTGAGAGCCGGCGTCCAGATGTTGAGCTTGAGCATGTCCTCGCTCTGCCAGCCGTCGTCCCAGTCCTGGATGAAGGTCTGCTCGTTGCCGGTCCAGGTATGCAGGTTCTGTGGGCAGTTGGCGCCGTAGACGAGGGCAGGGAATTCATCGTCCCAGGCTTTGGGGGGCTTGGCGGGAAGCCAGCGGTTCTCGCCGGCGGTAGTTGCGCCGTAGGGCACGCCTTTGAAGGTAAACACGCCTCCGTCTAAGAAGCCGCGTACCTTGCCGTACTGGGTCTTGGCCACAGCGGAGCGCGGGGTAGAAACGTTGCCGGGCTCCTGGTGGACGCCGGTCTTGATGCTGTCCGAGGCCGCGGCAGACGCCCCGGTCGCGAGGGTGAAGCCGGCCGTCGCGGACATGAGAAGCGCCTCGCGGCGATTGAGGAGGGTGCGTTTTGAGGAATCAGCCATGAATGAAATGCTCCTTATCGCAGGATTGGTACACACACGTCGGGCATAGCTATGGAGCTTTGGCCGCCATGAATGAGTAAACGTATCCCGGGCCAGCAAGGTAGACCGGCGCGAGTGCCACTGTCAAGGCGCGGAGCGGAGCCGCCGGGACATAGCTGTTCCGGCGATCATGCACTGCACAATCGGTCTATTGCTGTGTCACGACTCATTTGCGAACGCATGTTGAGTTGTTCAGAAGCGGCAAAACCATGAGTTGCGATTGAGCTCGGCAAACGATTACTATAGCGATTCCGAGCTTCAAATTCAGGGTGGATCCGGAGGAAACGTTTGTCTGCTTCTAGGATGTCGTCGGGCGATGGTAGCCCGGTCGACCATCTGCATTACCGTCAACTCGGCCAGACCGACCTCCATGTATCGATCATCGGCTTCGGTGCTTCGCCTCTCGGAGATGTCTTTGAAGTAATCGACCAGGAAGAGGGCAAACGCGCTGTCCACATGGCGGTCGATGAAGGCATCAACTTCTTCGATGTCTCTCCCTACTATGGACGAACGTTAGCCGAGGAGCGGCTGGGAGCTGCTCTTCAGGGTCGCCGGCATAAGGTGATCCTCGGAACCAAATGCGGGCGTTATGGAGCAAGTAAGTTCGACTTCTCAGCCGAGCGTATCGCGGTTGGCGTTGATGAGTCATTGATCCGCCTTCGAACGGATTACGTGGATTTGCTCCAGGTGCATGACCTCGAATTCGGAGATCTGCAGCAGATCGTCGACGAGACGATTCCAGCGATGAGGCGCCTTCAGACGCAGGGAAAGGCCCGATACATCGGCATCACGGGATATCCGCTCGCAGCGCTGCAGCAGGTTGCAAGCGCCCTCCCGGTGGATGTCATCCTTAGCTACTGCCACTACAACTTGCTGGCCGATGACCTGGAAACTACGCTCGCGCCCTTTGCGAGCACAAGAGGGATAGGCCTGATTAACGCATCCCCGTTGCACATGGGAGTTCTCACTGAGCAAGGCGCCCCAAAGTGGCACCCGGCGCCCCCTGAGATCCACGAGGCCGCCCGACGTGCGGCGGATTTCTGCCGGAGTCAAGGGCTCGATATCTCGCAAATCGCGTTGCGGTTTTGCTTCGAATACCCCAGAGTCGCAACCACTCTGGTCGGTATGTCGACTCAGTCCCAGGTGAAAAACAGCCTCAGCGCATTGCGGCAACCGATCGATCCCGCCATCACGCAACAGGTAAGGAGCATCCTTGCGCCGGTTTTGAACCGCACATGGCCTTCCGGCCGTCCAGAAAACTCCACGCCCACGGCGTTGGCAAGCTTGAGATCCAGCCAGCCGATTGCCTCAGCCGACTAGGTCCCCGACCGTTATTGCACGATCATGCCGACGAAACCGCCCCGTGAGGACAACTGGAGTCTCAGGTGATCTCCCCCGGACAGGTTGGCACTCCGCCGATCCCATTGGTCGGGCTTGGCTTCAGCGTCGAAGAGTTCCGTCGCCTTCCATGTGCCTTTGCCCAGGAAACTAAGCGGAATGTCGAGGGTCACAGGATCAGCGCCGTTGATAGCCGCGATGAACCATCGTCCGCCGGATCGCCGGGCCATGGCGACCACTTTGCCCGGCTCGCTTCCGGGAAGAACACGGGTTTCATCCCATACCGACGGAATTGCTGTGAGGACATCCCGAGCCGGATTCTCCAGGAAATCCCTGGGATGCCCGCCATAGCACAGATATGGCGATGTGAAGATAACGGCCTGAGCGAGCTCGTGTCCCCATGTATTGCCTTTTAACTCTTTGCTCTCGAACACGGTCGGCGTGTAGTCGCCCGCTCCTGCGATGTACCGTGTGAACGGCAGAATCACGTCGTGTTCTGGATCGAGGTGGCGTTTGTAACGAGTGATCTGGTACTCGTGCCCGCGCACGCCCTCGCGAGTCAGCACATTCGGCCAGGTGCGCTCCATGCCGGTCGGCTTGCTGGCCCCGTGGAAGTCAATCATCAAATGAGAAGCGGCGGCGTCTCGCGCGGTGTCGTAGTACCAGGTTGCCCACCACCGATTCGACGGCCTCGGGAAATCCACCTTGACTCCAACGATGCCGGCGTCCGCCGCCTTTTTGAACAGAGCCTGCCGCGCCTCGGGATCCCTGACGTCCTTGCTATGAACCCAAATCCAGATCTTGACGTTCTTCGACTTGGCGTACTCCTCGGTCGCCTTCACCGTGGTCCATCCGTCTTTCCAGTTCGCCCAACCCTCATCGATGAGGTAGTACTCGAATCCAAGCTGCGCGGTCCAGTCCACCCACTGCTGCTGGTCGTCCTGGTGGGGATCACCAATAGCAAGCCACTGCCAGCTCGACCGCCCGGGCTTGATCCAATCTGCTTTGGCCAGTTCGGCGCTAGGGGGCGGGTTCAGATTCTGTACCAACGTCGTGTTCACCAGCGCATTCAGGTCACGCGCGACGATCGTCACTCTCCAGGGCTGCACGACGGCGTCGTCGGTGGACCATCCCTGCGGGTCTGCGTAAAGCTGACCTTCCAGCGCGCCGTCGTCGCCGCGCTTCAGGCCCAAGTCGCCGTAGTCCTTGACCGCGGCTTCAGT
>Ga0070679_100006912_pt1 | contig 10585 bp, 7 predicted proteins | sample KBSC63BmetaG_FD_65652 | JGI IMG/M metagenome (GOLD analysis project Ga0070679, IMG submission 65652) | Corn rhizosphere microbial communities from Kellogg Biological Station, Michigan, USA - KBS C6-3B metaG | ecosystem: Host-associated > Plants > Roots > Rhizosphere | place: USA: Michigan... | reverse complement strand
TGATGACCACCGCGATCCTGACCTGCCCAGCCCGTGACAAATACGACGTCTCGAGCTTGCGCTGGGCGATCGGCGGCGGCGAGAAGACGCCGGAAGTCCGAATTCGCGCCTTCTCCGAATATTTCACGAACGCCCGCTACATCGACGCCTACGGGCTGACCGAAAGCTGCGGCGGCGACACCTTCATGGACGCCGGCCGCGAGATCGAAAAGATCGGCTCGACCGGACGCGCGATTGCCCATGTCGAGATCGAGATCCGTGACGATGCCGGAAAGCGACTGTCGCCCGGCGAGAACGGCGAAATCTGCCTTCGCGGACCAAAGGTCACGCAAGGCTACTGGAAGGATCCCCAGAAAACCGCGGCGGCATTTTTCGGCGACTGGTTCCGCACCGGCGACATCGGCTATCTCGACGACGACGGCTTTCTCTATCTGACCGACCGCAAGAAGGACATGATCATTTCCGGCGGCGAGAACATCGCCTCCTCGGAAGTCGAGCGCGTGATCTACGAACTGCCTGAGGTCCGCGAAGTCGCCGTTATCGGCCTACCCGATGCGCGCTGGGGCGAAAAGCCGGTGGCGATCGTGGTGCTCAGCGACGGCGCCGCGCTGCAACTCACGGCGCTCGCCGATCACTGCCGCGCACGCCTCGCCGGCTTCAAGGTGCCGAAACAACTCGTTATCCGCGACAGCCTGCCGCGCAATCCTTCCGGCAAGGTGCTCAAGCGCGTGCTGCGCGCCGAACTGGAGGCTCATGCATGACGCCAACCTCACAAGCCGCATCGGGCAAGGTGACTAAGCTCAACCGGGTCGAGCGCAATGCCTGGACCAAGCGCAAGATCTTCGACGCTGCCACCAAGATCGTCGGCAAGCACGGTTACGCCGAAGCCTCCGTCGCCCGCATCACCGAGGAAGCCGGCGTCGCCCAGGGCACGTTCTACAATCACTTCGAGAACCGCCAGGAACTGCTCGATCAGTTGCTGCCCAAGATCGGCATCGACATGGTGCGCTTCATCCGCGACCGCACCGGCACGGCGCACGCGGCGCGGCAGGAGATCGAACGGTTCAGCGCGTTCTTCGATTTCATCCGCGAGGTGCCGGAATTCCTGCGCATCCTCAACGAGGCCGAATTCTTTGCGCCGACCGGCTACCAGAAGCACCTCGACAACATCGTCACCGCCTATGTCCGGATTCTGCAGCGGGCGCGCGACGCCGGCGCGATCGAGGATTTCAGCGATGAGGAATTCGAGGCCATCGTCTACATGCTGATGGGCGCGCGCGGCTATCTCAGCCAGCGTTATTCCTATTCCGGCGGCAAAGTCACCGCCGTCCCCGATCACGTTATCACGGCCTATCAAAAGCTGATGACGCGCGGGCTGTTCACCACGTCAGATGAAGGCAACAGCCATGAGCGCTGAAGGTATCGTTCTCGTCACCGGCGGCAGCCGCGGCATCGGCGCCGCGACAGCGACGCTGCTCGCGGAACAAGGCCGCCGCGTGGTGATCACGGATATCAAACCAGAGCCGCTCGCAGGTACCAACACGATCCTGTGGCCTGCGCCGTTCGACGTCGCCAGCGAAAGCGCCGTCGTCAACGGGGTCACCGATATCGAGGCCACGCACGGCCCGATCACCGGCCTCGTCAATGCCGCCGGCGTGTTCGGCAAGATGCATCCGATCGATCGCGTGCGGATGGATCAATGGGACCGTGAGGTCAACATCGACCTGCGCGGCACCTTTCTGGTCGCCCGCAGCGTCGGCGTCAAAATGGCCGAACGCCGCCACGGCGCCATCGTCAATGTCGCCTCGGTGGCCGGCATGACTTCCGGCCCGATCCACGCCTATACCGCGGCGAAGGCCGGCGTCATCCAGATCACGCAGACGCTCGCCGCCGAATGGGGCCGCGCCGGCGTACGCGTCAACGCCGTGTCGCCTGGTTTCACCCGCACCGCCGCGCTCGAAGCCGGCATCGCCTCCGGCGCACTGAACAAAGACCTGCTGGAAAGCCCGACGGCAATGAACCGGCTGGTCGAACCGATTGAAGTGGCGCAGGCGATCCTGTGGCTGCTGTCGCCGCTGAGCAGCGGCGTCACCGGGGTAAACCTGCCGGTCGATGCCGGCTACATCGCGGGCACGACCTGGGCCGCCTATGGCGGCCTGCCGCAAGCGCCGGGAGCGTCAACATGAACGTCGAACTGCCGCGCAGGAAACTCGACCTCGCCTCCGCCATCGCCGAAGGCGATATCCGCGTGCTGCTGATGGTGCTGGTGCACATCACCGGCGACGAACGCTGGCTGGAGCCGCCGTACAGACCGAGGCGCGACGTGCGCCTGATCCCCGATCCGCAAGCCGGCGTGCCGCCGGAAATCCAGGCCGAAATCCGCGCCGCCGTTCTGAAGCTGTTCGAGAACGGCGCGCCGAAACCGGTCATTACCGACCCCGGTAACGAATTGATGCTGCGCATGATGCGCGCGACGCTGGGCGGCGAGAACGTCGCGCCGGAATATGCGCCGCTGATGCGGGAGGAAATGGGATTCGTGCCGCGCGAGGCACGCTGGAGCAAGCCTCCCGCAAACGAAACGCTGGCGCAGCAGCATGTCCTGATCGTCGGCGCCGGCGTCTGCGCCATCGCGCTCGGCGTATCGCTGGGCCGGCTCGGCATCCCCTACACCATCGTCGAAAAGAACGCCGAGCTCGGCGGCACCTGGTATGTCAACCGCTACCCCGGCTGCGGTGTCGATACGCCGAACCATTCCTATTCGTTCTCGTTCGGCGCGCGCAATCCGTGGACGCGCTATTTCGCCAAGCGCCAGGAGCTGCTCGACTACCTCAAGAAAGTCGCGTTGGAGTACGACATCCGAGAGCATCTACGCCTCAATACCGAACTGACGTCGTCGCACTGGGACGAAGGCAAACGCCGCTGGATTTCGACATTAAAGACGGCCGACGGCGAGGAGATATTCGAATCGACCACACTGGTCAGCGCGATCGGCCAGCTCAACGACCCCCTGCCCGCGCATTTCAAGGGCGAAGAAACCTTCGAGGGCGAGACGCTGCACTCGGCGCTGTGGTCCGACGACATCAAATTCGACGGCAAGCATGTCGCCGTAATCGGCACCGGCGCCACCGCGATGCAACTGGTACCAGCGATTGCCGACCGCGTCGCATCGGTCACCGTCTATCAGCGGACCGCGCAATGGGCCCGGCCGGTCGAAGGACTGAACGACCCGATTTCCGACGGCGCACAATGGCTGCTCGCGCATTTGTCGTTCTATGTGCAGTGGTACCGCTTCAACATGTTCTGGCGCTATGGCGACGGCCTGCTGCCGTTCCTGCGCAAGGATCCGGACTGGCCGCATCCCGATCGCGCCGTCAACAAGGGCAACGACCGCCATCGCGAGGAATTGACGAACTTCATTTATTCCGAACTGAAGGACCGACCCGATCTGATCGAGAAATGCGTGCCGACCTATCCGCCCTACGGCAAGCGCATCCTGCTCGACAATGGCTGGTTCAGAACGCTGACCAGGCCGAACGTCGAACTGGTGACCGACGGCATCGACCGCTTTGCGCCCAAGGGCATTGTCACGTCAGACGGCACATTGCGGCAGGCCGACATCATCGTCATCTCCACCGGCTTCAAGGTCACGGAGATGGCGGCGCGCCTCAACATCAGCGGACGCGACGGCAAGAATCTTAAAGTCGCCTGGGCCAACGACAATCCGACCGCCTATCTCGGCCTCACCGTGCCCGACTTTCCGAATTTCTTCGTCATGCTCGGGCCGAATTCCGGCCCGGCGCACGGCGGCAGCGTGATCTTCCAGTCCGAATGTCAGAGCCGCTACATCTCGGCGTGCCTCGTCGCGATGATCGAGCGAGGTGTCGCCGCGATCGATGTCGATCCCGATGCACACGATCAGTACATCCGGAAAGTCGATGCCGAGCATGAGCAGTTGATCTGGACTCATCCCGGCATGACCACCTACTACCGCAACGGCCAGGGCCGCGTGTTCTCGGCCATGCCGTGGCGCTTTGTCGATTACTGGTCGATGACGCACGATCCGGATTTCACGCAATACCGGCAAACCAAAATCTGATCGCAGCAATAATAGTGGGTCAGAATCCCTGCAGCATTTGGCCTAACGCCGCGGTGGAACCGGCCTCGACTTTACTTGACACTCGCCGATATCTGCCGCAGCATTTCAGTGCTGCACCCTTCGAGGTCATGGAGCGGCGGCTCCCAGCTTCACAGGAATTGGAGCCCGGCCATATGGTCGTGACGACACGCAGCGGAACGGGCGCGAGCCCGCAGGTTCAACACTTGAGGAGGAGCATGACGCCACCGGATCAGACTGGTGACCTTGCTCAGTGCAAGGTTCCGGCGCGCTTGAGGTGAAAGCAGCTGTTTGCCTCATTGCGCCGTCCACAATTCAAACACATGCGCAGGACTGAAGCGCAAAGGCCACGCGCTTTGCAGATCCTAAGATCATACTGGTTCCTACCAGCAATCCTTCGCTAAAACGAAGATGCAGGGCCCCGCGATGCCTTAGATGCACCGGGGCCCATTCGTTTGATCCACCCAATTCAGCCGTCCGGATTTCCATCGTGCGCAGGATTTCCATCTTACAACTGCGTTGCCGGTTCGGACACGTGGCCCAATGCATGATTCCGTGCTTTATTCGGCCAGGGATAGTGGCCCACCGAACAAGGACCAGCGTAGGGATCCATGATGGAAAAGCCGCGCGTACGAGTCTACACCGATTACAAGAGCCCCTACGCGTTCGTCGCCAACAAGCGGCTGTTCGAACTCGAGGAACAATACGGCGTCGAGCTGGAATGGCTGCCCTACACACTGCGCGTTGCCGAATTCATGGGAACGGTGGAAGAGCGCACGCCGCATTTCTGGCGCAAGGTCCGCTACGCCTATATGGACGCGCGACGCTATGCCAACGCGCAGGGCCTCACCATGAAGGGCCCGCGCCGCATCTATGACGCCTTCTATTCCAGCGCCGGCATGCTGTTCGCGCAACGCCACGATCTGTTCCGGCCGTACCATGACACGGTGTTCCGGCGGTTCTGGAGCCACGACCTCGAAATCGACGAGCTGGCGGACATCGCGGGCGTGATCGCCTCGGTCGGTGGTTCGGCAAAGGATTTCGAGGCCTATGTCCACGGCCCGGCTCGCGCCGAGCATAACCGCATCATCGACGAAGCCGAAGCGCTTGGCGTGTTCGGCGTGCCAACCATGATGTTCAACGGCGAGCTGTTTTGGGGCGGCGACCGCATCGACCTTCTGGTCGAGCGCATCAAAAACCCGGAATCGATCGCGACGGCGCTGGGGAGTCGGCACCGGAAGTGAGGCCGGTTTAAAATCTGTTTACCCTCCTTCGGTAGCTTTGAGGGATGTTCGAGATACCGGAACCGGGCACGTTCGCGGAAAACATCCCGATTGCCTATGACGCACCTGCCGACCTGAAGAAGTGGCCGTCGCTGAACAACCAGCGGGTCACCACGAAGACGCCGTACATGGTCTATAACGGCACCCTGGCGAACTGCATCCGGGAGTTGCTGGCCAAGCCGATCAAGCAGATTTCGCTCTACGACATCGTCACCCAACGCCAGCCCGCCTTCGACGGCAACGTGCTGTCGCCCGGTATCGCGGCCGAGATCGCGATGCGGAAGGACTTTCCGAAGGGCTGAGCCCCAAGTCCACCTGTTATCTACAGCGTACGGCGCGCAGCCTCGCTCATGGCGGCCCAATCGTCGTGATGTCGTCAAGAACCAGCTGATTGATCGCGCAAATAAAAGACGACAGCAGGTAGCCGTTATGCTCCGATAGCGCGGTATCGAACGCCCTGACATTCCAAAATGGATCATTCGCGCGGGTAGTCGGCGCCATTCCGCCCTTGTCGAACCCATGGACAAAGCGCAACGCGGGAAAGCCCTCTCCCTGAATTGTGCTGGCACGCAGATCGAGCGTATCCCAACCTATTGCATAAATTTCCTTTTCCTTCTTTTTAGCCCGCACGCGAGACAACCAGTTCCTTGCAGCAGGGCAAGCAGCGTCAGGGGATACGACTTCCCTGTATTCAAGCGGAATCTCTCTGTGCCGCCCGTCATCGCTAGCCTCAACTGATCTTTTCCGGCTATCGAATTGTTGTCCCGACCGCAATTCATGCGTCGTTCCAAACGGCCTCATTGACACGCCGTACTCGGACAGATTCTTTGTCGGCGAACGAGGAGGATCGAGATTGCCGATGGTTTGGGTCTGTTCCGGATCCGTTACCATGAACGGCAACACACGGACGATGCCACTCAGCCAGGTCGCGACCGCCCGGATCGGGTGCCGCAAATGATCCCACCATGAATATTCACGTGGCGCGCATTCATCGTTGGGATCACTCTGCGTTCCCCACTGTGCAATCCGGTCTGCGAGCGGCCTCAGATCACCTTTGAACGCGGGAAACAAATCATGCGTCGCCCAATCATACTTGACGGTTTTCTGGACACGATCGTTCACCGTTGTTTCCAAATTGTCCACCAGGCAGTCGATCTGCTGTCTTCCGCCGGGCGGCCAATTGCGTGCAGCGGTTGCGGAAACAATGATCGGCCGCTGGTCATCACGGAAATACCTGTGCCCTTCGTCGTATTCCTCGATGCTGCGCCGTTCCCCGTTGACCAATGCCAATTTGGACCAGAGGGCGCGCTGGATGCTCGTCCATTTTGACGCTTCCGCGGCTGGATTTATCAAGACGACCAAATCACCCAAGACAGGCAGCATATAGTGCTTGGCCAGATGCGACTGGATGCGCTCGGCATCACGAGGTTTGATCAGCTGTGGATCATGCGAATCCACGTGGCTGGCGATGCGTAACTCGATGTGCTTGGTATCAAACGCCTCGATCTTTTTTATCAGCGGGTCCTGCAGCGCAGTGATCAGCATATTGCCTCCCAACGAGTGCCCGATGACGATCATCTTGTTTGGATTCTTGGCCGGCAACGGACCGGTGTATTGGTCGATCGACAATGTATTTTCAATCGTCCGCAACGCCGCGAGCGCAGCAGGCGCTACGGATTCACTGACCGGCTTCCGGTCGAAAAGTGTGAGGACCGCTGAAAATGTGCCGATGGTCTCACCGAACCAGGGAACGTTTCGCTTCAGCCAGTTTTCGTCCGTGCGCGCGCCTCTCCACCCGATATAGATGGCGGTAACGCGCGTCTTCTCGAGATCGGATTTGCTCGCAGCACGCTCGGCCAGAAAACGCGCCGCATGCGCCGCGTAGAGATGAAAATCTCCAACGTTTCCGTCCCCGATGCTGGCGTCGTGCCGCCAACCATGCACAAACACGACGACATAATTCGCAATTCCGTTCTTGTTGTTGTCCGCCAGTTTTTTCAAGACTGGCCCGATCTGACTTACATTTATCTTTTCTACAACTTGCGTACGAATATTTTTCTTTTCTACAACTTGCTTACGAAGGCGTATGCCACGTTCGTCAACGCAGCCTTCGCCACCACTGCACTCTTCCCGCAACACGTATGGCTTGCCGTCTTCCTGAAATTCGACAAACGCCAGATCATAAGAAAGCGATTCGACCTTGGTTCCATCGGGGAGTGTGCCGTTATAGCCGGGAACGGTATGATGCTGGATCGAACAGGCCAGCTTGGCCCGCCACTGCTTGTCGATATCGACTGCGGACCATTCAATGCTCTTTTCCGTTTGAGGAGAATTCACATTTGCCTTCGACAGAACGTCCCATCCCTGCGCCGACTGGGCATTGGCGCAGGAAGGAGAGGCCGCTGCTAGCGCACGCGCCGGCAAATTTCGGACGGTAGGGAAGAACAGCAAATTGCTCGCAAAAATAAAGATAATCGCTGCAACAATCGTCCACATGACGACTTTTGCTGTTCGGACAATAATATGGAGTAACTGGCGGGTCTTTTGGCCTACTTGCCGAACTTTATTGCCCATGACACCTCACAAAAATTTCTTCCACGTGCACGATCATTTCGCTGATCTTCAGTCCATCGCCGCACGATCGATCGTGGACCTTCGAATCTTCCCAGCAAGGTCGGAGGCAAGTATCAAATTTTGACAGAATGCGACCAGTTTGCCTAAACTACCAAAAGTTGCAACGGAATAGTTGGCTGCGCGGCCCTGGGGATCGCCTAACACTCTGTCAAATGCTCCTGACACCCGTTGCAAAAGCTAAAACGCGTGCTTTCACTTCGCCTCGGGTTCGATGCATTCCTGCATGACCTTGTCGACTTCGGCGCGTGAGAGGACACCGATCTCGGCGACGAATACGATCCGTGTCCGCGGCATTCCCGCTGCCGGCGTGCCGCCTGGTGCCAGCGTCGCCCGCCCGCCCGCAAACTGAAATACCATCAACCGGCCCGGCTGCTCCACCGTATCGAACAACCCCTTCGCCCGCGCCAGCCTCGGCGCAAGCCGACCGATCGCCTGCTGCAGCCGGGACAACGACACCGGCTGTTCCGACGTCCAGCTCAGCGTCTCGAAACGATCCGCGGCAGGCCGTCGTCGCCCCGGTTCGCGCGGCACTGGCACGCGATCCACATCCGGGAAAAGAAGCGCTGCGGGAACCTCGCCATGCGGAGCATCGAACAGCACCGCCGCCGGACGGATCGCCCGGACCACATCGCGCACCCGCGCCTGGTCGGCCGCATCAGCCAGGTCCACCTTGCTCAGCGCGACCACATCGGCTGCCCGCACCTGAGCGCGCAGCAGCGCATCGTCCAGTATGGCCACTGGAGTCGTCGCGTCCACCACGCACAGCACCGTCTCCAGCGGCGCTTCCCGCCAGATGATCGGGTCCATGAGGTTGCGCACGATATCGGTCGGATCAGCCACCCCGCTGGTTTCGATCACGATGACCTCCGGCTGCGGATCACGCCGCAGGAGGGAGGCCAGTGTGCGCAGCAAATCGCCTTCGAGGGAGCAGCAGATGCAGCCGTTGCTCAGGCTCACCACACCATCGGCGGCGCCGGCAATCAGATCCGCATCAATGTTGATCGCGCCGAAATCGTTGACGACGGCGGCAATGCGCCTTCCGCCGGCTTGCGCCAGCAGATAGTTCACGACCGTGGTCTTGCCCGCTCCGAGGAATCCCGCCACGAGCACAACCGGGACCGGCATCTTCAGCCCTCGGCAACGGGCCGGCGCACCGGCCGGCCGGGCCTCGCCGCCAGATCCAGCACGCCATCCGTGATCAACGGCTGGCCGCTGACCACGAGGTGACGCACGCCCTCGGACGGACGATTCATCGCCGAGAACGTCGCCCGGTCGGTGAGCCTGTCGAAATCGAACACTACGATGTCGGCATCCGCGCCCGCCTGCAGCCTGCCCTTGGCACGCATGGCGGGCGTACTGGGGCCAAGAATCTCCGCCGGGATCAGCGTGCACTTGCGGATACCCTCCGAGAGCGACACCGCCCTGCGCTCACGCACCCACTCGCGAATGAAGCGCGTGAAGCAACCCGCCGAACGCGGATGCGACGTCGCGTCTTCGGGCAGCGGCCAGGCGTCGCCTTTGTAAACGCTGCCGTCCGACAGCGTCCAGGGCATGGCGTCGGAGGCGATCGCGCCACCGGGATACAGCACCGACATATCCAGGAGGTCACGATGATGCGAATTGTTCTCGGTATCCAGGATGTGCCACAGCACCAGCGTGGAGGGTTCGGCGGCCTGGGCCGCAAGCAGCTCCTCGCGGTCGCGGAAGCGCCGCCCGTCGGTTACCCGCTGCACCGAATCGTAGCCCAGGCCATTGCGCGCTTCGAATTCGGGGTCGCTGAAGAACGCCGCCGCCAGCACCGTCGAACCGGTGCCGTAGGGATAGGCTTCGAGCGTGATCGGAAGCCCCTGCGCCTGCGCCTTGGCCACCAGTGCAACACACCGCGCCACGTCCGTCTTGCTGGAAGAGTTGAAATGGCAGATGTGCATGTGCGCGCCGGTGGCGCCGGCATAGCCGATCAGGCGGATATAGGCCTCGGCGGCGCTCTCCGGGTCGATGCGCGACATGTAGGCGACGTGGGTGAAGGTCGGCACAGCATGCGTCGCCGCCAGTTGACACACCGCCGTCAGCTCCTGCACGCCGGCACCTGGGGCATAGGCGTTGAGGATGCCGATGCCGACGCCACCCTGATTCAACCCGCTTGCAAGGCGGTCGAGGATGCCGGCCACCTCGGTTTCGCTGGCCACGTTATCGATCCAGCGGCGATCGCGCATGGCATTGCCGAACGCCTCGAGCGAGCTTTCCGTGTTGGAGCCGGTCATCGCGCCGATGCGCGCGAACGCCCAGTTGACGGCGGCACCGTAGTTCAACACGCGTCCCCGCGTGACCTGGCGCCGATACCAGGACGCGACCGGCAAGACTCCCGCCTCGAGGTCGAGCGTGGTCGTTACCCCATCGAACGCCTGCATGCGGTCTGCCGGGATCGACTGGCCGTGCGCGTGCAAGTCGATGAAGCCGGGCGCCACGACCAGTCCGGTCGCGTCGATCGACCGTTCGGCGCCACCAAGCCCGGTGCCGACAGCGGCGATTTTGCCGTCCAGCACCGCCACATCGC
>Ga0070679_100006910_pt1 | contig 10585 bp, 7 predicted proteins | sample KBSC63BmetaG_FD_65652 | JGI IMG/M metagenome (GOLD analysis project Ga0070679, IMG submission 65652) | Corn rhizosphere microbial communities from Kellogg Biological Station, Michigan, USA - KBS C6-3B metaG | ecosystem: Host-associated > Plants > Roots > Rhizosphere | place: USA: Michigan... | reverse complement strand
CAACCCCGACGTCAAGATGAACTACCTCGCGTCGCCGCCGCTCGTCGTCGCCTATGCGCTCGCCGGCTCGATGGACGTCGACCTGCTGAACGACCCGATCGGTCAGGACACCGACGGCAACGACGTGTTCCTCGCCGACATCTGGCCGTCACCCAAAGAGGTATCCGAGATCGTCGCGTCGTCGGTGCAGGCGAGCGGGTTCTCCTCGTCGTACGGCGACGTCTTCGCCGGTGACGAGCGCTGGAAGTCGCTCGAGGTGCCGACCGGCGACGAGTTCGAGTGGGCCGACGCGTCGACCTACGTACGCCGTCCGCCGTACTTCGACGGGATGGACAAGGAGCCGCAGGGCATCACCGACATCACCGGCGCCCGGGTGCTCGCGGTGCTCGGCGACAGTGTCACGACCGACCACATCTCCCCCGCAGGCTCGATCAAGACCGAGTCGCCGGCCGGTCGCTACCTCACTGACCACAAGGTCGAGCGGAAGGACTTCAACTCCTACGGCTCACGCCGCGGCAACCACGAGGTGATGATCCGCGGCACGTTCGCCAACATCCGGCTGCGCAACCAGCTCGCGCCCGGCACCGAAGGTGGCGTCACCCGGCACCTGCCGGACGGCGAGGAGATGTCCATCTACGACGCCGCGCAGCGCTACGCCGAGGAAGGCGTGCCGCTCGTCATCCTCGCCGGCAAGGAGTATGGCTCCGGGTCGTCCCGTGACTGGGCGGCGAAGGGCACGATGCTGCTCGGCGTACGCGCGGTCATCGCCGAGTCCTACGAGCGCATCCACCGCTCGAACCTGATCGGCATGGGCGTGCTGCCGTTGCAGTACAAGGACGGCGACACCCGCGAGTCGCTCGGCCTCACCGGCGAAGAGACGTTCGAGATCACCGGCCTCGGCGGCGACCGCATCGCCCGCGAGATCGAGGTGAAGGCGGGCGACAAGACCTTCACCGCGACGGTGCGCATCGACACGCCTGGCGAGGCGGAGTACTACCGCCACGGCGGCATCCTGCAGTACGTCCTGCGCTCCCTCCTCAACTCCTGACCCGCAATTGCGCCCTGCTGTCTCTTAAGCGACGCCACGGCGCAATTGGTTGGATGGCGGCATGGACCTTGGGCTTCGAGATCGGGTGTACGTCGTCACCGGCGGCACGAAGGGGCTGGGCTTCGCCACGGCGCAAGCGCTGGTCGCCGACGGTGCGCTCGTTGTCATCTCGTCCAGATCGCAGGAGTCCGTCGAGGCCGCGGTCGGGAAGCTCGGTGACGGCGCGCGAGGGCTCGCCGCCGACAACGCCGACCCCTCGACCCCGGACCGGCTGGTCGCCGAGGCGCAGAACGCGTTCGGCCGGCTCGACGGCGCGCTGATCAGCGTCGGCGGTCCGCCCGGGACCGACGCGCTGGGTGCGAGTGACGAGCAGTGGCAGGCGGCCTTCGAGTCGGTCTTCCTCGGAGCGGTGCGCACCGCGCGCGCAATCGTGCCGCAGCTGTCCGCCGGCGCGAGCATCGGGCTCGTGCTGTCGACGTCGGTGAAGTCGCCGATCGGCGGCATCGAGATCAGCAACGGCCTGCGGCCGGGACTCGCCATGTGGGCCAAGCAGCTCGCCGACGAGCTCGGCCCGCTCGACATCCGGGTCTTCACGTTGATGCCCGGCCGGATCCTGACCGACCGCATGACGTCGCTGATGCCCGATCCGGCCGCCCGCGAGCAGATGGCGAAGACCATCCCGTTACGACGCATGGGCGACCCCGAGGAGTTCGGCCGGGTCGCGGCGTTCCTCCTCTCCCCCGCGGCGTCGTACCTGACCGGGCTCACCGTCCCCGTCGACGGCGGTGCGTTGCGGAGTCTCTGATCGGGTACGCCGCGGACATGAGCGAGCAACCGCAGCAGGATGCGCCGGACCTGGGCCCAGCCACCGACGCCGCCGTCGGTGACGACACCGCGGCGTTCCTGCTCAGCGGCGGCCGGGTCGAACCCGCGACGGCCGGCGACGAGAAGACGATCGAGACGCCGGATGAGCTCGGCGGCACCGGCGGCGAGCAGCCCGGCGGCGCAGGCTAGTTGCTGACAGATGAGCGGTGCGGTCGCACACTGGCTGCATCGCGACGATCGACCGGATCGACACGCAGCAGTCGCTGCGGGACGCCGCCTGGTCCGACCCGCCGGCGCGGTCGCTCACGCTCGACCTGACCACCCCGCCGCCTGCTCCGTTCCGCAGAGCGCGCGGAAGGCGCGGGCGGATACTTGTCGCAGTGACCACCGTCGTACTCGGCGCCGCCGTGTGGACCGTGAACCATCAGGACACCCGTGCCCGGCCTGCGCCGGCGCCCCCTCCGCCGGCGAGCGCTCTTCCGCAGCCGGTCGGCAACGTGTTGACGCTCTACCGCTTCACGGTCGAGTCCGGCCCCGCGGAGGTCGTCACGTTCTTCGACACCTCCGGCCGGTGGTGCCGGGCGACCTGGTTCGACCACGAGGCACGCAGCGCATCGCACTACCGGTGCCGCAGCACCGACCTGCCACTCGACGGGTTCGGGCGGGTCGACTCCGCGTCGGAGATGCCGACGTGGGACGGCATGCGGCTGTGGGTGCAAGGCATGGTCACGGACGACGTGGCCCGCGTGACCGTCGCCTACCGCGACGGCTCGGTCGCGACCGCTCAGCTCCTCGACGAGCCGCTGGCCCGCGGGGTGCTGTTCACGGCCGCCCGCCCCTACTACTCGCCGCCCGCGGTGCTGCGTGCCTACAACGCGTACGACGAGCTGGTGCAGACCCTCAACGTCCGGGGGCCGTCGCCGCTGCCGTGGACGCCGGTGCCATGACGGCCCCGTCGGCCTGGCCCTCGAACTGCGTGCGGTAGAGCTCGTCGTAGAGCCCGCCGGCACGCAGCAGCTCGTCATGCGTGCCGCGCTCGACGATGCGGCCGTCGTCGACGACGAGGATCTGGTCCGCCTCGCGCACGGTCGACAGCCGGTGCGCGATGACCAGCGACGTGCGCTGGGCGAGCGCCGTCTTCAGCGCCCGCTGCACCGCGACCTCCGACTCGCTGTCGAGGTGGGCCGTCGCTTCGTCGAGCACGACGATCGAAGGTGCCTTGAGGAGCAGCCGGGCGATCGCGATCCGCTGCTTCTCGCCGCCGGACATCCGATAGCCGCGGTCCCCGACGAGGGTGTCGAGGCCATCGGGCATCTCACGCACCAGCTCGCCGATCTGCGCCGCGTCGACGGCCGCCCACAGCTGCTCCTCGGTCGCGCCCGGCCGCGCGTAGAGCAGGTTGTTGCGGATCGTGTCGTGGAACATGTGCGCGTCCTGCGTGACGACGCCGACCGCGTTGCGCAACGACGCCAGCGTCACGTCGCGCACGTCCTTGCCGCCGACGCGGACCGCGCCGCTCTGCACGTCGTACATCCGCGTGACCAGCTGCGAGATCGTCGTCTTTCCTGCACCGGACGGGCCGACGAGCGCGACCAGCTGGCCTGGCTCGGCACGGAACGAGACGTCATGCAGCACCTGCTTCTCGGGCACCTGGTCGAGCACGGCGACCGACTCGAGCGACGCAAGGGACACCTCGGCGGCGGTCGGATAACGGAAGTCGACGCCGTCGAACTCGATCGTCGCGGCCTCACCGAGCGATGCGGGCAGGGCGACCGCGTCCGGCTTGTCGTCGATTGCCGGTGCGAGGTCCAGCACCTCGAAGACGCGGTCGAACGACACCAGCGCCGTCATGACGTCGACCTGGATGTTGGACAACGAGGTAAGCGGCCCATAGAGCCGGTTGAGGTACGCCGTCAACGCGACAACTGTGCCGACGGCGAGCGAACCCTGCGCGGCAAGGCTGCCACCTATGCCGTAGACGAGGGCCGTCGCAAGGGCGGCGACGAGGGTCAGCGAGACGAACAGGATGCGGCCGTACATCGCCTGCTGCACACCGATGTCGGCGACGCGGCGCGCCTTCGTGCGGAACAACCCCTCCTCGTCGGCCGGCCGGCCGAACAGCTTCACGAGGAGCGCGCCGGCGACGTTGAACCGCTCGGTCATCTGCGTCGACATCTCGGCGTTGAGCGCGTAGGACTCGCGGGTGATCCGCTGCAGCTTCGGCGCCATCAGCCGGGCGGGAATGATGAACACCGGCACCAGCACGACGGCCAGCAGAGTGATCTGCCAGGAGAGGACGAACATCGCCACCAGCACCAGCGTGACGCTGATGATGTTGCTGACGACGTTGGACAGCGTCCCCGTGAAGGCCTGCTGCGCGCCGAGGACGTCGTTGTTGATGCGGCTGATCAGCGCGCCCGTCTGGGTGCGCGTGAAGAACGCGATGGGCATCCGCTGGATGTGCGTGAAGACCGCTGACCGCATGTCGTAGATCAGACCTTCACCGACCCGGGCTGAGAACCAGCGGTTCGCGAGGCCGATCACGGCGTCCACGATGGCCAGCCCGGCCATCAGCGCGGCGAGCGCCACGACGACGGCCTGGTCGTGCTTGAGGATGCCGTTGTCGATGATCGCCTTGTAGATCAGCGGGGTGGCCGCACCGATCACAGCGTCGATGACGACGAGCACGAGGAACCAGATGACCAGCCGCTTGTAGGGCGCGGCGAAGCGAGCGATCCGCTTCACCGTGCCCGGCGGAAGCCGCTTCTCGGTGACCGACGGGTCGCGCCGGAACGAGTGCATGACCTGCCAGCCGCCCGGGCCTGACATCGACACGTGTGGTGCACCTCCAACCGACAGTGCAACACAACCAGCCGACAAACCCTTCCCCGCTCAATCCCCCGCGATCATGCACAAAGCGTCGTTATTCGCCGCTGGGAACGACGGTTGGTGCATGATCGGCGGAGGTCTAGCCCAGGGGCGTCTGCGGCAGCGGGAAGCGGTCGAAGTACTCGCGGATCTCCCCGCGCGGGTCGTCGACGACCCGGGTGTCGGTGTCGAACACCATCGTCGCGCGGGTTGTGGCGTCGTACGTCGGCCACCGCGGCAGCAGCGAGTTGTTGGGGTCACCGGTGCGGGCGAACTCCACCCACGCCGCGGCCAGCCGGTCGGCCATGAGCCGGCCCTCGTCCTGCCCGGCGAAGAACGTGTCGCGCACCGCGTGGAAAGAGGCGGCCACGTCGATGCCGTGGATGGCGCCGAACTTCCCGCCGTACGCCGGTGTCGCCCAGTCCCACTGGTAGACCCACACCGGCGCGGCCCCCTGCGCCGCCTTCCGCTCCGCCTGAAGGTGCATGCTGCGTCGGAACCCGGCGTCGGTGAACGCCTGCGCGAGGAGCAGGTGCGGCGCCTTGTCCGGGTCGTGCCGGCGGTAGAGCGCGGCGATCTCCTCGGCGTCGTCGCCGAAGCGCTCACCGAGCGCCGCCTGCAGCGTCGCCTCGTCCATGTCGAACCGGCGCAGCACGAGTGCCGCGTCCTCGAGCGTCGAGGACACGATCAGCGGCACGTCGGCGGACTCGTCCGGGGCGGTCGGGTCGAACGGATGGTGCGGCAACGCGTCGGTGCCGAGCACCGGCGTGAATGCCATCGCACCCACGCGCAGCTGCGCCTCGAGCAGCTGCTGCCACGGCAGCGTCTGGATGTCACGGATCCGGTCGGGAGCCAGGTCGAGCTCACGCAGCAGCTTCTCCGCGACCTTCGCGCCCCGCTCCTCGGTCTGAGCGCGCAGCATCGAGCCACTCTGCACGGCCGCGCGCGAGAACAACCCGCGTGCCGGCGGCATGGCGAGGAGAGCGGAGGTCTTCGCGCCGCCACCGGACTGGCCGAAGATCATGACCCGCGACGGGTCCCCGCCGAACCCGGCGATGTTGGCCTGCACCCACTCCAAGGACGCGACCAGGTCGAGCAGGCCGCAGACGCCGGCGTGGCCGAACTCCTCCGGCGCTCCGGCGCCGGTCAGGTTCGCGTAGCCGAACGCGCCCAGCCGGTGGTTGACGGTCACGACGACGACGTCGCCCCACATCGCGAGCTCCGCGCCGTCGTAGCCGACGTTGTTGCCCGAGCCGGTGACGAACCCGCCACCGTGGAACGACACCAGCACCGGTCGTTTCGCGTCGTCGGCGGCCGGCGTCCAGATGTTGAGCGACAGGCAGTCTTCGCCGTAGCCGCCCGGGTTGATGTCCCAGTAGATGGTCCGTGCGTAGTCGCCGCGCGGGTCAGCGGGCTGCTGCGGGCACACGACACTCTGCGCGAACGCCTCACGGACACCCGTCCACGCCTCGGGCTTCTGCGGGGGCATGAACCGGTTCGCGCCGGCTGTGGAGGCGGCGTAGGGAATCCCCTTGAACGACACCACCGGTCCGGCGCTGATGCCCTGCACGACGCCGAAGGACGTGGTGACCTCGCGGAAGACCGGACGGTCGACTGCGCCACGCGGCGCGATGAGGTCGGCGAGAACAGAAGCCATCAGAGTTCTCCCGTCAGCACAGGTAGTAGCAGCGATAGGGATAGGCCGGCGGCCGATCAGCCTTCGGGACGGATGCGAAGACCGTGACGGTGTCGGAGGTGGAGAACCAGGGCTGCTTGCCCTTGGGGTACTGCCCGTACATGTAGCGCTTGCCGCCGTACATGTAGCGCATCATTCCGGTGCCGTTCGAGCCGGTCTCGTCCATCCCGCTCGAGTTCGGGTCCCACCAGATCAGCGTGCCGTCGTCGAGCATGTTGTAGTCGTCCCACGGCCACAGCTTCGGGCCCCAGGAGATCACCGGGTTGGAGATGCGCGAGGTGTAGTGCGTCGGCGAGATCGGATAGCCGAACATGCCGGGATAGGTCTTGCCGACGCAGGCCACTCCGCGCTTCGAGCCGAGCGGGCCCGAGTGCGTGTTCAACGTGTAAGGCGGCTGGCCGCACTGGAACGTGTAGGGCGTCAGCTTGGGCCCGGCCAGCTGCACACCCGTCACGAACGACCGCACGAAGCCGTAGAGCCCGTTGTTCGTCGCGTACGGCGCCGGCGGCGTCGTGTGGTAGGCCCAGTTGTACATCGCCCACGCTTCACCGGCGTTGGTCGGCACCCGGTCCGGCAGGAAGCTCACGCCGAAGGAGTGCTTCCACTCCGACTGGTCGTAGAGCCGGCCGAAGTGCGTCTCGTCGATGAGCGCAGATCCCGTGTTGAACCACTCCGGGAAGTACTGCTGCTTCGATGCGGCCGTGGTCAGGTAGACCGGGTCGATCGGGTCCGAGACGAGGATGACGGTCGTGATGCCCTGTTGCTTGAACTGCGCCATGATCGTCGTGGCGTCCGCCGGCCCGTTCGGGTCGACGATCGGGAACGACTTGCTCAAGGCGGGCTTGGCCCCGCACTTGCTCAGCTGCTGCTCGAAGAAGTTGGCGCCGGCGACATAGGCGTCGCTGTTGACGATCTGCGACGCGCCCGGCCAGATCAGCCCGAACTTGCGTGCCTTGGCGACCGGGGTGTTGAGGTCCGCCTCGCCGGCGTACTGCGGCGGATTGGCGGCCAGGGTGTCGCAGATGACCTCGGCCCGCATGAGGTACGCCTGCGTCTCGTCGGGAAGCCCTGTGCCCCAGACGTAGGGCGCCCAGTTGAGGTAGTAGGAAGCCGGCACGGTGACGGTGCACCAGCAAAGGACACCGTCGCGGGCGAGGGTGTTCTGGTAGGCGAGCGTGCCGCACTCCTGGGCGAACGCGTCGACGGTGATGAAGGCGTGCAGTGACTTCGCGATCGTCGTCGCGTCCGACTGGCACTCGGCGTTCTGCGCCGACGTGGAATCGGTGCTGTTGTAGGCGCTGGTGAAGTACTTGACCTCGATCGTGCGGCCGTAGGTCTGCATGTGGTGGACGAACAGGTTCAGGTAGTTCTGCAATGTGTCCTTGACCTGCTGGTCCGTGTCGTTGTCGTTGGCCGCCGCGGCCAGCGCCTTCGCCTGCGCCTGGTTGTTCGACATGGGCACCGCGACGGTGATGGTCTTGTCGGTCACGCCGTTGTAGGTGGCGCCGCCGTTGTTGCCGTCGTACGCCGGCACGCAAGACGGCGCGTAGAGCGACGGGATCATGTTCCGGCCGGTGCCCTTGTCGCAGAACGGGTCGGCCGTCGCCACGGGCAGTGTCGGGTTGGAGAGGTCGGCTCCGCTCACCGAGCCGCCCACGCCGGCCGGCCCCCCGCCGGGGACGCCGGGCTGCGGGGCAGCGACGCCGCCCGGGTTGACCGCGCCGGGTGCGCCGGCGATCGCGCCGGGAGTCCCGGTCGCAGGCTGGTTCGAACCGACGCCGTTGACCGTGCCGAGGCTCTCGGTCGACGCGGCCTTCGGCTTGCCGGGGAGGATCGCGGTGATCAGTACGACGGCCGCGACGGCGGCGATGAAGGGCTGGTAGCGCCGTAGCCCGACAAGGACGTCACCGATCGTGAGGTCGCGGAACGATGCCCCGGTTCTCGGGTTCGGGTTGGTCACGGCTTGCTCCTGGGTGCGGGGGCACTCTTCTTCGCAGTGGTGCGCTTGGTGGTGGTCGTGCGCTTGGTCGCGGTGGTGCGCTTCGCAGGTGCAGCGCGCTTCGTCGCCGTTCGTTTCGCCCGCGGCTTCGGAACCGGCAGGGCTCCTGAGCGCGCGACGGCGTCCTGCCCGCTGCCGAGGTAGGCGGTGACGACCCTCGGGTCGTTGACGACCTCGTCCGGCGTGCCTCGCATCACCACGCGGCCGAGGTCGAGCGCGACGACCTCGTCCGCGAGCGATGTCAGCAGCGGCATGTCGTGCTCGATGACGAGCAGGCTGGAGCTGGTGATGTCGCGAATCCGGCGGAGCAGCGGACCGAGGGCCTCGGTCTCACGTTGCGCGATGCCGGAGGACGGCTCGTCGAACAGGATCACCGAGGGCTCGTGCGCGAGGATGCAGGCCAGGTCGATGAGCCGCCGGGTGCCGGTCGAGATCTCCGACACGAACTTGTTCCGGAACGCGTTGAGGCCAAGCGTCTCGATGAGCGTTTCGACCCGCTCGTCGATGGCCGCCTCGGAGTCCGCCACCGCGGGCAGGTTGAGCGCCGCGGCCAACGGGTCGCGCACCTCGATGTGGCGTTCGAACGCGACGCGAACGGCATCGCCCACGGTCATCGCCGGGAACAGCTTGGAGTCCTGGAACGACCGGCCGAGGCCGAGCCGGGCCCGACCGTCCGGCGAGAGCGTCGTGATGTCCAGGCCGTGCAGCAACACCCGCCCCGAGTCGACCGGCACGAAACCGGAGATGAGGTCGAACAGGGTTGTCTTCCCGGCGCCGTTCGGGCCGAGGAGGCCGAGAATCTCGCCCTCGCGCAACGTCAGCGAGACGTCGCTCACCGCATGGACGCCGCCGAAGCTCTCTTCGTCACGCCATGCACCTCGAGCGCCGGCGCGGCTTCGGTGAAGTCCTGCCGTGGCACCCGCGCGCGCGTCCTCGCGGGTCGCTCCCCCATCGCCTGCGACGCCCCTTGCAGGAACACCGCGCGCAGCACGTCCGGTCGCTCGAGCAGCTCCCGCGTCGGGCCGGCGAAGCGGATCTCGCCCTTCTCCATGAACACGGCGCGCTCGGCGACGGTCAACGCGACGTTCACCGACTGCTCGACGAGGATGATCGTGATGCCGTCCTTGGCGAGCTCCCGGATGGTGCCGAGCAGCTTCTCGACGATGACCGGCGCCAGCCCGAGTGAGAGCTCGTCGATCATCAGCAGCTTCGGCCGGCCCATCAGCGCCTGCGCCAGCACGACCATCTGCTGCTCGCCACCGGACAGGCCTCCGGCCGGCACGTCCCAGCGCTCGCGTAGCACCGGGAAGTAGGCGGTGACCCGGTCGATCGCGTCCTGCAGCGCCTGCTTGTCGCTGCGATACATCCAGCCGGCGATCCGCAGGTTGTCCGCGACGGTGAGCCCCGGGAACACGCCGCGGTCACCTGGCACGAGCGCCAGGCCGAGCAGCGCCTTCGTCATCGCATCGGCGTGCGTGATGTCGCGGCCGTCGAAGAAGACCGCGCCGCCGATCGGGTCGATGAGGCCGCTCACCGCGCGGAGGAACGTCGATTTGCCTGCGCCGTTAGTCCCGAGCAGTGCGACGATCTCACCTTCGCGGACGTCGAGATCGACGCCGAAGAGGATCTGCAGGTTGCCGCCGTACGCGACCTCGAGCCCGCGCACGGCGAGCATCGCGTCGACGTCAGCTGCCGTCTGGATCTTCTGCGCTTCCGCGACGTCGCGTACGACGTACTGCCGCGCGGTCACCTCGACCAGCCCGGCGCCGAGCACCAACGCACCGAGCACGTAGCACGCAGCTCGCTCGTGGTTGTTCGAGATCCCGCCGATGATCGGCGCTACGACGATGGCGCCGATGGTCACCCAGATCAGCGAGTAGGAGAAGGCCTGCCCGCGCAGCCGCGGCGCAGTGACGAGACCGATCATCGCGCTGTACGCAGGGTTGAAGCCGCTGGCGCCGACCGAGAGCAGAACGATCATGAAGATGGCGCCGCCGACCCAGGGCATGAGCCCCATGAGCACGATGCCGATCCCGAACTCCACGACCATGAGCCCGTTGATGACCGGAAGCAGCTCGGGGCGCTTCGCGCGCAGGGCGCGGTTGACGAGCCAACCACCGACAACCGTGCCGATCAGGCCGCCGACGCC
>Ga0070679_100006909_pt1 | contig 10585 bp, 7 predicted proteins | sample KBSC63BmetaG_FD_65652 | JGI IMG/M metagenome (GOLD analysis project Ga0070679, IMG submission 65652) | Corn rhizosphere microbial communities from Kellogg Biological Station, Michigan, USA - KBS C6-3B metaG | ecosystem: Host-associated > Plants > Roots > Rhizosphere | place: USA: Michigan... | reverse complement strand
GCGCTGCTCGCCGGTGTCGACCTCGAAAAATCCGATGCGGTCGTAGCCGCGCGCGAGGCAGTCGTTCCTGCCCTTGATGGTGAATTCTTTTTCGCGCGTGCACATATACGCCTTGCCCGACCATTCGCCGCCCTGGTCGTAGTCGATGGCGTAAATATAATAAAAGCGGGCGACGAGCGGCCCGCGCATGATCGTCTCGCAACTATTCGCCGCCACGTTCCACCATCCCTCCGTCGACCAGACGTCGTTGTCCTTATATCCGACCGCGACGCCGACGCGGCCCTGCGTGCCATTGCACACGCGGAAATCCGCGCGCGCCGCCGACGGCAGCGCGATACCCGCGATTATCAATGCGATGTGAAGGAAAGAAGTGAGTCTCATGTCGCGGAGATTCTCATTTCCCAAATCAGCTTGTCTTTTCTCTATCGCGCCGATTCAAGTGTCAATGAAGACGGCGCGCAAATCGTTGACGTTGGTGTAGGTCGGCCCCGGCTTCAGCAGGTCGCCGATCCGCTCGAAGAAGGCCGTCGAGTCATTGTTGGCGAGAAAACCGGCCGGATCGAGGCCAAGGGATTGCGCGCGCGCAAGCGTCGTGCCGTTCACGAAGGCGCCGGCCGGATCGGAAACATCGCCGCCGCCGCCATCGGTGCCGTCGGTATCGCCCGCGACGGCGGAAATTTGGGGTGCGCCCTGCAGCGCGAGTGCGAGCGCGAGGGCATATTCCTGATTAGGGCCGCCGCGGCCTTTGCCTTGCATCGTGACCGTTAGTTCGCCGCCGGAAAGGATCACACTGCGACGCCTTGATGCAGCGAGCTTCAGCGCTTGCGCGGCGTGCTCCGCCGCGACCTCGCGCGCTTCGCCTTCCACATTCGCGCCGAGCACGATCGGCACGAGCCCCGCCTCGCGCGCGACGGTGGAAGCGGCCGTGAGCGCATCCACCGGCCGCGCGATGATGAAATATTCGCTGTTCTTGAAAACGGGGTGATCCGGCTTTGGCGACTCGTTTTTTGCATTGTCGAGCGCGGCGGCAATCGCGGCGGGCGGGTCGATCTTGCGGCGTCTCAAAATCGCGCGCGAGTCCGAAAGCGTGCTCGCATCGGGCACGGTCGGGCCCGATCCGATCACGGAAGGATCGTCGCCCGGCACGTCGGAGATCGCGAAGGTGATCAGCTTCGCGCGGCCCGCCTGCACCGCGAGCCGTCCGCCCTTGATGCGCGAGAGATGCTTCCGCACCGTGTTGATCTCGCCGATATTGGCGCCGGAGGCGAGAAGCTGCTTCGTGAGCGCGCGTTTGTCGTCGAGGGTAATTCCGGCGGCAGGCGCAATCAGATTCGCCGAGGCGCCGCCTGACATCAGGACAAGCACGAGATCGTTTTCAGTGGCGGAAGCGGCGAGCTTCAACATGCGCTCGGCGCCCGCGAGCCCCGCTGCGTCGGGCACCGGATGACCTGCTTCCACCATCTCGATTTTCTGCAGCGGGCGGCCGTAGCCATGGCGGCTCACGGCGATGCCCAAAAGGCGCTCAAGCGGCAGTCCGGCGGCGCGGTAATGCTGTTCCGCGACTTCAGCCATGGAGCCGCCGGCCTTGCCGGCCGCGAGCACGATCACATTTCCGCGCGCGGGCGGGGGCGGCAGATGCGGAGCCAGGCAATGCGCCGGATGCGCGGCTTTTACGGCCGCGTCGAATATTTTTGTGAGCAGCGCCTTGGTTTCCGTCCAGTTCATGTAGCGTTTTTCTCGATTCGTCTTATCTGAGGGGCTAGGATGTAGCGTATTTCCCAGCGGGGAAAGGAACTGTCATGAGCAAAATCGACGATCGCACGCGTACTGAATTAGAGGCCGCGGTATATCGCCGCCTGGTGAAGCATCTACGCGATCGGACCGATGTCCAGAATATCGACCTCATGAATCTCGCTGGCTTTTGCCGCAACTGCCTCTCGAACTGGATGAAGGACGCCGCCGACGAGAAAGGCGCCGCGCTCACGAAGGACGAAAGCCGGGAGGCGGTTTATGGCATGCCCTACGAGGAATGGAAAAAGCTTTATCAGAACGAGGCGAGTGCAGAGCAAAAAGCAGCCTTCGCGAAATCGGAAGTGAAGCGCTAAGAACCAAGCACCAAACTCTATCGCCCGATAAAAAATCCCATCCAGACAAGAACGGAGACCGCGATGGCGGCCACGCCTAATTTCGCGAAGGCGAAACTCAAATCCTTCGTCGAGCGTATCGAGAAACTCGAAGAGGAAAAGAAAACGATTTCGGAGGATATCCGCGAAGTCTATGCCGAAGCGAAAGGCGACGGTTTCGACGTGAAGGCGCTCCGCGCCGTGATCCGAATGTACCGGCAGGACACCGACCAGCGCCGCGAATACGAGGCGCTGGTCGACCTTTACCGTGATGCGCTGGGGATGGGGTAAGGACGTTCCCCGGACGGCTTGCGCGAGCAAGCCGAGCCGGGGTCCAGCTCTTAGCGATAGCAGCGAAAATTCCTGGACCCCAGGTCTCGCATCGCTCGCGCGATGCTCGCCCGGGGAACGAGCGATCGGACGGAAAGTTAATCCGCCCGCGTAACGCGGCCCGACAACATCGCCGACTGGCCGAAGAACACGGTCGGCAGCGCCACGACGGCGGGGCCCGCGAAGCGCGAGAGCGCAGGCTGCTCGGGCGCAGCCGCAAATTGCGCGCGGACCGTCACGCGGGCGGGGGCTGCGAGCGTCATCGCAACCGCCGGATCCTGCGGGTGCAGTTCAGCGGCGAATTGCATCATGCGGCTGTCGAGGAGGCTGATGGGGGCGTGCGAGGCGTCGGCGTAAAGCTCGACGGCGGCCGTCTTGTTTTCGGGAATGCTGGCTGTTGTCTCTTCATGCGATACCGGCACCGAGGCGCGGTGCGGTGCGGGCTGGGCGGCGGGCGCTTGCGCCGCCGGCTGCGGCGCCAGCGAAATCGCGCGCGGCGAAAATATCGAGTCGGCGGCATAACCAAGCGCAAGGCCTTCTTGCGCCGCGCCGGTGATTTCGGCGGGAAGCGGCGCGTTGTCGTTGAGCGAAGCGACCTGAACCGGCTGTTGCGTGAGCGCCGCGATCTCCGCGCTCGGCCGCGCGCGCGGCAGCGGAACGGTAGAGGCGATGTCAACGGTTTTCGGCGCGTGGGCGGCGGGCTTCTCGCTGTCTTCCGTCTGCACCGGCCGCGCCGCGACGGTCGTGATCTGGGCTTCCTCGTCGTCGCCGCTCTCATCCTTCTTGCCGAAGAGCTTGGCGAAGAATTTCTTCACGGCGTCGTTGCTCGCCATCGGCGCGGTTTCGCCGGCGGACGCCACGGAGATCGAGCTTACATTGTGATCGCCGCGCGATTTGATCTCGGCCAGCGCAAGCTGATAGCCGGGCATCGGGCGGCCGTCGGACGGGATGTGAACGGTCTTGCCGCCTGGGAAGACCCGCGCGAGCTGATCGCGCGTCATCTTCGGCCAGTGGCGGACATTGCCGGTATCGAGATGGACGAAAGGCGAGCCGGAGGTCGGATAGAAGCCGACGCCGCCGCGCTGCAGGCGAAGGCCGACTTCGCGCAATTTGGAAAGTTCAACGTCGGGCAAATAGAAATCGAGCGCCTTGCCGAGCATGTGCTGGCTGAACTGGGCGACGCCGCGGCTCTTGGCGCGGAGCATCGCGTTGGTTGCGGGCGCGCGATAGCCGCAAATCACTTGGATCGGCGCCTTGCCGCCGGTTTCGCGCTGTGCTTCCCAGACAAGGTCGATCAGATGCGGATCCATGTTGACCGGTTCCTCGCGCCGCCAGTCGCGCAACACCCAGTTGATCTTTTGCATCGCGGCGTCGTCGTAACGGCCATTCACCTTGTAGGTGATCGTGAGGTCTTCGCCGGTGTGGACGTGATGGAAGGAAATCGTGCGGGTGTCGCCGTTGGCGATGGCGGTCTGCAAATTTTCGCAGCCGAAAAAGAGTGCGAGCGCCGCGAGGCCTACGCATTTGCCGTTGCGTAAAACGGTTTTCAGGCCGGCCTTGCGCGCGATCTTCAATGGCACGTGCGATATGTTCCGCTCATGTCACCATCGCGTGCGCAGCGTCCCCGGCCGCGTATGGCAAACGAATTTTGATCGTTGTCGGAAAGGGTTAACTGGAAGTTACCGCCCCTTCACCGTCCTTGAGTCTGGATACTCAGCGAGTATGGGCGAAATGGGGCCGGGCAAATAAAAACCGCGCCCCATTCACAATGGGGCGCGGCGGTACTCTCGGGAACCTAGCGGAAAAGGCCGAAGAAACCGGGGTTTCTGTATTCGCGCGCTTCGCGGTCGCGGCGGTCACGGCGGTCGCGGCGATCGCCACGGTCACGGGCCTCGATGGGTTCGCGCCGCCCCCCGCCGAACAAGGCAATAAACGGGTTTTGGAAGCCTTCGAACATCGGCCCGCGCGGATCGCCGTAGAGCAACTCGTCGCGGCTGACGGTGGCGCTGCCGACGCCCTTCTGTTCGACGGCGATGTCGGCGACCTTGCGCTCATCCGACTTCATCGCCTTCAGCATGCGCGCGTCGATGCCGTAGATGTCGTCGCGGAGTTGGAGCTTGCCGGCATCGTCCACGAAAGCCGTCTGATAGGTGATGTGCACCGGCAGCGGCTTCGGGAAGTCGATATTGATCTCGTTGTTGCCGAGCATGCTTTTGATCTTGGCTTCCGAGTAGTTTTGGCTCGGAAGCTCGATCGAGAGAAGCTTCTCCGCGTAGGTGATCGGGTCCTGCACGCGCATGCAGCCGTGGCTGTAGGCGCGCGTCTGCTTGTCGAACAGATACTTGTCCGGCGTGTCGTGCTGATAGACCAGGAACTTGTTCGGGAAGTTGAAGCGGATGCGGCCGAGCGCGTTCTTCTCGCCCGGCGGCTGATAGATGCGAACCGTGCCGTCGGGGTTGTGCGTGAGCTTGAGCCCGATACGATCGAGCACGGTCGGATCCTGGCGCAGCGCCGGCAGATATTCGCGCGCGATGATCGACGGCGGCACGTTCCAGGTCGGATTCACCGTGATGAATTTCATGTCCGGGCTGATCAGCGGCGTCGGCTTCGACGGCTGGCCGACGACGATGCGCGTATGCCAGAACTTTTGGCCGCCCTTCACGAGCGTCAGCGAGTAGTCCGGGACGTTCACCATCACGTAGTTCTTGCCGCGCAGGTCGTGATCGATCCAGCGCCAGCGCTCGAGATTGACGAGGATCGTGTCGAGTTCGTTCGCGCGCGAGGGTCCGTTGACGGCGTTGACCGTCGCGTTGCCGAGGATGCCGTCGGCATTCAGCTGGTGCTCGGCCTGGAATTTCTTCACGGCGTCCGCGACGTCCTCGTCATAGGCCGTGCTTGACGGATTTTGCGTAACCCCCAGGCGCTCGCGGATCAGCGGTACGCGCGGGTCGTCCATCGTCTTCGTTTCTTTTTTGATCTTGACGATCTTCAGCGTCTGGCCGTGCGGAATGCGCGCGAGCTTCGCTTCGTCTTTCTTGGCGCGGGCTTCCGCGTATTTCGCCTTCAAAGCCTTGTAGAGCGGATGCTGCGGCAGATAGGCCGCGAGCGTGTCGCCGGCGTTGCCGTTCGCCGCGAGCTTGGCGAGGACGCCGGAGGGTTCGGGGAATTTCAGGTCGTAATACATATCGTTGCTGATGCGCGTGAAGCTGACGCGGCCGGTGGCGGCGTGGCGCGCGAAGGTGAGCGCGGCGTCGGTCAATTTCAATTCGGCATCGGCAAGCGCATCGGGATCTGTAGCCGCCGAAATTTCGGGCGTCGCGTATTCGGCGGGGTCGAGCCCATCGCCGCCGACGGTCTTGAGGTAAGCGACCGCGGCAGCCGCGCGTACATTGGCCTTGCCGTCTTCGATCCAGAGCGGCGCGTAATTGCGATCCTTGTAGAAGGCGAGAACGCCGTCGCGCTCGCCCTTGCGGTCGAAATATTTTTGCGCTTTCGACGCGAGCAGATCCTTGAGCTTGTCGGCGACCGGCTGGTCGGCGGCGGAGAGCGCGGGTGTCACGGCAGCGGGCGCAGGCGGCGTTTCGGCTGTCGCGGCCGGCATTGCGTCTTTCGCCGGCTCGGACTTTGCCGATTCAGATTTCGCAGGTTCAGGCTGCGCGGCCGACTTGTCGTCGGCGGGCGCAACGACGGTGACTTCCGGCGCAGCCGGCGTCGCGGTGGTTGTGCTCGCGGGAACGCTGCCGGTTTGGGCATCGGGAAGTGAAGGCGGCGAAACTTTCGCCGGCTCCGGCATCGGCACGAGCTTGTCGACGTCGGGCTTTGCCTCGACAGGCTTGGTTTCATCCGTTTTGGCTTCGGCGCTCGACTGCGCGAGCAAGATCGGTGCGTAGTTCAGGTTCTGTGCGGTGGCGGCGGAGGGGGAGAGGAGGATTCCCGCTCCGATAAAGGCGAGAAAAGAGCTTCCGGCGAGTAGTTTGGCCTTGGATTGCCGCATCGTCGTCTCCCTGGGAAGGAGACCTTGTGGCAGACGCGCCCCCTTCAAATCAAGCTATAGCAGCACATTACAGCGATTCCGCGCCGGACTGTCACTTCGGAGCCACTCAACTCTCGGTGACTCCGGAATCGGCCGTTTTCGCCGCTTCCGGATCCTCCCCTACGGCAATGCCCAAATCCTTAAGCTTGCGGTAGAGGGTCGAGCGCCCGATTCCGAGGCGGCGCGCCACCTCGGTCATGCGGCCGCGGTAGTGCGCGAGGGCAAAACGAATGGCGAAGGCTTCCAGTTCCTCCATGGGCTTCACATGCCGATCCGCGCCGAGGAGTTCCAGCATATCCGGCCCGGCCGGGGAGGTGGCAGGGGCGTCGAATACAACCGGGGAAACCGCTTGCGGAACGGCGGGTGCAACCGGAGGCGCGGCCTGCGGAATGGAGAAGTTTTCGTAGCCGGGCATTTGCGCGGCGATCTGCGGAAACTCGGCGGGGGTGATCTCGTCGCCTTCGGTGAGCACGACCGCGCGGAAGACGGCGTTTTCTAACTGCCGCACATTGCCCGGCCATTTGTAGGCGGACAGCATCGCGATCGCGTCGGCGGAAACCGCGCGCACGCGCTTTCCTTCTTCGGCGGCAAAGCGCGTCACGAAGCGGCGAACGAGTTCGGGGATGTCCTCGATGCGGTCGCGCAGCGGCGGCACGGTGATCGGGAAGATGTGCAGGCGATAAAAAAGATCTTCGCGGAAGCGCCCGGCTTTCACGAGTTCGAGGAGGTCGCGGTTCGTCGCCGAGATCAGGCGGAAATTCACCTTCACCGGCTTCCTGCTGCCGACCGGATCGATCTCGCCTTCTTGCAACGCGCGCAGCAACTTCACCTGCGCGTCGAGCGGCAACTCGCCGATCTCGTCTAGGAATAATGTGCCGCCATCGGCTTCGACGAATTTGCCGACCTGGCGCTCGCTTGCCCCGGTGAACGAGCCCTTCTCGTGGCCGAACAAAATCGACTCGACGAGATTCTGCGGAATGGCGCCGCAGTTCACGGCGACGAACGGCTTTTCGGCGCGAGCGCCCGCGGCGCGGATCGCGCGCGACAAGATTTCCTTGCCGACGCCGGATTCGCCTTCGAGGAGAACCGGAATTTCGGAGGCCGCCGCTTTTTCCGCGAGCTTAAGCGCGGCCTGCATGCGGGGGCTTGCGGTGGTGAAATCTTCGAACGCGACGGTACCGACCACGGCGCGGTTCATGCGCTGCACTTCGCCGGCGAGCGCGGCCTGCGCCAGCGCGTTCCGGACGGAAATCTGCATGCGCTCGACGCCGACCGGCTTCACGCAGAAGTCGATCGCGCCCGCGCGCATCGCGGAGACGACGGTGTCGATCGAGCCCTGGGCGGTCAGCACGATCACCGGCACATTGATGCCGCGCTCTTTCATGCGGTGGAGCACGCCGAGGCCGTCGAGGTCGGGCATCACAAGATCGAGGATCATGCAGGCGATGCCCGCGCCCTCGGGGCCGCCGAGTTTCTTCAGCGCCGCGTCGCCATTGTCGAGCGGTTCGGGCTCGTAGCCGAAACGCTTGAGCATCGCTTCCATTAGACGCCGCTGCACCGGATCGTCGTCGACCACCAGAATACGCGTAGTCATTTTTCTGTTCTTTCCCGCACTCGCCCTGTCCCAAACCGGGCCACTTTGGGCGACGGGCGTTAACGGAACCTGAATCGGCGGTTTGCCGTTGTGGATGACTATGCGGGGCCAAGGCATAAGCTATTTTTGTCATTACCGGGCCGTCGCGCCCGGCGAGCGGAACGCGAGCCCTGGCGCGGACGAGTCCCGGTAATCCATGATGATTTTCCGCGTGCGCTGATAGTCCGCATGGATCACCGGGTCTCGCAGCGTCGTCCGCTCGCTTCGCTCGCGGGACGCTGCGGCCCGGTGATGACACGGATTGATAGCTTGGCCGAAGCCGTAAATATGTAAAAATGCATTGAAAGAATCGTGCGGCGAACCAGGAACCGGCCAGCAATCATGTCTTCTACCCAGCGCGCAGCGACTGCCATGAAATCCGATCTCGGGCCGCTGCCCGAATGGAATCTGGACGACCTTTATCCGAGCATCGACGCGCCGGAAGTCGCCGCCGATCTTGCGAAGGGCGACGCCGAATGCATCGCCTTCGAGGAGACATATAAAGGCAAGCTCGCGGAACTCGCCGCTTCCCCCGACGCGGGCGAGAAGCTCGCAATCGCCGTGAAGCGGTTCGAGGCGATCGAAGATTTGCTCGGCAGGGTGATTTCCTTTGCGGGACTCGTCTACACCGGCGACACGACCGATCCGCAGCGCGCGAAATTCTACGGCGACGTGCAGGAGCGGATCACCACAGCCTCGTCGCATCTTCTCTTCTTCACGCTCGAGCTGAACCGGATCGACGACGCGCTGATCGAAAAGGCGCTGCAGAATCCTGCCTTCGGGCATTACCGGCCGTGGGTCGAGGACGTGCGCAAGGAGCGGCCGTATCAGCTCGACGACAAAATCGAGCAGCTCTTCCACGAAAAATCCGTCACCGGGCGCGGCGCGTGGAATCGTCTCTTCGACGAGACGCTCGCCATGATGCGCTTCAAGATCGACGGCGAGGAATTGCCGCTTGAGCCTGCGCTGAACGTGTTGATGGATCCGAGCGAGGAAAAACGCCATCGCGCGGCGGATGTGATTTCCGAGACGCTGCGCGGACAACTCCGCACCTTCACGCTCGTCACCAACGTGCTTGCGAAGGACAAGGAAATTTCCGACCGCTGGCGCGGCTTCAAGGACATCGCCGACGACCGGCATCTTTCCAATCGCGTCGAGCGCGAACTCGTGGAAGCGCTGGTCTCGGCCGTGCGCGCGTCGTTCCCGCGGCTCTCGTACCGCTACTACGCGCTGAAGGCGAAGTGGTTCGGGAAAAAACAGTTGGAGTATTGGGACCGGAACGCGCCGCTGCCGGAAATCGAGACGCGCACGATCGGCTGGAATGAAGCGCGCGACACGGTGCTCTCGGCTTACGGCGCGTTCTCGCCGAAAATGGCGTCGGTCGCGAAGCGCTTCTTCGACGACCGCTGGATCGACGCGCCTTCGCGTCCCGGCAAAGCGCCGGGCGCCTTCGCGCATCCCACGGTGCCGTCGGCGCATCCCTATGTGCTCGTGAATTATCTCGGCAAGCCGCGCGACGTGATGACGCTCGCGCATGAACTCGGCCACGGCGTGCATCAGGTGCTGGCGGCCCCGAACGGCGCGTTGATGGCGCCGACGCCGCTCACGCTCGCGGAAACGGCAAGCGTGTTCGGCGAGATGCTGACCTTCCGTTCACTCCTCTCGAAGATCACCGACCCGCGCGAGAAGAAGGCGATGCTCGCGCAGAAAGTCGAGGACATGCTGAACACCGTGATCCGGCAGATCGCCTTCTATACGTTCGAGCGGCGCGTTCACACCGAGCGCAAGAACGGCGAGCTGACGAGCGAACAGCTCGGAAAAATCTGGCTGGACGTACAGAGCGAGAGCCTCGGGCCCGCGATTCATCTGGGCGAGGGCTACGACGTCTACTGGACCTACATCGGCCACTTCATCCACGCGCCGTTTTACGTCTACGCCTATGCCTTCGGCGACTGCCTGGTGAACTCGCTCTATGCCGTGTACGAAAAATCGAACGCGGGCTTCGCCGAGCGTTATCTCGCGATGCTGGCGGCCGGCGGCACCAAGCATCATTCGGAACTCTTGAAGCCGTTTGGGTTAGACGCGCGCGATCCGAAATTCTGGCAGACCGGGCTCGATCTGATCGACAGCATGATCACCGAGATCGAGAAGCTGGATAAAGCCGCTTAAACTGTCATGCCCGGCCTTGTGCCGGGCATCCACGCCTTACTTTCCTGATGTGTCGTTAGGCGTGGATGGCCGGGACTTCAGGCGCGAAGACGGCGCTTCGCGCCTTTCGCCCGGCCATGACGGCGTTGAGTCATGCGTTTCGGCGCGCTTGCCTATCACTCTGCTCGGAAAAATCGCCCCGCATTTTCTGCTATACTCATCGTCCGTGAGTGCAGCGGCGAGCGGGCGGTGTGTCCAATGGCAAAGCCAAGGGATCGAAATCCTGCCAGCAAGGCCGCGCTGCCGATTAGCTTCGAA